>JACLAA010006474.1_pt1 | contig 15639 bp, 12 predicted proteins | sample 8027891 | NCBI WGS metagenome assembly JACLAA01 (sample SAMN15724900, study PRJNA655200) | protist metagenome | isolation source: fluorescence activated cell sorting (FACS) single amplified genomes of... | place: Spain: Blaines Bay Microbial Observatory, Mediterranean Sea | collected 2016-01-19 | reverse complement strand
AATTGTCGGGTGTACCCGAAGCACTGGTTTCCACACAGGCGACGGCTCGAGAAGGACGACGATTGTCAAGAACGAAGGTTGGACACGCACCACCGCCGATTGCTCTGCAGACCTAAAACACCAATCACGTACCACCTCGACCCGACCGTGCCGGAGCCGCTACGAGACGCCATCAAGCGCGGCGTCTTGACTTGGCAGCCAGCTTTTGAAGCTATTGGGTTTGATGAAGCCATCAAAGTCGTGGAACCGCATGACGACGACTGGCCGGATGCGTACGATCCGGGGGACGTGCGGTTCTCTTCAATAACATGGCTCCCCTACCCCGGTTTAGGATTGGCCATCGGCCCGTCCGTCGTCGACGCGCGGACGGGCGAGATCTTGTACGCGAATATCGTGTTTGGCGAGGGGTGGATCCGCGCGTTCACGGGGAGCTGGTTGGACGAGGCCTCGGTCGGCCACGACCCCGGCGGGCAGCACGGCCACGACCACGGCCACGACGCGCACCGCCACTGCCACCGGTCGGCGCAGGAGACGCTCGAGGGCTTAGCCGTCGGTCTGACGGCGCGCGGCGACGCAAATATTGACTCCAAGCAATTTGTGGAAGCCGGTCTCGTCGACGTCGTCGCGCACGAGGTGGGCCACACGCTGGGATTGAGGCACAACTTCCGGGCGTCGGCCCTCCATAAACTAGAAGATATTCACGACGCCACAAAACGCAAGCAGGGCCGCGTCGCGTCGTCAGTGATGGATTACATCGCGCCCGTCGTCGCGGAGGACCAGAAAGATCAAGGTAAATATTTCATGGACGGCGTGGGCATCTACGATGCCTTCTGCATTAAATATGGCTACTCTATCGTTTCTGAGGAGGAGCTCCGGGCCATTGCCGCGGAGGCGGACGGGAATCCCACGCTCGCCAGATCGGACGACGGCGACCAACTAGCGTCGAACGATCCGCGGGCGCGACCGTATGATCTCAGTCAGGATGCGACGGAGTGGTGTTCTCAACAAATGAGGGTCACGAAGAGGTTTTTGGAACGGCTGGGGGACGATGCGATGGCCTCGCGATACGAGGACGTCTTCGTGAGGCGAAGGGAGTACGAGCGCGCCGCCGCGTCGCGAGCGTTAAATGCCTGGTGGCGCGACTGCGGCGAGCTGCTCGTGTTATACATGCGGGGTCTCGACTACGATCGCACTGACTATGAAGAACTCTCGAAACCGGTAGCCAAGGAGACGCGTCAAAAAGCCCTGGAGTTGCTGGGCGACGCCTGGCGGGACCCGGGCCTGGCCCTGCCCCCGTTATCATTACTGAAGCGCGCCGCGGCGTTCGACGACGACGTCTACAAGTGGGGCCTCGCCTCGGATTATGACCTGTGGCTCGAGGGCGCACTTTCAAGAAGGACGCGGTCCATGGACGAGGTTTTAACTGTGAAAAGTTTACGTTGGTACGACGCCCTCGCGTGGCTCGAGGGCGATACATCGGCCGTCTTGTCGGCGCTGACGGAGAAATTACTAAAGCCGCTGCCTTCATCAGATATTCTCGAGACGGCGACGGCGAGCGCCTGGCTCGAGCGGTTAAGGCTCCTCCTCGCCGATTCGCAGAATGTGACGGCGTTCGAAGGGAGGCGCGGGCCGGCGCCCTTTTCGCTCGCCTCGGTGCGGAGTGCTGCGCGCGGGGCGCTGGGCGTCGCGGTCGACGCGCTCGGGGCCACTGAGGTGCCGGAGCTCGTGCGGGAAAAGGCGATGGCGGCGCGGGCGCTCGAGGCGGAGCTTGTCTCGTGAGCGGCGGGCGTATTTGTAATATAGGTGTTTCTTGTAATTAGGATCGGTCGGCTGGGGACTTGACTCTCTAACTTGACTCGTGCCCTAGTGTCGTGATCTAGTGTCGTGAGCGGCCAGCCGCGTTGCGCGCGAGCGCGACGTCCTCACACCGGGTCGGTCCAGAACCAATTTCGGACACATGCTTCTCGCCCCGTAGGCCTCAAAAGACGACGCTTCTCTCGCTTCAACTCCATCTGCAATTCAACCGAAATACGGGTTTCCTGGGCCTCGAATCGAGCGTTTTTGGGGCGGTGCGGCGTATCCGAGGCGGCACAGCGCCTCGCACACACGCACACCGGTACTCAGACGCCGGGGGCAGCCGTGCGTGGGTGAAAATCCAGCGGTGGGAGCTTGAAGAGCGCCGTGGGCAGCAGCACCCGAAAGGACACCAAAAAACGACGGAGTTCCAGGGCGGCCGGCAACAGCGGCCGCCGCCGGCGCGGCGGCGGCTCGCCCTCACGGCGTTGACGGTTGCGAACGCCTCGAACTTCTGGCAGCGCAATTTGATTTATGCGCTCGCCAGCGTCATTCCACCGCAGTGTTTGAAGGAGTGCGAGAACGCCGCCTTCGTGCCGGTCTGCGACGTCTGTGATGAGGATGAGTGTGAAGAGTGCCAGACGTGTCGAGCGGGCGCCGACGCGGCCTACTACTCGATCCGGGACGCGGCCTGTGTGTCGGACCGCCAGTACGGGCTGCTCGCGTCCGTCGCATTTACGACTTGTTTCGCACTGTCTGGTTTGGCTGCCGGCCATTTAGCGGATAGACTAGACGCCAAGAGGTTGCACGCCGGAGCCGCTTTGACGTGGGCGCTAGCAGGATTTTTACCGGTCATCTACCCGTCCTTCTCCATGCTTGTCCTCGCCAGATTCATCACGGGCGTCGCCGAGGGCTTCAACGCGCCGTGCGCGTATCCAGTCACGGCGTACCACTACGCGGTCCACGAGCGGGCCTCGGCGAACGGTTGTTATTCGATGGGGACGTATGCGGGCTCCGCTCTATCTACACTCTCCCTGCTCTTCGCCATGGGCGTCGGCTGGCGCCAGACGACGACGATGGCTTGTGTAGTCGGTATTTTTGCGGCGGCGCTACTGTGGTTAGTGGTGGACCGGCCGCCGCGACGGACCATCCCATCGGACTCGTTGTACGTCTCTCTTAGAAGAGCGGTGCTCTACGTGCTCCGTGTCAAACGACTGTTAGGATTGTACGGCGCTACCTCAGTAAGGATGGCCGCGACCGTATCATTATGGACCTACCTCCCGACCTACTATTCACGAGCCTTCCCCGAGGACGCCGTCGCCTTTTCTCTGTCCTACGCTCTCGGTACTTTACTATGTGGCGCCGCGTCATCCAGTGGAGGGGGATACATCGCCGACGCCTGGGCCGTCCGGCGAAAAGGGGCCCACGGCGACGTCGCGGCGATCGGCGCCGTGTTAGCGGTGCCCCTGGCCTACGGGTGCTTGTACGCGGCGACGTTCGGCGGCTCGTTGACTTGCTTACTCTTGCTGATCCTCGTGTCGGAGTGCTGGCTGGGACCGGGCATGTCCTTGCTGGTGGAGGACGTCCCTACGAAAAGCATGGGTACGCAGGTCGCTTTACTGTTAGTCTGCAACCAGGCCGTGGCTGCGTTAGGACCCTGGGCCGTGTCGACGCACGACCCCGGCGATGCGAAGGTCCGGGACCCGTTGTTCCTCTGCGTCTGTATTTGTCTCGTGACGTCCGCGGTGGCCTTTTCGCTGGTTGGTAGAGCCCACGGTATCGAGGATGAGGACCGGGCGCAGCACGAGGTGAGAGCTCTCTTGGCGCCTCCATCCCTTGCAAGGGGTAGAAGGACACCACCACTCGGGGGGGACCTACTGATCACATAGTTACAAATACCTCTTTGCTGCCGCGCGAACACTCCTATCGAACGATGGCGATTTGATTTCAGAATCGGGCACATAGAAGGGGTTCAGCAAAGCCTGGACGTACTTGTCATACACATCATTGAAGAAGTTGCGCACCGCGTCCTCGTTCCGCCCTTCATGCAAGAGTAGGAATTTGGCGTGGCCCCCGGTACAAAACGCATACACCCTTTTCTCGTTGAAATTATCAACAACGCGCAGATAGACATCGGGCGTCGTCGCTATGAGATGATCGACATTATCCAGCGCCGCGTGCAGCACGAAGTGCGACAGATGGGCCGTCGGACTTTCCGCGTCGAAATTGGCGTTGAGCTCGGCTTCATAGAGTAAATCGGCGTCGCGGCCGCAGACGACGAACATCTTCGAGGTCGTGTCCTTGGCGGCCATTCTTTTGGAGCGCTGCGCGGCTGGCTTTTGGCCTCTTGTTGCGTGCCAGAGGGGTTAGGGGTGCCGCGCGGCGGGCAGGCGTCGGCGCAACGCTGCAAAAGGGAGATCGCCACCAGTGCTGGTCGCTTTGTGCCGCACAGACGGCTGCGGCACCGCTGTGCGGACGGGCGCCGCCGTAAGCAGCTAGCGGTCTGTAAGACACTAGCCGCACAAAAACACGTTTTGTCACCGAGCCGACTAGTTCCCTAGCACCTTAACATACTCGATTCTGATAGATAAGCATCTTTAGATAAGATTTTATAATCAATAGGAAACAAACGCGGGAGCGCACGGACGCTCGGAAACAAAATTGGGCTACGGATCAGCCGCCCTTGAAAACCGCCAAAGCAAACCAAAGCGTAGTGCCCAAACCAACGCTCGCCAAACCTGACCGCAATGCCCACTCGACGCCGGACACCTCTGGGTTGGCTACGGCCGCCGGCTTCGCCCCGCTGTAGCGGAGTCCCCGGAGGGGTACATACGTCACGTCTCCGCCGGTCGACGTGACTCGCACGACGAAGCCGCCCGCGTCGAAGGGGTCGTGGGCGAGCAGCGTCCGCGCGAGCCTGTAAGCGGTCGCCGTATCTTTCCCTACTGATGGGGTGTACGTGCGGTCGTGCAGAATCATCCTTTGCGGGTCCAGATCGGGGTTTGGAACGTCGTTTCGGAGGATGGCGATGTCCTCCACATCCAAGGGCCACAGCTGGCGCAGCGCGCGCAGCACGAAATGTGCAGGGACCGTGCGCCCGACCCACGCGATCGCCTGCGTGCCTCCCAAGCCCATCGGACCAAGTTCGGAAGAAAATTCGACGTGCAAGGGGAAGCCCCACGTCTCGACCAGGAACTCCTCGAAGCCGGCGAGCGGCAGGTTGCCGCGTCCGTTTTCGAACTCCCTGAACACCCGATCGAGGCGTTCTGGCGAGGCAGGAAAGCCGATGCCGTCGAGTCCCTTGCTCAGCGCCGCGCGGTCCAGCGCGCCCAGTTCCAGTGAGTCCAACTTCTCGAAGAGTCTTTTTATGCGCACGCGCCGCGCCGCGTACTTCTCTGCGTAGAGCGCGGCGGGGTCTTTCGCCGCTCCAAATACGGCGTCATGTCTCAAATTGAGCATGCAGAACTGCGATCCCCGACCAAACCCGAAGTCGTTGCCGTCGGTGAACTTATGGAGCGTGAAGGTCGGCGTCGACGAGAGGGCGCGCGCGCGCGCCAGCGGTGCCGCGCGTTGCGCTGCCCGGGCGAGCAGCATTGCGGGGCAGCCTCCACAGCACCTTGCGACTTCGGAACCAATCACTGCTGCTGCTTATGCCTCCACAGCACTTGTTGCGCGCGATGGGCAGCCTCTCTCCCGATCGAGATTTGCTAGTGTCCTTCAGGCCGCTAGCACTTATTCCTAAAGCGGTGCCCTGGAAGCGGATCCTTCCATCAGCGACTAAGCCCACGGCCAAGTCCCACGAATGCCATCGCCGCGAGCACACCACCAATACGCCATCGCCGCGACCCGCATCCCGCGCAGCCCAATGTTCCACAAGACAACTTACACACGGCGCAACGCCCCCTCGACGATGCGCTCCGCCGCAAGCCTCGCCCCAGCAATATTCCGCGCAGAAGGGCCGAGTTCCAGCTCCGCGAGCGCGCCCGCGACGTAGACGGCGCCCCACCTTAAATATCTGTCCGGCGCGGGATAGCCGCACGAACAGAGCTCCAGGCCGCCCTTCCGCACCATCCTCTCGACGAGGCCCGCGCCAGGAGGCCTCTTGCTGAAGCCCGTCGCGAGTAACACACGATCCACACGGAGCTCGACGCCCGTCGTCAGCGCGAGCGCGACGCCGTCACCAGCAATAACCATCCCCTCGATGTCCGCTTTATGATGTCGCACCGCGCCGCTCTCGATCGCGTACCTGAGGCCGTGCCGGCCCCGCGACACCGAGGCCGGCATGGTGCCCGCGAGCCGCTCGCGTCGAATGATGTCCCGTCTTTCCTCAAAGGACTCGATACCGGCAAATGTCAACTGCCGCTCGGGAATAAACCCCGTGCGGTCCGACGCGTCGCGCGTCATCATCCAGTCCTGGTGGCAGTCAAACGACTGCTCCCTCAAATCATGACGGAAGACCATTTCTACCTGTTTCTTGGCGCGCGCGTGCCGCAGCGCGAGGTGCGCCGCGGAGATCCCTCCTCCGATGATCGCGACCGAGTCCCCCGCTTCTGGGCTCTTCTCGAAGACGTGCCTGACCAAACCGCGCTCGACGGCCGTCTGACAGACCCACTCGGGGTACGCCGGCGCGCCGCCACCTAACGCGAGGACGACGTTCTCCGCTCGTAAATCCACCAAGCCATCATCTCGCCGGACTCTCAACGACGACGGCGCGCCCGGTACGATGTCACTGACAACACCGCGGATGTGACTCTCTCTTAACTTATGCCTCTTTACGACGTCGTCGCAGTGGTCATTAAATAGATCCAATCTAGGCCGCATGTAATCAGCCGCGAAGACCGATTTTTTACCTGGCCGGCAGCATTCCCTGCCGCAGGTCTTTTCCGCGTATTTTTTGAGCGCGTCCTCGCGTATATCCAAGTGGTTCGAGGCCGACGACCGCAGGTGCGACATACCGACGTCCCGTGTTCGTGTCTTCCACGCGTGTAGGAGCTCGGGATTGTCGTCGATTATTCTCAAATTGTCGGTGGTCACGCCGGGGACCTGTGCGCAAATCAAACAGTGAGTCGGATGCCCACGAAGTCCTTTCTCGGCGACTGGAATGAGCCGTGAGAGACCACACCGCCACGCCGTCGTGCTGACGTCGCGTTGATGGCGTGGAGGTCATGATTCAGCAGTGGCGGAGACGCGCCGCGACAATTTGATTTATGCACTGCCGGGGACCTGTTGGAGCAACGCCGTCGCGATGTGCACACCGTGCGGACCGCCACCGACGATGATCCACTTGAGCGGTTCTGCTTGCGGGGCGCAGGGGCGACACGCAGTGCGCGCCGACAGCGCGACGCATGTCTGGAGTGTCTGGAGTGCAGCGCAGAGCAAGAGCCAGCGTGCAGCCATCATTGGCAGCAGTGCCTTTGCAGCTTTTGCCGCAGCGCTGCGCGCGTCCGCAGCAGTGCACAGGCCACTACCAGAGCAGCACGAGTGAGTTGCACAGGCTCTACGCCGCGCCAGGGCCGCGGGCACCGCGGGTGCTGCTGCTGATGCTAGTGTCTTACGCCGCTAGCAAGCAAGAGAAACAGGCATCAGGGCGGCGATGACAAGCCCTGCCGACACAAGGATCGGTGCATCAACCACGAGAGACGGCAGGACGTTGAGGGATTTTGTTGGCTGACCGCATCGATAATCTCCGCTTTTTCTTGCGCGCGTAGGCTCGACCTGCGGCACGCTTATACATTCTGCAGCCCGCGACGCACTGCGACAGCGCCGCGCGAAAAGCATTTGCAGTGATTCTTCGTGGCGCCTCATTTTTAAGGCCATACACGCAAGCACTGGCTCAATTCGTCTCAGCTGCGCGTCGCGGAGCTGATAACACCGAACGTATCGTGTAACACCTGCTTTCAAACCATGGCTCGCACGTGGTTACTTGCGCTCTGCGTTGCGACGGCATCGGCCTTCGCGCCGCGACCAAACCTCGGCGTCACTGCGGCCATTCGCCGCGCGCCGCCGGTCCAGGCGGCGGTCATGATGGGCGGTGCGAAAAATGGTATTTTCTCTCCGATCGTGCGCCTCGCGAAGCGCATCGTGGGCAAGGAGCGGTTCCTGTCGTTTCGCGGCCGCGTGATTGGCAGTGCACAAATCAAATTATGCGCGCTTCTCGACGACGCGACGCCTGTCGTACCTGACTCACCGGTTGATTTGCGCACAGGTCATCGGCGCGCACACCAAAGTCATCCAGGCCTTCGTCGAGACGAGCGACTCGCCGTTCGGCTGCCTGGCCCTGGAGAAGCTCTTCGAACTTGCGGATCTTGATGGAGATGGCACCATCGACCGCGACGAGCTCGAGAAGGCTCTGAAGAAGCTCGGCTTCTATCACTTAAGTGCATCACAGCTCGACGCCATCATGAATCGCGCCGACAGCGACGAGAACTGCGTCATCGACTACGACGAATTCGTTAAAGAGGCTCCGAAAACCTTGAAGACGAACCTTGTGAAGCTCGCGAAGAACAATGGTGCGGAGCTAGGCTTCCTGTCCTGAGGTGTAGTAGATGTCGTCCTGTAAATAACTAAAAATTCATTATTTTAAGACAAACAACACTCCGCGTTGCACGCACACGGCCCGTCCACCGTCGAGTGGCCGTTGTCGCAGGTCAAGACGCTACCGGCCACGGGCGCGTACGACCGGACGCGCCGCGGCCAGGCCCACGCGGGCGCCGCGCCCCATTTTATGGAGAGGGCGACGCGCGTTCCTTCTGATAGCGTCGGCGATGATGGTAAATCGGGTTCGCGCCGGCAGACGAAGCGCTCTCCATTTATAGCTACCACCAATCCCATCGTCGGGAATAGAGAATCAGGCAGCGCGAAGCGCGCCTCGTCCTTTTCGAGAAGCACCTTGGGCTTCGACGCGTCCTGAGCTATCAAAGGTGTCGCGGCGAGCGTCGCCTCCACGCTCAAATCCTTCTCTAAATAAAGAGTCGGGTACGCGCCCGTGGGTAGGGGGTCCTCCCGCGCACGATAGCCGCGCTTGGCATATAAAGCGACGGCGGCCTTTTGGGACGGCGGCACGCGCAGCGTACACTGTTCAAAGCCGCGCCGGAACGCCGTGGCCTCGACTTTTGACATGAGTCGAGAAGCCGCCCCAAGCCTCCTCAAAGAAGGCACAACACCTAAACAGCGCACCTCACCCTTTTCATCGAGCGCGACGACGCCGACGACCGTCGCATTGAGCGTCGCGACGAAGGCAGGCAGGGTATCTAACATCGAACATTGGCGCTTGGCATGCTTCCGGATCGCATTATCATCACCCATGGCCGCTATATACGCATCCTTGGCCTGACTTGCGTCGGCGGCCTCCATCTTTCTAACAACAACCTCGGGCCGCTGCATGATACCGCGCGCGATTGACGCGTCGCCGCTCGCGACGACCATCACGTAGCGTCTCAACGCTAACGCGAGCGCCGCCTCGTCGTCGCCTTGTTGATTGACGCCGAGGCGGCGTCTCACTACATCAAGATCCAGGACGCTGCAGTGCGCGAAGCCTGATAAACGCAGCGCCGTCGCCACGTCGTCGGCGTCGCGCGGCGCGCACCTTAAAAGGGTCCCAAAGCCGCTTTGCAACGCGAGACCGAAGCGCGAGTCCGCGCGTTTTGTGGGCGTGAGTTCGAGGTAACAGGCTCGCTTTAGCGAGGAGGCCCAGCGCCGTGCTTTTAAAGCCGCGTCTGGCGCCGCGTAGCAGAGCGACACCTCCGCCAGTACTAACGTCGGTCCCGTGTCGCCGAGGAGATCTTCAAGATTGTTGAGGTCGTCGTCGACGGCCAACACCGCGTGGCCAACTAACTCTCGCTTCTGCTCTACAACACTGGCCAAATCGAGCTCGACGCAGTCCACCCACTCAAATTTCGTGGCGAGTCTCAGACACTCGCCGTCGAGACCCGCTCCGAGCGACACGACGCGCACTCTGCAATCACCTTGGCGCAGCTCCAGGACCGCGCGGTCCGCGCACCTCCGGACAACGCTCATGCGCACATGAGCGAAGCGCACGGCCAGGTCCGCTGGTTTCCCTTTCATTTTCGAGGGCAGCGCCTTCCAGAGCTGCGCGTCCAGGGGACTCGCGACGTCGTAGGCTAAAGAGTCTTGCGGCACGGCGGCTTTGCAGCGCAGCGAGACGGCGGCCGTCGCCGCGACGGCGTTTTGTACAGCCGGTTTTTGCGGTGTTGTGTGGGCGTACAACGCCACTCGGTTCGCGAGTTCCTCGGCCATCGTGCTGCGCACTCCTAGTAGGAGCTGGGTGCCATACGGATGCCTTTCGAGCGCCGGAGCGATGTGCAGGTGCTAGAGGACGATGGATCAGACAACGTGCTGCAACGCAGGGCTGCAATCGCGAGCGTTTTGGACGCTTTGCGCTCAGGCTTGTCGCACAAGCTAGCGGCATGTAAGACACTAGCAAGCAAGCCGCCTTTGGCCTTTCTCCGTCACTTTTCTCTTATCTGTCCCAAGCGTCCTCTGCCGCGGCTCAACAGATTCCACGACCGCAGTCGGCGCGGCCTCTCCAAATCAGGTCTCCATCGCGGCCTGCTGTGTTACCGGTGCAGCAAGTAACGCATTGCACGCGCGAACGTATTGAGGACAACATTTTTGGAGGCCCTCGCAAGAAGCCGGAGCTCCGCAAGCAGCTATCTAGCAGCTGGGTCAAAACAGGGCCAGCCTCGGCGACACACCAGAGCCGCCGCAGCGGTTTCGAGACCGTTTGCACGCTCGCAGAAGCGCGCTGCCCAGCGCATCGCTGCGCAACTTATCAGGAGGGTGCAAAACCGCCGCGTCACACTCGCGAGCGGCAAGACCGATGCCGTCGGAAAAGAAGAAATGCGGCGCCTGCAAGGACAAGCTCACGCGCGAGGGCTACGCGAAGGAGCAGTGGCAAAAGGAAGAAAATGAACGGCGCTGCCTCGCCTGCGTCGCCTCGAACCGCCCGAACACGGCGGCCCAGACGCCCGAGGAGAAGGCGGAACGCGACGCCTTCGTCAAGGCCTGCGTCGAGGCGCTTTCTCGGAGATCCGACGTCACGAACCATACCAGAGCGACGGAAGCACGGAGGCGGGCCGAGTCCGTGGATGCGACGGAAGAGTTTGCCGTCAACGCCGCCGACGTGCCGCCGCCGCCGCCGCCGAAGGAAGCGCCCAAGATCACGCAAGTCGGCCCGTCGCCGGCCGACGTCCTCAAGTCGTTGTGTTACGACTATCCTGATGTTCGTTCAGACCAATGTGCCTCGTTAGCGAAGGCTCTGAGGAATCCAAAAGAGTGCAACCTGAGAATCGCAGCTAGAGCCGTCGAGGGCATTCAATCGATCTGCGAGAAGGCCTCCGCCGGCTCCGACGAAGCCGATTTGGCTTTGAGTTTGGCGGTGACGGGCGTGCGGTACTTGCTCGAGGGCAACCGGGCGAGAGTGTGCAAGTACGCGTCGCGCGTCCAGGAGAAAAAGCCTACAGAGAAGAAGAAAACGACCCCGTTCGACTACTCGAAATGGGGCCACCTCGACAGCGACAGCGACGCCGATGTTATAGAACACACGACGTCGGACAATGTCTGGGCGGCGCCACCGCCGAACGACGCCGTGGATGCAGCTAGGTTTGTTATCTTGTGCGCGTCGTTGTCGTCGTATGGCTTGTGCGGGGGCGCGACGTGGACGGAAGCTGACGTCAAGGATTGTTTAACAATAGCGCGTTTACTCCGATCGTCCCAAAGCTCGTGGCTCCTCAAGCCCCGGGAAGGCGAGGTCTTCGATGGATTAAGAGCAGCAGGCCCTAGGTATGCTTTCTTGTTGCGGGACGCCTTCCAGCATCACACGTCACTCAGACCAAGCATAGCGACGGGACTCCGAGAATTGGCCTTCAGCGATACTACTGGAAAAGCTTCAGCGAATGATGGGGGAGTGGCTCTAGTCGCGTTGGCTTCTCTATGTGGAGATGTCAATTTACGAGATGTAAGCTGTACCCAAATCCTGCGGAAGGAAGCGAGACTAGCCTTGCCGGCTCTAGCGGACTTAGCGAGGGCTCTGGGTCACGGTGGTGGAGGGGACGTGCCGATGTTGCTCGGCGCCTGCCTCGCGATCATCGAGCGGGCCTCGGGCATCTACACGGATCGACGGCGGGACGACGCGTCTGCGTTGACGACGAAAGTGGATCCTAAACAACAGCCGTCGCGCGATTTGGTGGATTGTGGGTTGCTGGCGGCTCTCTGTGCGATCGCAAAAAGGTTAGACGAGGACCACGCCTGCGAGCAGGGCGAGAAACGTTTACATAGAGCGCTGCAGGCGCTCATGGCGCAAGATCCCGCGCGGTGCGGGGCGTTTTTGTTCCGCGCGTCCGCGTTGTTTGACGTCGCCGTGTCGGACGCGTTCGCGGGTCGATGCCCCGACGAGGCCTGCGTGTGGGGGCTGCGGCTCGCGGTGTGTCGTTTCCAATTGAAACAAGACGATCTGCGGACGTCGGACTGCCTGCGGCGCGCCTTGAGCGGGCTTGGTGGACAAAGCCCAAAGGTGACGACCGTGCGCCTCGCGCGGCTGGCCGAGGCCCTGGGCCAGGTGGCCACGACGCCCGACGCGGCGCGGCGGTTCCTGGACTCGGTCGACGACTCGGACGCGGCCTTTGCTCGCGAACGGCTCCTGGCGCTGCGGGCGGCTTTAGGCGTCGCCGAGGACGAGGTGGCGCCCGAGGAGACCGTGGAGCCGCCCGACGACGTCGAGGAGGGCGAGAAATTGAAGAAGCGGGCGGAGCGGCTCGAGGCGGCGCGGACGCGGGCCGCGTCGGCCGTGCGGAAGCACCTCAAGGCGCTCCTCGTGCCGGCGGCGCGCGGCGACGCGGGGAAAGTGGACTGATGCCTCTAACTTGTAGTTCTTGGAACACTTACTAGGAGGGGCACACACAACTGTCCCAGGGGTGGAGCGCGCCGAGCTCGCGAAGCGTCCAAACGCCGCCGCCGTCGGCCGAAACCCCGCCCTCGGACACAAGTACGTCGCCGGGCGCCGGAACGATCACCGGGGCCGAGCCACGCGGGTTGGCGAACGTCATGGAGAGATAGACGCGGTGGCGCTCCGACGAGTTCGGGCCGCCGCGATGCGCGATGCGCGGGTCGAAGAGGACCGCCGCGCCGACGGCGAGAGGGAAGGGGACGGCGTCCAAGTGTCCTCCCCCGCGAGGCGCGCTATGCGCGGCCGCGTCGGTGTGGCTGCCCAGACAGAACTCGGTCGGACCTAGAGCGCTCGGAGTAGCTTGCAAAGCGACAAAGCACGTGTATAGAGGCGCCGCCGCGGCGCCGTCGAAGCCTAAGTCGCTATGCAGCGGCTGCGACGCGCACCCCGGCGCACTGATCACGGCGCAGAGGTCGAAGAGCGGCGCGTCTCCGCACAATTCCTCCAGGGCGCGGCCCACAGGTGACGTCGCCACGGCCGCGGCCGCGCTCGCCACGGCATCGCTTTTGAGCGAGAGCGGGACTTCTTGACGCTGCGCGCTAGGCACGGCTGCCGCCAGCGCGACAGCCCTCACGTCCGCAGCTAGCGCCGCGGGCAGGACGCCGTCGACGGTTGTCACGCCATCCGCGGCGAGCCGTGTCGCGAGAGCGATGCATAGCGCTGGCAGCATTTACTCCGATGCTAGGTCGTTCGCTGCACTCCATGCCTGCCACAGGATGAAGGACATGGTCATTCCTACTACTGTGTTACGCAGGCAGAGGGCGAGCTGCCGCTTTTGAGTCAGGCTCATTGAGAGCATCTCCCACAGGATGCTGAGATGATGCCTGCAAACTACGCCGCGAGAGTGGTGGCTTTGCCAGCTGATCCGCGCCAGCGAGGATCGAACTTTAGCCGCTGCAAAGCAACTCTTACCGCAATTATGCCTGCTGCTGGGCCGCAAGCCCTCCGCCTGGCAGGCCTGCGATTAGCTAGGGATGAGGCACTAGCGAGTCGCCGTAGGCGCGTTGGCCAGGACTGTTCGCGCTTTTCTCACACGTTTCGCACCACACGCAACGACAGATAGTACACACAGACTTAGGGTTCCGGCGGCTCAGACGCCGGCTCGGAAAGCGGCTCGGACGACGTCGGCAAAAAACCCAGGAACTCCCCCTCCGGCTCCGGCTCCGGCTCCGGCTCGCGCGGAGGTGGAGAGTGGAACCCCGATAAAGCTCGCCGCCGGAAGACGCACGTCTTCGGGAACGACGCCCACGACACGAACTCTAGTAAATCATCATCGTCGCCCAGAGCATCCACCAAGGCCCCGTTCACACTCACCAACTCCGACGCCGGCCGCACGTTATTGGACAAAGCCGCGCCTTCCACGGAAAAGACCACTGGAATGACGCGTTTCATGAAGACGCCGAACGCGATGCCCAGCTGGCCCCATTCGGTAAACGTGACGGTCTGCGTATAGTCAGTGATAGGAGCGAAGGCGTGGAGGTAGCAGGCCAGCCAGGCCGCGACCTCACTTTTCCCATTCAGTTCGACGCGCCACTGCGTCGTGTCCCCGCAGACCATGAGGCCGTCTTTTTTTGTTGAAAATGTAATGTTGTCTCCCCAACTCACCGCGGCACTTTGCTGGTGGCGGTGGCGGCCGATGTATATACCTCTGCTATCGCACCACAATACTCCACCTCCCTTAAGGTCGAAGCTTCGATCATTCACATCCCGAGCTCTAGCAAAACCAACACCACTTCTTGTAACCATGCCCTGGAGCGTCGCGAAGGAGGCGTCGCAGGCTTCCCTCCGCGTCGGCAGGGCCTTGGGCTTGGGCTCCTCCTGCTCGGCCTCGGGCTGCGCCGAGGCGCCGGCACCCATCGTGCTGGTTTGCCCTACTGGGCTGCCCGCGCGCTTGTACTACTGGTCCACGTCTGCGGACCGGCTGCCACTTCGCAAAACGCGTCTAAATGCGTCGATGGTAGATCTCGAGCGTCTAGGGCCCGAGACTCCAAAAACGCGTCGACAAACCGCAGCAAAGTCTAGTATGTTACCGTTGATGAATCTGCAGCACAAAAGCCGCCACAACTCCTGAATTTGTGCAAAATTCATCGAATATATACGGCTTTCGCTGCCGCCTATACCCAACTATTAAGCGCTGTCTGTTCGTGCAATAAACAGCGCCAAATGCGACAAGAGCCCGACGACGACGACGCGTATGTAAGAAGGAATGCCGAGGTTTTATTATTCTGTCGCGCGGCTCTACGGTTCTCGGGCTACGCCTTCTTCGCACTGGCGGTGGTCGAAACGCTCCGGATGAAGGCGCCCGGGTGCCTCGATAGTTGTGCTTATGGTGTTTTTTTGTTGGACGCGGCGCGCCGCATTTCGAGGCTCGTGCAGCGCACGACGACGCAGTGCGCGCGCGCCGAGCTCACGGAGGCCTTGGAATCTGTGGCCCAATGTCACACGATCTTCGCGTGGGTGACGCTTGCCGGCGCGGTCCGCGAGTTCCGAGCTTTAACGACGTTGGATGACCTCGTGTTGCATTGGGTCGAGGACCGGGCCGTCGTCGAGTTCGCGACGGAAATGGCTGAAGAGTACTACTACGCGACGCGTTGTAGTGCGGCCGTCTTTGTGGCATTGGGCTTCTACCTCTTCGGCCACGCCTGGCTGCGGAAAAAATTGAAATACTGGGGCCGCGCCTTCTCGATCGGCTCGGAAATGGCGGAATCCAAAGCGCGCAAGCTCAGCCTCTACCTGAGCCCGGTCAAAAAGAAGGCCGCGTGAGCGTTTTGTGGTAACCGTTTCTTTCGTTTACTAGTTCCTCCTCGGCCCGGTCGATGGGATCTGGTAGCAAGGCTTGGTGATTCTCCGAGACTCCGAGTCGCCGCGCGCGCCGCCGGTCG
>JACLAA010005185.1_pt1 | contig 15642 bp, 12 predicted proteins | sample 8027891 | NCBI WGS metagenome assembly JACLAA01 (sample SAMN15724900, study PRJNA655200) | protist metagenome | isolation source: fluorescence activated cell sorting (FACS) single amplified genomes of... | place: Spain: Blaines Bay Microbial Observatory, Mediterranean Sea | collected 2016-01-19 | reverse complement strand
GCATACTCGGGTATCGAGTGTTGTAGAGAAGATGAAACCCTATCGGTTCGCTCTTGTTATGGAGAACTCTTTGTCACCAGGATATGTCACAGAGAAAATTGCGAACGCTTTTGCGGCAAGTACTGTCCCAATTTACTATGGCTCAAAGGAGGTCTTTGGCATGTTTAACCACGCAGCTTTCGTATATCTTGACATCAGTGCAACCGGCGAAGGCCTTGCGCGCATCGCTCAACTTGAGCAGAACGCTACCGCATACAGTGCGATGCTCTCTGAGCCAATACTGGCTGATGGCTACCGAACACTTTCCGAATACTTCTCACTCTCAGATGATGTCGGGGGTGGAGAATTAAAACACAGAGTGAGAAAACTGGTTGATTTGTGAGTTACGTCAGCAAACTTTAGAGGATGCAAGTGTAAGAGGTCAACAAAGGATACTATTCGCGCACGCCTCCGCCCCGCCACCACGAGCGCCGCGGCTCTGGAAAACGCGCGGGTGACGGAAGGAGATCTTGGGAGCTCAAAAACGTCGTCGCCCTCCTCCCCCTCCCCACCAGGAGTTGGGGAGGGGAGCGGCGATCCAGGACCCTCATCGGGCTCCGGCTCGCGCTCGCGCGCGTCGCGCACGTCCGCGTAGCCCGCGACCCTCCGCCGTTGATTCCGTGGACTCCTCCTCGGACTCAACGGAGACGACATCGCCGCGACCTCGGCGCTCGCGCGCCGCGGCCGCGGACTGAGAAGCCACGACTGGGAGCCACAGTTTTCAAGCCGGGGAGCCGGTCCGAGAGGGTGCCGGTCCGAGGGTTATCCGACGGTTTGTAGACCGTCGTTGGAGCCTCGACTGATATTTTTTCGGCCGGGCCGAGGGTGCAATCCGAGGGTTCGTAGACCGTCGGTAGAGCCTCGACTGATATTTTTGGGGAGATCTTTACAGCACCCTTCGGGTGCTGTGCTCTTGAAATTTAATAATTTACGAAAGTATTAACCTTCACAGACGGAAAAGCTATCATGCCATATGGCATGATGCTGATTTTCACCTTATTTCAAAATATACAGACTATTTAATCATATGAGTCATGAAAGAAAGGCATGAAACTTAGTGTTCTTCCTCAGGTCGCGCGCACGCACATGCGCCCCGCGCGCGCACAGACTTACTTTGTACATCGTAACTTAGACAGGTTGACAGAGGACCCTAATGCACATCCCGGACAGCTATGTACATTGCAGGGAAATTTCCGGGGCATATGCTTGGCTCTCTTGAAAGCATGGCATCACATCACAGGGTCCCCCTGTTCAGCAACCACGTGGCAATAGTCTTCGTGCCAATCATCATAGCACTCGACGTGCAGAGCACTGTTGCAGCCAGGGCATGCCGTGCGAACTGGAAGTCGTTTCTTTAACTCCTTTGGTGACTTACGATAACAGAGCGCACAGTTGCGTTTGGGACAAACCATGAGGCGCGCCTTCTCGCAGCGGACTCTGGCGTCACCATCGACTGCACGGTGACTGTCAACTTGTTTACTTTTCCTGCGCTTCTTGGTGTTCCCCTGAGGCTCACCCAACAGATCGTCCGCGATGGAAGACACGAACTTCTGCCTGGTGAGTATCCCATCCTTTGAGCCGTTGTGATCGATGTAATCGTATTGGTACTCGGTGTACGCGTTCACGCCCGAGGCAACGTCGAGAGCCCAGAAGAACAACGCGTGCCACCACTTGACAGTTTTTCGCTGGGTGGTGTTGTAATGCCGCGTTAATGCCGTTAATTTTTTTGGAGAGCTCGGGGCGGCTCGGAAGGGAAAGAAAAAGTTTTCATCATGCCAATAATGCGGCTGTGAAGGCTATGAGAAGCGGACCCCCGAAAAATCCCCTAAAATCGAAATGAAGAATAGCGGATTTTAGAGAATTCCTGAGATCATGATTACAAGTTTTAGAGCACACCAGATCACCCAGAAAAATCCCCTAAAATCGAAACGCCTACTTTCGGTTTATCCCATCACAATATATACGTGTGAGCAAGTATGAGCTCGTCCAGCATATCTCTTGATGTGCTTCGTATGCAGTCATATCATAATGCGTTGTCATGGCCAGAAGGAACAAAAACCACCCAGATCGTCGCGTGTGCGTTTGTGTTTCTATTGATAGTGTGTTTCGAGATTTCGGATGCGGGTCTGAGGACGGTGTTGCCAAACAACTCGATAACAGGCTATAAATATAAAACCTTGGAAGGTCCCGGCATTCAATGTACATTCATTGATGACTCGCGATATTTGATGAATGCTGGAGGGTTTCAAGTGGGTCACTGGGGTATGGTTGCTTCCAAGCTCATCGGTGCAATTCACAGAGCTCAGATACGGGGGTTGCGTGCGCACGTTATATTCAGGGATTCCGCGTTGAGTCCTCGCCGGCTCAGACTATTGGAGCAGACGGTTCTGACGAACGCATACTTTGTCGTGTCCATGCGGGTACTTTCGGCGCATACGGGAGTCGAACTTTCGTCAAGTTTTTGCTCAGTGCCATCAGGGGTGTTTTGCAGAAATGAGAAGCTATTGCGGTTTGACGCCGCTAGGGAACCCTTCGACGATTCTTGGATGTCAGACCGTTCTTCTCGCCTTGGTACCCAAGCTGCGAAGCTTCTGAAATGCGAACACTCGGTGGCAGATGACGTTCTAATCTATAACCGAGTTGGAACACGACGAATTGTGAATGTTCCTGCTTTAGTCGAGCAACTTCTCGGACATGGGCTTGCGACAAAAGTTGTGACTCCAAACGAACTGGCTGTAGAGGACCAAATATGCGAGATGACGAAAAAAAGGAAGCTGATCATCACGCCTCACGGCGGGCAACAAGGATCGTTTATTTTCAAGCACAAAGACACTGGAGTTGTGGTTATCTCACCTGAACATGCTCTCCTGGAGTGCTACCGTTACGTGGTGGAAGAGGAAGGTGTGTGGATTGCAGTCAGAGGTGGACGTGTGTGGGCGTGCACGTCAGATGTGTGCTCAAAGCATGAAAACGCATGGGTGGACGAAGGCTACGATAAAAGGCGCATTATCGATGCAAGGAAGAAATCGATTAGCGTCCCACGTGATGCCGTGGATCGAATTGTCGAAACTGCAGGTCTGCTGTAGTGGCACGATATTTCACTGAAATAACTGTCGATATGCTCCTCGGAGTCGGCGCGAATTGGTCTATGGAATGCGTTTCAACGACTCCATCCATACCTTCAATATTTTACGATATCCTTCGTTCACAGACGGAAAAGCTATCATATATATACGCGTTCCCAGAACCCCGCCAGCGTTCCCAGCTGGGAACGCGGAGCCCCATATTATAGAGACTGTTTGCGTGTTTCGATTTCGTCCGGCGACAGCTTTTTCAGTCACGAACCTTTGTTTCATCCTATGCGAAGCACTTGCGCGTGGGGTGGTCCGGCGCGCACACTCCCACGTTCCCCATCGGGGGACAGAGCCATGTGGTTTTGTGCTTATGCCCTCGCACGCGATTGCAAACGACGCACTGGAGCTGGTTCATGCCTTTCTTTCATGACTCATATGATTAAATAGTCTGTATATTTTGAAATAAGGTGAAAATCAGCATCATGCCATATATACGGCATGATAGCTTTTCGTCTGTGAAGGCTGTGGTTCGGAGGTGTCAAGCACTTGAATAGTTCTTTCGCAAACCAGATCCAGATAGACCAGGAACAAGATCGCCGTACATCACCCTCACTGCGCTTCCCTGGACCTGATGCGCACGACAAAAATAGCGAGCATTTCTAGATCGACATCAAATAGAAGTTTGGCGCTGGTACTCGCCGCGTTTCTGTTCGGTTTTCTCTTGGCAAAAGCGCAAATCACTCCGCTCGCTGGATTCTTTCGTCCAGCTGGGCACGTACCGCATAATTTGACGAGCAGTCCGTCTCTTTCAGTAGATCCCGTGCCTGTCATCAAAATTGACGAACCAAAGAAGGTCACTTGGTCTCCATCCATAGTGAGACTAACGAATGGTCATTTGCTCGTTGCCTTCGAGCTTTCCCACAAGCACGGACCTGCCCATGCATCGATAGCTTTATATTCAAGCCGCGATGAAGGTGCTCGCTGGAAAGAAACGGTTGTTCTACCAGAGCTTGCTTCTCCTCAGATGTTTTCTTGCAGAAGCGGAGTTTACATCCTTGCAGTAAAAACGCTGTTCAAATTCGACAGCCACTTGTATGTGGTTAAAATGGTTGATGGAGTGGGCAGGATATGGTCTGAGCCTTCACAGCTAACTTATGGTATTAGCGTCATGTCCACTAACACGGGGGTAGATGTATCTAATGGACGTGTCTCTAAGTCGTTCGAGATGATCCCTTCTTTGAGTTCATCTCGGGCGAAAACAGTCACTACAGAGACTTTCACAATACACAACTGGCAGGGAATAGGTGGATCTCACTGGGAACAAAATAGTATTTACATCGTCACTGTTGCGAATATTGGTAAGTTTGTCCAATACTGCTCTGTTATAGTCAAACCTTTGGGATACGAGGGGATGCAGCTATTTTTTAGAGTGATGGAGATGAGGCCAGGAAACAAACTACGACTGCGGTACGAGCGATACAATTACATGCTCCAAAACGAGTGGGCTAAAATGGTTGTGGCTGTTGGTAGTGTTGTCGAGACGACTCGCGCAACAAATGTTTACGGATCAACCGATTGGGTCACGGGGGTAATGCAGGCTAACGAAGAAGACGACTTGACACTGGCTGCCTCATGGAGGTTTCTTGACAATTTCTTGGGTAATCCCATTTCTGTCTTCTCAAACGAGATAAGATATGTGTTTGACATAGCATTCCGTGCAGACAAAAATGTCATGCAAAACATTGCGGGACCAAACTTCCCTGACATAAATCGCTCATTGGCACTTGAAGCTGGATTCGGCAGTCTATACTGGATGGAAAGTGTAATTACACGCGCGCAGGACTCTCATGGGGGTAATGGTAAGCTATTGGTGATTTCTCGAGTGAACAATGATCTCTTCTGCAACTTGGCAGCCGTAGCTGAAGTTGATGACTCGCAACCGGGAAATCTTTCAGGAAAATTTCTGAGGTACACGTCAATACCCGGACTCGGCATCGCTCATCCCGGTATCGTATTTGACGATGTTTCAGATTTGTACTGGATGGCAACAAATATACAGCGTGACAGCACGAGATCATGGATGAAGACATCTGAACTTCATATAACCTCTTTTTCCAAGTGCGAAATAGACAGGAGCATGTTGTATTTGTTTCACTCGTCAAATTTGCTAGATTGGGTGCCTTCAGGCATAATCAGTTTTCATTTGGAATTCAACAGACATTACTCATACCCGCACATGTTGGTATCTGGTGACGATCTTTTACTCGTTACTCGAGCAACAAGTGATTTTGGATCAGGCGAACCCATCCACAAGTTTTACAACAACCACAACTCGAACTCTGTGGCTTTTCTTCGAGTGAAAAAATTTCGACGGTTTGGACAATTAAGCTGGGTAAAGCACATTGGCAAATCGACAATATTGCCACGGTCTCACTATTGACCTATCATTCGGATTCCTTTCTAGACTACAGAAGTTTTGAAGACCGGGGATATGGGATGTTGAGAGATGATGAGATATTCCTCTCGTAAAACACACCTACGTACCTTCGTAATACCTTCAAAGGTAAGAAGGTAATCTTCCAAGGTAGGATTACTTCCGAAAGTACCTTTGAGAGAGTATTGAAACATTCATACCTTCGTAATAATAACATATGGGCGTGATGGTTCCCCACAGTTGTGTTCACTGCCACCGCTTCCGACGTTGTACGAAGGACACTTAAGCGATTATTTCCCCGAGGTTGCATTTGCCGCTGACGTCCCAGGCGTTGCCGTGTCCCTTGTTCTCACGTTCAGCACGGGGGCATTCGGTTGATCTGCCCTCTTGCTCTCTTGCTCTTTAACTCCAAATACTCCTCGATTCCTTCTTCTCTCTAAACCAACAACGTAATTGGGTTCACGAGAGCTGACGACCCTCCGTCTATCGATTCCAATCTCTTGTCAATCAATCGCATCGGCCCTCCTCTTCTTGGCGCATTATGCATCACTAACACCATTATTGCCGGTGCAGCAAATCACTTGCTCACAGCGCTTAGTCCTTCTGCCTCCTGGTGGCGTGGAACACATTGTTTGCATCGATGTCGCTCGAGGGAAAGGAAAGTCTAGACGATTGTCGCAAATTCTGCTGCATGTGGTAGCATCGCTGTGCTGTGGCACGCCACCCTCAGCCTCAGCCTCAGCCTAGGTGAAACCCCAGAAGTGTCACTACAGGTGATGAAGTTTTGATTGACACCCCGCACGATCATCACAGCCCTCCCCCACGGTGAGGCGACGGATGCGGTGGTAAAGTCTCTGAGTTCCGTACTGAACGAGGGCGACACGATCGTCGATTGCTCGAATGAATTTTATCGAGCGTCGGGAAATCGAGGCGCCTTTTGTCAGTCGAAGGTATCATATCAATTACTTTCGAAAGTATCTCGGAACAGGTCTTTCTGGCGGTGTAGAGGGTGCTTGAACTGGACCAAGAAGAAAACTCTGTTTTGGTAGGGTGACTGTTCAGTTACACTCGCGCCACTTTGGGGACTTCTCCTCCAGCTTCCGGAGGTTTGGCGGAGTACATATACACGGAGAATACAACTATTGTCCCTCCAACGATGTGAAAGCTCAGGAGCTTTTCACCGAATGCTGAGCTCGCACAAGTACATACCAAAATAGACAAAGCCACAGCAAAGCATTTCACTATGTTGTCTGCAAATTTGAGCACCGCGCCAACGATCAAACCGCCAAGGGCCTGAAGAAACACAATCACATACACTATGAGATTGAACCCCCGAAATATGTCTGGTGTTTCGAAGAAGAACACTGCACCGAGGGCAAAAGGAAGTGAAAAACATGACATGTAGAAATTCTTCACCCACATGGTGTCCTCTTCATCTTTGTAGAACTTTTCAAGCAAGACTCCAGCCAAACTGGAGAGGATAACCGCAACAAACAGCAGTCCCGTGGAAATCTCAAAATACTGTTGGAAAAACGATAATGAAGTATTATCATGCGAATCTGGTCGCAATTGCACAACAGCGACTCCCATCGTCAGCAAAAGAACCGCTAAGAGTTTCCTCTTGGTTAGGCGTGTCCTTAAAAGGACGACACTGAAAAGTGCAGTCGCCAGAATTTTGAGTTGAGACACCACCACGAAAACACTAGGAGATAGCCCTTTCAACGCTATCAACTGCAGATTACTCGACCCCACATACAGTAATGCTGGTACGAAGAGGGCAAAGCGCGACTTCGTCAGCGTGGCTGTTTTGCAAAATGCTTCCTGAGAGAAACCCTTCAACGCAAGTTCAATAAGAAAGCTGCACGTCAATTTGAGTACTTCGCTGCACGCTACAACTGTGGAGGTGTTGTACTTCTTAGCACCATCTCGGAAAGAATATTTGGCCAAAAGTGTGATTCCTGAATTCTGTAGGACCAATGCGAATAGTATCAGGGACGCGACGTCACGACGCATACTCGTTGACAACAGCAGTGTGCAAGTCCGCGACGACGTTATCTGCTGCTACCAAGTGTCAGTGGTGGAAAGGTTAACACAATACACTGAAATCGAGATCGGGCAGAGCCGTCGTTTTCCGGATTTCGCCTGTCGAACTTAAGGGTCTATTACTCCCGAGTTTCACAGAGTCGCTATATTGGATAATTGAGGGTCTATTTCAGTCAATTATCTATACCCCCCCCCCAGGCGATTATACTCTTATAGGAGAGGAAGTAGGGCCTAGTTTCCATTTATTCAATGCACGAGTCTTTCTCAAAACTTACGCACTAAAAGCGCTGTGCCGGACTAGGCTTACCCACGACATTGCAATGACCCTGGGGGCTGCGGTGGGCACTGTCCGACGACGGCGCGACGAGATAGTCACGGCACCTGTAACGGTCGAAAACGCTTCGGTCGTATCAGCCACGTGGACGTTTTTTTGGACACTCTCCATATTTTCTTGGATTTGTCACGGGGCTAACTTTTAACTTAGGTTTTATTTAAAAATAAACATCCATACAAAAATATATGCTCCGTATGCGCCGCCGTTCCTGGCGGTCGCTACTTTGACTGTCGTCGTTTGTTGCGCTGCCGAAGCGTGTTTTCGTCCACAGTGAATTCTGTCGCGACATAGACGTTACCGACGACGTGGAGACACAATCATCAATACTCCACATCACAAAGAAAGTGTCACAATGATCTACTTTAGTTCTTTCACGAATTCACTTAGGTCTCGATAATATCTTTTCAGATCTTTCATAATCCTTCATGGGCCCATACCCTCGTGTAGATCTCGTTGATCTTGGACCCATAACCACTTCGCGGCCATAGTTCTGCCCAGTCCTCAACATGCTCTACTGGCTCGAGACCCTCAAGCATCACCGACGGTCCTATGTTTCCCGCTCTCAACAACGCCCACACCGAGTTCTTGCGCACGGAGGTCGACGGCAAGATGTGTCTCGAGAAGATGACTCCCAGTACGTACAGATCCTGGACGAGAGAACTGTTCGTATCGCGGGGGGCGTGCTCGCAGAGTGCACGCATCACTCCATCCGCAGAGCTTGTGTGAAGTCGGTCTTACTTTCCTTTCGCGCCGTCGCGCCGCCTCTCGCGCGCGCGCGCACCGCGAGACCTCGATCGCCATCCATCGTCCGCCGCCGTCGACCTCGCCGCCCCGCACCGCGCCGAGTTCCCTCCTGCTTTGCCGATCTACACGCGCCGGACCCCCGGCCCGGATCCGCTCCGATCCGGGTCAGTCGGGTCGCGAAGCGTTGCGTATCTACCTATCTACCGCCCTTCATAGACTACCATCAATGATAGGCTCTAGCTTAGCTAACTACGAAAGTAGACCAGTCAACGCACCTGACATGCTTTTGAGGTTGGCATTTTTCAGCACTTGCTTCGTTTCAAACCCCAGTTCCTTGTATTGATCGATTAACTCAGCATGCGAGGCAGAGTCAATAACACTCTCACTTATCTTCTCAGATTGCCATTTCGCTCTGCGAATTTCGTGAACTCCAGTGCAGTTCAACGAAACACAATGGGTATGGCTGAAATAATCCGTCAGGATGTCACTGACCTTTTTGGTCGAGTTTCGAGCCTTGAACACTTTTCCGCAACGGCTGTCAGTCGAAGACCCTTTGCTCTCACAGTCGATTGTCGCTCTCCCTCTTTCGCGCTTAGCAACAAGTTCCTGGGCAGTACGATGACGAAAGTGGAAAACTGCTCCAAGGTGGATAACCGGTTTGAAATCGGCCATGAGTTGTACACCAGGTATTGGGATTCCCGCGGTGTTGACTGCTGACACATTTTCTCTCCAAAATTTTGTTGGCATGTGAACGTGTTGCCATGACCTCGTCAGTGACACTTTGGCAAAACTTTTGACAAACTGATGCGGAGAACCAATGAAATACCCGAGCTTTTCTGCAGGGGTGATAAAACTATCTTTCGGGTAATCCACAGTCAGTCTGTCAAACCCTGGTTGCATGATCCAGTTGAAGGAAACTGCACCTGCCTCAAAATTTCCAGCTTTGACGGAGTGAAACAGTTCGAGCACTTGCTGCACCGTGCTATAGTTTTTCCCCAACACAAGAAACTCATCGACATCCAGACCTCCTTGCCACGTGAAACCATTTTCTCGAGCAAAAGTCAGACCATCATCAAAACATGTATGCTGCACCCCGACGCCACTGTAATTTACAATGGTGACTAGTCCGGATCTTTCAAACGGGCGCAGTGTGAAAGACAGCCTATGACTCCGCGGTGAGTTGTTGCATATGTAGAAGTGGTCAAAACCCAACAACAAGTGCCACGTGAGTGAGATCAGTAGCAGTCTGGTCTCGTTTTTCGCACACACTGTTGCCAGTACTCGGTTCCTTATGAGAACCTGAGGAGCCGTAGAATTCCTCCGACGTTCACGAAGTTTCATCAAAGTCGGAATGTCAGCAAGAACGTCCGTGTGATCCGCGGAGACGCAACGAACATGAAGTCCGCTGTATAACAACAGATGTTCGACACATGAAACTTCGTCGGTTGCAAACTTGCCATTTAAGAGTTGGGAGCACAGTACTTGAAGACTGCGCGCATCTCTTATATTCAGTCCCGCCAGAGCGCACAAAGATGCCTGCCAAGCGCTGACTTCATCACCGATTTCTTGATCTACCGCGAAGGCGCTCTCTCGATTGTTGAAGGACCTTATTTTCCACCTTGAAAAGAACCCGAGGCGCGAGTTCGTCTCCGATTTGTAGGGAAAAAAGTTTAAAAAGCAAATCAGGCACAGTGGTATGAGAAATCGCCGGACACGATGGGTCGGGCGCATCTTTAGTGGAGCGTCGCCCTACCACAAAACGCAACACTTCCAGTTAGCAAACGAGCGAGGTAGAACCGATCAAGCAAGTATGACTATCTCTAGCTAGCTAGCTATCTAGCTAGATACTGAAAGTAGCTAGCTAGATAGCTAGCTAGCTAGATACTTTCTCAATAAATTAAATTAAACTCAATAAATTAAACTCAATAAATAAGAACGAACGAATGAAGCAATCAAGCAAGCAAGTAAGGTGCGTAGTCTATTACCTTCGTATAATACGTGCTGCATTACAAGTAAGTTTATTACTTTCGAAAGTACTTGTACTTTTTAGAGTTTTTGCGTGTTCAAAATGTGAGTTTTGCGCACAGTTTGAGCAATTTGCTCTGCTACCATGGATTTCGCAATTAGCTACTCTCGAAAGTACTAGCTATATATATGTCCTATAGCTCTATCTATCTGGACTACGAATGAAGGTACCTTATTCATTATTGAGGCACTTTCGAACGAAGCTCCTCAGTGTGCCTCCGCTCAACGCCCGCAACATTGTATCGTGGTTTCAGAAGTGCCAAGAGTCGTGCGGGCGACCCTAAGACGTGCGTTGCACAGATACCCACAAGGAGCGTTGCAATCATGTCCACTCGAAGCACTTCGTGGACCCCACTGCCCGTGTTCGGAGCTCACGTGGGCACTGACGTGAGTATTTCCCAACCACCTTCGAATGTTTTCGGGGCTGCGACGCTGTTTTTGGTCGCATGCTGACGTATTCTCGCGTTCCACAGGCCCGCTTCCAAGACACGAGGGGTTACTTCCAAGAGCTCTTCCACACGAACAAGTATCCAGATTTTGTCAAATTCCCTGAGGGATTTCAACAAGTTTCTCTTTCGCACTCTTATCGCGGCGTTCTTCGCGGCATTCACTGTTCACCATATCCCAAGCTAGTAACAGTAATCACAGGAACTGTATTCGATGTCATTGTAGATCTTCGTGAAGAGAGCCCAACTTTTCGACGTTGGTGTGCTGTGACAGTGAGTAGACAAAATCAGAGACAGGTTTACATACCTGCTGGTTGTGGACACGCATTTCTTTGTGTTGAGGAGGCCAGTATGCTCTATCTCCAAGGTGGCTGCTTCAGCCCATCTGATGAGAAGGACATCAACCCTTTTGACCCTGTTCTTGACGTCCATTGGCCTAAACTGGATGACGTTTCGGATTACATCTTGAGCGACAAGGATAAGGCAGCACCCTCATTCGAATGTTCGAAAGACAACGCCAGGTCCCCTCTTCGACGGATTCTTGTTATCGGAGCAAGTGGGCAGGTTGGTGGTGCGCTCGTAGAAGCTTATGGCGCAGAAAATATTATTGGAACTTATAACAGAACTTACCGCGAGGGGATGGTGCACTTCGACTTGGAAGAAGCTGCAATTGATCCAGAGGTAGCAGAACAGCTGATTACCATGTGTCACCCGGAAATCGTATACATATGCGCTGGTCGCACCTGGGTAGATGGGTGCGAGAGAGAGGGTCGTGTTCCCCACTTGGTTAACTGTGAAGGTCCTCGTGCCCTGGCTCGAGCTGCAAGATCTGTTGGAGCGCGTACTGTGTACTTCTCCACTGATTATGTCTTCGACGGATGCGATCCGGGAGTATTACGTTGTGAGGAGGATGAAACTAGACCGTCGAACGTTTATGGGGCCAGTAAACTAGCCGGCGAAATCGCGGTGATGGAAGAGGATTCTCGTGCTCTTATACTCCGCACCAGCGGCGTTTTTGGACCAGACTCTCAAGGCAAAAATTTTGTGTACCAGCTATGCAGATCCATTAGTGAAGGACGCACTTTTCCTTGTGCAGAAGACAGTTTCGCTTCACCGACCTACAATCGAGACTTGGCGCGAATTGCTCTTTCTCTTATTGAGGCGAATGCCATGGGCATATATCACTGCGTTGGCCCTGAAGCAATAAGCCGGTATTCCTTCGCAACTCGAGTTGCAGAAACTTTTGGACTAGATGCACATGTGATTGAGAGAACAAATGTTGAGTCGCTTCGGGTTCAGACGATCAACAGGTTGGGTTTCGCGGCAAAACGTGGAAAATATCATGGTCTGGACATAGGCAAGATTAAACGCTTGCTGCCTGAAAGAACACATCCGTTATCCATTATAGATGCCCTTAAACACTGGAAGTCTCATCCAGGTGGAGCGGAGTGCAAATTCTGAGCCATCACAGAAATTGACACCTTCAAGCTATATACGTAAACGGTGGCATTTGTATGATACACTAGACTAGACTAGTCTACTGTTGTAGATGAATGTAGGTATCCTGGAAAGGGCTTCAACGTGCGTCAGATGTTCACAATACGCATCATTGGAAAACGCCAGAAACCGACGAACAGCAAACATGGTGCTTACTGGCTGGGGTCAGACGGACAGGAATTCGATTCCTACTTGAAGATAATTAACTCGCTCAAGAAGAGCAGGGTTGATGCCTCCTAAAACCACTCTCCAGATCAGCAACCTGTAATAAAATGCCGAATCGTGTCGGCGCTACCGCGAACGCCGGGGGGCCTACAAGAAGATTTACAACCGCAAGACTTGTTTGAAATGCATCCATATACATGTTTGAAAACGCGGAGCATCGTTTCATCCTGCCGCCCCCGCCCCCTGCCCTCTCGTGGAAGCTTGCATTGCCTGTTCACCTCCCCAGACTGCCCATTTCCAGCCCTGGCCTGAGCCCAACCTCGCTGATCGATGCCTCTTCCTCAATACAGTCTGCCACATGGTACCAGTTGGGGATGATACTCGTCATGCATGTATGCCGCTGCCAAAAAAGTGCCAGCACCGTCCGAGGACCCATAGTGGGTCCCGGGCGCGCGCCGCCTCGCCTGCTCCTATTGCACAAAATCCGCCCCAAGAGTCGGTCTCGGTGAGTGGCCGATCCCTCGGTCTCTGCGCACACGACCGCCTCTGGAGCGCGCGAGAAAACTGTAACGACGTCCCCGAGATTGCCTGGGTGCGTCATCGCGACGATCGAGTGTTCACTGCCCCGCCCCCGCCCTGGAACCCCGGCCCCGGGGACGGTGGAGGCTGGGGGGTTCGCGACTAGGTTTACGACGGATCCGCCCGACACCCCGGACATGAACCGATCCGATGCAGGCAGGGAAAGCAAGCAAGCAGGGTCCCGGGCAGCCAAACGGCTCGACATCCTTAGTTGACCCTGTCGACCGCCCTTATTTCGTCTTGCCTTGCCCAGCCCTATACAACAATCGAATATATTCGATCGCTCGTTCCTTATTATGTTATTATAGACATAATCGCTTGCATATCATCATACATTCATAATACAAATAAAGTAGACTACGTACTACGTACGTATCGTGTATACGCGTACTTCGGGAAAGTATATGTGTCTTGACCTTGTTAGTGCGACCTTATTACGAAAGTCGACCAGGCAGGCAGTGCAAGCGTCTCGTCCATCAGTCAACATCGGTTGCCTGAGTGTTCTCACGAGTTGTGACCTACATTTCGTTCGTGCAGTTCTTTTTACGGCTGTACGGTGATCGAAGGTGAAGATGACACTATTCCCGAACATGTTGACTTTGAATACTACCTTCATGCTAGGGAAAACTCGAAAGTGGTCGAGGACGGTGCGAAAAGAGAATCGTTTGTGCGCTTGTTTTGCCGTGCTATGCCTAGTGTCATCACTCTATAGTCCAACAGGCGACAGGAACCCATGTTTGTACGTCCCCACTTCTCTTGGTGATCAGAATACACTAGTGACGTATGCTTACGCTGAAGGTCTTGGTAATGGAGGAGAAATAGATCTGCATAACCTTCGATACTTCATGCACGTTGCTCTTGGAGGACGGACCCCTGGGACTGAGGACCCTCGCCAAAAGGTGTTCTATAACATCGTCGTCAGCGGCGGAAAGTGCACTCCTTGTCGCGACACTCTGCCAAGTATTCTGCGTAAATCACGCCGACGGAAAGGCTGGGTTACGGTGCTCAAAAGGGAGAACTTTGGTATGGATTTCGGAGCCTACAACACTAGCATTGAGTGGTTAAAAAGCAGAGGAAGTCTCAGTCAATACAAATACTTTGTTTTCATCAATAGCTCCCTCCGGGGTCCGTTCATGCCGAAATGGACACCGAGAGACTTCCACTTCACCGATGCCTTGGTGCAAATGATGGTTGAGAACACGAAAATTAAGCTGGTTGGATCATACATATCGTGCCTACCGGCGATAGAACCTTTCCCAGGTCCTATCCTCGAATCTTTGTTCTTTGCTGTTGACGAAGTCTCACTTTCATGGCTTGTAGATGATGGAATCTTCATCCCGAGGGAAGAAAAAAAGTACACGGCTCTATTTGAAGAATACGGTCTCCTGCGGAGCATTACAAGTCGCGGTGGATACGTGGAGGGGCTCTCAATGCGTTACTCAAAGGACCTTGACTGGACAGATACGAAGCATCATACGTGCAACGACAATAGACATTCTTCCCGTCGAGGAATGTTAGATGGGGACATATCACCAAGTCCGCTAGAACATGTCTTCTTGAAGACTTCATGGTGTGTCCGAGCAACAGAAGCTTCAATATATTCCGATTGGCTTGTCCGTCTCTCTTTGGGAAAACCTGGTACAGAGGGCAGATATGATTCAAACGGATATTTGAGGGGTATTTCTGTTGAGGGCACTTCTAGTAAACGTGGAACTCTCCCTGTCGAAGTACCTGATGATGGATGCAAGTACGGCGACATTTCTAGTTTGCGGGTTCCAGAATAGATCGATCCTGAGCAGACTGCTTTCGTATCAAATAAAGATCGGTGTCACGTGTGCGTGAGATGCGCGTGTGTGTTCGCGCGACATACTTGAATGATCGTGGTGTTTGTTTTCGATATGAGTTACCGTGCCACTGCAGCAGACCTGCAGTTTCGACAACCCGATCCACGGCATCACAAGGGGGCGCTAATCAATTCCTTCCTTGCATTGCATCAATTCCTTCCTTGCATCGATAATGCATCTTGTAGCTCCTTTTATCGTAGCCCTCGTCCACCTCTTACCTTGAGCAGCAGCCGCCGGACCCGTGGAGTGACCTCGCGTGGACTCGCGCGGTCGTAGGCGCCACCACGTCGCCGGCGCGGGCCTGCATCACGCTTCCGGTTTTTTATTGCGGCACCATCACGGGGCCCGGGGGTGTCCAGTACGAGAAGTTCAACGTCTTCACCGACATGACCGCATGCGGGTACAGAGCCCAACGAGT
>JACLAA010002985.1_pt1 | contig 15669 bp, 9 predicted proteins | sample 8027891 | NCBI WGS metagenome assembly JACLAA01 (sample SAMN15724900, study PRJNA655200) | protist metagenome | isolation source: fluorescence activated cell sorting (FACS) single amplified genomes of... | place: Spain: Blaines Bay Microbial Observatory, Mediterranean Sea | collected 2016-01-19 | reverse complement strand
CGTTTCTCCTCGGCGCAAAATAAATAATACGCGTCGAAGCTCCCTTCCGAGTGCCCCGTTTTCCGTCGCTTCGTTTCAATCGTCCACTGGTTTTCATCAAAGTTGAGGAAAACTTTTAGATTGTTATTAAAGTGCGCGCAAAACTGTTCCCACTTTGCTTTTTGAAATCGTTCTCTCATCGTCGTCTGTTGTTGCGACATTTGTAGCGCGTCTTCTTCTGCGTGTGATATATATCTCGCTCTCTCTCGTCGTCTCGTGAAAAGAGAATAACAGCCGTAAAAACCGTAACGAAAGACTTTGCGGAACAGAACAGAACACCGAGAAGAGCCTTTGAAAATAAAGCGGGGGTTGTTGTTGTTCGAGAGAGAAGAGCACAGAGAGAGAGAACTCGAAAGAGATTAAACGATGATGTGATTGGATTCGTTTTATGTGCGAGAGTGGAGAAAGAATTTTTTTGAATTTTTCTCCTTTTTTTCACCCACAAATGTGCTTCATTATTTTTTTGAGCACGAAAGGACTGTTGAAAAACCAACCAACCGAGCCGGTGTGTCCGAGCGCGTTCTTAAAAACGACGACAAAAACGATGGGAGGAGGGAGAGGAGGAGGATTAGGACGAGCGAAAGTGCTCGCGAATACGACGCCGAGTGGCGCGCAGCAACAGAGACAGAGACAACAACATCATCAGCATCAACGCGCGTTTCATCCGAGTCGGCCACCTTTTCATCACAGTAATAATAATAATAATAACAACATTAGTAATAGTAATAATAATACGAGCGCAAAGACGCACAGCAGATTGCACAACTCCTTCGTCGCGAATTCGTCGAGGTTAGAAGTTGCCGCCGTTCGCGACGATGAAAGAAGAATAACGAAACGGAATCAAAATGGAAAGAGAAAAGAAACGGAGGAAACGAGAGGGCAGGATTGGAGGATATCCAATCCATCCGATGCCGAGGAATTACTCGAGAAGAAAAGAGAGGAGGATCCAGAAGTTGCTCGCGAGCATCGAATGTTGAAAGAGCGCTTTAGCGGAAAGAGTGTTGCTAATACTGCTAATTCTATCAACAACAACAACGACAACAACAACACCCAGAAAGAAAACAACCAAAGACAAAGACGACGAGAAAGGAACGCTTTGCCGTCCAAGTACGAACACTTGGCGCTCGTGTTCAACGGATTGAAAATGTACAGAGAGTTGTTGCGAATGCGGAATAGCGCAGAAACGGTGGAGAATATATGCGCGTGCGCGAAAAACTTAGTCAAAAGAGACGTGCGCTTTGAGCATTTGCGAAAGATAGAGACGGTTAGACCTGGAACGTTTGCGTTTACGAAGAGGAAGAGAGACGCGACGAAGAACGCGGTGGATGAAAAACATCGCCCGGAGGAGGGACGAACGTTTGTCGATCCAAAAAGCGTGCGATTAGAGATTTTAGAAGAGAGAGTAATGAAGAGAGAAAGTGTGGACGGCGAAGACGAAGACTGCAACGGTGACGAGGAAGAGAACGGCAAAAAAGTCGTAAAGAAGAGAGAAAAAAGTTCACTTTTGATGTCGGAGAAAGAGCGCGAACGAGCGAGGGAAGCAGATTTCCACTCGCGCTTGATGCGACTGTGCGACGAGGCGCATGTCGCGTTTTGTCGAAATCACGGCATCGTCATTTCCCCGTCCTCGAACGTATCAGAACAAATGTTATGGCACGAAACGTTCGACGTCGAACGTGAGGCGCCAGATATCGCCGAGTGTGCCGTACGGGACGCGCCTCCTTTGATGCCACCGGCAGGAGGAACCGCCGCTGCCGCTGCGACTACTACTACTACTACGACGACGACGAGCGCACCATCGTTGATGTTGCTTCACACGCCCAAGCCACCATCTTCGACGCCGTCCACCGGGACGTATCCACTCACCCCGTTAATTATGACAACTGCGACGAAAAAGAAAGTCGTCACTGAGCGCGACATCGACGAAGAAGTTCGGCGGATGCAGAAGGAGAATGGCGGCGTTTGCGAAGACGACGACAACCTCGAAAACGACGACTATCTCGCCGGTAATATCAATAATGCATCCGCGAATGACGGTAAGGACTCGACAACCACCATCGGCGTCTCTCGCCAAGCCATCCGCCGCGTCCTCGAACGGAAAATCGAAAAAGATCTCCTCCACTCGCCTTCCGCCGTGGCGCTTCGCGCGGAGAACAAAATCAAACAAAACCTTCCGCGAATCTTCGATCTCGTCCACTCCCTCTTCGCCACCTCGCGCAAACGTGCTTTCGCCTTTGACATCCTCCTCCACAAAACCCACGAGCAGTTAAACGCGAAAGATATTGGCGGCATGTTTTATAGTCGAGACGAAATCGAAGATTGCTTGCGAACGTTGGCGAAAACGTGTTCGGAATGGTGCAAAATCGAACGAGCGCAGGACGGCGAGGAGCTCTTTCGAATCGTCGTCGGATCGTCTTCCAGTCGGTCTCTCTCTGACCCATCCTCATCTCCGTCGTTAACGCCCTTCTTCTCCGGAGGAGCAGCAGCGGCAGCATCTCGAGGACGAGGACGACACTTAATGGTTAGAAAAACAACAACGTTCCTTCCTCCTCCTTCGTCCTCCTCTTCTCCGAGAAGTAGACAAAAGCCGACGTCGACGACGAAAGAGCGAGAAGAAAACGACGACGCCGGTTTCACGCCGACGACGATTCAGACGATAAACCCGAAGAAAAGATCCTCCTTCCCTTCAAACTCCATCTTCGTCGGAAACAACAACAACAAAGAATCGTCGTCGTCCTCGCCCCGCGACGGGGTTGCGAAAAGGGTCAAACAAAAGCTCCTCCTCGAAGCCGCGCCGGCGTTCGTTCTCGGAGGAGGAAAATGAGCAGAGAGATTCGCAAAGTCTTCTCGATTTTAATAACACTACTACTACTACTACGAAGCGTTACAATACTACTAGCCTTTATCGTCACACTCGCACGTCGTAAAGAGAGAGAGAAGACTATTTGCGGTACACATTTTCCTCGTCGTAGGAGTCGTATTTATTAGACTCTTAAGAGTAGTTTCGTCAGAATTCCGGCGCAAAAGAAAAGAAAAGACTGATCTCTCTCACACGCTCGACTCAATAACAGAATAAAAATGGACCCTTTACGTCTCCTCCGGGAGTGTTACTCGTCGAACGAAATCCAAAACGTTCTGATCACACCGGATGCGATCGTTTTCCCGTTCGGGTTTCAGTGCGCTTCTCACGAACGATTGCGCGTCAGTCGATCGAACGCGCTGACGACACGATTCACGTCGAAAGTGAAAAACCAACGTCTAAAACTGGACCAGATTCTTTTCTTCGTCCAAAAATGCAAAGAATCCAACGCGAGTTTAATCTCGGACCAAAAGGAATACGGGAAATACGTGAAACACGCGATCAAGGAGAAGATTGAACGCGTTCCGAGACCGGATTTTAAGGATTTGTGGGATTTCGCCACTGGGGTGAAAACGCACTCGGAAAGGGTGGACGCGACGTCTGTCGATGGATCGACGGTATCAGTACAAATGGAAAAGGAGGATGGGACTGTTACGGAGATGATGGAGACGACGACGACACTCAAGGCGAATGGTATTGATGAAATTCGGGCGACGACGACGGATGCGATGGACGCGACGACGATACGCGAGGAAGCGTTGAAGAAGAAAAAAGAGCGAGACTTTGAGGAGGACGAAGAGGATGCGATTAAAGTCGTACCGTACGCGACTCGGAACGCGAGCTTGAAAAGGAAGAAAGATTTTACGTTAGCGTTAGAGAAAGTGGACCCGAGTTTGGTGTTTCGATCGTCGACGAATGGCACGAATGGTAGACGAGGCGGCAATCATCGTTTGACGACGAGCGAAAAGCCGAAGGAGTTGGTCGAAGCGGAGAAAATTGTCGAACGCGGTCAGCGACGGAACAGGTACCAGGAGAAAGTGGAAGAGCAAACGTTTTGGAAGGAGAGAGTTGGGAGCGACTTTAACGATTTGTTTGGCGGCGATTTCGGGGACGGCTCTGGCGGCGGTTTTGATCCGAACGCGTCGTTTTTGGCGCAGCCGGCGAAGAAGCAACGCACGGCGGCGGAAGAGGCGGCGTTTTTAGCGAGCGAACGGGAAGAGAAATTGAGAGAAGAGAAGATGGCGTTAGCACAACAACAGCAACAACAACAAAAACATTCGAAATCGACGACGACGACGAGAGGAGCGGCGGGAGCGTCCTCCTCGTTAGCGAAGAAACAACAACAGAAACCAATCAAAAGGCACGGGACGCCTTTGATTCTCGTCCCGGCGGGCTTAAACGCCAAAGTCGTCTTGAACATGTTCAACGCGAAAAACTTCCTGGAGAAGGAGAAATTCGAGCCGTGGCAAGACATTCAAAAAGAAGCCGTCAAGAATAAAACGAAGAAACCGACGCACTCGTCTTTACTTCGAACGTATAAAAGAGACCAACCGGTGAAGTACGAAATCACGGACCAAGTGCCGAAAATAGGAGAGGATTGGAAACGCGTCGTCGCGGTTTTCGTCCACGGCGCCAAGTGGCAGTTCAAAGATTGGCCGAAACACATCTTCCCTGGCGCGGCGACGGGCGATTTAGTCGACACTTTTGCAAAAATCAGAGGCTTTTACGCCAAGTTTGAGCAAGACCAAACGCCAGACGTCGTCAAGACGTGGAACGTGAAGTTATTGACGTTCCGAAGGAATCAAAGACACGGAGATAAAGCCGTTTGCTCGGAGTTTTGGGACGAGTTAGACCGCGCGTTAGCGCTCAAGAGGAGTCACTTGTTGTATTAATAATTACTAATATATCATTTTTAAATCTGTGATGAGACTGGATAAAAGTGCGCAAAACTCGGCTTTTAAAAACCGACGTTATGACGACGACGAGCAAAAAGCAAAAAGCGAGCGTGAAAACAAATACGCACACACACATAATAATACTATTTCCTAAAATCCCTCCTTTTTCTTTGCTTAATCTTAATGAAACGTAAACGGAGGAAGTAAGAACTTCCGATGATTTGTTTTGATTGCTTCGAGTTGTATCCCGAAGACGCGAAAGAAGACAAGCTTCTTAAGCGCGTTCGCCTCTGATGCGTCTCGCCAATTGAACATCCTTCGGCATGATCGTGACTCTCTTGGCGTGGATCGCGCACAAGTTGGTGTCTTCGAACAAGCCAACCAAGTACGCTTCGGACGCTTCTTGTAACGCCAAGACCGCGCTCGATTGGAATCTTAAGTCAGTCTTGAAATCTTGCGCGATTTCTCTCACCAAGCGTTGGAACGGCAACTTTCGGATGAGCAATTCCGTGGACTTTTGGTACTTTCGGATTTCTCTCAACGCGACGGTACCCGGGCGGTATCTGTGCGGCTTCTTGACGCCACCAGTCGCCGGCGCGGATTTGCGCGCGGCTTTCGTCGCGAGTTGCTTTCTCGGGGCTTTGCCACCTGTTCTCGTTATTCATTTAAAGAACAAAATATATCGTCAGTATTTTATACAATGTGACCGTTGATGGATTTGGTGATTTTTCGTAATCATCGTATAAGAGAGAACGAAGAAGAAGAACGAGACAACTTTAACAACAACAACAACAACAATAACGAGAAAAGAACATTAAATGCATTATTTAAACGAACGAGAATTTGAACGTACCGGTGGATTTACGAGCGGTTTGTTTCGTACGAGCCATTGTGTTTTAAGCGAGTGATTTTTGTGCAGAATGAGAGAAAATTTGAATTGAATTTTTTTTGAAAAAAGACAATTGAGATTTTTATTCGTTTCCTCTCTTGGGGCAACAGTTTTGGCTCTTTGCTCGAGGCTGGAGGAGAAAAAAATGAAAGCGATGGCCCAGAAGCGCTCGAATCCTCCTCCTCTCCTCGTTTGTTGGCTGTTTTCGCAGAAGAAAATTCGTGGTCTCGCTCGCTCAAAAAGGCGCAAAAAAACGAGTGTGTGGTTGTTTCCTCTTATTTATATAGAACGAGAGAGAGCGGCACAAGAATAAACCACAGAGCGCACTACGCTTCGTGCTGCGAATAATAAAATACGAATACTAATAAACGGAGACGAGAGAGAGAGTTTGCACGTCATCAGATAATTTCCGTCGCGCGCGGAAATTCGCGTCGTGTACGTTTACTCTCCGTTCGATTGGTACACATAGGAGTTCCGCTAAAATTTAACGAGTAAGGTTGAGCACTTTTTCTTCTGTGACGTAGGCGCTTTTCTCATATATAATCTTCTTCTTCTTCTTCTTCTTCTTCAGAGAGAAAGAAAAAGAGAGAAAGAAGAAGAGACGAAAAAAGACCACCAGGTTCAGCGGCGATTGAGGCACAGAAAGAGAGAGAGAGCGCAACACTGTAACAGAAAGAAGAAGACGATGGCATCGAGACCGGGGTTCGCGTACGATTTCCCGTGGAGCAAAATCGGGAAAATGAAATACGCCATCTATCTTCCCATGCTTTATCGCGGCATTGTATCGCCTGAAAACGACGACTCGGACCAATGGCACTTTCACATGACGATGATAGTCTTACTGCGGTACGTCATGGCGCAATTCTTCATATCCTTGTCCAGGATACACGCGATAACGGAGAAGACGAGAATACAAAGCAAAGGGATCGATTTTAAGCAAGTGGATAGGGAGGACCACTGGGACGATTATATTTTATTGCAATACATAGTCATGTCTATGGTGCATTTTTGCCCAGGGCTTGGGTTTAAGAATTTCCCTTTGTTTGAGAAGAAAGGCATGTGGCAGCTGTTGCTGCTACACGTCGGACCGACGGAGTACGTGTATTACTGGTTGCATAGGCTGTTGCACCACCACACGTTGTATAGCGCGTACCACTCGCACCATCACGCGAGTTTCGTCACCGAGCCAATCACTGGGAGCGTGCACCCGTTCATGGAACACATAATGTATACCGCTAATTTTGCGATTCCGTTGTTAGGGACGTGGATGTGCAACGGCGCGTCTATGGCGATGTTTTACGTGTACTTGATGGGTTTCGATTTGTTGAACGCGATCGGGCACTGTAATTTCGAGTTTGTGCCAAAGTTTTTCGCCAAGTTTCCCGGGGTGAAGTATTTGTTGTACACGCCGAGTTATCACTCGTTGCACCACAGTCGCGTGCACACGAACTTTTGTTTGTTCATGCCTATTTACGATTACGCGTACGGAACCATGGATAAGAGCTCGGAGGAGTTGTACGATAAAGCGATCGAAGGGAAAGCGAGTCCGAAAACGACACCGGACGTGGTGTTTATGGCGCACGGAACGGAGTTGTTGAGCATGTTTCACTTACCGTTTGCGTTCAGATCGTTTTCTAGTAGGCCATTCACGACGGATTCGTGGATGCTGAAGATGTTGTGGCCGTTGACGTTGCCGGCAGTTGCGGCTTTGAGATTTTTGCCAGGGGTGAAGGCGTTTGTCAGCGATAAGCACAGATTGAAAAACATGAACATCGAAACGTGGGTCACGCCGGCGTGGGGGTTTCAATTTTTCATCCGAAGCGAGTTTAAACACATCAACGCGAAGATTGAACGGGCTATTTTAGACGCGGACGAGAGAGGCGTGAGAGTTTTGGGATTGGGCGCTTTGAACAAAAACGAAGCTTTGAACGGCGGCGGCGCGTTTTTCGTTCAAAAACACGAGAAGAATTTGAAAAACACGAAAGTAGTCCACGGGAACACGTTAACTGCGGCAGCAATCATCGATAAGATTCCAGAAAACGTCAAGGAGATCTTCTTGACCGGCGCGACGTCCAAGTTAGGAAGGGCGATCGCGTTGTACATGGCGACGAAGAAGAACTGCCGCGTCTTGATGTGCACGACGAGCGAAGAGAGGTTCGAGAAGATTAAAATGGAGTGTCCGGAAAAGTTTCGTCACTTGCTGTTTCGCGTAAATAACGCGAATGAGAAGGTGGAAATTACACAAGAGAGCACTTCGAACGTCTTGAAGAAGAGCGGCAGCTTTTTATTGAGTCGACTCGGATCCTTGAAAAATAACAACAATAACAATAACAGAGAAGTAGAAACAGAAGAAAAGAACGATACGAAAACGAATTATAGCAGCGGAAGAACGTGCAGAAACTGGGTCGTCGGAAGACATTGCGATAAGAACGAGCAAAGTTTGGCGCCCTCGAAAACGACGTTTCACCAGTTCGTCGTGCCTCCTATTCCGGAGACGAGATCGGATTGCGCGTACACGGATTTACCGGCGTTTAGATTGCCGGAAAAGGAAGCGAAGGATTTCAAAACGTGCGAGATGACCATGGAAAGAGGGTGCGTGCACGCGTGTCACGCAGGCGCGCTCATACACGCTTTGGAGGGTTGGCAGCATCACGAAGTAGGCGCCATCGATCCGGAGAAGATTGACGTCACTTGGAAAGCGAGTAAGAAGCACGGGTTTGCTTGCCTGTGAGTTAGTTTTGAACGCTGCGAACACGCCATCGTTACTGCTGCTGCTGCGCGTTATTGCCGTATTTATTAAAAGAGAGAAAGAGAGCACGCATCGGATATACTAATACGAATAGTACTTGACGAAACAAATAGAAGAGAGATAATAAAAGCGAAAACCAAAAACTGAAGACGAAGACGTTGTCGTTGCTGTTGTTGTTGTTGTTGTTGTTTATTTTAAGAATGAGCTACAATAAAACTTAATATATATATATCACAATGTCAAAGCACCGCGTGTTGTCGTCGTTATACGTGTCATATATACGCATGCACGGGCACAACTTGCTAAAAGACTAAACGGAGAATCTCTTCGTATATTTCTTAGTTTGCCAACACCTCCCCAGTCGCTTTCAACACGCGCACTTTTTTGTCGCCCTCCATCTTTTTACCAACTCTCGATCTCTTCTTCTCCGCCGCGGAGTAATGCATCACGTTCGAGTGATGAATTGGAAACTCTCTTTGAATAATACTCCCGCTCTCGCCTTCGTTTCTCGGCTTCACATGTTTCGTCTTGATGTTCACGTCTTTGCACAAAATTTGCCCATTCTTCGTAAACACCTCGACGACTTCGGTCACTTTCCCTTTATCCGCGCCGGCGATGACGATGACCTTATCGTTCGTTTTCACGTGCATCTTCACTCGCAACGGTTTCCCGTTCTGGTTTAACGCTTGTTTTTCCCATTTCTTTTTCTGTTGTTTTAGAGAAGAGAACGCGCACACAAAAAAGAAAGTACTAACGTGAGTTTCTCTTTGAAAAACAGAGGAGAGGAGGGTTTTGCTTCTCTAAAACCTGAAGCAGCCCCTCGGATAAAATTGCGAGGAAAAGAGAGGAACAGAAAACATTTTCGGCGACGAAACGACTTTGACGGCTGACGACGAACACGCGCGCCGTTTGCTCTCTCTCTCTTAAAAAATAGCTTAGAAATTTCGGTCGCGGTTTCTTTCGCGCGAAGAATCGTTCGCATCTCGTTCGCGAGAGTAGGAAAGCAGCAGCGCTTCGTTACGCGTAAAAAGCGAGAATTTGGACCAATTTTTGCCCAGGAAAAGAGGAGAAAAACAACATACCGCTTCGGTGACGACCGCCGTTCTTTTTCTCATCGGCATCGCCGACGGCGACGCGACTCTCGCATCTCCTCGCAAACTGCGGGAAGATAAGGAGAGGGAAGAGAAGGATTGGATTAACGCGGACATTTTCTTTTTCTAGTAGAGCTATGTATATTTCCGCGCGCGTTTACGTAACACGAGAAAAATGAGGTTTTATCTAAAATTGCGTTGAAAACAAAAAGACAGGTTTTACGAGTGAGAAGTTGTGTATTTTTTCTCTCTTTTGCTCTCATATGCTACAACACTTCAACGAAGGCTTTCACCACCAACATCAACACACCGCGCTGAACATCGAGTGTGTTCAACCTCTTTTTGTCTCTCTCTTTCTCTTTTACTCTCTGATATGAACTACTATTAAATACTACTATTCGTTTTAACGTCCCGCGTGCTCAGCCGCGAAGGCTTTCACCGCGCTCAAGTTTCTACTACCCCCGCTATTACTAGTTTTGTCACCGCCGCTACTGTTATTAGTGTCACCGTTGTTATCACTACCATCATCACCTTTTTCCTCCGCTTCTTTCTTGAGTTTCCACTCCCGGTCTTCGCCGACGCAAGAGCACGCGCAAAAGAGAAACCGGCCGTGCGTTTTCATCTCGGCGGCTTTGTCGAAGGAAAACTTACCCCACTCGTCTTTCCATCCTAACCCGGTAACCTCTCTCTCGCGTTTCTTTTCAATCTCTTTGGCGCGTTTTTTCGCTTTGCGACTGCCGTCGTCGAATTGCGCGTCTTTAAGCATGACATCGCGCGTGGTTCGTATCATTTCGATTTCGGATTCCAAACGTTTTTTGACGAAGGTTGCCGGCGAACACGCTTCCTTGTCCGTCTTGTTACACGCGATTAAAATCGGAATCCGTTTGCGCCGGACGTTATCGTAATCGATCAAGATTTCGTTGTATAAATGGTCCGCGACGTCTCTTTTATTCGTCGAAAACTCCACGCCGTCCACGAAGAACACGATCCCTTTCGCTCGAGGCAAGAACCGCTCGTAAAAGCGGTTCCGGATTTTCGCGTGGCCGGGTACGTCGACGACGTTCACTTTCACCCTTTTCTCTTTCGCATCACGATCAGAAGAAGAAACGCAAATCTCCACCTCGCTCTCGTTCTCTATCGAGCTCGTCACCGTCCCGAGCCCTAAACTTTTGTTCTTCAAAAGTAAATACGCCGACGTCGACCCGGCGCCGTCTTGGCCGCACAAAACGATCGAATCTCGTTTCTTGCTGTTCTTACTCCCAATCTTTCTTTCTTTTCCTTTGTTGAAGAAGATTCTACCGGCGATAAAATGCGCCAGGACGAGTGAAAAGAGGACGAGAACGATGAGCTCCGGGTGGTGGTAAACGTCCTCGAGTTTTGCTCTCGTTCGTTCCCAGATGAAGTCGACGCGATGTAGAATCGCGTCGAGGACGTTGCCGTCGTCTCCGTCAAAAGCGAATCCTTCGCTGGGAGGATGATGATTTTGAGCGTCCTCGCTCGAAGGAAACGAAGAGGAGGAGGAGGAGAAGGAGGACATTTCCGCTTTTATCACGTATTTCCGAAACACACAGAGAGAGAGAGTTTAGAGAGAGAGAGAAAAAGAGCGCAAAAGTGCTCTTTGACGGGTGATAACAAAGTGGAGATAAAAAGTGTAAAGGCTGCTGCTGCAAAGCTCAAAATCGTCATAAAACTCACTCACGTGGTACTACCAAACGCTCTCAACATTTTCACGGCGTCTTTCTCTTTCCCTCTGTTTTCGCGAAAGATGAAACTTCCAGCGACGACGACGTTCGCACCACTCTCGACGACGGCTTCGATCGTCTCTAAATTGACGCCGCCGTCGACTTGGATGTCGAGCGTTTTCGATCGTTTGCGCAACCGTTTGACTTTTTCGAGCGCAGTCGGTTGGAGTTTTTGACCGCCAAATCCAGGTTGGACGGCGAGTACGTTCACGCAATCTAACAAGTTCAAGTCGAGAAGTTCAAAGACCGAGGTGTCTTCTAAGTTTGTGGACGGGTTGATGCTCATCGACGCGCGCTTGTTGTGTTTGAACTTTATTTTTTCGCACAATTTTTTCCTCTCGGCGAAAGTCCGGACGGCTTCGGGGTGGAAGGAGATTTGCGAGGCGCTGTCGCCGAGACCGTTGTCGATGTAAAAATCAGGGTTTTGACAGGAGAGGTGGCAATCTAAGAAAGCCGTGGGGAAGTTCTCGCGAAGAGATTGGACCGTGGACGGTCCAAACGTAACCACGGGGACGAATTGGCCGTCGAAGACGTCGACGTGGATCCAATCGGCCGAGGCCGCGAGAGCGATCGAGGTCGCGGAGATGAGATTGGCGTGGTCTGGAGCAGCCAAAAGCGACGGCGCAATTTTGAAGAGTGCGCTCGTAGTTTTCGTCGCATCGCCACCACTTGTCGTCGTCTTTCTCTTTTTCGCCGGCGCCGCGTTCTCGTCGATTGCGTCTTTTTCTTCTTTTTCTTCTTTTTCTTCTTCCTCTCTCAGCGTTTTGCACAACCCGTACAGCTTCGAGTACGTCCTCGAGTACACTTTTTCGTACTCAGCCGCGCTCTTCACATTTGGCGAAATCGTTTCCAAACGCTTCACCATGCGTCCGCACGCCTCATCGGCGGTTTTATAAATCCCCACTCCTACGCTGGCTAAAATGGCGCACCCCAACGCCGGCGCGTCTGGACATTCGGTAACGACAACTTCACAATTCGTCACGTCCGCGTGCATTTGAAGCCAAAACTTCGATCGAGTCGCTCCGCCGGCGATGACTATGGTTTCTATTTCCGTCCCGTTTTTTCGCATGGTATCCACCACCGCCTTGGTGCCGAAACATATCGATTCTAATATCGCGCGAAACATGTGCGCGCGCGAATGTTTCAACGTCAAACCGATGAAACAGCCTTTCGATTCGGCGTCGACGTGTGGCGTTCGGTTCCCTTGGAAGTGGTCTAAAGCGACTAAGTTTTCGCATCCAATTGGAATCTCTTCGGCTTCTTTGAATATTTCCTCGTACGTGCAATTAAATTGATTTTTAAACCAATTCGTAATCGATCCCGTGCTCGTTTGTCCGCCTTCGACGATGAATTTCGCCTCGGGTACCAGCGCGTTTTCGTAGGCGCCAAACATGCCTTTTCCAAACATTTTCTTCTCCGTAACTGCTAAGTGTAAATGCGAAGATCCGGTGATTAAAGCCATCGTTTTCGGATGAATGGCACCTAACCCAATCATGCCGATGAACGCGTCCGCGCCGCCTTGAACGACTGGTATCTCTATAAAATTTTTCGCGCTCTCCCCGAAGAGCTCCTCGAACGCCTCTTTCGTGACGTTTCCAATAACTTCGCCGCACTTTAACACATCTTTCGGCCATTTTTCTAATAAATCTTCCAACTCTAACGCTTCCAACAACTCTTTCGGAGGTACTTTTTTTCCTTCTTCTTCTCGAAAATGCCACCTTACGCTCGCGTTGTTCGCGCTCGCGCAGTATCTTTTCGTCAATCGAAAGTTCATGTAGTCTTGATATTCGCACACTTTCGTCGCTCGATCGTACACTTCTCTCTCGTTCCGTTTCATCCACAGCGCTTTCGGAACCATCCACTCCGCGGAAACCGGACCTTCTCCGTCGCAGTTCACCCGTAACGTTTTCGCAACCTCTTCTTCGTAACGCGCGTCTACGTCTTCGTTCCTTTTCCTTCTCCTTTTCGCACACTCGGCGGCGTTCAAAACGTCCTTCGTTTCCTTCGCGCCCGCGCGCATGTCGCACCACATGACGCACGGATATATCGCGCGCTCTCCGTGCTCCTCCATAAACACCACCGAACAGCACGTCGTGTCCAAACAAATACCCGCGATATCTGCCAGCGATATCTTCGACACGGAGAGTAACTCTCTCATTGCGTCTCGAAAGCTTAGCCACCAATCCGCGCACGTTTGCGTCGCGCATCCCGCGTGTGGAATACCGTACGTGGACTCGTACGTGCGTTCGCAGGTGACGAGCGATTCTCCGGAGCGCGCGTCGAAGAGTTGGCAGCGAATCCCGCCGGTGCCGCCGTCCACGCCGAGGCAAAAGATTCCTTCTTTGTCGTGTGGTCTCGTCGTTGTTGTTGTTGTTGTTGTTGTCTTCATGAGCGCTTTCTTTCTCTCTCTCTCTCGAGTCTCTCTCTATCGCGCGTGGTGTGTACTCGTAAATGGAGCGAAAGAAACTGGCACCCATCTGACTGACACCAGAGAGAGAGCGAGCGAGGAGAGTCTGAAGCACTTCAAGAGCTACTACTACGCAAAGTACCTTTGAAAGAGTACTCTTACGTACTAATACCCTAAACTTTGGAGCGCCATTTGGGTACTCTCACGAGTAGGACTTTTGCACTTACAAAAAAAACTCTTCAGAGAGAGACACACACATCAAAAAAGAAGAAAATTCACTCCTCATTCTCGACGACGCGCGACACACGACCACGCGAAGAGAAACGACGAGAGTTGTGCGAAGGATAAAATCGGAAATTGACGCGCGGATCGTGACGAGAAATACGCGTTCGTTTCATTTTTTTGCAGTAAAAGTTGGACTTTGCGAGCGAGAGCCTGTGCGTGTGACGACCCTAACGCGACGCCCACGCAAAACGCGCGTAAAATCGAGAGCGAATTTCGCCAATTTCCGTCTCGGTTTGAATCGCGCACACGTTTATAAATAAAGAGATCTTCTAAAAACTTTCGCGAGAAGAAGACAAAGAAGAACCGTAATAAATAAAAATGAGTCTCACCTCGGACGAGGTGAACTTTATGGTGTACAAATACCTCCTCGAATCTGGGTTTTCGCACTCCGCGTTTACGTTTGCGAACGAATCGTTCGTCAATAGAACTCGAATTGCCCCAGGAAACGAAGATCAGGACATTCCGGCGGGCGCGTTGGTGGCGTTCGTGCAAAAAGGATTGCAATATTTAGAGCTCGAAGCGAATTTGAACGAGAGCAGCGGCGGGAATAATGGTGCTAATGGGGAAGGAAACAATGCTAACGTCAAAAACAACAACGAAGAGGACGATATCGACGCGAACTTTTCGGTGTTGACGGCGAGAGATTTGCTTTCGAAACCGGTGGACGCTTTGAAGGCGCTGGTAAAGTCGAGAAGGGAGATGTCCGCGGAGGAACGGAATCGAGCGATCGAGGAGGAAGAGACCGCGCTGAAAAGAAAGTTGGAGGAGAGAAAGAAAGCAGCCATGGCGGTGAAAACGATCGACGGAACGTTTGCCGCCGCCGGAGGAAAGAACGGCGGTTTGGACGACGTGAACCAACTGTTCGACGTGAGCCAAGACGAAGTGACGACGTTGGACGGGCACTTGGGCGAGGTTTTCGTCTGCGCGTGGAACCCGAAGAGAGAAGGGATGTTAGCCAGTGGAAGTGGCGATGCGACGGCGAGAATTTGGACGTTACCGGCTGGGCCGAGCGGAAGAGTCGCCGAGGCGAAGATGAAACCGCCGGCGGTTTTAGAGCACACGAAGAAGATTAAAAAAGAAAACGAAGAGAAAGATACGACGAATAAAAACGGAGAGAGTAAAGAAGATAAGAACGGAGTAGGTGGTGGTGGCGACGCCATGGACGTCGACGGTGGAGGAGGAAAGAATAAAGAAAAGAAAAACGATGCGGAGGACGAGGACGAGAAGAAATCGAAAGACGTCACGACTTTAGACTGGAACAGCGACGGTACGATATTAGCCACTGGATCGTACGACGGCGACGCGAGGCTTTGGGACGATAGCGGTAAGCTCGTCGCCAGACTCGAGCAGCACAAAGGTCCGATTTTCTCCTTGAAGTGGAACAAAGCCGGCGACTCGTTGATTTCAGTATCGGTGGATAAAACTGCCGTGGTGTGGGACGCGAAATCCGGGGAGGCGAAGCAAACGTACGAATTACACGAAGCGCCGTGTTTGGACGTCGATTGGAAAGGAGATACGAACGTGTTTGCGACGTCCAGTATGGATAAGAAGATTTACGTTTGCGAAGTTGGTAAGAAGGCACCTTTGAAAAAATTCGAAGGACACACGGACGAAGTCAACTGCATCAAGTGGGATCCCGTCGGTAACCTTCTCGCGTCGTGCTCGGACGATTACACCGCGAAAATTTGGTCCATGAATCAAAACCAGGCTCT
>JACLAA010004263.1_pt1 | contig 15671 bp, 9 predicted proteins | sample 8027891 | NCBI WGS metagenome assembly JACLAA01 (sample SAMN15724900, study PRJNA655200) | protist metagenome | isolation source: fluorescence activated cell sorting (FACS) single amplified genomes of... | place: Spain: Blaines Bay Microbial Observatory, Mediterranean Sea | collected 2016-01-19 | reverse complement strand
TGCACTAAAAAAAAAGGCGGAAAACGTCGCTTCGCGTTTCCCGCGCGCGTGCACACTGAGGCGCGCGTTCGCGGTCGAAGGATGCGTGTCGGCGGTCTGAGTGAGACGCCAAGAGTCATGCGCGTCTCCGCGGCGCGCGCTTTGCGCGTCCTGGTGGCATCCACGCGCGCTTCCGCCGCGCGCGTCGCGCGCTCGCCCCCCGCCCGGCCGTGCTCGCTTCACGGCTCGGCGCATCCGTCGGTTCGCGGGAGCGGCTGGCACCAGCCTTCCTTCGCACGCACCGCGGGAACGCGTTTGAAGTCCACCTCCGAGAACGAAGAGCACGTCGCGGCTCTGGACGCCGCCGCCGCGCACGAGCGCGCGCTCGCCGCGGCGCGCGCCGTCCAGGAGACCATGGCCGGCACACCCGGCAAGGCGTTCGAGGAGACGGAGGTGGATCGCGCCAAGGCGCAGATTTTGCGTTTCCTCAACTACAAGCCGCGCACGCGCGCGGAGCTGATGACCAAGCTCGTCGAGGATAAGCTGTACGACCCCGAGCACGCGGCCGCGGCGATCGCGTATCTGCAAGACAAAGGCGTGCACAGCGACGTGGACTACTCCGAGCAGTGGGCGAGGTACAAATGGCGCACGGCGAAGTGGGCGCCGTGGCGCATACAGACGTCGCTGCGCGAGAAGGGCGTCGCCGCCGCCGACGCGGAGGCGGGGACGCGGCGCGTCTTCGCGGAGCTCGGCGACGTGGACGTCCTTCTCGCGACACGTCGCGATGACCCCGACGCCGCATCTGACGCGCCCGTCGCGATCGCCGGCGAGGAGGAAGATAAGGGCGCGGAACTGCTCCGCGCGGCTCGGAAACGCTGGGCGTTGTCGGACGGGATGGACCTCGCCAAGCGCCGGCGGAGGCTGGGCGCGTGGCTCGAGCGCCGCGGCCACGCGGGCGCGACGTCGCGGCGCGTCGTGGACGCGCTGGAGCGCGAGGACCGGGAGAGGGAGTGGGCGGAGGAGGCTGAGCGGGACGCGGAGCGGGGATACAGAGAGTAGGCTCTTCAGGACTGCGACTGTTTTCAGGAAACGTACGTATAGTACGTACAGTATGCGTAAAAATCATCGCGCGACGTTTAGACGACGACGTTTTTGGCAACCTCGGCTTTGCCCGCGGCGAGCAGGCTCTTGAGCGCGCTCGTCTCGACGGGCACGCCGGTGATCGCGGTGATCAACGCGAACCCGCCGAACATGTACGCGAACGTGCCCAACACGTTGACGCAGAATACGGTGAGTGCGAACGCGAGCGGCTTCCGGTTCCCGGGCACGTACCGCCGGAAAAACTCGACGATCTTGTCCGTCTGCGGCGAGATGGCGACGGACAGACCCATGCGCGCGGGCCGGAGAAAGTTCTGGATCATCCACAGGCCGAAGTACGTGGTGACGAACGTCTGCATGGCGGGCTTGGAGACCAGCGGCGACGCCGCGTGCAGGTTGCAGGCGGTGTACATGGCGCCAAGGAGCGACGAGACGTAGAACAGGTTGGAGATGAGCCCGTACGAAAGCAACGCCGCGCCGCCCAGCGCGGCGATGGTGCTCTTGTCGATCTTCCCGGCGCGTCGCCACCACGCCGCGAATCCAGACCCGCCGCTTGTTTCGGCACCGGCGTCGACCGAAGGCGCCCCGGTGGTCTCGCCCGAGATGCCTCCCCAGTCCTCGTCGCCGTACCCGTGCCCGTATTTGTAGCCGTAGCCGTAGCCGTAGCCGAAGCCGTAGCCCTTGCCCTTGCCCTTGCCCGCGAGGACCACGAACGAGACACGCGCGTTGTTGGTTGGCCGGATAGAGGCGAAGGCGCGTTCGCCTCGGAGGAAAGGGCGCGCGGGCGCGCCGAGCGCCGCGCGGGGGCGCGCGCCGCCGCCGCGCGGCGAGCCGGCGCGCGTGGCAGACGCGGCGACCACGCGAGATGCCTGAGCGAGCGTGGCCATGGTGCTGGCGCGCGCTGTGTAGTGCCAACCCTCGGACTATGCAGTGTCTTCTCATTTAGTCCAGCTGGCGTACGTACGCATCTCGCCTCGTCGCCAGTAACCCGCGGGTCGCGGCAAGCGCGTTTGCCGGCGAGTTTCTCAAGCGTGCGCCCCGCGGCGGCCGTAGGGCGCGCGGGCGCGCGCGACCCCAGATTTCTCCGCGCGACCTGGACGCGCGACCCACATCACTCGTTGTCACGCCGCACGCGCTCCCGCGAGGCGCACGGACCCCCCCCCGCGTCGCGCGAGCCCAGCACCGCGGTCTCCGGGCGGACCTGTTTCTCGGAGTTCCGTTCGCCGAGGTTTGAGCGCGTGAAACTCGCGCGCGCGACGAGACCGGAAACGCGCGGAGACAGACGCCGCGCCACAGCAAGAGGCACGGAACGGTACGCGCCCGTTTACGCCCCACGCGTGCGCGCCGAACCCGTCACACCGCGGTCGAACCTCGCGTCGCGCGCGCGGGGGCGCGCCCGCGCGCGTTCTCCGCGCGCCGTTCCCGCAAAAACTCACCAACCGCTCGTCTCTCTTACAAGCGCAGGCAAGGCTCAGCACGAGAGATGGCCGGGGCTGATGGGGCCACCGAGGTCCCGCCCGATGCGACGTATGCGGCGCTTGAGGGCCCCCGGTTCGTCACGGCGCCGGAACCCGCCCGCCAGAGCGTGCTTTCCCATTCAAAGAGCCATCCGCGCATGTTAGAGAGTGCGTCCACCAGCGGGCACTCGCCCGCGCTTTCGCGCGAACGAAATGGACACTATTTTCCGTCCGCGCGACCGAACGACCCGCGGCGTCTCTGCTCTCCAGCGGACCGCTGACCACGCGTGACGCCCTCCCCCTCCTCACAGGTAACGCCACGTCACACGTCTGGCCCCTCGGCGCTCTCGCGGAGCTTCTGGACAAGTACGCACCCCCTCGACAGCTCGCGATCGCCGTTTCGCGAGATCGCGCGCGCTTTCCGTTCCCGTCGGCGAACGCGTCCATCTGTCGCTCACGCGGGGGACGCGTTTTTTTCGCGCGTGTTCTCGCGCGCGCGCGCCTGACCGCCGCCGCCCTTTTCTTTCGTATCGACCACGTTCACAGCGCGCAAGACCAGGAATGTGGTGCGACTCGCGTCGATGTCGACGCGTTCGAGCTGCAGCCCGGGAAGATGGCGCTCTCGGTGCAGGACGACGGCGTCGGCATGGCTCGCTCGAACCTGCACTGCATGCTTTCGTTCGGGTTCTCGAGCAAGGAGCACGTCGTCGGCAACGTCGGGCGGTTCGGCATCGGGTTCAAGTCCGGATCGATGCGCATCGCGCACGACGCGTTGATCCTGACCCGCCGGGACGGGCAGGCGAGCGCGGCGCTTCTGTCCACCACGTTCCTCAACGCGATCGACGCGGACGACATCCTCATCCCGATGTTCACCTGGACGACGGAGCCGTCGAGCGCGGGGAAGCACACGTACGTGGCGAGCGAGCCCGCAAACACCGCGGAGTGGGAGGAGAACATGAGCGTCATCGAGCAGTACACCTATCTGGCGTCGGAGTCCGCTGTGCTTCGCGAGCTGGACAAGATCACCACCCCCACGGGCACGCGCATCGTGCTGTTCAACCTGAAGGACCCTCCGGAGTTTGACTTTTCCGTGAAGAACGACGTGCGCATGCTTGGCATCGACCCGGATGAGCAGAACCGAACCTCGGCGCGGCGGCCGGTGTACCAGCAGCACCGCCCCGGGCAGCAGATGACCCTCGACGTCCCCGAGGACTACTCTCTGCGCGCGTACATGGAGGTGCTGTACTTACGGCCCACGGTGACGTTCTCGCTGCGCGGCGAGCTCATCCAGCCGCGGTGCGCCATCTCGCGGCTGGCGCTCGAGTACTACAAGTTCGAGGACTACACGCCCAAGGATCTGCCCGAGGAGCGCCGCGCGCCGGTGGTGGTGCACTGCGGGTACCAGGAGGAGAAGAGCAAGCACTGCGGGTTCCACATCTACAACAAGAACCGCCTGATTCGCATGTACCAGCGCTTCGGCGCGCAGCTCCAGGCGAACGCCATGATGAAGGACATGCTCGGCGTCGTGGAGGCGGATTGCCTCGAGCCGACGCACAACAAGCAGGCGTTCAACACCACCGACGTTGCGTACCAGAAGTGCCAGAAGCACCTGGAGAAGTGCATGAACGACTACTACTTCGGCGTGCAGAACCTGCGGCTGGCGGGCATCGGCGCCGGCGGCAAGCGGCGCATCGGCGCGCCTCAGGGCGGGACGAGGAAGAAGGGCAAGGCTGCCGGGAAGGACGGCAAAGGGGCGGGCAAGGGCAAGGGCAAGAAGAAAACCGGATCCGACGGCGACGGGAGCGACGACGACGACGCGTGGGTGGCGCGCCGCGCCGCGGCGGCGGCGGGCGGCGGAAAAGCCAAGGTGGATCTGCGGACGTTCTTCCCGCGCGTCCTACGCAAGTGCATGTCGCACAAGAACTCGTGGGCGTTCAACGAGCCCGTGGACGCGGAGTACTGGGGCGTCCTGGACTACTACGAGATCATCAAGACCCCGATGGACTTTGGCACGGTGGCCACCAAGCTGGACAACGGCGAGTACCGCACCGAGGGGAGCGCGCACGGGCCGCAGAAGTTCGTCGCGGACGTCCGGCAGGTGTTCTACAACGCCTGGACGTACAACACCCCCGGCCACCAGGTTTACGAGTTCGCGCAGGAGGTGGGCCGCATCTTCGAGACGGAGCTCGCCAAGGCTGTCGGCGACGAGGACGTCTGGAACCTCAAGGCGGGGAACGTCCTCGCCATGTGCGGCCCGGCGCCCGCCAAGGAGAAACCCGCCGGCGCCGCCGGCGCCGCCGGCGACGGCGAGGCCGGGCCCAAGCCCGAGCCCGGTGCCGTGGCGCTCGCGGTGGACCAGGAGACCATTAAGGCGATGGTGGAGACGCGCGCGGCGCAGGCCATCGGCGAGGCGAACGCCGCGCGCGACGACGCGCTGGCGAAGCTGCAGGATGAGCGGGCGGCGCGCGAGGTTTTCGAGGCGGAGCTCGAGGCGCAGATGGCGGAGTCGCTGCGCGCGGCGCGCGAGGAGGAGAAGTCGCGCTACGCCAAGCTCGAGAGCGAGAAGGACACGCTGCTCAGCGCTCTGGCCGACAGCTCGGAGATGAAGCGCATGTACCAGGAGAAGGTGAAGGTGCTCGAGGCGGAGGTGCGGTCGCTCAAGGAAAAGGCGGCGGGCGGGCAGGTTGTGTCCTGAGCGCGCCCCGAGTTTCCTCGCCGCGGGGGTTTTTTTCGCGCGCGCGCGCGCTTCGAAGTCGACGCGGTCGTCACGTACTGTATTCGTCACGCACCGCCCCGCGACGAAACGCGAGAGAGTTCTATGAATCGATGGCGTGTGATTACAGAATGGGCTCAGCGGGTCCCGGGGCGGCCGCCTCCTCCTCTTCCGCATCCTCAGCCTCAGCCGGCGCCGCCGCTTCCTCAGCCTCCTCGGCTTCGGCGGGGCCCTCGGCCTCTTCCGCCGCAGCCGGTTCCGGCGCATCCTCGGGCGCTTCTTCGGCCTCAACCGGCCCCTCAGCCTCCGTCTCCTCCGAAGCGGGCGCCTCTGCGGCTTCCGAAGGCCCTTCGGCTTCGGTCTCCGCCGGCGCGGGCGCGGCCTCCGGCTCTTCCGCCTCGGCAGGCCCCTCCGCTTCCATCTCCTCGGGCGCGGGCGCTTCCATGTCGTCCTCCTCGTAGCGCGAGGCGAGCGTCTCCTTCAGATTATCGAAGGCATCCTCCATCGCGTCGACGTCCTGGCTCACGAACGCCTCGGGGATTTCGTCGCGCGCGTTGTCCTCGACATCCGCCTCGGCGAGCTCTGGAAACTCGTTGACGCGCTCGTCCAGCGTCCTGACGTCCTCGTCGTTCACGATGCGCTTCAGGTCGTCCCCGTCGAACGCGCCGTCTAGGTAGTTGCCCGCGCTGGTCTTGCGCGCCCTCTCGGGCTCATTCTCGGGCGCGATGATGGCGCCCTCGCGCACGAGCTCCTGGATGAATGCGTCCTCGTCGAGCTCGCCGTCGTCGCGAATCACCTGCTCGGCGATCGTCGCCTTGTTCTCCTCGACGTGCTGCAGCAGCTTCGCCATCGTCTCGTCGTCTGTCTTCTCCGAGGGCGCACCGGGCGCCGAGGCCACGGGATCCAGCCGGTTCATCGCGTTCGGATCCTTGGTGCTCAACGCGGTGGCGCGGTAGTCGTCCTCGGCCCACGTCGCGTCCTCGAAACCCGCGTCGAGAGTCGACTCGGACTCCTCCGACTCGGGATCCTCCGACTCGGGATCCTCCGACTCGGACTCATCCTCCGCCTTGCCGACGCTCGCGTCCGCGGCGCTGAGCGACTGGCGCGCCTCCGCGAGCACTTTTTCCCTCTTCATGTCAGCCAGTCTCGAGCTGATCTCGAATCCGAGCGCGCGGCTGATGTCTCCCGCCGCCACGGGCCGCACCGCCTCGCCGCGCGCCACCTTCGCGACGGCGCGTCGTAACATCTCGCGCATCTGCGCTTCGTCCGCCAGCACAGCCTCGAAGTGCTCGAGCTTGACGCGCCGGGCGCGCGCGAGCCCGGCGTACTCCTCGAGGTCCATGGCATCAGCGGTGTCGAACGCTAAGTCCTCCAGCGCTTCGTCGCTGAGGTCCAAGTCGAGGCTGGACTCCGAGCCCGACGCAGACGCCGTGCGATGGTGCGCGCGCTTCGCCGTTTTCCGCGCGCGATCGTCGTCGGCGTCCGCCGGCGCCTCCTCGCTCTCCGACTCGAAGGGCGAGCGATGCGCGACGCGCTCCGCGCGGCGCTTGGGCGCGCGCGGTTCGTACGTTCCGTGTTCCGAGGCCATGCCGGAGACGACGTTGGCATCCTTCTTCGCGCGCGCGAGTTCGTCGTCGACTTTTTCCATCTCGCGTTGCATCTCCTCCTCGTCAGCCTCGTCGTCGCGCAGCGCCCAGGCGGTCGCGGCGCGGTCCGCGGTCTCCACAGCGGCGAGCGGGTCAGGCGCGCGCGCGGTCATGGTCGAGTGGTGCGTCACGACGAGCGTCGCGAGGGTCACGACGAGCGCGCCTGCGTGTGCGTGAGGGGGAAGCGCGCGCGAAGGGGGCCGTGAGGTGAGCGAGGTGTTGGATCGGAGGTTATGTTTTGTACGCCGTAGTGTTTCGCGTAATCTCCGACGAAGCGCGGGAACGCCTCGAGAGAGGTGCGTGGCGGGTGAACAAGGCGCGGGGAGATGAGGCGGCACGCACCTCCGATGGCGGGGACGACATATTTCGAGACTCCTCCGGATTTCTTCTCCCTGTGCTCCGCGTTGAGCAGGGGCACGTGCTCCGAGCCTTGCGCGACAGAAGTTTTGATGCGCGGCAAGCCCCGAAGGCCCGAGTTGGTACGCTCCGGCATCGCGGCTGATCTCCGGGCCTTTCCCCCGTGGTTCGACGCTCGAAGCTCGACGGCGACGACCTCGCCTTCCTTCGAGGACAGGCGGTCACGCAAACTGTCACACACCGACGTGCGGTGCGCTTCGCTGAGTGCCGCGTTCGTCGAGACGGACGCTCGTCAAACGGATTTTCTTGGGTGAAACACCCAAAATACGTCAAAGGTTATGGGGACATTTTTTTCAGATTCGACCGTGTCTGCAAGTCTGGCTCGCCACTGCCGAACGTCGCGGCCCAGTGGGCCCACCAGCCACATCGCGCGAAGGTAAGCGGAGTGATGAGAAGAAGGTGCGAAACGTCCGGCGTCAGTCGCGCGCGCCCCGTGGCTCGATGGGCCGGGCGGCGGACGGGGACTGCCTCGAGTGTCGCGTCATAGGCACGACCGTGTGCGTGGGTGCGTGCTGCCCCCATCATCATCCGACCCCGGGACGCGACCCCGCGGACGTTCCCGTCGCGCCCACCCCCGCCCGTTTTCCACGCGTCCGACTCATCGCCCAGCCTCCGTCCCTCCCCCTCGCAGGGTCCAGCGGCGCGATCGCGTACGAGCTGTGGTCGGGTGCGCCTCGACCGCCGGCGCACAGGTACGTCATGGCCGCCTTCGCGGGCGGGTTCTTGGCGATGGGCGTGTACAGAGCGGTGATGTGAGGACGGGGAGAGACACGGAGAGAGGGCTTTTCGTGATGCGGCTCTTTATTACATCGACGTCTAAAAGGAAGATCGAGTCGTCGCGTGCGTTCGACGCTTCGACCAACCCCACGGTGAGGGCACGAGCGTCGTCGTCCCCTCGATTACTTCAACAGCACTCGCAAATCTCGAGTTTCCACGCCGCCTTCAAGCACGCGCGCGAGCAGTAATACGCGCGCCTGCATCGCGTGCAACGAACCTTCGCCCCCTTTTTCGCGCAACGGTTGCACCGCCGGTACCTCGCCTGCGAGTCCGCGAAGTCGCCTCCGCCGACCAGGCGCATCAGCTTGAGCAGCGCGAAGACGCCGACGCCGACGCCGCCGAGCGCTACGACGGGGAGGGGGATCTTCTGCGCCAAGCCTGCCATCGCAGAGGGCGCGGACGGTTGTGGGACTCTTGGTCGTTGGAGACGATGTCATCTTCGGAGCGAAACTTCCTTTCCCGACTTCCGAGACTACGAGCTCATAGGAGAGATTCAATGGCCAAATCTGTAGACTGCTCTTCACTCGTCTCACGACAAACAACTGGTGGTTCGCAGGCAGCAGGATCTCCTCGAGCTTGCTCGAGCGCCGCCGATAGCGCAGGTTCGAAAAAGTGCGCCGTGCCGCGCGCGCGTCTCCGCCTCGCGGCCACTGCGACGCGCGCGAGGGAGGGCTGCCTCCGGTCGGTGTTCACGCACGACACTCGCGCTCCCACGCGCACCCCGCGGTGACGAGGCACGACGCCACGCGACAGCGCGCGCCGCGAGATTTCTCGCGGAAGTGCCATCGGCGGAGGCGTCTGCGAAAGAGCAGATACGCGAGTGGCCGACTGCTGCGAGCCCGTGGCCTGTAGACACCGCGCGAGATGGGGAAGAAGGGCGGCAAGAAGGGGAAAGCCCTGCAAGATCTGAGCGACGATGAGGAGGTGGTCGACCCCCTCGCCGCGAACGGCGGAGGTGCGGACTTCGGTAAGCCCAAGAAGAACAAGAAGGGCAAGCGCAAGGGCGACGTGAGCTCCGACGACGAGGGCCCGCCTCCCGCGGCGAAGCCCGCGGGCGGAGCCGCCGCCGAGGCGGACGACGAGCCCGCTGGCCCCACGAAGGCGCAGCTGCGCAAGGCCAAGAAGGACAAGAAGAAGGGCGGCAAGGGGGGCAAGAGGCAGGACGACAGCGACGACGACGACGAGCTCCTGACTCTCGGCGCGATGGCGCCCGCCGAGTCCTCCGAGGACGAGGCTCCCGCGCCTCCCCCGAAGAACAACAAGAAGAAAGGCAAAGCCCCCCCCCGCCGCCGCGGGCTTCGCCGCGCTCATGGGCGGGGGCTCGGACGAGGATTCCGAGCCCGCGTCCGGGTCGGAGGACGAGGCGCCTGCGCCCAAGCCCGCCGCCGCTGGCTTCGCCGCGCTCATGGGCGGCGACTCCGAGCCCGAGGAAGAGGACTCCGAGCCCGAGCCCGAGCCCGAGCCTGAGCCCGAGCCGGAACCCGAAATTCTCGTCAAGAAGAAGAAGAAGAAGGGCGGGTTCGACGCGCTGATGGCGGAGGCGGAGGAGGAGCCGCCATTGCCGGTCGCCGACGCGGCCGCCGCCGAGAGCGACGAGGAGGTTCTCGTGGTGAAGAAAAAGAAGAAGAAGAAGATCGACCTATCGGCGTTGACCGGCGAAGCCGCGGTTCCGGACGAGGCGCCGGCGCCAGCGCTGGTCATCGCGGAGGTGCTGGAGTGCGCGCCGCATCCCATGGCGGAGAAGCTCACCATCTGCGTCGTGGAGCACGGCGCCGCCGAGACGGCGCGCGTGGTGTGCGGCGCGCCCAACGTCAAAGCCGGGCTGAAGGTGATCTTCGCGACGGTGGGCGTCGTGATTCCCTCCACCGGCGAGAAGCTCGTCAAGACCCCTTTGCGCGGCGTGATGAGCGAGGGCATGATCCTATCCGCCGCGGAGATGGGCTGGATGGACAAAGCCGTGGGGATCATCGAGTGCCCGAAGAAGGCGCCCGTTGGCGCGCCCGCGCCGACGGACCCGCCCCCCGATCTGGCGATGGCGGACCCCGCCGCCAAGAAGAAGAAGGCCAAGAAGGACTCGAAGAAGGACAAGAAGGACGACAAGAAAGAGAAGAAGGCCGAGGGCGCGAGGAAGGACGGCGAGCGCGCGGACAGTCCCGCGCCGATGGACGCCGAGGAGAACGACGCGGGGGTGCTCCTCGGCGCCAAGAAGAAGAAGAAGAAGGTGATCGTCGACGCGCCCGAGCCCGAGCCCGAGCCCGAGCCCGAGCCCGAGGCGGCGCCCGAGGCGGCGCCCGAGGCGGCTCCCGAGGCGGACAAGAAGAAAAAGAAGAAGAAGGGTGGCGGGAAGGAGGAGGAGAAAACCGGGGACGAGGACCTGGACGCGCTCTTCGCCGAGCTCGGGATCGAAGCCGACGCCGCCGCCGAGCCCGCCGGCGAGTCGAAAGCGGCCAAGAAACGGCGCGAGAAGAAGGAACGCGAAGCGGCGGCGGCTGCGGCGGCGGCGGCGGGCGGCGACGGCGGCGACGCGCCCGCCTCTCCCGCGCCCGCGGGCGACGGCGGCGATGCCGAGGGCATATGGGAGCAGCAGCTGGAGGAGCTCGAGGCGTTGCAGGCTTCCGGCGAGAAGCTCAACGACACGCAGAAAAACAAGCTCAAGAAGCTCAAGAAGAAGAAGAAGGAGAAGGACGCTAAGGGCGACGGCGCCGCGCTCGGTAAGTCCAAGGGTCCTAAGGTCTCCGCCGCCGTGCTCAAGATGCAGGAAGAGCTGCGTCTGCGCGAAGAAGCCGCGGCGGCGGCGGCGGCGGAGGAGGAGGCGCGCCTGGCGAAAGAAAAAGCCGAGGAGGAAGCCGCGGCGGCGGCGGAGGCGGAGGCGGAGGCGAAGCGCGCCGCCAAGCGCGAGAAGGAGCGCCTGAAGAAGGAGAAGCTCCGCGCGGAGGGCAAGCTGTTGACCGCGAAGCAAAAGGCGGACAAGGCCAAGATGGAGGCCATGCGCGAGCAGTTGCTGCAGCGCGCGGACTCCTCCGGCGCGCTCGACGCGGACGCCGCCGCGCCTCCCAAGCGCACGCTCATTGACGACCGCAAGAAGAAGAAGGAGATGCTCGAGCGCAGAAAGGCGCAGGAGGAGGCGCGGAGAGCCGAAGAGGCGGCGGCTGCGAAAGCCGCCGCGGAGGAGGCGGAGGCGGCGAAGGCTGCCGCGGAGACCGGCGACGGGGACGAGTCCGATGACGCGGAGGACGACTGGGACGCGGTGGACAACCTGGACGACCTGGTGAAGATTCCCAACAAAGCCGAGGAGGAGAAGGCGGCGGCGGCGGAGGCGGAGGCGAAGGCGAAGGCGGAGGCGGCGGCGAAAGCCAAGGCGAAGGCGGACAAGGAGGCGAAGGAGGCGCTTTTGGCGGCGAAGAAGGAAGAAGCCGCCGCCGCGAAGGCGGCGCTTTCCGCTGCCGCGAAGGCGAAGAACGCCGCGGCGAAGGCGTCTTCGCCCGCGTCGAAACCCGCGGACGACTCGGACTCGGACTCGGACTCTGACTCGGACTCGGGCTCGGGCTCGGACTCGGACTCGGGTTCGGACTCGGACTCGGACTCGGACTCGAGTGAGTACTCCTCCTCCGAGTACTCCTCCTCCGAGTACGACTCGGATGAAGAGCGCGAGCGCGAGTTCCAGGCACGCATGCGCGAGGCGAAACGTTTACGTTTGGAGCGCTTCGAGGCGAAGAAGCTCATCCGCAGCAAAGACCGTTTGCGGTGTCCCATCATCTGCATCCTCGGCCACGTGGACACCGGCAAGACGAAGATTTTGGACAACATCCGGCGCACGAACGTGCAGGACGGCGAGGCTGGCGGAATCACGCAGCAGATCGGCGCGACGTTTATTCCCGACAGCGCGATCGTCGAGCGCACGCACCCGGTGAACAAGGGCGCGCTCGACCTGAACGTCCCCGGCCTGCTGGTCATCGACACCCCCGGCCACGAGTCGTTCACGAACCTGCGCTCGCGCGGCTCGTCGCTGTGCGACTTGGCGATTCTGGTGGTGGACATCATGCACGGCCTGGAGCCGCAGACGCTCGAGTCGCTGAACATGCTGCGCATGCGCAAGACGCCGTTCATCATCGCGCTGAACAAGATCGACCGCATGTTCGACTGGGAGACGCAGAAGGACGCCGCCACGCGGGACACGCTCGCGGCACAGAAGAGCCACGCGCGCCTCGAGTTTGAAGATCGCGCCAAGAAGGTGATGCTCGAATTCGCCAACGAGGGCCTGAACGCGGCGATTTACTGGGACAACCCCGACCCGCGCAAGTTCATCAACGTCGTGCCGACGTCCGCCATCACCGGCGAGGGCATCCCCGACCTGATTCACACGCTCGTCGACCTGACGCAGACGCGCATGAACGAGCGCCTGCAGTTCTTCGACGCCGTGCAGTGCACGGTGCTGGAGGTGAAGATGATCGAGGGCCTGGGCACCACGATGGACGTCATCCTGATCAACGGCACGCTGCGCGAGGGGCAGACCGTCGTCGTGGCTGGTATCCAGGGGCCCATCGTGACCACGATCCGCGCGCTGCTCACGCCGCAGCCGCTGCGTGAGATGCGTGTGAAGGCGAACTACGTGCACCACAAGGAGATCGCCGCGGCGATGGGCGTCAAGATTGTCGCGCAGGGTCTGGAGCAGGCCATCGCCGGCACGGCGCTCATGGTGCGCGAACCGGAGGACGACCTGGACGAGCTGAAGCAAGAGGCGTTGTCGGACATGAAGGCGGTGATGGCGCGCATCGACAAGACCGGCGAGGGCGTATACGTCCAGGCGTCCACGCTCGGATCTCTGGAAGCGCTGCTCGAGTTTCTGAAATCCGACGCCGTGAAGATCCCGGTGGCGGGCATCGCCATCGGCCCGGTGAACAAGCGCGACGTCATGGGCGCGAGCGTGATGCACGAGCGGAAACGACCGGAATTCGCCACCATTCTGGCGTTCGACGTGCCGGTCACCGCCGAGGCGGAGAAAATGGGCAAGGAGCTGAACGTGCGCATCATGACCGCGGACATCATCTACCACCTGTTCGACCAGTTCACGGCGTACATGGCGGAGATCAAGAAAAGCAAGAAGGAAGCGGCGGCGGCGCTGGTGTCCTTCCCGTGCGAGCTCAAGATCATGCCCAACTGCATCTTCAACAAGCGCGACCCGATCGTGGTCGGCGTGGACGTCGTTCGCGGCATCGCGCGCGTCGGCACGCAGATCTGCATCCCGTCGCAGGGGTACATCGAGATCGGCAAGATCGCGTCCATGGAGCTCAACCACAAGCAGGTGGACACGGCGAAGCCGGGACAGAGCGTCGCGATGAAGATCCAGCCCGGCACCGCCACCGAGTCCTCGCGCCTCTACGGGCGGCACTTCGACCACAAGGACCTGCTCGTCAGCCGCATGACCCGGCAGTCCATCGACATGCTCAAGGAGAACTTCAGGGACGAGCTCACCAAGGACGACTGGCGGTTAGTGGTGGAGCTCAAGAAGAACCTCGAGATGCACACCGGGGACGTCATATGAGGTCGTTCCGCGACTGTTCGCGTTCGTTCGCGGCGCTTCTCTCACGGTAGTCTACACATTTTTTACAACAACCGACGCGTACGTCTCGCGTCTCTCGCGTCTCTCGGCTTAACGTCCCTTTATTCGACCTACACGTGTTCGAGCGCCTCCAGCGGGAAGAACCAGCCGTACGTCGGGAACCGCCCTCCCGCGATGGCGACGAGCCCGTTGGGGACGCCCAGGCCGACCACCGGGCTCTTTCGGTACGCCCGGCTCACCACGCCAACCGGGAAGGGCTTGCCGATGGTGTCATCCATGCCCGCTTCCCAGCCGACGGCGTAGTCCTGGTCCTCGCCGTCGCCGCGGCACAGCCGCTTGACCGTCGCCATCTCCGTCTTCACGCGGACCCACATGCCGATCGCGATGGACTCGGACGTCAGAGGCGTCTCGCGCTCCTCAACCACCGCGAGCTTGCGCGACCACTTCATCTTCCTGCGCGTCGTCGAACGTGTTTTCGGTGTCGGGCGTGGTGCGGGCGGATCGGAGGGTCAATGACTCGTCGCGACGAGGGTCCGCGCGAAACGCCCCGCCTCGGTCGGACGTCGTCTCGGAAAAGCCGACATGCGACGCGACCGGAACGCGCGGCCCGGGTCGCGCGCGACCCGCGCGCGGCCACGAGACGGGCGGTATACGGCGCGTCCGCCGCGCGAGGCGCCGCGCCGCTCGGACCCCGCGCGGTCGGCGGCGGGAAGACGCGGCGTGCGTCGAGGACCGCACGGGAGGTTTTCGTCACGGATAATGGGAAACGAGAACAACGTACTTGAAGCCGGGGGGCATCTCTCCGAGCTCGAGCGCATCGAGCTTGCGTTTCGCCGAGACCTCGGGCATCGGGGGCTTGTTCACCGCGAGCCACCCGCCGTATCTGAAGTGCGTGCACACGGTCTCTATCGCCGCGAGCTCGCGCCCCGGCAGGAAGCTCAGCACCTTCTCCAGCAGGTCGTCGTTGAGTTTCAACAGCAGACTTCGCTTTTCGTTCTCCTCGCGTTTGTTCGCGAGCGAGTGCTGGCGCCGAGTGATGGGGCCTCGCGGAACGGCGACGGCGGTCTTCGCGCGGAGCTTGTCCGGCGCGCGGTTGGACGCGCGCTCGGGCGGGGCGTTCACGAAGAGCGACATAGTCGCGCGACGCGTTCGAAATGCGACGCACGCGGAGACAAAAGCAGGTTATTTACACATCGGTGCGGTCGCGGAATACGGTGACTGGTTCCACAGTACGAGAATTTCGAGCACGCGGAAATCGCAGTTGACAACGTCGAAAACACGAGACGCGCCGCGTCGCTCGAGGAGCGCCTCGTTTTCACCCGGTGATGGACTCAAACTCCGCGAACCTCCTCTCGCGCATCTCCGGGCACCCCGTGTTCTGGACGAGCCCCCGGCGCATGGCGTTCTTCTTGAGCTCCACCGTGTACTCCTCCGGGAAACGGTACCCCAGCCCGTCGTGGAACTGGTGGTACATCTCGGCGGCGTAAAACGGCAACGCGTCTGAGTCGTATATCCAAACCGCGTTGAACACGTCGTCTTCTTTCGGTTTCTGGTTCGGCTCGTTCCCCGTGCCCTCCAGGAACGTCATGCCGTTCACGTTCTCCTCCGCGATGATCTTCATCAAAGGCGAGGACATGCCTCCGGGAACGCCGATCATGTTCCTGTACCCCGCGCCCGCGTCTTGCGGGTCCAGCCGCTGCATCCCGAACCCGCGGATCTTCTTGAAGTTGGCGAAGTACGTCCGGGCGAACATTCGCAGGTCCTCCTGCGCCTTTTCCGGGCTCGAGTCGCTCAGAACCGTGCGTACAACCTCGCCGTGGCCGAGGCGCTCGTACACGGTGTCCGGGCTCCCGTAGTAGTAGCACACCTTGCCGTCCTTGCCTTTCGCGGAGAAACCCCCCGCGTACCCAACCAGCGAGCTCACCTCGTCGTCCGATCGGCCGAGCTGCGTGCGCTCCGTCTGCACGAACTCGTGCTGCCGCCCCCAGAAGCACCCGTTGCCGAAGTACACCTCCGCGCCGGGC
>JACLAA010002813.1_pt1 | contig 15690 bp, 6 predicted proteins | sample 8027891 | NCBI WGS metagenome assembly JACLAA01 (sample SAMN15724900, study PRJNA655200) | protist metagenome | isolation source: fluorescence activated cell sorting (FACS) single amplified genomes of... | place: Spain: Blaines Bay Microbial Observatory, Mediterranean Sea | collected 2016-01-19 | reverse complement strand
CTTCTGAGTTGGGGAGCATGTCCGCTTCTCGGTGAAAACTTTCACGCCGGCGACAGCATGAGGGCATCGGAGGATACTTACCTTGATCGAAGATGTTGGCCAAGTTGCGAAGGATTGATGGCATTAGAGGCGCATGTGATGCGATTGGAGGGGCCGACACTGCATGCATGTGTAATTGCAGCTGGTGTGACCTATGGTGCCGGTGAAGAAAGCTTCTTTAAACTTGTTCGTGATGCCTACAACTTTAATCTGATGGTGCTACCAGCGTCAGGTGCGAACGTGATACCCTCTGTCCATGTTTGTGTCTTGTGCACCTTCATTTGCTTTCTCCTTGATTCAGATTCACAATTCTTTCCCAAGCCGTATCTTATTGCGTGTGAGCCGCGATCGGCCACATTAAAGGAGATTGCCTTTGCCTTTGTCAGAGAGTGGCATAGACGCGCTGGACGTGCTGCAGGGGATGGGGGTTCCACTTTGCTGTCAGGGCAAGTCAGTGAAGGCAATAGTCGCGCGACTAATAATGTATCGCAACTCGAGTTCTGTCGCCGCTTCAAGGACCCTTCAGAAGGCTGTGAGGTGTGCTTTGCATATCCCGCAAGCATTGTGCTTGCACTGGACTGTGCTGGTCTTCAGATTGCCGGGGGCATATTTGAGCAGGCGATTGATACACCAGGGGCCCGCCCCTTCACATGTGGGCTTGTAAGCAGCATCGTCGGGGTTGTAGATGAATTTATTGAGGCTCGAGGTCTGACTCCACGTCGCATCTGGGTTCTACGACAGCCGGGGCGGACACAAGCACAGAGAGCGGTGGCCAAGTTTATTTCAGAGCAGTTTAAGTTTACTTTAATTGATGCAGACAATAGTTTGAAATGGGTGCTTGCTCAGTCGCAACATAGTGCCTCTTCTGGATCAGACAGTGTCAATGAGGACAAGGCAGCATATACTCTTTTGCCGCAAAGTTCCATTGACAGTGAAGTCTGGAAGCTTCAGGAGGAGATCCGTGCCCTTCTACCTGGTCACAATGCTGACGTTTGTTCAGCTGCATTACCGCTGAGGCTAGTGTCAAGATGCATACGCGTGCGGCTCTTGGATCCAGTCCTAGTAACGCATAGCTATGTCCTCGACGCATGTCCAGCTTCTCCTCTCATGTTAAAGTATATATTTATACCGGAGTGTGAAGTCGACGGCAGCAAAAACATATGCTTAAGTCCACTTCTTGCTCCTTCGCATATGGTAATACTCACTGAACCCTCTGTAGTTCCAAAAAATGCAACACCCGAGCAAAGAGAATGGATTTCTTTGCAAGCTTCGGACTGGCGATTCCAAGGCGACTCAAAAATGCATACTCATCTTTCCATGATACCTTCCCTGGTCGACCTGTTTGATGACACTGTGCATCCACTAGCTATCCCACTCGCCGACCTAGCTCTCGATGTTTCCAACAATTGGACTTCATTGGACGATCTTAGTCCTTGGTGGGTTTCAAAGAACACAAGTGGTTGCTCGAATAATTTAACATTGCCAAATCCGTCTACACCCTCCTGGCAAAGGGAGATTATTAAGCTCCTTGATTGGGTGCACCCAGTCCCCAAGGCGATCGCTGCGACTGATAGGCACAACCGCGCCCTGAATTTTTTTCGTGTAACCAAGCCTGGATCAAAGAAATCATGCGGTATCCAAGAAGAGGCTGTATCTCGACAATCATGCACGTTTTTAGCCAAACACAGTCCGTTTAATCAGATTGTCACTGATGATAATGAGAAACTTCTGATTCATTCATCAGGCTTGAGGCACTTCCTACTGTCAGTTATGGACCACGTCGCCAAGGCAATGCTGGAGACTATGCGACCATCTGGACCCAAGGGGAAGATTGAAAGCCTGGGTGATGTGCTAGCCAGGAGGGCCCAGCATCTAGAGGCGTGCGCCTGTGCGTACGCATATCTTCGTTACCGCTCATCTCTGGGTAAGTTACATGAATTCCGACAATGTGAAGATGATGGTGACAGTAGCTAGTTTCCTGACGCGGGAGGTAGCCAAAGAAAATGGTGTGTGTATCCGTTTGTCTTGCTGCGCAGGGAATGGATGGAGTCTAGGGATTCCGCACGGAGCAAGAGAAGCGACGTTTTTATATATTGTATAGATGTGCACTGGATAAACGGTAGCGCAGGAGACCACCAGATGATTGCGTTCTAGAAGTAAGGGCAGCTAGTGGCTCGTTACTCAGCTGATATAGGGGCAAGATCGTAGCTCCAGGGCCCGACGGGTGTTTTGAAATCATCGACAACATAACAATTTCAAGGACTCCTGCTGACACGCACAAGATTAGGCTTTGCCGCGGGCCTGAACAGAGGAAACAACCTTCGAAAAACAACTCGGCGGTGTGAAGGCAGAAAACACTCTGATTGAGTCGGATTCGGCGCCACCGTGACATGTGTCGTGACATGTGCCACTGCGGGATATTACCATGGGTACTGTTCGTGTTAATTGGCTACATCGAGTTTCCGAGGCACCTAATCAGCTTGAATTCGGAGCCTAGGATCCATCGGCTTCAGAGCTAGCTCAGGACGCCTCGACCACGTCTTGGAGGCACAGCCGGGGTCGATGAAATGAGCCTCAGTCCGAATCCAGCCCGCAATTTTCCTTCATCTGGACTTTGACCATGAGAGCCCAGGACAATCCATTGGTTTTCCGTAGGCAGCAACCATTTCCCAGATAGACGCCCAAAAGAGTCCGGAAGAACCTAGCAGAGGCATTCTGAGTTTGTGGAAGTCTGAGGGGTCCGTGGCTACCTTGGCTTGCCTTTGCAGGCTTCACTTCAATTTGGCTATGTACTATTTTGGCCATGTTGGAGTTTTGCGATGACTTCTATAAATAAACTACCTTTAGTATGATTAATAATACAAAAAAAAAACGAGACTCCCGGGCCCAGCCTGGCAGCCCATGGCATGCCATGACTCGGATGGGCCCCGGGCCCGGGCCCCGGGCCGGGGCCTAGGTTGGCACTAACCTGTTAATTACCCGTTATTAACCTACAATTACCCCTCGGAGGGGATCCGGGGTTAATAACCCGCTCAATAACCCGACGGGTTTTCGACTAAACCCGTTTAGTGAGATTAACGAAAGGCCCCTCCGGGCGAGCGGATGGGCGCAAGCAGCCCGTTGGGCTTTTGGATACGTGCAGGTGCGCCAGGGCAAGTGCCAAGTCATGTGGCCCGGCACGGCCCAGGCCCGCGCCAGTGGCCCGCGAGGCCCCCTCCCCTACCCCTCTATAAGATCCTGGGGTTAATAACCCGTACTAACGGGTAATTACCCGGGTTACTGACCCCGGGCCGCGATTGGGGTTAATAACCCCTGGGGTTAATGCCAACCTAGGCCGGGGCCCACTCAGGCTGGCACCGTGACCTCAGGCTCGACGCCTGCTAGGGGCGGCGGCCGCGCTCGAGCCACCTGGACGACCATTTTTGAAAGCGACCATGATCGTGACTAGCCTTAGCACTCGGAGTCCGGGGCGATTTCGGCGATCAAATACCGTAGTATACTCGGTATACATATAGCCTATAATAATACCGTATAGGCCCTTATATATCCTGGCAATATTGTATAACGCCACAATGGGGCCTTACGATCGCGGAGCTACATGCACTGGCCGTCGCGGCTTCGAACTAAGCTCGGGGCTACTTCGATTGTATCACTCTTTCGGTATGGATACATCGCGCAAGGCAAATCTTGAATATTTAGAAGATAGTCCCGAGGCTGTCATTGCCTATGCCGCGGGAAATGCTTTGGTCATTTTATTCGTGCCCTCGATGAAGAGAAAGTATGTATTCGGGATCGACAGGACAGGCGTCGGCTCGTTTGCCGTACATCCTACACGCAAATCCTTCACGGTGGGCGAAAAGGGAAGAGATCCAAAATTGTGTGTTTATGAGTATCCAAGTCTTGACCTCATTAAGATTTTACGGAATGGAGCCGTGCGAAGCTTCGCTTGCATGTCGTATTCTAGCGGTGGCGGAAAACTCGCGACAGTATCCGGGTCACCTGATTTTATGCTCAGCATTTGGGATTGGAACAAGGAACAAATGCTTCTTCAAAGCAAGGTGCGTAGATTTGATGCATTGAGGATCCGAATTAGTGCCTGTGAGCTTAGGCGTTTGGTCAAGAAGTTTATAGTGTCAAGTTTTCTCCGGTAAACGATGGCCGGTTGACAACAGCAGGGACAGGCCACATTCGCTTCTGGAAAATGGCATCAACATTCACTGGGCTGAAGCTGCAAGGGGACATAGGGAAATTTGGAAAGGTAGCCCGCTCCAGCCCGAACATGATTGAAATATGCCTACTCAACCCATGATTGCAGGTAGAACTGACTGACATTCATTCTTTTGTTGAATTGCCCAACAATCAAATACTTTCCTCCACGGAGTCCGGATCTCTTTTGTTATGGGAAGGACACTTCATTAAATGCCGTATCATGCGCAACTCTGTGAGACCTTGTCACGATGGTGAAGTAAGAAGAATGTATCATCAAACATAAAATATCCACCTGCTGAATGTTAGGTGACGTTTTTGGCGCTGTCAGACGACACAAGCTCTGTTGTCTCAGCTGGTGTTGATGGCTGGGTCAGGTATTGGGATACTAAATCTATAGTTGACGCAGAAATAGACACTGATGTATCCATTGATTATGTACTGGAGCCCAAATTTGAATTCGGCATCACCAATCCTGAAGTTGGATGTTCTATTCGTTGGATGTTGTATGGAGCCGCGAATGAGTCCCATTACTTTATACGCGATTCTTTTGGTAAGCTTTGGAAGTTATTAGTTCCGGGTGCGGACGTGAACCAACTGCCAGCAGCCTGCCTGTCAGCGTGAGTCACATTGCCACCGCTCGTCTTACAACAGAGTAATTATGCATGCAGGTTCCATGCTGGGTCAATTGAGTCCCTTGCGGTGTCTTCCATAGATCATTTTGCTGCTACCGCTGGATGTGACGGAACAGTACGTTGCTGGGACTATATAGCCCGCCGGCAGTTGTACTTGCTAGCTCATAATCACGCGGTCACAGCATTGTGTTGGGCACCTGTTTTCTTGGACTCCCAATGTCGCACGCTAATGGTTGGCTTTGATAACGGTGTCGTCCGCGTGCTATACCGCGCAGGAACACAGTGGCTCTGTATCCAGTGCTTTAAGCCTCATGATACTTCCGTCACAAAAGTTGCTACGTCCCCAGATGGGAAATACCTAGCAACTGGCTGCGCTCACGGTGTTATTTTTCTGCTGCAAACTCAGAAACTCGACCTTGGTACATCACAATTGCCATATGAACCTATCGGGTTTGTGAATGTTGGTGGTCCCGTGTCCTCGTTGTGCTGGCAGAAGGATAGTCTGAAGTTGCTGATAACTGCGAATGGTCGTCTTATGAATATTGATTGCAGCGGCCAGTTAGACGTAAAGGGATCCGGAACTTATGAGCTGTGCTGTCCTGTCAATGAGCGTCACATATCGTGGCGTCGTGAAGATACAGCTACTTCTGACATAGATGACTCGGAAAACTCACATTCCGCCACTCCTGTACTTGAAGCTGCAGTCTCATGTGCGGCATATTTCGATAATAATACGATCCTAACTGCCGTTACAAACAGAAGTGGCTTAATTCATGTGATTGACAGAGGCACGCATAATTTGGTTGAGTCTCTTCCTGTTGGAATAAACGCCGCTAAGCCCAACGCGGCCGTACTTCTTGTTTACTACGAAATTCATTTATCTGTGGTTGTGACGGCCAGTGATGATGGAACAGTTTCTGTGCGTCAAGCTGACCCAAAACTACACTCCGAACGTTTCTGTGTTGTGTCACAGCCGCACGATGCTGATGCACGCGTAAACGGTGCTCTCGTTTCCTACGACGGCCATTTTTTGCTTTCAGTTGGATCTGATGGTTTATTTGTTATCCAGCAATTGAATTTGAAGGAGCTGAAATTACAAGCCTGTAACAAAGAAACTAGAAAGGCAAACGACTGTTTTGAGCCTCACGAGTTCGTGTTATCCGAAGGCGAGCCTCCATCTGCTCAAGATGGATTTCATGTAGCAAGAGCTGACATTTCAAGTGACATACATGATAGGGCGAAGGAATCCGCTCATCTGCAGGCAGATGACTTGCCAGACAGTGCCTATTCTTTTGAAGCCAGCCGAGCGAAGCAAGAAAGAGATCAAGTCTTGGCAGCCGCGGAGAAAAAACGGGAAGCGGTCCGCAAAGAAATAGCACACATACGGGAGAATTTCGAAAATATCGTTCCTAAAATCCAAAAGGACACAGAACCTCACTTATATAACATGCAAGACAGTGATTTGGTCATAGATCTCGAATTCAATCACACATGGAAGCAGCAAGAGGACGAACTTTTGGAAGCAGTCCGTCAGTCATGCCAATACAATAGTCAATACTCAAAACTTCTCTTGGGCAAGCTTAGAGGTCGTTATGTAACAGAATTACAAAGAATGGGCCCCAGCCTAATGGAAGGTCAGACAATTGCAGCATTGAGATCAAGGCAAAAGGTCGGTTCATTTCGTCTAGCGCAAGTAAATAGGGATATGCGACTGCTTTTGTTGCAATTACATTCTAACCTACGCTATGAGGAGCAGCCCGAGGCTGAGCCTATAACAACAAATGGTTTGGTGCCCAGGGACGAAGCAAGGACGGCAGAGCCGGAAAACACTTCGGTTGTCTGTGGCAGGAATGCTAAGCGGCCCTCCGCTCTGGAGTCTCGCAAGTTGTTGCGTTTGAATCGCCAAGCAAAACTCGTAGCTATGGCCGCCAGACGCCCTTCAGCCGACACGGATGACCCCAGAGACGTGGAAGCCATCAAGCGGGCAAAAGCTCAACTCGGTGACTACAAAATGAAATCTGAGCCTTCATATGAAATCGCGCAAACAAAGCAAATAAACACAGCAAATAAAAGACGGCAGATGCTATTGCTACAGGAAAATATCGACTCGATCAAACTAAGATATAATAAACGATTTTTGGGTTTACGAGCAGTAAAGAGGCTAATGACTCACTCACTACGTAACGGGGTTGATCACGTGAGAAAGGTTAGCCGTGCACTTGGCGTAGAAGCAAATTCTTTGGTAGCAAATGGGTTTGAGCCCGCCCTATCTTTGGATGAGTGGCCGGACGTGGCGAGAGATTTATCAAAGACCGAACTTGACTCATTTCTATCTGGTCATATCACCGAGATGTCCAGCAGGCCATGTTCAAAGTCCAACGGGAACCCACTAGGCAACGTCATCGCGGCTAGAAGCGTCAGATCTGCCGTCAATCTGCCTGTTTTTCGTCTCCTGGACAATGAGGCAATTAGATCAACAGATTCTTGCCTCCAAAAAGAGGAAGATCTGATTTTATGTAATCAACTTAGGCACCAGCGGTCCTTCATTATACATAAAATTGACAAACATGTCCTTGCTTTTGAAAACGCATTGAATGAATTACGCAAAGAATACATCCCTCTTCAAGCAGATTTGAAAGCAGCTGATGTGAAATTGACGATCATGCTTCAGGTTTGTTGATGCGTTTGTTTCTCATTGGAATGTGGTTTTGTAGGAACTATTATTATTAAAAACGCACGAGGCCCGGGATGTTGCCATGAAAGAAAACCTTAATCTTGCATGTCAAAAACAGCATGATGCATCAACAGCATCATCAGATAGCTTTTTACTCCTTGCAGCCAAAAAAAACGACCGGGATGTATGCCAAACTCATGAGAAAGCAATTCTATCTGAATTTCTAAACGCTGTACCTAAGCAACATCAGTTTCACAAACCGTTACTTAAGGTTTTTAGTAAGAAACTCAAAAGATCGAAAAAAAATATCAGCGGCAATATTAGCGAAGATGAAACAAACGAAGATGAGGAGGACAGCGAACTCGAAGGAGAAGACGACAATTCAGACAGTGAAGAAGACGAGACTTGTCCGGCTGGCTGCAACATTAGTCTTTATGAGCAAGTAATTGAGCTCCGAGAAAGACGCCTGGATCAGGAGGACATCTTTGCTGACATTAAGTGCGCCATTAATGAAGCTCAGAAAGCCTATGATCGGCACGTACAACAGGAAAAACAGATACAACGCGATGTTTGTTCTTATGTCGAAGATATTCATTCCTTTCAGACAAAAAAACAGCAAACACTGAACAAGTGAGCTAATTTGTGTGTCATGAATTGGCTTTATTCACCAACTCACAGGCTTTATTCACCAATAGCATTGCATATGAATCAGCTCTACGTCTTCTCCCCCCGAAGTGTAGACAACGATAAAATCATTGTCACCCATTACCCACGAGCAGAGATGAATGTCCCAACTGAACTGGCGATAGCGCCCCTTGCCGAAATGGGGGACGCTGTACTCTTCTCCAGGGCTTGCCTGGAGAAGCTACACACTCGCATTTTTGTTCTAAAATCCATCAACAAGAAAGAAAAGACTCATTTTTCTGAACTACACCGAATAAAACGACGACTTGAACGTGTCAAGGTTACCTTGGAAGTTCAAACCACTAAATTGCGCAGTAAATGCACTGATCTTCAAATGCTAAAGTAATACAAAACGAGAGTCAAAAATATCTTATTCATGTTCTTGCAGGTTCGGGCAATTAATCAATCTTGATATTTTGGAGCGTGACTCAAGAAACAAAGGTTGTCTTTACAACTCAACTATCCTATGAGATTGTCTTTTTTAGACCAACAAGCCACAAATGAGAAGATACATAAGATGGATATGGTCAATACTGGCGAGCTGAATAAGCTAAAAAGGCTCCAGTCGGTCCTCCGCGACAAGCTCCGGAGCATAACTCGTCAGAATACAATTTACTTAACTCGAGTAGCAACATCATCAGCCCGCCAGTTCCAACTCGAAAAAGACCTTGATTTCTCCAAATCCTCGTCAAATGATGGAATGAAAAATAATATCTCTGGACCTTTATCGTGCTCTGAGGCAGAAGAGCGCAACCGGCTCGTAGCACTAGTCAAAATCCAAGCAAAAGAAATTGATGCCCTCAAAATGGAAATAAATTTGTTGCGCAGAAAGGGGGGACACGTGTATGCTTATTCTGCATCACATAATGTGACGGGTGTACCATGATCCTCAGTCAGATGCCAGTTGATTGTGACTCATTAAGAATGACAGATCGACAAATTGATTGTAATCGAACACCGTCTGCACTCCCAACAATGAGTTGCTCTCGACCGCTTTGGCTTTGGTGTATACACAGGAACCTGTGGCTTTGCTTTTTTGCATTCCTCTGGTAATCAGGACTTTGGTCAACATAGTTACAATAACCCCTCCCCTGGCCGGACCGGGTAATTTTTTGGAGTACATTCTGCCCTACCTTCCCTTCCTTACTAGTAGCTCCAATTAGCCTCAGATTATTAGGATAAATCAGTTTGCGACGCTTAAGACTCCGTGAACTTGAAGAAGACCTCGAACTTGAAATTTACAAGTAGTAGGGGGGTCACGGTCCGAGTAGATGGCCCGAGTGACGGTCAAGCCTGAGCGTTTTGGCTTTTTGATGTTTCGATTGGGATTTTACGATCTTCGCCGGCGGAGCTCGAAATGTCGAATGTGCGATCATGTCCTTCAAGTTCAAGTTCAAGTTGTGCCAGTGATCCGGAGACCATCCAACACACGTCGTTTGAATGCAAGGCTTTCGTGAAAGAACGCGGCAAAATTCCCTCGGGATCGTACTCGGTTCGTCCTCTCGGAAGGCAATTGACCGATGAATATCGCCGCCGTCATGCCAGTGGTTGTCGTTTGGTCCGAATCGTGGGGCAAATTAGTACCCCGGGAGATTAAGAATTCTTCAAGTTTATATCGTTACCTTATTGCTATTTCGAAGCTCCGGTTAGGCCGCATTCTGACCGAGCCCGGGCCTGAGCAGAGAACAGGCTCCGAGTCCTGAGGCTAGTAGGAGTTTGCTCCTTCAAGTTATATTTGGTCTTCCTCCATCATTTAGGTTCAACTTGAAGTTGATTCTATTTGGCGCAATTGAGCGTACAGCCACGCGCCAGCCAAATGGCGGGAAGTTTTTAAGTTTGCGAGGGCCGCGCACTGGCACTGCCGCGGCAGGTTCCACTTTATAAAATAATGGGCTGAGCGAAGTTCAAGTTTTGCAGTGCGGGCAGCCGTCTCAGGCTCGCGCTGAGAAATCAGCTGCGACGCCGCACGATGGTCCGAGATGAAACCAGCCGGCCTCTAATTCCGACTCGGACTCGGAGTCCCCCGGGCCGCCGCCGGCGCAATTAATTCTATCGTTCCATATCCATCTCCTGGGGAATCATATCCGTGGTCTGGCCCTGCTTAAATAACCGTGACCGCGACTCGCCCCCCCCCCTCTCTGCGCTTTTCTGATCATGAGTGCGTCGCTGTGGCACACCGTGACCCTCGCGGCTAGCAGTCCAGTATGCCCTGTAACGCGAGTATGAAGAGTATCTCTAGTTTTCGCCCCCGGGGGGTTTTCGCCCCACACCTTCCCGGGCCCCTTTGGTGTTGATAATCGTACCAGACCTCGACCTTACCCTAGCACGTGCCTCGAGACCCTAGATTTTGAGGCGCGCGAGCTTTTGGTTCACCGCGACGACCGTCGAGACGGTCCCGACCGCGACACATAATACGACACTATCTCCAGCTTCTCGAGCGCTTGAACGCGGCCGCAGTGTCCGACAGTACCCCACACATGTGCCCGACCCATTGTCGTCTTTCGCGCATGCCGTCTGGCGATTTCTGTTACGTCGCGCCGCGGGGCGGTACGCCGAGCATGATCTCAGCGACGGAATTGGTGCAAATAGCTGCCCCTGCGCGTTCCACTGGCTTTGTTACCTTCTCGGGCAGCCTCGGCTCAGCGAAAGTTTTTCGCGCGGAGCCCCACGAGGCTCGTTATGGGTGCGTCAAGGGCCGAGCTTCAGGTCAGCTTTTCTTGGCCGCATCGCGTGCCCGACCGCCACTACCACCGCGGCACACTCGAGGCATCCCAGAGCAACTTCCACCTTGCTTGCGGAGACCGCCGGGCAGCGGCTTCATCGCGAACTAGTGCTGCGATTTCTGCGTGAGATTTCGCCCCAGGTGAGCATTTTTTGGACTTTAAGCACGCCATAAAACCACGAAACGCGGTCGCCACGGGCAGCCCGCGCGCATGGGCTGCGACGAAGGTGCCGTCCTGCGGCCCCGACCTCGCAATCGCAGCCAGGGCCGCCAATCGCCGTGCTGTGCTGCCTCAAAAAGCCGGCCCTGAGGGGGGCGAAAACTAGAGATACATACATAGTATCTTTCTTTGCTGGACCTCCTTGTTAAGAGCCAACAACACCCAGCAAGAGTCATTATTAATGAGCTTGGACGATGTGAAGGAATGTCTGTTGGTGATGACAGCTAATGACAACTAAGTCAAGAGCTCAGGTTGAAGCACTGAAACTTGCCATAGAGAGCGAGCGGCAGCGTGTGAAGAGTGCGAGCGGCACTACACTACGGCATGCTTTCAAAGAGCCAGGATCAACGATCCCGCGAGAGCAACGGCTGCTAGAGGGCCATTTGGGGAAAATTTACGCCTTGCACTGGTCGGGCAACGGGTTAGCATCGGTGACGTAGATATGAGGGGGCCAGAAATATTTATTAGTGCGTGGTAGGCACAACATCGTTAGTGCTTCTCAGGATGGAAAAATTATCATTTGGAACAGTCAAACCACGAAATTATATTTGGGGCCTGCCCACTCTTCTTGGGTGATGACGTGTGCTTTTGAACAACAGAGAAACGAGATGGTAGCGTGTGGCGGACTGAATAACTTATGCTACATATACAGAACAGATCATGGACAAGTAATGCGTGCCATGTCCGAACTCGCAGGTCACGATGCCTACCTTTCCTGTTGTCGATTCGTAGATGAATGCTCAATCTTGACAACTTCAGGAGATTCCGTTTCGATCTTATGGGACATAGAGCAAGATGAGAGCATAATGCGATTTGTGGATCACACGGGTGATGTCATGAGTGTCGCACTAGATCCAAATTCGCCGAGACTGTTTGTGACTGGTTCCTGTGATTCTACAGCCAAGCTATGGGACTCCAGGGTCCCTGGTCTTCCACTTATGACTTTCACGGGCCACGATTCCGACATAAATTCTGTTGCCTTTTTTCCTGATGGTAAGACTGTTGGGACAGGATCTGATGATTCTACTTGTCGAATATTTGACCTGCGCTGCACGATGAGCATAAACATATTTAGATCGGCAAAAATAGTCTGCGGAATCACTTCAGTTGACTTCTCGCGATCTGGCCGTATCCTTTTTGCTGGGTGCGGTGACTTCAAGACACACTGCTGGGATGTAACGAGTATCGGGTAAGTGTGATATCTACACTACAACGCTATTATCCCTGTGTTACAGGCAACTCCAGCAGCACTGGACTTTGACTGGCCATAGCAATCGTATTTCCTGTTTAGGCGTGAGCCCAACAGGCGAGGCTCTTTGTACCGGATCCTGGGATACATTGCTCAAAGTTTGGTGTTAATTCACACACGGGCCATATTGATACGACCCCGGGGTGGTGCTCAGGCTGTTTGAATTTCCAGAGACTGGGGCTCGGACGTCACAGTTCCAACCTGAAGCCGGGGCTGACGCCTAAGTTGAGCAATTGGGGCGAGTGCATGGGGTGTTACGGAGGTTGTTGCGGTCGTGCCCGGCGGCCCGGGGCCTGGGCCGCTCGGGCGGCAGCCGAGCACTTCAAGTGGCCCGGGGTAGCAATCATATGAAGGGGTAGCAATATAAAGATAGTAATTGTTGGCGTCGCTTTCTTTCTGGTAGCGACCAAGAAACTGGCTGAATAAATACCATCAAACAGCATGAGTACGGTTCTGTAAGTGCCGTAGGTACCTACGGTACCGTAGGTATCCTCCAGTTCACATAGTGCATGAGTTACAAGCTAAAGGCTATGTAACTCGAGGATGATCGAACCGAATCGGTAAGTCGAAATTATGTGTAGTCTTAGAATGTAAGCAACAGGTATGGGCACCCCTTATTGCGTCCCAAATATCATGAATTCCGTACACCGCCCGATTGCTATCAATGTCGCATCAACTCTGACAGAGTGCCAGGTGGCAAGCGTAAGGTAACGCAAGCAGTTGTGGTGGCCTGGGGACACAAGCCGTGGAATGCCAGTGTGTTAGTAACTAGACTATGCAAAAAACAGCTTCCTTAGACTTTGTGAGGAGTGCTACGGAAAATATAAGGATAAGAACAAGCTCAACGATAAGAGGGAACGCATACTAGCGGCAGGATTTGGAGTGCGGAAGGAAGTACTGGAGTCTGGCGATGAGATTCATTATCCAGAAAGATTTGACAAAATTGGCGTTTTGTACGAGATGCGTATCTTGGGGAAGGTTGCGGTAGTAGATTCTACCGCAATGCGAGGTGGCCGGCCTATATGGTTTGAATCGGGTTGCTCTGGGCCGTGCATCCATGTTCAGGTCCTAGGTGCAAATCGCGTGTATCAAGCCTCTGCTTTGGATGTAACCCACAGCACCCGTTTGTCTCCAATGATCTTTGACACACCATAGGTCCCGGATCCATATTGCGCCGTTTATTGGGAGGACAATTTCGCCGGTGCAACGCAGGTTGTTGATGGCACCGTAGAGCCTGTATGGACGGGGGAAACATTTGTCGTGCCTGTTGTGAACCCAGTCACTCATTGGGTCGAACGCGCAGCTCTCAGGGGAAGCAAGCGATCTCACTCGAGTTCAAAGTACATGGAACCTCTTCTTCGTTTTGAAGTCTTTGACCATAATACATTTTTCAAGGATGTTTTCGTGGGGCAGGTGTCACTCTCAGCACAGCAGATTGTCAAGGTGCTAGCAGACTGCGACTCTGAGTCAAGGATTTACCCATTGCGGCCAAGGATGCCAAATGGGACCATGCGTGTCACTGCGGCACAGACTATTCACATTAAGACAGGCATGTCTCATGTCATTATCAAAGTGGAAGCCTGCAAAGAGCTGAGCAGAAGCACAGACGTGTCGCAAAATGATTCATACCTTAGCGCATTCTGGGACAATCGGCCTCTTGGCGAGTCTCCTGTTGCGCGTAATAGCTCGAATCCGCAGTGGGAGAATTGCATTTTCCACTTCCCACTTCCTGATGTTACCAAGGACCGCGGATCCACTAACAATATAGCAAGAAAGCTTAGGAATAAGACTCTCTTGATTCAAGTCCGGGAGTATGATCGAGTTGGCGAACACAGCGTACTAGGCGAAGTTGAGTTCGATGGCACCGCCATTAATCAACTAGTGAAACGGAGCAGTCAAGCGACAAATAGGGGCCCGCCCCGGAAGAATTTGCACAGGACTCTCACGTCAAACGTTGTTCCGCGTACCAAGAAATCACTTAGTATCTTCACTGCAGGCTGCTCGTTTGAGACGCTTCTTTGTGGCTATCACCGAATAGCTATCGGGAGGCCAAAATCGATTTCATCTCAACAGGAGCCCATATACATGCAGCCCAAATTGGCCACATCTAAGTCTGTCTCTGTGAGACACTTGCGGGAGGTTGGTTTTGCCCCGGCACTCGAAGTACCTCTTGGCCTGGGCAATGCGCATAACGGAAGTAAACGGGTTCGAGGTAGTCTGGGCGTCCGGCTTATCTACCATACACGTGGTAAAGTAATCCGAGGAGTTGATGTCGGAGTTCAACAGATGTCTCTCGGAGAGCGAGCTAGGCTCACCGTGCGACCTGATTATGGCTTTGACACAGTAAGACCTGGACCAAAGATTCCGCCAGGTTCAGAACTTGATATTATCGTCGATCTAGTTAGTATTGCTGGCCACACATCATGGATCACCTACGCCCAAAGAGCCCTTAACGGCAAATTTCGCATTTACAAAAATAAATTTAGCCTCCTCTGGGAACATTTCGAAGCCATATTCCCCAGAATGGGAAAATGTCTTGCTAGACTGGGCCGGATAATTTATAAATGCGAACTTATTATCTTTAAATGCATTTGCTCTCTCTTGCTCTGCGTGTGCCGAGCCGGTATGAAAATCGGTGAGAAGACGCGGAAAGAAAAGAGGGAAAAGATGAAAAGAGAGCGGGAAGCTGCCATTCTTGCTCGTGCCGAATCTAGTGTATCATTCTTACATAGCCATCAAGATGACTTAGAACCTGAGGACACCGCAAGTGAGGACACCGGCGTAAACGACACCCCTCCTGACCTAATGGACATCAATGATAGCCTCACTGAAGCGGAGGAGAAAACCAGACGCCTACACGATTTGGCTAGTGCGCGTAGCTTATTCTCTGGAAAGGCGAAGCGACGTTAGATACTTATATATACGAGTCGCGTGCAAGAGAGCGGACAAGCACAAACAACGACGGCTGAACTAATACTTAGAACTTGGCTCAGGACTATTTAAATTTAAATAAGCAAACAAACAAGGACAGCGATGCGGAGGATGCGGCGATGTTTGTTTGCTTACCGTGGCTCATTTTTTTTTTAAGGCTTCCGTGGTCTTCCTTCAAATCCTCTTCATGATCCCCCCCTATTTGATCTTGAAAGGGGCCGGGCCGATGGTTAGCCCACTGGCAGTCGGAGTTCCCCCCTGTCGGACACCGGTTGATTCTTTGGAGTAACATCCTGCCTTATCTTTCCTTAGCTCTAACTAGAATGAACC
>JACLAA010001808.1_pt1 | contig 15729 bp, 13 predicted proteins | sample 8027891 | NCBI WGS metagenome assembly JACLAA01 (sample SAMN15724900, study PRJNA655200) | protist metagenome | isolation source: fluorescence activated cell sorting (FACS) single amplified genomes of... | place: Spain: Blaines Bay Microbial Observatory, Mediterranean Sea | collected 2016-01-19 | reverse complement strand
GAAGGTTACCGATAACAACCTGCTCAGGTGTTCCGCCTACTCAAATTCTTCGCGCCTCGAACTGCGCCCCGTCAAGAACGTGCACCAGAGCTGCACCCCGTGGACGAGGACGTACCACGAGGGCGACGATGATGTGAGCCCGGGCGGCGTGGTCACTCTAGACGATGATACCCTCGATGATGACGTCGCCGGCAACGTGGTACGCCACCGTGAGACGCTAGATGACTTCACGTTCATCGAGCCCCCGAACACGGGGTTCCACTCAGAGGCCCAGATCTGCGGCAAGTACCAGCAGCTCGGCAGCTCGCCCGACGTGGCCTCGGGCCTCTGGAAGGTGTGCTCGGAGACGGGCGAAATAGACGTCCTGGCGAACTCGTACGCGTTCGGCGCGCTCGTCCTGACCGTGATCTCGTTGGTTGCAGCTGTTACCGTCAAGCTCCTGTTCCCGTCCGTCCCAATGGACGAGGGCGTCGGGGACCTGTTGCTGCAGACGATGGAACTCTCCGACCGGGCGGGAGTGAGCGTGCCCCCGGCGCTCGCGCAGCGCACCCCCCGTTTCCAGAAATTGCACTTCCCGGGCAGCTCGGGCAACAGCGAGATGGACGAGGCCGTGCGCTCGCGCGCCGAGGCCGCCGCCGCCGACGCCGCCGGCCAAGGCACCGACGCCGCCGCCGACCACCTCAACGACGCCTACGGCGACGGCGAAGACCCTGAGGACCCTGAAGAGCCCGCGGACGACTAGGACGCCCGAACGCCGTCGTTCGAAGATCAAATCCCGACCCTCGCTCGTAGATCGCTCGCGCTCTTGCATGTGTAGGCACAAGCTAAGTCTCGTGTCAGAACTTCCGTGTTTTCCTGGTGGGGGAGCTCGTGCTTACTCGCGGCCCGGGGCGCGCGCCGTCAATGAAAACAGGCCCAAGAAGGCACCGCCCCGCGCGTACTGCGTCCGAGCTGGCTTTCTTGTGGTGCTAAGAGTTCCGAAGCCCTGGGAGTCGCTGGTTCTGAGTCGCGCTCCTCGCCCGAGAGGCACTAGCCCCTCTGCGGCGCCGTGAAAGCTGATGCTGTTGCTAATTGCTGTGCCTCCGCAAAGCTGTGAAATAATGATAGCATAGCTTGAAACAACACTCATTCACTCCTACCGCCGCCTACCACTCCGCCTCCCAGCGAAACACGCCCCCACACGCCTCATCGACAATGGGAGCATGTGGGAGCAAACAGGGCGTCGAGACGCTGCCGACGCCGCCGCGGAAGACGACGGACAGCGACCTGACGAGCAGCACGACGTCCATTAGAGCGGCCGAGACCCCGCCCCAGAAACTGCCGCCGGCGCCGACGTCGCCGCTCTCGCCCCCGAAGCCGCCGCCCAAGACGCGCGCCCTCGTCTTCACGGACGCCGGCGCCGATTTAGATGACGAGATGGCTTTGCTGCTCGCGAAGGCGCTGATAGATGCCGACCAACTATCGCTCGAGGCGGTAGTATGCACCCTACATCCGGCAAAAAGGCGCGCGCAATTGGTAAGAGGCACGCTCGACGCCCTAGGGTTGAGCGAGGTTCCGGTGGTTGTCGGGTCTGATGGAGGCGACGCGCAGAAGCAGCAGACGGCCCCCTCGCCCGAGGACCACGACTACATCCCATCAGATGAACATGAAAGAACAAAAGCACTGAGGAGCATGGGCGAGGTGCACGAGCTGTTGGAGAGAGTCGCGCCGCACTCCATTTCCATCGTCATCCTGGCTTCGCTGAAAGATGCTGCTCAGTTACTAAAGAGAAATGAGAGGTTATTCGTCAACAAGGTGCGAGACGTCACAATCATGGGCGGCGTCAGATGGCCCGTTTCAGAATACGCAGAGCCGGACTCGGCCCACAACAATTCCTTTGACATGAAAGCTTCGGAGTACTTTTATAGGAGGTGCCAAGACTTAGGCGTACCACTTATTGTAGTCGGTAGAGACGCGTGCTACGAGGTCGCCGCCCCCAAAACTATATATGAGGAGTTGGGAAACACCGAGAGCGAAATAGGTAGAAGACTAAGGGACGCGGCCCATCAGACCATCGACGATCTTAGACGACGAGCGGCCTCGTCCGGTGCCGAGCGACGAGGCCTCCCCGCGAGGTGCGACGCCCAGTGGTTCGCCGACAACTTCTGCCACGGCAACCCCGAGGTGCTGGTGCGGCCCGTACAGGCGTCGGTCTGGGACCTGGTGGTGGCCTTTAACCTCTATGACGTTGTGGCTTTAGCGCTGGCCGTACCTCTGCTAAGGGAGGCCTTCGTCTCGCCCCAATGCGTGGTGGAGGTGAACGGCGTCTCGCACTGCTTCGTGGGCTGCGCTCCTGGTGCTCCCGCGTTTCGGAATGGGAAAGCTCGTCGAGCTTGTGCTAAATTGGTCGCGGAGGGGCCGCTGAAGGGCCACGCGACGCGGTGTTCTGATGGAGATATTCCAGCCATGCGCGACTCGTCTCTCGTGTTTACGGACGGGAAGCTGCAGCTCGCTGGGGCCGCGTTGTTCGGGGACGTCTTACGAGAGGCGCGGTGAGGAGGTTTTGTTTTTGTGGTGCCCCGCTATTCGGGAGGGGGTTGTTCTAATCTATCGGTCTTCGGTATTCTTAGCTACTCGGCGAGACAACAAAACTACACGTTACTCGTCCAGCCATTCCTGTTTGAGCTTCGACTTCAGCCGCACCATAGCCTCCAGGCTCCCCGCTTGTGTTGTGACGTCGTCGCTCTGCAAGCCAGAAACACTATCTTCTGCCGATTGCTCCATGTCTCCGATGCACGCCATAAACTCCGCCTCGCCCTCCTTGAGGCCCCCGTACGCCTCCTGGAGCGCCTTCTGGTGGTACAATGACTTGCTCAGCATGCCGTGGATGCCGCGGCCCCCGTCGCGCATCGGCTTGTGGGCCACTCTCTGCTTCTCGCGGGCGACGCGAAGGTCCTTGCACCGCGCCTTATGCGCCTGCCAGTCGGCCTTTTGGTGATCGCGCGAGCAGTACGCGACGCATCGGCAGCCCCGACAAAAGAAAAGCTTTTGCGCGGGCGTTTCCACCACGCCGCAGTGCGCGCACGCCCGCGTCGTAGCGACCGCGCTGAGACCGCCGCCTTCGCCGTCGAGGGCGTCGGCTTGGGACGTCGGCGGAGCGACGCCCCGCGCCTCGAGCCTACGGCGCGTGGCCGCGTCGAAGGTATCCCAGCGGAAGCCGGCCTTCTCCGCGGACGTGAGCTTGTGCAGCCACCGCGCGACGCTGCTCCGCATGACGCCGCGACGGGCCTCGGCGGTCGCCGCGTCCTTGCGCGCGCAGCGGTCCAGGAGGAAGCGGCCGGCCGCGGACGCGGCGAGGAGGTCTCGGACCGCGGCCGCCCAGGGCGCCGCGGCGCCCGCCGCGCCCTTGTAGAGCCGCGCGGCGGCGAAGATGGCGTCGCACGAAACCACGAGCGCCTCCTCGTCGAGGTCGATGTCGCCGCCGTTCTCGTCCGAGAGCGGGCTGTTCCCGTCGAGCGCGGCGAGCGCGTACGTCCTCAAGAAACCGCAGACGTCGCCCTCGGCCCGGTCGACCCAGAACTCGGGCGCGTGGAGATGCTCGCGGAACAGTCGCTGGAAGAGGTGGTGGTGGTCGCTCGACACCGCCACAATCACGGCGCAGGCCACGACCGCGCCGGGTTTCGTTGCGAAATCCGTGCCAAACTTCTCCCGCCGCCCCGCGTCTTCGTCGCCCCAGCCGTAGCGACCCGTGCCGGCCACGCGACCCAACGCGTACTCGAGATAGCGCCCGCCCGCGTAGAGGCCGAGCTCGTGCCGGTCGGCGGACGCGAGGCCGATGAGTCGCGCCGTCGCCGCGCCGCGAAGCTTGCGGCTGGCCGGGCCAACGCCCAGCGCAAGGCGCATCAGGACCGTGACGGAAAAGCAACCATAACACCGGGGCGCCTCGTCGCGTTGCGCACTCGCGTCGTCGGGCTCGGCGCCCCGAATGACGGAAAAGGCTCGGGTCACCCCCTTCGCGCTCATCGAGGCGCCGCCCGAGCGGCGCGCCAGGTGCTCCCTCACGAACACGTCCTCGGCGTCCTCCTCTTCGCGGCACGGGTCTTCGTCGGCGTCGCAATCATCGGCGGCGCTCCCGGTGAGCCGCGCCCGGCAAGCGCGGTCGCGGCGGTCGAGGCCGAAAACGTCCCAGTGCGGGGACTCGAGAAAGACGAGGCTCCGGAGATCGTCCGACGCCGCGACGGCACGAAGCGGCAGGCACCGCGCGATCTTGCGGAGCTCCTCCTCGACCATGCCCACCGCAACTGGGGCCCTCACGTCGCAGTAGCCGCGCCGAACGACGTGGCAAACGGCGGCGACGGCAGCAACGACGTCGGTGCCGAACCGCGCCAACCGCTTCGGGGTCCTCTCGCCCAGGTGCGCGACGACGTCCATCCGCAAGCGGTCGAGCGCCGCCTCGATGCGCGGTCCTATCCCCCTCTTGTCATCCTTCGCAAACCAGGCTGACTCGTCGACGTGCGACACAAGCAGCCACGAGCGGCTCGCCCATCGCGACTCCTCGAGGCGGTCCGCGATCGAGCGCCCGTCCACGATGATGCCGTCGCCGGCGCCGTCGCTCGCGAGCGGCGTCAGGATCTTCGTCGCCTCCATCGCGCCGCCGCTCGGGTCTAGCGCCAAGAGCGCGTCGGCCAGCCTGACGCGCGCGGTGCGCACGTCCGCCTGGGGCTCTTGGTCAAATTTCAGGTTCGAAGCTTTCACGGATATCCTGGTCGAGTGAGGCGGCGCTAGTGCCACGGCGAATCGCTCCTTTGCTTTAACGTAGGCCAGAACGGTGCCCCGCGCGCCGTTCAAGTCCGCCCGCGATACGAGTCCGGTGATTTGTACGCCCCTGCCGACGTCGGCCGCTTCGATGGCTGCCCGCGCGTCCGCGACGGCTGTCTCGAGAACGGCGCGTGCGGGCTCGTTATAACCGAGTCCGAGACTCCGCGCGTACCGACCGAGTAGCGCGCGGCAGCGCGAGAGTCTGGAGAGCGCATTCGCAAGCTCGCCTGCCTCAAAGTGGGCCCGCCGCGCGAGGTCGACGGCGCGGCGCAGCAGGGTCTCTGCCGCCCAGGGCTTGTTCTCCTCCATAAATACCTCGGCCAACTTTGAGGCCATATCTGCCGTGCGCGCCTTGCTCACGGCCTTCGTCACCCAGGCCGGGGGCGCCTCGGCGTGCCGCAACTGCTCGATGGCCGTCACGGCAAATGCGGCGGACGCCTCCTGCTGCTTGCGTTGCGCGATGGTCGAGGCGGCGGCCTCCGAGATGTCATTCATGATCGCTGCGTTGTCGAAACCCAGGCGCGGCGTCAAAACGTCTATCGCTATTGCCGCGTGTTTCGCGGTGCTGGAGAGGTGCTTTGCGTGCACGCCGGACCCCAAGAACGCTTGGAATATGCATTTCGCTCCGTGAAGCCTGTCGAAAAGAGCGCTGAGCAGCTGGCCCTCCGACGGAGGCGGCAGGCCCTGGGTCGGCATTCGTTTATTGGAAAACATGAAACCATCGTAGAAGCTACGGCGTTCGGCTTCGGTGTCCGCCTGGCAGCCCTGCGCGTAATCCTGATACACTTTGCCCAGTTCCGGCGTGTCAAACTCATCCGCGGTTGCTGCAAGCTTTGCAAACTCGCGTCCAATTTCCTTAAGATTCAATATCCGGCCATAGTCGTTTTGCATAAGCATGGCATGAGCTGGATTTAGCCCCTCCATCGCGATGTGCCCGGCAGCAGCGATGAGGCCTGAGAGCAGCCAGCAGTGGCGTCGATCTCCCAATATTACGTGTCGAAAATGCCTCGGCCTCGAAACATGCACGATCACAGCGATCGAGCAAGCAGGCTGCAGCGCACAAATGCAACAAATATGCCTCTGCTTTGCCGCCACCACCAAGCTTAGCTTGTTGCCTTGCTAGTGTCTTAACAAACCGCTAGCCGTGATCCCTCCGGCAGACATCCATCCGACCAAATACCCGTACTCGACGAGCTCCCGCCTAAAAAAGAATTGTCGTGCGGCTGGACAGCTGTGCCAGTTGCGCGCTGCGCACAGCGCAGATCATAGCAAAGCACGCGCGACGGACGGGGCAGCCCGCATCGGGAACGATCGCTGCGGATGGCCACGCGACGCCTGCGACGAAGCAGCCCTGATGGCAGGCCAGCCCTGAGCAGACGATGAGCACTAAACCGCGCCCGCACCCGCGCGGCGTCCAGTACCGCAAGAAGAAGCCGCGGTCCATCCAAGTGGCGCCGGCGGGCGGTCGACGACGCGGAAGCCAGGAATCCAAGGAAGATGACGAGGACGAGGAGGGCGGTAGACGTGTCGTAGACGATTTTGATGAGGCGTTCGACGACGACGACGAGGACTACGGGTCGGTATGTTGCGGCATCGTCAAGTTGAATGCGGCGCAAGCAGAAGTCCCGTGGGGCCGCTGGCACGCGCGCTTGGAATCGAACATCGCCCTCTTCCTCATCTTGTCGTTAACCTTTTTCGACATCACGAAGATGGCCCTGGACATGATCTATAAGTTGAAACTTGAAGAGGATTCGAACTGGGAGATGGTTGGCTATTTAACTTCTGCGGTCTTTGCGGTCGAGTTTTTCTTCCATTTATATTGTCATGCGGACGTATATAGCGTGAAGCATTTCTTCGAGATACGGGCGAATCAGATCGACGGCGTCGTGGTCACGTTAGATGCCATGTCCTACACGCTCGGTGCGGCAGCAGGTGCGGGTGGTGCTTTAGGTGCCGTGGCTTCGTCAGGCCGAGCTCTACGATTACTCAGACTGTTGAGATTACTAAGACTACTACGAGCAGCAAGAGCAGCTAGAGCATTAAACCGGAAGAAGCCGCTGAGTACCTACGACCCTCTAGTCGTCTGCGAGGAAGGTGATGTGGACACGGCAAAACGGTTTATGGAACCGGGCGTCAACCGCGACCGGTTCTGGACTTTGTCTGATTCTGGAGAGTCTCCTCTATATTTAGCAGCGAAGCGAGGTCGCCATGGTGTGGTGAAAGCAATAGTGCGATCTGGAAGCCCGCGAGCGAAGGAGGCCGTTGAGTTAAGAGATCATATATTGGGCGCGACGCCGGTCTTCGTCGCTGCGCTGCATGCGCACCGAAAAGCGTGTCGGGAGCTGGCTATCCATGGGAGGGCGGATCTAACCACAAAACCGACGATGCACGACGAGTTCCGAAAAGTCTCTGCCGAAGAAGTGATAAAACATCGGTTGTGGCCCGACATCCTGGCCGCGGCGGCGAAGCAACGAGCCGCCGACGCCGAGCAGGCGCGGAAAGATGAGCTCAAACGGTTGAAAGAGGAGCAGGCACGTCAGGCGGAGCTCGAGCGAAGGAAAAGGTTACAGCTCGATAGTAAGGCGGGGAAACGGCGGGAGTTCGGCCGCGTTATGTGGAAAGTGACGTCCCAGGAGATCACAAGACGTACGAAGAGGGCCTTTCTGCGGATCTGTTCGAATTTGTACACGCCCGGTGAGGATGGGTTGCGAGGCACGCGAGCCGCCTGGCTGCGGCTGAGGAAGCAAAGCGAATGGAAATATAGGTTGAAGCAGCAGCAGGACCACGTCGTAAGGCCCTCTACAAGTGAAGTAAGGGAAAAGGACGCTAGTCGTAGAAGAAGGAAGAATGTGGCGAGACTCGGCATCAACTGGACCACGAAACGCCCAATAACGCCCTGGCGGAAACGTTCTGAGAAGCGGCCCATGACCCGAGACAGGTTGCTGCGGTTCTGGTCCACGGGCGGCCGCGGCGGCAACGACGAGCATCCTCCCACGATTGGGAGACGGGCGGCCGTCTCCATCGCCTTGCAGGATAAGGAAGCGGAAGCGACCTGGGCGACGGAGTTGCAGCATGACGCGGAAGGTATTCCTCGCACGATTGAAGGTAGTGCCTATAGACATGTGTTGAGGCATCCCATGAGCGACTTCAAAAGGGAACAAACGCTCAAGAAGGACTCGAACACGATCTTCACGGTGTTCTTGGACGAGCTGCGGTACGCCGCGTCGTTAGCTCGTCGACGGTTACCAGGTTCTCGCAAGTCGACGCGCGGGTCCGAGGCGTCCTCGAGAAGCCCTTCTAGACCGTGGACGCCCTTCTCCAATCTATTTTCCATGACGCCGCGGTTCCGACGACCCATGACTTCGAAGAGTGTACGCTTCGAGGACGATGCCCGCACGGGGACGCCCAGTTCGTGGCGCCGGCCCCGGACCGGCCAGTCCCTTACAGGGTTCGAATCACCATCAAGGCCGCTCACTGGCACCTCGACACCGCGGTCGGGCAGCGCCTGGACGCCGCGCCCGCGCACGTCCGGAAGTGTCCGCTTCGCCGACGAGGTCGAAGTCGAAGACCTCGAAGACCCACTAGAAATGATGTCCCAGACCGCGCCCGCGGCCTTGTACTCGAACGAGGAACTGTTCAATAGTACAGATCCGCTGGAGAAGAAGGTCGCGAGGATGGAGCTCCACTTCCGGACGGACGTCGACGAGTGGCTCACGGAGCACGGCACTTCATCACCAGTGAAGTACGAGCAGTTCGCCAACACGATGACCGACGTGTACATGACGAAGCTCGACGGCATGGAGGGAACGCCGGCGGTCCGGGCTGTTCGCAAAAGAGTTATTGCGCAGATCGAGCAGCTCGCCGTCGGGAGCCTCTGAGCGGCTCGCCTCTTCCCCTGGAGTTTGGTACCGCTCCGACGCCTCGATGCGTCGATGGCGTTGAAGGCTCCTGGAGTATGGGGCAGCCCTACGCCGTCGACGCGGCGACGGCGTGGCCCGGACCCTCTCGCGAAACGCGTGATCGACTCCTCGGAGGGGCCATGTAAACAAATGTTGTAGTTATGTCGGGAGAAGTCGGGAAAGGGGTGCCTACGCCGCAATCTCCTGGGCGGCGTGGCCCTCGTCCTTGGAGCCGGCCGGTAGAGTGGTAGCTTCCGCCGCATATGACTTCAGTAAGTTCAGCGCGACGACGACGTGCTGGATCTCGGAGGTGCCCTCGTAGATCTCCGTGATGCGCGCGTCTCTGTAATACCGTTCCGCGGGCATGTCACTGACATACCCCATGCCTCCCAGGACCTGGATCGCTTGATGAGCATTAAAGGTAGCAGCCTCCGACGCGACGAGCTTGGCCATCGCGGCCTCCTTCGTGTAGTTCCTCCCCGCATCCTTAAACGCGGCAGCCCGCCAGGTCAATAGTCGAGCCGACTCCAATTGACAGGCCATCTTGGAAAGTTTTTCCTGGATCGCGTACAAAGCTTTGATGGGCTTGCCGAAGGCCTGCCTCTCGGCAGCGTACGTCGCCGCGATGTCGAGAGAAGCCTGGGCGATCCCACACGCCTGGGCCGCGATACCAATACGACCTCCATCTAAAGTCTGCATCGCGATCTTGAATCCATCTCCCTCCTTCCCTAACAGTGAACTTTTGGGGACCTTGCAGTCCTCAAAAATCAGGTTGGCTGTCGAAGAACCTCTGATGCCCAACTTGTCCTCCGGCGCTCCTACTGAGAAGCCTGGTGTATTTCTATCCACCACAAAGGCGGAGATACCCTTATGTTTGAGCGACTTGTCGGTAGTAGCGAACACGACGGCAGCATCCGCTTCTAACGCATTGGTGATCCAGGCCTTCGTGCCGTTGAGCACGAAATGGTCGCCTTGGTCCTTCGCTGTGGTGGACGCGGCGCCCGCATCAGAACCATTACCAGGCTCGGATAATGCGAAGCACCCTATCTTCTCACCACTAGCGTAGGGCTTCAGGAACTCGTCCTTCTGTTGTTGAGAGGTGGCGTTCGCACTCACCGGAGCGCAGTACAAAGAGTTGTTGGCCGACATAATCACGCCAGCCGACGCGCACCCGCGCGAGATCTCCTCGAGCGCCACGGCGTACGACACGGCGTCCATGCCGCCGCCGTTATCCTCTTCACTGACCATCATGCCCATGAATCCTAGCTCCGCTAATTCATTCACAGCTTCGCGCGGGAACTTGTGGAGCCGATCGGTCTCGCCCGCGATGGGCATCAACCGCTCCTCCGCGAAGCCGCGCGCCACGTCCCGGATCTGGTCGTGGTCCTCGGCGAGGGCCATGAAGGCCCGCGTCTGGTGTGCGTTCCGTGCTACCGCTCTCGTGGCTCGGGCGAGCATGGTTGCTGCTGGTCTTTCTTACAGCGCAGTTGGTTGGTGGTGGAGCGAGGTGTTTGCTTGCTCGCGATGTGCTTTTTGGTCTCGGATGAGGCACGCAAGTGCTTCAATGGCCTTGGAAGAGGAACTCGGAGCAAAAGTTGCCTCCGCTAGCTAAGGGCACTAGCACTGTTTTTGCATCCGTTCGAGCGCGAGCCAAACGTCCCCGGACCCGTCGCCCCCGCAGCCAGGCGTCCCTGGGCGTCGCGGGTCTCCTGGCGGGTGCGGCACCCACCAAACAAAAGCGGCAGGCACGCGGCCACAAAGCTGCCCCGCAGACGCCGCCGCCGCCGACGGCAGCCGACGGCCGCGCCAGCGGGCCGACTCGACTCCGGGAACCGACCGCCCGCGGGGCTGCCCGCCGGAAGCAGCACCAGGACAAACAAGCAGCCCAAAAAGACTTGGCTGCCCGCCGGACCATGGAGACGGCCTCACGCCGCCACGCGAACCCGTTCCAAGCTACAAGAGAACTCCGAAGATCCGTGGCCGTGACCCGCTACGACGAGCCGGTCACTTCTCATTCCTTCCCGGGCAATAAAGCACGAAGGCCGCGACCGACGAATGGAGCGTTATCACCCCAAATCGAGACGGCTGTCGCGCAAGCCGGCGAGCAGCGCGCTAGAAGGGTGAGAAACGACCTCGAGAAAGATGTGAGAAAGGCAAGGGAAGACCTTAGGGTCGTGACGCACTACGAAACACGACGATCAAGATCTTACGACGAAGGCGACGACGTCGCGTCGCTGAAACAGATCATTAAGGACCAACAGCGACGGATCAGCGAACTGGAGGCGGAGAACGAGCGCCTCAAAATGGAAAAGGTCCTTGGAACAGGCCGGGAGCGTCCCGTCCGCATCCAGTCGGCGGCCGACGCGCCGCGCGACCCCATGCCCCGCGATCGATACGCCGAGTCGCAGACGCCGACGCGGGCGCACCACGAGCAGCGGAGGGACGTCGCGCTGCAGCGCGCAACCCGTAGGCAGCGCAAGCCGGAGCCCAGGTATGTCGAGCCGCCGCCGGGCACGCCGCCGCCGCCCGACGGCGAGCCGCCGCCGACGCCGCGGGGGGAGGTTCGGATCCCCCAGGAGGCGTCGCAACGATCATCTAGGATGCGACGAGCTAGAGATGAACAGCGCATGCGCGAAGATCTAGCAAGGACCGTGTCCGTGACCCGAGACGATGAACCGCTTACATTGTACGTGGCCCACGACAACGTGCCCCTCGGCGAGGCCATGCGCGGGAAGAAATCAGACGTGCTAATTGAAACCAAACATTCATCTGGAAAACTTTGTTTCGTCTACGGGCGGGTGGGGTATTCCGGGCCGGCCGGCGAGGCGCCGGATGCGTCTGGTGCTCTACAACTTGGTAGTAGAGGCTGCTGGGTGCTTTCACTCGAGTCGTGCCACGCCCGGTGCGTGGACCCGGCTACGAAACGGCGGCTAGCGACCTTCGAGTGTTTATCGTTGATCGAGGGTGAAGCCATTCCCTTTTCGTCTGTCGAGGACTGTCGTTCATTTTTTAGAGGGTGTACCAGTCGTGTTGACGTGGTCCTGGCGCCGCAGCGACTCAGGGACGACGGCCGGCCGCCCAAATCTCTGGTGTCCGTCAATGAAGCGCCCTATCTACCATACTGGGACACAGATACACCCCCACGACGATTAGCCCCTCAGTTCCGGAGCGCGGGGGTGGGCTACATCCGATTAGGGGACGACATGTCGCGGAACGGCCTCAGCTTCATCTCCTGCGACGCGTCTAGCTTTTTACTGGACGCGGACCACGCACCAGCGCCGTCGGCGACGGGGCGTAGAAGATTAGAGGTCGCCGCGCCCGTGGATCCGTCACCATTGGCGCGGGCGCGGAAGGGTGCGCCGGCGGTGCACCAGTGGTAGCGGCGCTTCTTTTATTAAGTAGGGTTTCGGACTTACTCACTCGCGAACGGCCGGGATGAGGGTATAGGTACCTCCCCTCTTCGTCATGCACGGCTGTCCCGCGAGCCGGCCTCGCGCGCATTTCAGATAATTTTGACACGCAAGGAAGCCCGGATGAGTAGCGCCATATACTTGTCGCGTCACCCGGCAAAGATCTTCGAGCTCGGGCAAGATTCCTCGCACCGCTGCCGCGTTTGCTTAGGCACGACACATGAGCGAAACCCGAAGTCCCGCGGCACGCACACATGCGGACGAGGCCCTCCTTTGTTTTCCAGTGGAGGGCCTGCGTGCAGATGTAGCACGTCTGGCCCTTAGTGTCCTCCGCGCACGCCTCGACTGCCTCCGCGACGGCCTCCTAGATGCAGCCGCCGCAGTTCGACGCGTCGCAGGCCGATGATTCACTGGCCCCAGAGGCGGCGCAACGACGACCCAACTACTACACACTACTTCTTACCCTCGCCGCTGTGCCGCGACTGGTGCTTCTTGTGCTTGCCCCGGAAGCCCAAGGGCCGGCCCTCGTTTTTGTTGCCCTTCGCGCGTCGCTGCAAAATCTTCTTGGACCCCTTCTGCCAGCTCCGCAGTTTATTCCAGTGCGCGAGGACGGCGGCGGCCTCCTTCGTCCGCGAGCACTGGGCGCAGGCGCGCTCTACTATATTATTCGCGGTTGCATCGTGTTTCAGCGATTCGGCGGCTTCCGCGACGTGCTTGTTCCTAGCGCGCGCTAAGATGACGTTCCGCGCCTTCACGACGTGGCTGCATTTGGTCAAAGCTCGCCGCAGCTCGGGGTCGCCCAACTCGACGGCGAGCCACGTTATTAGTGATGCCTTGTCGTCGCGGCAGACGACGGGCCGCGGCGCCTGGCCCTTGGGCGCGTGGCGCTCCTTCGGCGGCTTGCGCGTCGACGGCGCGTCGGCGTCGGTCATGTCGCTCGACATGGTCGCAGCGCGCAGTGGTTGCAGCGCAGTGTCTGGGAGAGCGGTGTGTCCTTAGCTGCGACTCGTAGGACTGCTCGAAAAAGCACGGCAGTGCTGCTTGCACAGCGAATGCGCCACGTTTATGTGGTCAACGCGTGCCAGTCGTGTGCGCGGCGCGTTATCGCCTGCGTCGAGCTTGGCTTTTGCTTGCTTTTGCTAGTGTCTTACCGCTAGCAAACGACTCCTTGCGCGCGAATGATTCTTCCGCGCCTGACTTCAAAGGGCCTTGTCTTGGGACCGGAAACGTTCCGGTGATCGCCCGGGTTTCTCAAGCTTTTGCAAACTTGATTGCAGGGCCACGCCGCGCGCTAGCCTATAAGCGAGCTATAGGGTCCTCAGACTACGATAGCGAGGTAACCGCTCGAAATATCTGGCCGGCGTCGCCGGTCGGCCAGAGCTCAGTCCTGATTTAAGCTTAAATTCCCAGACTCGAGCTGGGACGGCGCGACGTTGCGAATTCGAGGTAGGAGATTAACAGGTAATTCCACTCCTCCCGAAGGCGCGCCCATGATCATCCCGAAGGACGCGACGCCGCCCGCGCGCGGCGAGCCGGACGCCTTTCACACGCCGAAGGCCCTCGACGGCATCGGCTCGCCGGAGCCGCGCACGCCGTTCTCTCCCAAAAGAATGAACTTGCGGGGCGCCGTGCGCGTGCCCCTGCCGCCTTCCGAAATTGATCGAGTTGGCGCCGAATTGAGTGAGATGCGAGGCGGGCTGTCGCGGCAGGACGTCGGGATCGCCGTCGTCGTGGCGGGGCTCGGGGCGCTGACGCTCGCGTTTACCTAATTTTGTTCTGTTGAACCGTCGCCGCGGACGCGTTTCCTCCCGAGGCTAGTGTCTTACATGCCGCTAGCAGCGGTGCGAGGCGCGAGGCGATATTTTACACGAGGAGCCATCGTCGCAGGAGTAGTGCTCGCGCGACAAGGCCATCTATCAGTACCGAAGCCCTGCGCCCCGCCGCAACAACGTCTCGCCGCTAGAGGCAAAGCAGCCACCCAGCCCCAAAGCAGCAAAAGCAGTAAAAGCCCGCGCCGCGGTCCCGCGAGAGGCAGGCATCGTTCAAAAGACCCTCAAACGCAGCACAAATGGCCCAGCAGACCCCCACGTCCAACTCCGCCAAGGCCCTGCGGGCAAGGGGCGACCAGGTCTGGGCGCGCATGCCGAAGTGCAACGCCGAGTTCTTCCGCTTGACCTACGGTGCTTTAGTGGTGCAATTGGTCGAGGACTGCGACGATACCAAGGAGGTCAACGACAAACTTTTGAGTATGGGTCAGAGTATCGGTACTCGCATAATAGACGAGTTCCTCGCCAAGAGCAACCAGCGAGAACCGTGCAAATCCTTCGAGGAGACCTGTGAAACGATAGGACGCGTCGCCTTCAAGATGTTTCTCGGGGTGGAAGCCGATGTTAGAAATTGGAATGAAGACAAATCGAGGTGTTCGCTGGTCTTCCCGGAAAATCCCCTGAACGAGAACGTGGAGCTGCCGCCGGGCCAGAATTTTCTGTATTCGAACATTATCTGCGGCGCGATCCGCGGCGCGCTCGAGCAGATCCTCTACAAGGTCGACGTCTACTGCGTCAAGGATACGTTGCGGGGCGACGACACGAACGAGATCGGGATTACCTTTATATCTAGGTTGCAGGCGGAGATGGACGACCAGTACAAGGAGTCGTAAGTATGTTTTTTATATTTCGGTGCGGCGTCGTCGGTGTGGGGTGCTATCGTGACCGGGACGCCTCGCGCCGACTGGCGTCCGGGCCGAGCCCAATCTACCGTGGCGGCACGCCTCGGCGCCTTGCGTGAGACGTAGTCCGGGCTCTGGCGACGCGGCGGGACGCGCGGTGTCGAACTGCGCCTCGGTCTTGCACCACGGCCGAGCCGTCGCAGCACAGCGCTGGCGGCCCGCAGGCCTCCGTAGAGACGTGCCGCGTGCGCCTGATTTTACCCCCCTACTCGCTCAAGCTGGCCGCCAGCCTCGGCGACTGGCAATTTGGAGGCGCAAATTGCACGCTACAGCGTCTAATTACAAAAACGGAGCAGCGGCAGTGTACCGCTGAGGGCCTGACGAGCGGTGGCCGCGAGCACGGCGCCTGCGCTGAGCGATCTGGCGAGAGCGACTGCACTTGTAGCCAGCGACTTTCAGCCGCTCAGCGAGCGCGCGCCGCCGCCGCGGCCTGACGGAGAGCAGTTGCGAGACGCCGCGCGCCACCGACGCTGTCGTCGACGCGCCGCCGCCGCCGCCAAGGTTGCAAACGAAACGCTCGCATCACACAGGTCGTAAGCCAAGATGGGTAAGACCATCCGCGGCGCCCGTAAGGGTAAGAACTCCATCTTCACGGCGCACACGCGCCTGCGCAAGGGCCCCGTGCGCCTGCGCAAGATCGACTACGCCGAAAAGTGCGCGGGCCGCGTCCCTCTCTCGCGACTCTTCGACCGACCGATTGGCGCAACGGCAGCGCGTCAGATTCCAGTCCTGAAGGTTACGTGTTCGAATCACGTATCGGTCAGTTCATTGGCGGCCGGAGAGCGCGCGCGCCCGGACTGAGTTGCCCGCAACTCACGCGTTCGCCCCCTCGCGCAGGCCACTTCTGCTCGAGCCCGATCTACCCCGGCCACGGCATCGCGTTCGCGCGCAACGC
>JACLAA010000757.1_pt1 | contig 15739 bp, 1 predicted proteins | sample 8027891 | NCBI WGS metagenome assembly JACLAA01 (sample SAMN15724900, study PRJNA655200) | protist metagenome | isolation source: fluorescence activated cell sorting (FACS) single amplified genomes of... | place: Spain: Blaines Bay Microbial Observatory, Mediterranean Sea | collected 2016-01-19 | reverse complement strand
TCCTTGAGCACGACGCCGTCGCACTTCACGACGACGTCGACGACCGTGCGCCTTCTACTAAGAGAGACGTTCTGGGAAGAACCCGCGCGCACGCGGCACTCGCCTACCAATGCGTCCGCGGCGGCGTCGACCTCCAGATTACCAGAAGCGACGCCGATGAGTCTGATGGCGCCGCGCCAGCCGCCCACGCGGTGCGCGCCGAGCGCGACGTCCGAGCCCTCGCCATCCGATACGGTGAGGTCCACGTCGCCATCAATGGACTCCATCGTCACATTGATGGAGTGGACCTCGCCCCGCGGCGCCCGCAACAACTCGTCCAGCGTGACGATGATAGCTTTTGCTTGTGCCGCACGAGGCACAGCACAAGCGACGGCGTATCCATTTGAACAGGGTGGCAATTGAGACACGAGCCAGCCGGCGCCTTGCTTCTCCACCTTTAGAGTTGAAACTATCGTCGCGTCGCGCGGCGCTATTGTCAAAGAAGCGTCGTCGAACGCAAAATGCGAATCCGTCGCGTGGGTGACGACGACCCGGAACTGCAACGAGCGCATCTTTAAGATTAGTGAAGCCCGTTCGTCGGCTTTCGGCGCGTAGGCCGGGACGAGGGCACCCTCGGCGGAGGCCTTGACCTCATCTTCTGTAATGTCGTCGCCCCGTTTGACACGCAGAAGCGCCTTCACCAGCGCCATGGTTTTGTGGATACATGTCGCTTTTACTGGAAAGCACCGCCGCCACGTGACGTCGTCCACACTCCTACCCACCTCAATACCGCTCAGCTTTACTCTACCATCAAGGACGGCGTCGCCCGTCACTTCGTCCACTATCTCAATTGAGACGGACGCGCCCCGGTCGGCCATCTCGACATTGATTGATAATAAGTCCTCGTCTAAGAATTGCTCCGCGCGGAACGTGACGACGTCGTCTCCTACTTTCACTAGTGTAGAGTGCTCTACCCTTACTTTGTAAGGAACGCCCAGCTCTATCAACAAAGGGCCGCTCGCTTCTAGTATTTCATTCGTATCTACTCTAACCAAAGAACATTGGGCAAGAGGCACGGGCTCGCCGCCGTGCGTCGGTGTGAGAAGGACTTTGGAAGGACGCATCCGTACCGTAAACGTGACCGGTTTTGAATCCGGCCTGAGCTGCTCATACGCACAACGTTCCTGGGCGTACGTGGCGTGGGTCACCACTACATTTGGATCAAGTGGCTCCCTACGGTGCTCGAAGAGCCTTAATCTAGCCGTCCTCCTTTGTCCGAGGTGCACTCCCCCAATGGACGCGTCTCCATCAGTAATGTCGTTGCCCGTCGACGCGTCGACGACTCTCAGTATGACGTCGCAGTAGACCGGGATCAAGGGCATGTCCACAACAAGCGGCCCGTTCACTCCATCAAAGGCGGCGGCGTCGAAGCGTCTTTGGAATTCGTCGCAGAGGTAGTCCGTGTGATTTGCTCGAATGGCATAGGACGCGCCGACGACGACGCCCCCTCTCCCAGAGCGCCCGGCCGCGGCCGCGAGGCGCGCGCCGTCACTACCGCCGCGCGCGGTAAAGACTTGTAACACCCTTGCTGAAGACGCTTCTTTACCCGAAGCGAACAACTCGTTCCGCACGTCGTCTTCATTCGTGAGTATTGATTGAAGCGCCGGCGACCGGTCCCTCCGATTGACCTTCTTTTGTGTCGAGACCCACTCAGTAAAAACTGCCCCGTCCATGCCGCCGAATCTGAGAGAGTGGCGCTCGTTTTCGACCACGACGTCGATGGCGTCCTCGATAAGAGTACCATTGGCATCGACGCACCTTATACAAACCTCGGCCCGGCGCATCTTTATGTGGATATCGGTGCGGTGCGGCATTGCATGAGCATAAATAGTTGTTGTCTCCGCAACATAGCCGTCGCGCGTCGCTTGGACCTTCAAAGGCAGAGCAAGGTCATCTCCATGCTTGACCCACCTACTCCCAAGCTCCTCGACTTTCAGGGACGCGGGGCCGGGTTTGACAGACAAGCCCTGGACCATGAGCGTGGCATCTAATGAAGTTCCCTGGCCGTCGGTGACGCGCACCCTTACCTGAACGTGCGTCGGTTCTAGGCCCACGAAGACGTCCAGAGGCTTTTTGGCATTGCCGCCATCGAAATGCCGCGTGAGCGGCGTGACCGGTTGGAGGGACGTGACCTGGCGCCATCCATCTAACCTCGTTCTTAGGGAATAGCTCGCGTTCAGCGCGACGTCTCCATTCGAGGCGCAGCGTTCCGGGTCGCGCGCCTCGATATCAACGGCAGCGTCCAGCGAAGTGCCGTCTCTGACATCATAGCACCGTCCTCGCAAGTTGCACCGCCGCATCGTGACTGTCAAAGGCTGCACTGCATTCGAATACGAGAGGTCCACGGTCTTCGGCCGGAGCAGCACGTAGCGATCGAGGTCCGCCCTTATCAATGCCGGCCGCGGCGTATCCGATTGCGCCTCCTCTAAACATCTCCGCGACGCGGCCCAGACGTCGTCGAGCGTGCGCTCCGTCGTGGGCCTCATGGAACGCGTCGAAGCGGACGACGCGTCGTCTCCGTCAATTCGCCGCATTTGGACGTCGATCTCGCACCGCGCGCCCGCCCTTAGTGAGAGGTTCCGGCGCCACGCCGCGCAGCCCGGCGCCTCGCAGTCCAGGACCGCGTCGACGCGCCCTGATGAGACGGCTACTCTCAAAACGCCGCGCGCGTCCGCGAACGTCGTCGCGGCGTCGCCGATCGAGACGGCGAAGGTCGCGTCATGGACGGGGAAGCCCGACGCCTCCTCGCGGATGTCGACGAGCAGCTCGGCCTTCGTCGCGACGAGCATGACGTCCAATTGCACTTGACTCGATTCCGCCCAGGCGTCGTGCGGCAGGGCCACGGTCACGTAGGGGTTGTTCCAGCTCCTCGACCCGCCCGGCCAGCGTGCTGTCGCCCCTACGATGCGGTAGGCCTCGTCCTCCAGGGCCACGGTCACGGCATAGGACTGGTCAGGTTCCACACAGTCGAGCTCTATTGGTGTTTCGTCGTCCTTGGCGAACAACACGCGCGCGCCGGCCAGCTCCGCACCGTCGACGAGCGCCCTAGCGCGGACGCGGGCCCGTCTCATCGTAATGCGCAAATCGGCGGCGCCATCATAAGAACGCGGGCCGACGAGCGCGTAGCCCGGGCATTTCGCTTTGACCGGCACCGTGCCGCGGGGCACGCGACCCCTGCGCTTCGTGCCGATCGTTATCATACCGAGATTGACCGAAGCATTCGGAAGCTCGCCGCCGTCCGCATCCACCACGGTTATGGACACATCAACAAGGTCCTCCGTCGCTTCCTCTCTGGTATAACCTTCGGACGTGGCGACGCCGATCTTGAGCTCGAGCGCGTCGTCGTTTCCTAATGAGTCCCAGTCGCCGTCCCTAAAAGTAATGGAGCGCGCCTCGACGTTGTGCGTACTGCTCGTCAGCGTGTAGGTCTGGCCCACTTGAACAATGCCCGGCAGCGCGACGCGGCCGTCCACGCCCACCAGCGCGACCGCGGCGCCCTCCAAGTGATGCGTGACCGTCGCCGGCCGCATCGTGAGTCTACATGTAGTGGTCTCGCTTTTGTGTATTGTCAAGGAACGCGGTCTGGTGAGGACAAATCCCGGGAGCCGGCAGGCGACATCAATGGTCTTCTTTGACGGTAGAGGCACGTCACACAAACCCCGGTCGCGGCCAACTACAAAGTCGCCTAGGACCACTTCCGCGTCGTTCAAAGGCGCCCCCTTTGCATCGACGACGGTCACGTCGACTTGGACGGACGCCGCATTCAATAAAACTGAATGCGTGAAGGGCCCGTCGACAAACAGCGCCGCCCCGAAGCGGACCCGCTCTCTGTATACTTCCCGTCCATCAGAGATGACTTCGAGCGCGTACTCGCGGCCGGGCTCGACGAGCCAGTCGTCTTTATTACAGTCGTCTACCCTGATACGAGCGTCCTCCAGGACTTCACCCGTCGAATCCCGCACGTCCACCTTCACAAGACACGCCCGCATCGTAACTACCAAAGACGTCTTGCGCGTCGGGTCTAGAGATACTTTGGTGGGCGTGAGCTGGAGGTGATTTGATAGTGTCGCCTTGACTTCGAGGGAGGTGCAGTTTTCATATCCGTCGACGGCGCCTCTTTGTACTATGGTGCCGTTCAATGCCAAAACCGCGTCGGGCAACGGCGCGCCCGTGTCGGCGTCTCGCACGTCGACGACCAATCTAGCTGGCACGTCCACCTTAATGTCCAAAGACGTCATTGATGGGGCAAACGTGACTCCATCGAGGTGGCTGACCTGTTTCAAGTCCGAGGACGACGTCACCTGGACGTCGTACGCCACATCACATGTGATGTGCAGCGCGTCCCCAATACGACCATTGAGAGTCGTACCATCTGATGAGGTCAGCGTCACGTCAGCGGGCGTGTCTATGGTCGTTCCGCTCCGCGCGTCGACCAGCTTCATCGTGATTAAGGTCGGGCGCATCGTCAGCCGCAACGCGACCTCATCTTCATCGACGGGGACGCGCCACCCGATGCTTGGTGAATCTAACACGTAGCCCGCCAACGAGCAGCATTTCAACTCAGTTAATGGAGGCACCTCGATGGAGTGCTCGCCCCCTGTGAGGCGCTGGCCGCCGAGATCAACTTCTGCATTCTCCAGGATTTTGCCGGAAACATCTTTCACTGTGATTTTGACGTGCGCGTTCGCTCTTGCTAGGTCGAGCTCGCAGGTGATAGGAGCGCCTGGTGTATTCTCGTTCCACAACCGTCTCACATCATCAGCGGAGTATCGTAACGTCAGGTGTCTAGTCACGGCGGTCGACGCCGTGACCACGAGAGGTTCATCCAATGTTAGTGTTGTCTCACAGACGCCGTCCCTGTTGACGAGCGGCGTCTCTTCACCATCACCGCCCATGATGGACACTCGCGCGTCGCGCGCCGGTTCATTACCGTCGGTCACTTTGATTTTCAGAGTCAACGGGTGCAGCTTCAACAGAATTAATGAGGGTTCCTCTCCATCCGACGCATAGGTCGCTTGTAAATCACAAGAGTGTTCCGTTTCTAGCAAATGGCCCTCGAGCACCGCATCAAAATGCACTTTCCGCGCTTCCCCGCCGCCCGGGACGCGCACGTCCTGGACGCCCTGTTTCAGTGAAGTCCATGCATCACCCGTCTTCATGCGCACGGCCGCGTCGGATAGCGGCGCCCCCTTCGCATCGACGACCCTTAGATCCACCGACGCTCTTCCGGGACAAGCGCGGACGGCCAGTTTCAGGGGAGGCAGCGCCACGTCGAAGCCCGAGCGCTTCACGCCCGCGGCCTGGATCCAGGCGTGCAGCGCGCGCCACGTCGGCCGCTCGCAGACGCGCTTCAGGAAGGGATAGCGCGGGTCGTCGCTCTTCATGACGCTTCGCTTCAAAGATTCGCGGGCCCTTCGCTCGATCGCTTCGAAGTCCTTCCCTTCGAAGACAATTGAAGTATCCGACGCGTGCCAGGCGCCTCGGAAGAAGTACTCGCCCCCGGCTCCTTTCAGAGAGGATATGATGGGATAAATGGAGTAGGCCGTATCTAATTGTATGGGTTGCGGCGCCTGCTCCGCTATATCAGTCGGCTGGTAGGCGACCACATCACTCGAGGATCGCAGCTCGGCGCCGGCGCCTTCCATACGTTTTCCGTGACTGTCCACGATATCAATTGAGACGTAAAACTTCCTCATCAGCAGCTCGCAGGTCCAGGGGGCGTCCTTACTAGACCCGGCCCGTATTAAAGTTGTCATCGGCTGAATCTGCGTGTAGCCTTCCAGTGTACACACACATGCGAGCTCGACGTCGTCGCCGCCCCCGGGCACATCATCTAGCACCGCCCTCCTCACGCCCTTGCGGTCGGCCGGCGTGCCCACCGAACTCCATACCATCGTATCGTCGTGTCGCATTTCTATTGATGCTCGATGTAGGGCTTCGTTCGTCGTCGCGTCCGTTACGGACACGTTGATGGTCGCCATTTTGGGAGCGCAGACCACTTTGAGGGACCGCTCGAAGCCGTCGTCGCACTTTACGAAGTCCTGTTCTATTAGTTGAATGGGTTCTGTGAACGTGGTCTGCCGGCAGCCGGCCGCGTCGCACGCTACTTCACACTCGCCGAGATGGACCGAAGCCCTTTGTCCGGATTTAACACTAGAACCACCGTGCAATCGGTATGTGGCGTCCTCCAATTCATTGTCCATCTTGTCCACAATGGTCACTCTGACAAACAGCGCCTTGAAGACGCAATCGACGTCTGTCACTTCACTGGTCCCCGGGAAGCACTTGATCGAGTGAGGTAGGAAAGTTAATGAAGCGTCAGGGAGCGACGCCTTCACGTCCAGCAAACAGCCCTGGGACGCGTCCACGTCCTCGGGCAGAGGAATGTCTACGACAGCGCCGCCGTACGGCACCCTTCTTCCCGCGACCTCGACCACGCACGTCCGTGCGTCGGGATCGGCGCCGTTTTCAACTTTTATAGTATTGAGGCGCACCGGTACGGAAGAAGCTTCGAACTTGATATCCAATGGTAAAGGTTCCTTGGGATCGATGCCCTCGAAGCGGGCGATGAGTGAGTCCGCCTCCACCTCTGTGTTTGATGAGCAGGGCCGCCACCCGTCTACACTACATTCAAGCGTGTACTTCTGACCCAACCTTAAAACTTGGAAGGGTCTCGCTTCGAGGGGGACCAAAGGCAGGTCCTTGTCTAAGGGTCTAAGGCGCCACTTCACATCTGTTATTTCTTTGTCGTCGTAGACACTGGACGCTCTCAACGACACAGATAAGGGCCGCATGCGCATCTCTACCAAATTAACATTGTTCGCATCCCCCACAAACACGTCGCAGCGCTTCGGGGGCAGCTGGAGGTAGTCGTCCAAAATACATGTAGCGGGCATCTCCCGCATGGCCTGGCGCCCGCAGGGTAAATCGACGTCCTGCGTCCAGCCCTCGGCCTGGGAAAAGTGCGTCGCGCCGACCTTGCATCTAGCGTGTGTTAACAGAGTCTCCTGCGGTTGCGACGCGTCGAGCACCTTAACCTCGACGGTCGCTACCCTTCTCTCAAGTAACACTCTCAGCTCAGCCGGTTTCTCTCCATCTAGTTGGGCCCAGTCGGCTCGGCCGAAGACCACGTCCTCGTCGACGGCGGGTGTGGTCTGGCGCAAGCGACCGCCTCTTGCCACGACCCTATAAGCCCGACCAACCGCGACGCGCTGCTGTTGTTGACTACCGGCGGTCCACCGTACTCCCGTTTGACCGTCGAGGGGCACGAGATCGACGGCCACATCCTTCAATTGCTGCTGCGTCGCGGCGTCGTAGCAGCCTATTTTTAGTGTTGATTTGCGCATCTCTACTTTAAAGGAAGTGACACCAGTGGAGGAAAAAGGCACGACGTCTTCCGAGGTCTGGACGTAGCCGTCTAACGTAGCAACCACGGCACAAGGCACGCCACTCCCATCAGCGCGCGCGCCGGCCGCGTGCCGCCACGAACACGCCGGCGGTAAAAAAGCATCTGGCGCAATGGCGCACCAGTCCAGTTCGACCTTCCCTCGCCGCGTTCCCAGATTCGTGCCGCCGATGGCCACGTCGGCCTTCAGCGCTTTGCCGCTCTGATCTTTCACAGAAAAGTCGGCGGCCGCGACCCTCGGAGCCACCTGGACCACGACCAACGCCACCTTCGCGTGCTTGTCTCCGTCGGACACGTCTTCACGTGGAGGTGGTTTCACTTCTTCTTCCTTCGACGAGAACCAGGACCAGCCCTTCTTCTTCTCCGGTCGCCGCTTCTTCTTCCCTAACAACTTGCGAGCCAAGGAATCATTAGAATGTTCTCGCGCCGCCGCTTTGTACTTCACGAGCTCGTCCACGTCGAACTCCACCGGTTCGTAATGACTGACCTGCCGGAACTCGCCCTGGGGATCCTGAACTAACACTCTATAAGAAGCCGGCGCGCAGTCGATCGCTAGAGGAGACATGGTCCGCCAGTCGCACCAGTTCTGGCCCTTGCCGTCGAAGGCCGGGTCCAGGTCCGGGTCCGCATGTACTCCTTCATCATTCATTGATACTGGTCGCAGGTCGCCGCCCTCGAAATTGTGAATGACACCATCATCAAATTGCACGGCGAAGGGGTCCTCGCCTTCTAATGTGCCTTCGACCCAGTCATTGTTCAGGCGAGCTTCGACCCTATCTCCGACCCGGATCCAGGCCGGCAACGCATCAAAACGCGGCCGCGGCCGCTCCCTCACGAGACACACTCGACATTCGATCGGCGCGCCGTCTCTGGCATCCTCCACCCTAATCAAACACCGCGTCGCGACCAACCTAATTTTCAAAGGTGTCGTGTGGCCCGCAAAGACCGTAATACGCGAGGGGCCCACCAATGCATAACCGGGCGCGCTAATATCCACCCTAGCTTCATGGGGCTTCCCGCCGCCCGGCAGGTTGATCGGCACCAGCCCGCGCTGCGTCCCTAAGGCTACTCCGTCCAGCCACACCTCGCAGGTCCGGATCTTCGCTCCTCTTTTATCCTCTACTGATATATCGACGACGCCCGCCACGGCCTCCATGGACACTTCCAGTTTGAGGGGCTGCTGCACGGGCAATCCTGAAAAGTCTGTCAGGGAGAACGTCATCGGTTCTTCATGTGAGAGCTGCCGGTGGCCGTCGCAGGACGCCCTTACTACGTATACTCCTCTAGGTCTCTTGACAATAACGCGCTCGTCCGCTTCATAGGAAGATGGTTCTGTCCCGTCGCACCGCGCCAATTCATCGGCAGAACACCGTATCTCCTCAGAGCCGTCGTCCATGGCCACGTCGTAAGACTCGCCTATGCGTACGATGGACCCGGTGCGCTCCCCATCAGAAATGTCCACGACGCAGGCATCATCATCATCATCCAGCCGCCACGGCATTGGTGTTGTAGCGTTGGCGGGCTCCAGTATGCAATGCGCGTGGTCGAGCGGCTCGCGCGTGACTGCGTCGACGGCCCGCACCAGCACCTCGCAGCGCCTCATTAAAATTGTAATTTGCCTAGGATCGTCGTCGTGCTGCGGCGTCGCGTGCAGTTCCACATCTCTAGGAGCGACTAGGGTCCAGCCCTGCTGTTGCGCTGCGACGGGCCACGTTATTTGACGAGTAGATGGGGGCAATCGTAATGATTCCAAACCTCTAGTGCAGCCGAGGGAATGGGGCCCGATCCTCACGTGGGCCCGCGACAACACCGACCCCGTCGCCGCGTCCTCGACTTTCAACTCTATATCAGTCTCGCACGGCTCGAAGTCGACGACGACCTGGAATGGGGTTTCGACGTCCGGTAAAGTTCGGAAGTCGTCTCGAGTAACGCGGAACCGTGTGGCACCAAGGCGTCTGTATCGAGGTACGACACATTTAACCTCGTAGTCTCTATCAATAACAACTCTACATCGATCAGACGCATCTAGAGTGGTACCGCCCTCGAGATAACAGGCGTCCGGAATTAAAGCGTCGCCCGTCTCCTGGTCGACGCAATGTATCACAACGTCCGCGTCCCTCACGTAGACCTGGATCTCGTTGACTTCGCCCGCCCGTAGGTCAAATTTGGAAGGTTCTAACTGTACACGGTCGCAGGACTTAACGAGGACTTCCGCATTTATGATGGATCCACCTCCACTTATAGGAATGTCCTCGACGAGGCCCCTCTGTAATCCTAAATCAACTTCGCTGTTCGCCGTCTTCAGGACTAATGAGATATCAGGTACTGGCAGGCCCGTCCGCGCGTCTATGACTTCTAGACTCAAATCGCAGACCAAAGGCTCCACTCTGACATCAACGACTTTTGCCAAGCGCGCGTCGATTTCCAATCTTAATTGTTCCTCGGCGCGATCGGCGTCGACTCCGGATCTCCTAGCTTTCCTTCTAGCTGCATCCCTAGCTCTTTCTAGCAACGGCGCCAGGTGCTTGTGGTCCTCCAGTACCCCAAAGTCCGCTCTTGAAAAAGTCACGGCATTGATAGGTTCCACTAATTTGAATCTACGAGCGTCGACGCAGACTCTATAAGCTTTCTGCAAATCAACGGCTTGCGCGGGACCGAAGACCTCGCCGCCCGCTCCAGTAAAACCCAGTGTTTTGCCCTCGTCCACCGGCTTCAGTTCCAGCCGCAGGTGGTCGTCGGCCCTTAGACGAGCTCCGGTGCGCGCGTCGACGGCCCTCAGAACAATATCGCTTCTACGTAGTACAATGGTCATCTTCCGGAGCCGCCCGGCCTTGACCTTGATGCGCGCTGGCGACACCTGGACGTAGCCCGCTTCGTCGCACGCGACGTCGACCTCGAGTTCGTCACTGCCATCTAACGGGAGCTCCTGCACGCCCCTTCGGTGACCCAGGTATAATGAAGGCAATCTAGACCCGACGTACGAACACGTCACGCGCGCGTGGCGCACCGGTCTTCCAACGACATCTAACACTGCTAAATCAAGAGCACCCACATCAGGCGCCATGTCGACCGCTAGGGCGACCGGTCCGGGCTGCCTGAGGAACGTTTCTGGGGTTGCGACGAAGGGTTTCAGTAATCCTACTTGCCGGTGGCCCCTCGCACATGCTGTGATTCTATACTCGGCGCCGACGTCAACTCCAATTCTCGAGCCAGGCTGCACTACTTGTATTTGATCGTCGTCGCCATTGGCATCTACTCGTATTAATTGCAGTGAAGCCTTCTTCAGGACGTTCCCCTTGGCGACGGCTTTCAGTAAAACGTCGCAGGGCCGGACGTACGCCACGACCTCGGTGGCCCTATTACTACCAAGAGATACTTCAAAGGGCGGCACCTGGACGTGCTGCGGCGCGGCCACTCTCAGCGAGATAGACGCCTGAGTCTTACCTCGAGGTAAGGGCACATCCACCATGGAAAAGGACCCGTCGTCACTCAGTTCCAGCCTTTCACCTCCAATATCTGCTAATGCTGATACGGGCACGCCGTCCTCGGTAGCACAAGCTAATCTTAATCGCGCTACGGAGGGTTCCAGCCTCAAAGTTAACTGAAGAGGGCCCTTCTCACAGAAGTCCCGTGCCGAGAACGTCCTGAGGGACGGACCACTTAGTCGCAGCCCGGGCGCTTTGCAGGTCAGACGGTAGCGGCCTGCATGCGGATAGAGACAGGCGACATTTTCACCAATCTCTAGCTCCCGCTGTAGCATGTTATCTTTCGTAGGGGCCAGGTCTTCCCTTCTCACTTTTAACAGTGTTAAATCAGAACCATCAACACCAACAACATCATAGGTCGTCGCGCCCTCTTCTCTATGCCGCTGCGCGATGACTCCATCGAAGGTTGAACGGTCGTGCTTTATTGATAAGATAAGACCATCTCCCTCCTCGACCGCGGGTAGCGGTACTCGCGCGTCGTCCGGCGCTAGTTCAAAGTCGACGTCGCCCGTCACGGGCTTGTTCGTAGACGCATGGACGACGTCGACGCGCACGATCGTTCTCCGTAACGCGAGGTTCGCCGCCGCCACCTGGGCGGCCTGGATCCGCACATTCGTAATATCGGAGATGAAGCTGTCCTTCTCCACCTGGATCGTGACGGAGGTCGCTTCTTGCGATGGCGCCCTTAACTTGAGCTGCAGCGCGCCCCGATCGTCGGTCTCGCCACTTATATTACCGTCGACGCGGACGCGCGCCCCCGCCAATCTGACCGGCTTTTGAAAAGTAGCGTCGACGGCTCGGATGTTCACAGTACACGTGCCCCAATCCTCCAGAGTCTTCTTCTTCGGCTTCTTCGTTTGCGTCTGCGTCTCTTCAGGCGCTTTTCCGGACGGCTGATCGAGCGCGAGCCAGCCCCAGACCGCCCGTCGCGGCGGCGCGAGGGGAAGCGTGGTTTTGATTGGTTCCAGGTCGACGCGCACTTCCAGCGGTGCGGTGCTCCCTTCGAATAATTTTGGTGCAAATGTACATTTTTGCAGGCGCGTCACTTGGCGGAGGCCCTCCGCTCTAGCTACAATACGGTAGGAGGTTTCTGTGGATACCGTATCCCCGATCAACGCCTCATTCTCCTCATTTATCAATGAAACGTCGACGTCGTCGATCCTCCGCCCGGACCGCAGGTCGCGGCAGACCACTTTCAGATCAGTACGCCGCGCGGTCAGCAACAAATCCACGCGCTTGCCTCGCTCCAGCGTGATAGAATGGGGCCCGTGGAGCACGTAGCCCTTCAGATGTAATTGCAAAGAGTACGTCTGAGTAACAGCTTTCACCGCGGCCACGTCGTGGCTCCCCGGCGCGTCGAAGACATGGCACACGTCCCCCTTCTCATCTAGTAACTGGACGGACGCCGTCGGCAGCGCCTTGCCGTCTCTACAGTCCGTGACGGACAGCCAGACCGCGGCCACGCGCCGCTCCATCTGAATCACCACTTCTTTCTGGGGCCTTCCCTCCTGATCCACAACAAGATGGTCGTGGTAGATGTTGATGGGTCCCTCCAAATAGTTGAGCTGCGCGTAGCCCGGGGCCGTCGCTTTGATCAAGTAGCGGCGGGCCGGCAGCTGCGATAGGGCCGCGTTCGCGATTTTGATCGGTTCGGAATCCGCGCAGGGCACGAAGACGACCTCCGCGAGGTCGTTCATCGTCTTCCGCGTCGTGGCGTCGACGACGCGCACGCGGACCGTAGGCTGTTGCGGTTCCGCGGCTTTGTCCATGTCTATGGTGTTTGTTATTTCGTCCATGATGTGCGATGCGTTCGGGCAGCACTCCAAAGGCTGCCTTACTCCATTGCCTTTCGGCTGGGGGCACTGCGTGCGCCCAGCTTTTTGGGCAGCCGCAAACTGAAACAAAAAAGTACGGGTCGCGGACGAAGCCTCCGGTTTCGAGTCGTCGAGTCGTGGACTGAGTATTGGCTGGCGTCCGAGAGGAATGCTTGGGGCGCCGGCCGTCGATGCACCCGACACCAGCTCGATGATCAGCAGTGGCACCACGCGACGGCACACGAACGCGAGAGCTCAATCGTTGCACTTGCAAGACTGCAAAAGTGTCGCATTTCTCACGCACTGCAAGTGCGCTGGCAGAAAGTGCAATCACGTATTGCAAGCCCAACCCAAAAACAGCTCTCCCAAAGTAGCAGAGATGACACCACGGTGTCGCATAGCCGTCGGCGTCGCCTTGCTCCAGGCGGCCGTAGCCTACGCGCCACCAACGACGCGCGCGCGCCGGTCGGTGCGACTATCGGCCAAAAAAATCGATTTTGTGGTGGAGGAGGAGGCCCGCGACTTCCTCGACGTGTCGAGCGTCTTCCTGGACTCGTTCTGGGCCGACAAGGCCGGCTCCCAAGAACTCACGGCGGCGCAGCGGCGGGAATTGAGGAGCGGCCAGCTCGACGACTTTAGAAGAAGATACGCGCTGCGGCGGGACACGCGGCGCAAAGCCACATTATTCGTGGCCAAGGACGGCTCTACTATAATTGGGTGTGCGGGCGTGGAATTGGACGGCGCGGCCGACGACGCGAATTTAATTCCCGTCCTCTCGAACGTCGCGACCGCGCGCGAGGGGCGAAGGCGCGGCGTCGCCACGACTTTAGTGAGAGAGGCCGAGAAGCGCGTCAAGGAGTGGGGCTGCACGGAGATGGATTTGGTCGTTGAGGAGTCGAACAAGCCCGCGCGCAATTTGTATTCAAAGCTCGGCTACAGCGTCATATCAAAAGACACGGCGTCGGACACGCTCGTGCCGACGGACGACGGCCGCATCGCCAAGCAGACGACGACGACGCTGACCATGCGGCGCGACCTCAATGGAGGCGGTGCCGCTTTATTGCCGATCGCCGGTGCAGCGGTCGTCGCGCTCGGGGGCTTCGCGTATCTAAACCTCCTTTAGGCTAGTCCTAGCAGCGCGGACACGTCCCGGTGCTTCTTGACGACCTCGCCGCGCTGCGACCGCCTCACGCTGATAAGCTCCGTCTCGTGGTGGTCCGACAAGTTCCGCGTCGTCTGCTCGGCGGAGTGCGGGTCGCCTCTTCCTTGAAACGTCGGGTCCACGCGGCGCTGGTGGGCCAGTAAATTCTCGGTGTAGAACTTCTTGTAGTAGTCCTCGGCGGAGTCGCTCGACCTGGGCCTATCTTTTAATTGCCTTGCGTGCGCCTCGTTGAGACTATCAATTTCGCGCTTGTGCTCGGTCTGTAACCGTTCGAGAGCGGCGGCCCACTGGGCCTGCTGCGTGGCGTGGGCCTCCTGGACCTGTGAAAATTGGTAGTCCTGCTCGCCTTGATATTTGTCGAAGCGCTGCGCCAGCTCGTGGAGCTCCTCCTTCAACGTTTCATTCTCCATGCGTAATTTATCCTCGACGTCGTTCGTCGGCGGCGGTTCGCTCACGGAGAGGTCCTTGAGGACGCGCTGCGGCGCCTTGCGCTTGACGCGCTGGTGCCGCCGCGTGCCGCCCCGACTAACCACGCTTATTTGATCGTAGTCGTCGTCCGAGTCTTCCTCGACGGTCTTCAGGTCCAGCAGCCGCGCGTTCTCCTCAGACAATCTCAAATTCTCCGCCCGCAGCCGCGCGACGTCCTCCCGCAGCTTCTCGATCTCGTTGCGGTCCCGCTCGGCCTGCCGTCGTTCCAAACCCGTATCAGCACCAACTAACGTCGCGAAGGGCGCGTTGACGATGCCCCTGGCGCGTCTAGCATAACCTAACGTACACAGCGTCTCGTCGACGTGCGCCGCCGCCGGCGACGCGCAGGCGACCATGAGCGTCGCCGCGTCGCCGCCCAACGAGTCCATGAGGAGCTTCGTGAGCGTACTATCGCGGTAGGGCACGTGCGCGTCGGCCTCTTCCTTCTTTGACAGTATGGCGATGACCTTGCCAAGGGCCTGCAAACTGCGGTTAATGGCGCCCGTCTCCCGCGGGTCCGAGTCTTTGCTTCGTTTAAGGCGCTCGTTGCCCGCCAGGTCCACGAAAGTCACCCGGCCTCGCGCGGCGCCGTGCGCCAGTCGCAGCACGAGCAAAGCGTGGCTGCGCGAAGAATCGCGGTTCAGCTTGTGCGAGGCCTTCCTACGACTGCGGCGACCCTCCCTCAATATCGCTTCGACGTCGTCACTCGTATGACAGTCGAGCTCGGTCAAGCCGGGCGCGAAGAAGCCGCCCTGGCCCTCCCGCAGCGGTAGCGCGCGCTCGTTCGGCTCGAGGAGATCGTAGATCTGCTCGCAGTAGACCTCGAAGAACGACGCGCGGATCTGCAGCTGCGAGTCCGCGGTCGCGTACAGGTATTTCACGGCGCACGCGACCAACCCATCCCGGTCGTTCACCGGTTTGTCCACGCCCGGCGAAATGGGAAGCGTGTCGAAGTCCTCGCGCTCGTGGCCCAATATCGTGTGCGTCTTTCCGCTGCCGGTGGCCCCATAAGCAAATACAGTAGCTTTAATACCTCGCAAGGCCCGGTCCAGCAACGCCTTCGCCCCTAATGCTTCGAAGACCGCGTCCTCCGTCGCCGTGGGGTCCAGGCACAGGTCGAAATCGTACTTCTTTATCGTGTTCACGCCGCCCGCGCTCGGCGCGGTCACCTCGAGCGCGCCGCGGTCGACGCAGCGCACTTTTGGTTCTTGACCAGCCTCGTGCGCGACGAGCGGCCGCACGCGCACCGCTACTCTGACGCGCTCCGTCGCGAAGGACATGCGCTTGCCGCCTCTTTTTGGCACCGGGGGCGGCTGGTCCTTCGTTTTTCGTGGCGGCGGCGCCGGAGCGGCCGCCATCGCTGCGC
>JACLAA010001323.1_pt1 | contig 15740 bp, 10 predicted proteins | sample 8027891 | NCBI WGS metagenome assembly JACLAA01 (sample SAMN15724900, study PRJNA655200) | protist metagenome | isolation source: fluorescence activated cell sorting (FACS) single amplified genomes of... | place: Spain: Blaines Bay Microbial Observatory, Mediterranean Sea | collected 2016-01-19 | reverse complement strand
AAAGACGACGACGCGCAAAAAACGCCCGAAGATTACGGCCGCGAATGCGCCGAAGCCTTAGTCTCCGAAATCCAACGCGGTGGCGTGTGTGACTCTTCCCACCAAGCTTTAGTTTTAACTTTATTAGCGTGCTCTCCAGACCAAATCTGCCGCGTGCGTTTAGGCCAACTCACGCCGAGAAGTATTCAGTGTTTGCGCACCGTCCGCGCGTTTTTCGGGGTCACGTTTAACATCCAACCCGAACCGGAAAGTGGCACCGTGTTTTTGAGCTGCGTTGGAGCTGGGATGCGAAACGTGTCGAAGAGAGCCACGTGATGATGCGTTCGAATACTGCCGTCCATATCTGAAAAAAAAAGAGAAACAACGACGCGGTAAGTCTTCGAGGTTGTTAGAGGTGAGAAAGGCGTTTTGTGGCATCTTTTTTTTTTTTTTTTTTTTTGGCGTCGTTTAGCGGGCCAAAAATAGGCACTCAAAAAGTGCCAAAAAAGGCACCAAACGACGAGGATATCTATCTATCTAACGTCACAACATCTGTGCGTCTCGACGCCAACAAAAGCGGTTGTGGTCTTGAGAGAGAGAGAGAGCGCGCGAAAGGCGACGCCGCGTTGGTGGTGTTCTCGGCGTCGACGACGCGTTGGCTTTGGTGGAAAAGGACGACGAGTCGTGGGACTCTGTTTTTTTTTTCCCGCGCGGATTCAGAGACAACGACTTTGTGACACGGGATTACAAAGGACGGGGGAATATTCCAATCCATTATTGTGTGCGCAAATCGCGCCGATTCAAAACCGCGTCGTCGTCGTCGTCGTCGTCGTCGTCGAAACGATTCTTTTTTTGGCCAAGGAAGAAGACGCGGGGGGGAAAGGAGGCACAACGCGGAAACAACGACGATTCGGTTCTCTTGGCCTCTTGGAAGAAAGCAATAATAGCGCTACACCCAAAAGAGAAAGACAAAGAAAGAGAGGACGCTTTTGAAAAGCGTTTCAACAAAAAGGCACGCGCAAAAAAGGTCAAAAAAGAGACGCGAAATTTTTGCGGAAAAGAATTTGGACGACAAAGAAGAAGGTGCTCAGAAAGAGTTGAGAGTTTTTTTTTTAAAGACACATGGTTGGAGGGGAAGACGACGACGCCACAACGCGAAGAGAAGAGGAAGGCGCGATGATGCGAGAAGGGGCCGGAGGAGGGAAAGACGAAGGAAACAACGGGACGACGGGCGCGACGAGGTCACCGAAAGGGCCTTTGGACATGCAAAACGCGATCGAGGCGATCGCGGCGGCGAGGAAAGCGGCGGCGAAGACACTGTTGGAAACGGTAGAGCGGGATAAACGGTTTCAAATCATCTGTAAAAAGACGTCGAATAAAGCGTTGCAAAAGGTGTACAAGAGAGTGACAAAGTGCGAGACGCAAGCGCACAACAAAGGGTGGATTTTGTCGAAGATGGCGAAATTTATTTTGGAGGAGATGTTGGTTCTTCCGAGGGAAAAAAATGGAGAGGTGGAAGAAGTGTTCGCGCGGTTGACGCGGCTTGTGAAAGAGACGGTTTTGAGCGAGGCAGAGGTGGAGGCGAGATCTGTCGCACCTTTACCGGCCACTTCCGCATCAAATAATGATATCAATCGGATGCGATGCACGAGAAACGACGGCAAGAGTTGGCGCTGTTCCTGTTTAGCCGAGCCGGGACATAAGCACTGCGCAAAGCATTTGAAATGGGGATATGGAGCTAGAGCTAAATCATCAGCAACGAAGATCATTACGGACAGAAACAACAACGTATCAAAACACGCGAGCAAACAACAACCGACGCAAAAGCAACACGCTCTCGAAAAGAAAAGTCGTCACGTGCCAAAACGACGCGCCAATCTGAGTGAAATCAGCGAGAAACAAGAACGACTGCGAGAGGAAAAATTGTACGAACAACAGCGCATTGAATACAAAATTCGAATGCGGAAGAAAATAAAGAGTAGCTTTCAAACGATACGCAAGAGCGCTCACGTCGTCTGCACGATTGAAAGGTGCGTCGAGAACGGCGAGAATGAGGACGAGGATGACGTCAGCGAGAACACGAGCATTCCTCTCCTTCCTCCAGGGGGAAACGTAAAATACTCGTTGTCGTCGTCGTCGTTGTCATCTTTATCATCTTCGCTAGTGGTGAAAACAATCAACTTAGAAGAATTTTCCGGATACGAGCAGTTGCGAGAACACTTATTGGAATTAGCGAGTAGTTCTACTCTTGCTACTACGAGCGAAGAAGCGGGGGGCGAAATATCGGTAGTATATTGGACGGCACATAATGCAGCGCATCAAATTGCGTTGGGTGAACCATACGAGTTCTTCAAGGCGCAGTGCGTGAAACTTCACGCGAAAGTGTATCCTAACGCAAACGACAGAGCGAGCGCTTTTCGAAGCATCAAGATTCCTCTCCCGGCGGGACTATCGTCGTCATCGTCCTCCTCCTCCATTTCCTCCTTCCTCCATGATGTTCAAGCAAAACGCGCGACTGTATCATCATCATTGTAAACAACAAACAACAAGTATTAATATTAATACACTGCCTTATGGTATGGTACCGGTACCCTGGTGGTACAAAAAGGTAGTTAGGAATAAACACACATGGTAGATTGAATTATAATATGCGAAAGCATACACCAATACCCAGGTACCGGCACACTTGTAACATAATGATAACAAACTTTCTATTATTAAGAGTATCTCCACTTTAATTTTCTCATGCTCCCGCTCGCATCAGCGATTTTCTCGTTCAAATCTTCCATCTTTTTCGTCAATTTCAAAGCTTCTTTGCCTCTTTCCGTGTCCGCGTTGGCGAGTTGCAACATTAAATCTCGCTCCATCTTTGACGGATCCTCTTCTGCGGTAGAATCGAGGACAATCTTTTCCGACGAATCTCCCCCTGCTCCTCCTTTCCAGGTTGAGGAATAATCGAACAGCGCGTCCCATTTTTTATCGAGCTTCTTGAGCGCTTTTTCAACGCTCACGACTTGGTACATCCCGCTATCGCCCGGAATCTTAGACGCTAATCCTTCCTCCACCAATTTCTCTACGCTTCCGTGCACGTCAAAATCCACCGCGATGCCATACGCATCCATCAACGCCTGTTCCAATCGGTTGTCCAACTCTTCTATGGTCATCCCAGATTTATTCCCACGCATCGCCGCGTACGCCAAAATCATCTCTTTCGTCTCTTGTTCCTCCATATCCATCGACACCGACGCTAATACCGCGAAACCACTCGAATCCATCTTCTTTATCACTTCCTTACTCATTTGAGCGGCGTAATTCGCCTTGGACTTTTGAATGTTCGCCCAAGACGCGGATAACTTCCCACCGGCTACGGTCAACAGCTTGACAGCTCGTTCCGACAACGCTTCGCCAGTAATAAACGCCCAAATCAACGAAAAGATAACCATAATCATGGTTATCCCGTTCGTCAAATAGTCTATAAACTTTGCACATATTTTCACGCCCGGAAAAACCATCTCCAAATCCGCCATCGGGACGTTTCGAAATGATTTCAAACGCAAAGGTCCGGCGCCAGAAGGGATGTTCAAAAACTGTGCCTCCGCGGAATCGATTTTATCTTCCCGGTATAGCAAAATCACCTCTTTGAATGTCGGTTCGCTCAGCTCGAGCTTTTTGTGTAGGTTCTTTAACACGGACATAGTCGTCGGCATGAGCCTTCGAAGTGTTCTTCTTTCAATTTTCGATACGTTTTTCTTACCTTTGTTCCTTCCCGCGGCGGCGGCAGACTCCTCTCCGTCGCCCGAAGACCTGCCAAATCCGAACACTTTCCTCAACGCTTTCCCAACCGGCCTCTTCAGCGCGTATTCTAACAACAAATCGATCTTTTCCGATACGAACAAATCGCTGTGTGTGCTCACGGTCACTCCTCTCTTAAACAGTAAAACTCGTTCGGAAAATTTCGGCAACCCGACTTTCAACTCTGGATTTTTCTTCAAAAACGCTCGCAACAAACTCGCGTCGTAGCCGCCGTTGGCCCAATCGATTTCCATCGGTAATCGAAACATGAAATCTTCCTCCATGGCAAGTTTCCACTCCTCCTCGCTTAAGATGCTGTATTCCGCCGTCGCCATCATTTCGCAAAATTGCGTCACGAACTGCGCGCTCAGCGCTTCGTGTTCTGTTGGACCTTTCATCATCGACGTTGTCTCCTCCTCGCTCGTAAAAGTGACTTTCGTCGTCTCGCCCAAAATTGTCCTCTTCTTCTTCGGTACCAATCCGGCGCTCGCGTCGAATCCTCGTCTCAGCGCGTCTCTCTTCGCCGCGTGTTCGTGATGCACGATCCCTCGCAGTAAAGACACGACGTCCGAAAACTTCTTCTTCTCCGCGTTGAACAACGCGTTGTTATTATTGTTGGTATTCTTCTTCTTCTCGCGATGATGATGCGTCTTGGGGACTGATTTGTTGAAGAAAAATGCATCCTCGCACATCCGCGTGGTCGCTTCGATGTCGATCGACAGATGGCGCGTGTTGGCCACCTCGACCGCAAAGCAGCGACTCGTCGTCGTTGTTTCTTTTGTTTTCATCAAGTCGTTTTTGTCGTCGTCGTTCGTCGTTCGTCGGTGTGTCTTTTTTTTCGCCTCTCTCTCTCTCTCTCTTCAAAGCGCGCTGCTTATTATGCTTAAAAAGCTCCCATTTGAGGCATCGAATTGTACCAACGGTTGTTTAGGGTTTAAAGGAATAGGGTTTAACTAAAAATTGAAACGAAAAGCTTCAGAACATGTCACCTCCCGCGTCGACCCCCGCGTCGACCACGGGAGGAGGAGGAGGAGGAGGATCCTCGCCGAATGGTGGTGGTGTCGTTTCGGCGGCGGCGCCGATGATTCAGCCGACGACGACGACCGAAAAGCCGAGCACGACGACGAGCGACGACCTCCCCCGCGCGCACGTCAAGCGGATCATGAAGCATCAGCTCGCCAAGTTTGCGCACGTGGACGCGAAGACGAACGCGCCGTTCGAACCGCACATCGCCAAAGACGCGCTCGATGGCGTGCAACAGGCGTGCAAAATCTTCATTCACTACGTCACGTCCACGGCGAACGACATATGCACGGAAAGTAAACGGAGCACGCTGTCGGCGGTGCGTTCTTGTTCGGACGATACGCGATGGGTTTTTTGAATTTTTCCCCACTTTTGGTGGGCGCTTAGTCAGGGGGTGGCATGTCTTCGTCGTCTCCTTTCGCTCGGACAATCGACGTTTACGTCCGAACGATGATTCAAACGGAGCAAAAAGCGTCGTCAAAATCGTCGCGTTGTTGGATGTTTTTGTCGTCGTTTTCTCTCTTTCTCTTTTTCTCTCTGACACAAAATATTCCATCTCTCTCTCTCTCTCGCGCAGGACGACGTCATGCGCGCCATACGCGAGATTGATTTCCACGAGCTCGAACCGGCGCTGAAAGAGCACTTGAACCGGGCGAAAGCGGCGGCGGCACAGAGACAGGCGTTGGCGGCGTCGGCGGCCGAGCACGCGCACCAACAAAAAAAACAGAAAGTAGACGCGGAACAGGAGGGTACTAAAGAAGATGGAGACGACGACGAGGAAGAGGAAGAGGAGATAGAAGAAGAGACGGCGTTGCGACGCGGCGAAGAAGAGTAGTCGTAGTCGCGTACGTCTCGACGATACGATGGAATACTTCATGTACACAAAAAAGCGCGCGTACTTGTATAGACACAAAAAAACACTACGACCAAATCATCCATACGCACTCGTTGAAGAACGCGTGCGTACGTCTCGATCGAGAAACGTGTATTCGTTCGACTCGGGCGAACAACGCTTCTCTTCTTTTTGCCCCTTTTTTTCCAATCGTTCCACACAAATACGACACTTTGCGCGAGACGCGGAGCAACCCCCAGACCGGCGCTTTGCGGACGCATTTTCGTCGAAAAGCGGTGGTGGTCTCTGCTTGCATGCAGTGGTACTTTTGCCTTCGCTTTCAACGTTGTCGTGTTTGGGAACGAAGAGGCGTTTACTAAAGGGCATTCGGAGGGAGGCCGCGCTTTCCTCTCTGCATCGACCAAGAGGAGGTTCGTCGTCGTCGTCGTCGTCGTGAGAGAGAGAGACCCCGCCGAGACACGCGACTGAAGAGAGAACTATGAAGCGCAACTATCAATCGGTCCCGTCGTTCGCAACAGAGTCCACGACCGGCGGCGGGAAACCAACACAATTGGAACGGGTGAAATCCTTCGAAGAGTTACAACACATCGAATCTGAATCGAAGTTGTACTGGGTGAAGTCCTCCTTCTTTCTCCTCTCGTGGGCGTTCGTGTCCGGTGGGATTATTTTGGTGAACAAGTACATATTCGTGAAAGACGATTTCCCGTACCCGATCGCGGTATCAGCGACGGGACCGTTGTGCTCTTGGATCGTCGCGACATTACTCATTGGATCCGGGAGGGTGACCATAGAAAATAGGATGACGGCGCGGGAGTACGCGACGATTATTATTCCGATTGGTCTGTTCACGGCGATTACGTTCGCGAGTGGAAACACGTTGTATTTATACTTGAGCGTCAGTTTTATTCAAATGATTAAGAGTTTAAGTCCAGTGGTCGTGTTTGTGTTTTTAGTTTTGTTAGGAATGGATAAGCCGACGTTTACGAAGACGTTTGGGATCGTCGTGACGAGCTTTGGAATGATGGTAGCGTGTTTAAGCGAGAGCAGATTGACGTCAATCGGGATCATGTTGATCGCTCTGAGTGAATCGAGCGAGTGTATTCGAATGGTGTTTTTTCAGCACATGTTGTCTAGTCGATGTTTTGGAGTTATCGAGGGTTTGTTTTATTCCGCGCCGGCTAATTTCCTGTTTTTGGTCATCTTTACCATTATGTTCGAGTACGGGGAGATGGTCGAGACGGAGGCGTGGAGACGACCGATGGAAAATCCGTTGCCATATATAGTCGTCGCGTTTTTCGGTTTTTTCGTAAACGTGACGACGATTGGAGTGATTCAAACGTGCGGATCGTTGACGTTCAAAGGTGCCGGGCAGGTGAGAAACACGATGGTGATTATGTTGTCCAGTTGGTTATATAAAGAGAAGCAAACAATAGTGCAGCTCAGCGGTTACGTTGTTTCGATTGTTGGATTTTTCATTTACCAAACAGCGAAATCGGCGGAAAGTTTAGACACGATCACGAAGAGCGCGGAGTTTATGGCTGGTGAGCCATTTGTGCCTGGGTCACCGATTTGGGAAGGGTCGGAAGAGTACACTTGGGCGACTAGTCCGCAATGGAAACAGATAAAAAAAGGCGGGATTTTCTCAAATTTTCTGTTCGCCAATAACAAAGGGTCTTCGGATAGCTTAGTCGGCATGACGAATGTAGGTAATGGCAGCATGGGTACTATGGGCAATAAAAACAACAACGCGAGCTTTTCCGGGTCGGAGGAAGAAAGACAGAAAATGTTAGGCCCGACGCTGAAGGAAATCGAAGAGATCAAATTGGCGCAGTTGGCTAAGCAAAGGTCGAAATCTACCGCGGATTTCAACGTCGATGAAAACGGCGGGTTGGTGGTGACGCCGAAAACCTCAGATCTTGGTTCGGGAACTACCAGTCAACACTTTATTTTGAGTTTACCAGAGGATTCAGAACGCGAGAGAGATCCGACCCGAGCCGCCAGATGGGGCGTTTAATAATAAAAATAGTTCAATTCATAGTTTTTAGTTTATGCGTGTGTGTAGAATACTTGTTTGTTATTTTAGATTCTTTACACATATATTAGATAGATATTTTCTCCTTTCTCCTTTCCTCTTCTTCTTGCCGTCACGGCGGATTCGCGCAATTCAATTCCGATGATATATATAATTCTATTGTACATTTTCCCGCCTTCTTTCGACCATAATAATAATCTCGTCTTTTCAAAGGACGGTTCCGTCTGGAATTTTGGCGTCCTTCAAGACGCACGCAACCCCGTCCACAATCTCAATCATCCCTTGTAACTCTTCTCTCACGTGCACGTTACCATTGCATTTTAAAATGCAATTCTTACCAACGCTAGCCCCAGTATCTAAAACCACGTTTTCCATTTCGGTGTTATCACCAACGACCGTCTTCGCGACAACTTCCGGCGATCCAACGATAACGACGTTCTTCAATCGAACGTTTCCACCGATTTGTGTCGTTGGGCCAACGACGGAGGATTCAATAAACGATCCGCTTTCGCCGCTTCTAACGACGCAACCGTCTAAGATCAACGACTCTTGGACTCTGGCAAAACCGATAAACTTCGCTGGTGGTAAATACCTCTCTCTCGAGATGAGTTTCTGGTCGGATCCGAACGCGATCAACTCCGCAGACGGACCTCCTCTCGCCATCTCGATGTTCGCTTGGAACCATTCGGAAAAAGAACGCAATGGAGTCCAATAATCCTCGTGTTTGTGAGCGATAACCTTCATCCCGCGTTCAATCGCTTGGTTAATCACGTGCTCGCCAAACTCAAAGTAATCTCCTCGTTCCCTCGATGGGTTTAAAAGCAACAAATCCTTCATCGCCTCGGCAGATATTATGTAATTCCCGGTGCTTATGTGATACGAGTGTCGTTCGTCTTTATCGACGAGTTCGCGAAAGATGTTCGAAAAATGAGGTTTCTCGTGCAACCGCTTGACGACGCCTTTCTCACCTTTCGTCGTGACTTCCGTCAAACCAACTTTTAAATGGTTCGACTCGAAGTGTAAGTGAGACTTTTCCAACTTGGACGAGTGGCATCGTTCGCCTTGTACCATCATAGTAATCGCCGCGCCGGAGTCGTTGTGCGCCTTCAACATCTCATTGAAATCCGATTTGTGCAACTGTTCTCCCGAGCACACCAAATATGCCTCTTTACGGTACAATCCTTGATTGCTACTCACGCCTTGTTCGATGGCGACGTCAAAAGATTGCGCTTCCAAGTGCGCTCTCACCGCAGCCGCGCTTCCTTTCGGCCACTCGTCTCTAGTTGGAGTCGCAGCCATTGGCAACACGCACACTTCCGTCGTCGATCGTCCCATACTGGAATGTTTCGAAAAAGTCATGTTCACGTGCTGGTTCAAAGACCGCGAGTTGTATTGTGTCAAAACGAAAACTTTCCCAAACTCGGCTTTCAAGCACGACGCGACCGGGAAATCAATCAATCGGAACGAACCACCAATGCTCAACGCGGAAATCGCTCTATTTCTCGTCAATGGGTTCATCTCCCCAACGCCACCGGCTAATACGATCGCGGTGACGTCTTGCGCGGAGACTTTTGCGATGGCGTTCATTTGTCGTCGTTGTTGTCCGATCGCCTTCAGATTCGCGTTCTTATTATCTTCGCTCGTCCTCGACTTGCTCAACCTCGATTTACTCGGTGACGACGCTTCCACCCGTTTCGACGTCATCACATCGATCGTTTCCGCCGTTGAATTCGTTTGCACGCGAAAAGGCGCGTCCACGTACGAGTTTCGCAACATATCTCGCTTGTGCTCTTCCACGAGCTCCTCTTCGTCTACGGAATTTAAGCTTCTGTCTTGTTGCGTTTTGACCGCGTCTGTTTTCACCTCGTCCCCTCTTTGCGGGTGGTGATGATGCGCGTGGTGCACGTCGGATGTCGACCCGCCGCTGCCTCCGCCTCCTCCTGGCGCCGAAGACGACGACGCCTGTGAAGTCGATCTCGTCGAATCGCACGAGATTCGCGTCGAAATCATTCTTCCCGACGACGACGCGTGTCCAATCGATCCGTTCCTCGCGGCGCCTTCGCTCGACGTCGAGGACCTTCTCGCCATGAAGTGTTCTTTCAGCGAGAACTGGGAGTGGCTCCCCACCACGGACGGCGGCGAGCGGCTCAAAAACGCCATGACGACTGTGGTCTCCACACTCTCTTCGCCTTCCTTTGAATGCTCTTTAGCGGGGAAAAACGAAGCCGTCGATTCCCGCCCGTTAAAAGGCGGGAGATATTTTTACAGGAATTCTTCCACAAGCGAGAATTGAATTCTCTCTCTCTCTCTCTCTTTCCTCCCACGCGACGACACAAAAAGCGCGTCGCCTTTTCTCGCGAACGCGCGGATAAATAATCGCGAGAGCGCGTTTCGTCCCTTTTCCTTCTTCGCGCGTGTTCGCGTGTCGGTCCTTTGCGGAGAATTCCGGATTAATGTATCTAACGCGTACTAAAAAAAAAGAGAGAGAGAGAGAGAGGGGAGGTGCCGGCCACGGAGAGTGTCTCTTTTTAGCAAATCTTTTCCTTCTTTTTCGAGCCCCTTTTTGGGAAGATTTTTTTTTCGTTTTTGTGCGTGTTTTGAGTTTAGGGTTACAAAAAGAGGCGTGAGTATTGGTGGTATAGGGGGGAAGGGGTTCATTTTTTTTTTGTCGTTTTGGTGTGAAAAGACTTTTGTGTGCATTCTTTTTTTTTTTCAACGAAAACGCATTCTTTTTGATCATCATCATCATCATCATCTCGTGCGTGTCGTCGTCGTCGTCGAATAATAATAATCGCTTTATTCGTAGGTGGTGTTGGTGAAAAGACGTTGTTCGAAACGCTTTGACGAGGAGGCGTCTTTTCCACGCGACAAAATGAACACCGCGGGGTCGCCTCGTCGTCGTCGTCCTCCTCCTCCGATTTTTACAAAAGCGTTGGACGCGCTGTTGTTCGTGTCCGCGACGAAACGAAAAGTGGAGGAGAGCAATCGGAAACACGCGAGTCTGATCGAAGAAAGAGCGAAAAAAGTGAGAGAGGAAGCGAATTCGAAACGGCGGCGACGGAGGAGGAGTTTTTCGTCCTCCTCCTCGGCGGCGGCATTCGAGAGAGGGATACAACGCGAGTGCGAGAGAATATTGGCAAAATTGAGAAACGTAAAAAATCGCAATAACGATGCGCGCTAAAGGCGGGGATGAGGGTGTGAATATGTGCGTGTGTTTCGTTCGAATAACAACAAACAATAACAACAACAACAACCGCAACTCTCTTTCTCTCGTAAAAATAATTTAGATAAAATACATGAGAGAAGAATGTCTTCTTCTTCTTCTTCTTCTTCTTCTTCTCACCCCCTCCCTTTCCCGCACTTTCCATCGTCCGAGCCGGACTTCAGTTACACACACACACGAGTAACTTCGACACGCAATTAAATTGCCACACCATCTTGTTGTTGTCCTTCGCCACCTTCGTCGGGGGACTTGACGCAACTTCTCGCAACGGATTCGAACAGTCGTTCGATTTCTGGTGCGCATCTCGTGAATCCGTGCGCCCAAAAGTTGTATCTCGGATTTTTAATCAACTCCACAAAAGTGACCAGTAATCCCCATGGATGTGGTCTGTTGACGACTAATCGTTCCAATAAAACTCGCGTAATTTGTTCTCGAACTAACTCCGATTTTGTTTCTTGGAATAAGCATAAAGTTATGCAACTGAAATAATGCGTGTGCGAGTTTGGATACCGCAACTGGTTCGCGACGGCGCTCATGAAGTAGTATCGACCTTCCGCATCTAAACTTTCATCACACAACTTTTGCAACAATTCCATCGGACTCGAATTCAACACGGAATTGCGTGCATTCTGGTTCGCCGCGATCGCGTTGACGCCGATGTACAACACTAACGCGTTCATCATAGGGACGTCGTATCGCGTGCCGGTTTGCATAGCTTTTTGACCGGGGAGCAAAATGTCGTCGCGAACTTGTTTCGCAACTTGAGACGCGTTGGACGTGTTCTTTGAATTCAAATAGTTGTCGATGGTCACTTTTACATTCGATTGGTTGAACGCTGGATCGTTCAACACGAATTGCGTCGCGTTGGTCGGTTCTTGCGAAATTTCTGGCAGTAAGTCAATCTTCAAGTTTGGCGTGAATGGATCTGGCAAACGCATGTTCCTCGGAAATGCGGATAAAACCAAGTTGCGCAGCTGGACGCAGTTTGTCGGCGTGGTATCGAGGAAGAACACGTGGTTATCGCAGAGGAATTCCGGGAAATCGTGCAACAACACCAAAAAGACTCTCAAGACGCCTTTATAGAGCAATTTGACCGGTTCGGTCAAGTTACACTCGCGCAAGTACGGTTCCAGAAATTTCAGCGCGGCACAAATCAAACGTTGCAACAACGGACGACCTTTCCGCGCGTGGTCCAAGAGTAATCTCGGCATGAAGCATCGATGGGACACGAGTTCTAACCATGCGAACGCAAATCCAGGAACGCGCATTGGCTGCAAAGCCAACAAAGCGGAAGCAAACGCCGCTAGCACTTGCGGATGCGACGAATCTAACACCGCATCCGGAGCGCGCATTTCGTTGAGTAAGCCGCTCAACGCTCGAAAGTATGGTTTCGGATTGAACTGCGGACCGCGCTCGTCCGTGTCTCGCATCGCCGTGCGAACAATGGCGACCAACGCGCGTCCAAAGAGCGCCAAACGTTGCTGCGGTGATTCTTCCGGGCGTCTCACGAGACGCGTGACTAAACGACAATACGCGTCAACCGCAGCAAAGCTCATGGAACTTTCCTCGCCGCCTTGATTCTTCTTTTCGCTGCCGAGGCAATGCGTCACCGCGAGTTCGACCAAGACGCGCAAAAAGCCTTCTTGCGCGTCTTCGCGAAGAAACGTCGTGCGTTCGAGTCTTTGCAAAAACATGACGGATCGATCGTCTCCAGGGGGTAAATCTTGCACTCTCACCCACTCGTCGAAGTGACTGGCGACTCTTTCGCGCATCTCCTTCGCGGATTTTTGTGCAGACGTGAAGTTACTGTCGTCCACCCCACTCCCCGGCATACCACCTTCGCTATCATCACCGGCTTTACCACCTCCCAAGAAGCTTGTTGTTCCCGATTGTTCGCTCGGCGGCGGAGGACCACCTGGCAATGGTGGTTGCGGCGGCGGCGGAGCGCCCGGTAATGGCGGTTGAGAACCAGGGAAAGCGGATTGCGGCACCGGCGGTTGTTGTCCGCTCGGTCCTCCCGGACCACTGCCGCCACCAGAAGAAGACCCGACGATATTCGATTGCGTTGAAGTAGCGTTTCCACTCATCGGCGTCGGCGGCGCCAGCCTTGGAATTCTAGAAAAGTCGTCGTACACTTTCAAAGCGACGCCACTCATCAAGGTCGCACTACCAGGTCTCGGCGGACGCAAAGTCTCCAGTTGCAACGCTGCTGGGAACTTACCAGATAAAGCAACGCCACTATCGTAAAATGGGGCAGAAATCGACGACGGTTGTTGCTGCTGGGTTTCCTTATGTTGTCGTCGCACCACAACCGCCGGCGCTAACGCTTCGTCGACATCCCGCATCGCTTTTTCCGTGGCTGCTTTTTCAATCAACGAACATCCGAGCTCCAAGTTATCTTGCACCGCATTTTGGATGGCGTTTTCCAACGCTTGCGCCTCGCACGCGTTCGATGCACCCGCTCTTTGCACGAGCAATCGCAACTGATTCGACGCGGACGCTTTCAAAGGCTCTCTCGACGTTGCCAAGGCTAACGATCCAGCCAAAGAAGAAACCATAGCGTGCGCGGCTTTAAGTAACCGCGATGTGTCTGGATCGCACGCGAAATCTTTACGAACGAGTTCTCTGGAAGTCACGCATGCAATAGTAGCGGATCGTTCAACAACCGGCGAAACAATCTCTCGAATGCCGTGCGTCAGCGCGATTGGCAAAAATCGAACGAGCATCGCGCGAACACTCTCCGGAACGTTCGGTTGCGGGTGCACGCGAGCATGCGCTTGAATGTTCGGCAAAGCTTGCGCATCCGATAACGATGGTTGCTCTGCTGCCATGTTCTGCTGGCGTTGCTGTTGCTGTTGTTGTTGCTGCATGTCTTGTTGAGGAAGCTGCTGACCCCAGCCACCTCCCATGCCGCCACGCTGCTGACCTTGCAAAGATGGGAGTTGGCCGTCGCTCGAGGCAGTTTGCAACATGCCCCCTGGAGCGATACCATTCAAACCGGCAGGAACCTTGTCAGCGACGAAATCGGGATTGTCGATGTGCACGCGTTGTCGATTCTGTAACAAATTCGAAGGTTTGACGTCCTTGACGCTCAAATTGAAGTGCTTAAACAATCTCTCAGTTTCAAACTTCAAGTTCAACTTCAAGTCGCGATCGAGGTAAATCTCAGCCAACAACGCTAAAATCGCCGCCGTCCACGGGTTTGGAGGCTTGAAGACAAAGTTATCTTTCGCGGGTTCCAGAATCTTTGCGACAAATGGGATGACTGCAATCATGCGTCCAGCTTCGTAGGCATCTAAAATCAATCCTTTCACGTCGAGATCAATCATCAGCACCGGCTGCAGACGCGCGATGGTTAATCCACCGAGCCACGAACCGAGATTTTTCAACAACGAGCGCTCGCCTGAATTTGTTTTCACTTTCCCACTCGTCAGCAAAACCTTAACGTTGTGATAGGTCGCGCGAAGAATCTCTTCGAACAATTTTTCCTCTCCAATTTCGTCGAGCATTTCGAGATATAACGAGTGGAAGTTCGGCTCAATAGCCGCTCTTTTCACAACCATGTACGTTGCGAACCACTCGTAAAACTCTGGCTTGAGCTTTCCTTTGACTTCTTGACCTTTTAACTTGACGTTTTCACCGGACAAGTTGTTCACGGCGAAGTGAATCTGATCTGCGGTTTTCGAATCCGGTGAAGCTGTCGCCGAATTTGAAGCTTGCAAAAGCGTATCCAAGTTGAGAGAGGTCGCGAAACCGGACGGTGCCGACGCGATCGCTGTTGCTGAACCCGATCGCGACATATCTCCACCATCTTTGCTCGAAGACGGTAACGACGAGCCCGAGTGCAACTTACCCTCTTTGGTAGAAGATGAGTCGATCCCGAGCACAGACGCCGCCATATCCGTCGCTGTCGTCGCGTTTGCGCTCGTTGCTGCGCTCTCCGAAGCCGCAGTCGCTGCTGCAGCCGCAGACGATGCCACTGCTGCAGTCGCTGCCGCTGCTGCCGCGGAGTTTGCGGCCGAAGCTATGTCATTGAAACTTAACTTCATGCCAGCCACTCCCGCTGCTAATCCGTGAGCGTCCTCCGGGCCTCCCATGTCAGGTTCGTGTATGCCGAGCGCTACTTGCGTTGGCTCTGAAACTATTGGAACATTTCCAATGAATTGTCCCAGATCCGGTTGCGCTTGACGCAAGTGTTGAATCTGCGCTAAGTGTTGGCAATATTGCGGCCATTCTGACAAGCGAGTCTTGAATTGTTCCAACGCTTCAGAACCAAACGCGAACATTTTCGACCCAAACGGTTTGCGCAACGCATCCAAGACGCAACGTAAAGCGACACCGAGCGTTATGTTACTCACGAGCTGACGCTGCACGAGCTGTCCAAACAACACGGCAGTAATTCGTAACTCTTTGTCTGGGTACTTTGGAAAGAACCTATACTCATCGAACAAATTGTGCACCATGCAGCTAAAAACTTCGCGTTCGCGCGGGGTGTTCGATCGCAAAAACCCGCCTAACATGTCAACAAGATCGTTGATTTTGCGTTGACCGGCGTAAACTTGCTGAAAGTGAGCGTTCGCTTCGGCTTCGATGTCAGCGGGGAACCCGTTAGATATCCCAGGATTCCCTGACGCGCTCGTCGTATTTCCAGAGTTCCCACCGCTCGGGCTACCCCCATCCGCATTCGTAGCGCTCGCATCGCCCGCGGACGATCCTCTCTGAGAAAATGAATTTTTAATCGTTTTAATATCGCTCTTGTTCTCCGATGAAATCGACGCTGCGCCTTCCAGGCACTCAAAGAATAGCTTTGCAGTTTCAGAAGTTACGTTTAATCCTTT
>JACLAA010002577.1_pt1 | contig 15747 bp, 4 predicted proteins | sample 8027891 | NCBI WGS metagenome assembly JACLAA01 (sample SAMN15724900, study PRJNA655200) | protist metagenome | isolation source: fluorescence activated cell sorting (FACS) single amplified genomes of... | place: Spain: Blaines Bay Microbial Observatory, Mediterranean Sea | collected 2016-01-19 | reverse complement strand
AAGACGAAGAAGAAAGAAGAGTTGTAGTAACAAACACCAAATCGCGTAAATGCGTTTTCCTTTCCTTTTCGAGGAAGGAGAGCTTTTTTTTGGTTGAAGAAAAGGACGACGAGACGACGACGTAAAAGAGGACGGCACGACGATTACGACGTTGCAGTATTCAGGCGTTTGAATTCGTCGTCTGAATCGTCGCGTTTGTGTATTACGCATAGTTTAAAAAACCAGTACTAGTATAGATAGTGAGTCGCCTGCATAGCAGTATTTAGGGTAACATAAAAAACCCTAAACTTTTTTTTTGTGTATCGACATCCAAAAAAAAAAGGGCGCGTCCCTTCAAAGAAAAGAGCGCGCTTTCGTGCGCACTCTAACATCAATCAATCAAAACACCACCACGACATCATCAATAATGAGCGCATCATCAAAAGCAGCAGAGCGCGATCCTCTCCTCCCGTACGCCAGACAGTTCGGGTCCATACGCGAGAACGAAGACGAGAACGATGACGGGAAGAGATTCGAGCGAAGAGGCGCCTCATCGGACGACGTCGAAAACGGGAGAAAGAAGACGTTCTTCCTCTTCGACCACGGGGGGGCGCATTCATCTCGAGACGCGGGGTCGAGTAGGGCGAAAATACACGCTTCGTTTTTATACGTTTTACTGGCGTGCGTTTTGTTCTTCTCCGGCGCGATGGTTGGTTCCTCCTCCTCGCCGTTGTCAAAGATGATTTTGATGTCGAAGGAAGATGGTGTCGCTTCGGCAAAAGGACAACCGCGAAATCAACACCATCGGCTCGGGACGATGGCGACGATCGAAAACGCTCCCGGTCAGAAGACTTTATCATCAACGTTGATGAACAACAACAACAATAAGAACAAGAATAATAATAATAATAACAACAACAAGAACAAGAACAACGGCACTGCACAGTCTTCTGATGTGGAAGACTCGTCTTCGTCTTCGGAATCTTCGTCGGGAGGGCAGGAAGGCGCGAGCGAGGAGGACGCGTACCAGTCTCTGATGGAGATGTTTGGGATTTTCGGCGGCGCGGCGCCACCGACGAGAGAGGCGATCGAGGAACCGGAACCGAGCTTATCGGAGGAGAATCAAGATTTGTTGAAAGAAGAAGAGAATCACTATTCGAGGATTGGATCGGATTTGGGGTACTTCAGAGCGCCGTCGGTGAGGAACGATACTTTAGTGTTCGTTTCGGAAGGGTCAATTTGGCTTTCGCATCTGAGAGGAGGTCCAGCGGCGAGGATTTCGAGCAGTTATTCGTACGAATCGGTGCCAAAGCTCTCGCCCGACGGGAAACGAATCGCGTTTTTAGCGGAAGCTGCGGACGGGTTCGAAGTCTTTGAGCTCCCCATCGCCGGAGGCGTGGCGAGACAAGTCACGCACGGCGCGCAGGCGTACGGGTTGTCGCAATGGTCCGGCGACCACGAGCTTTTGATTTTAACGACGCAATTTTCCGATCTCGGAAATCCGCAGTTGGCGAAAGTCGACGCTTTAACCGGGAAGGTTTCGGTGTTGCCGTTTGAAAAAGCGCACGGAGGCTCGAAAGATCCCAAAGGATGCTACTTGTTTTATCCTTTGAGACAATCGTCCTCGACGAAACGGTACGAAGGTGGCGAACAGGCGAGAATTTGGAGATGGTGCGGTGAAGGTGCCGTCGGCGCGAACGGAACCGCTTGGTCAGAGGCGAAAGAGTTGACGCCAGAATCGTGGTCCATGCGAGGCGCGTGGTCGCCGCAAACCACGGACAAGCTCAGCGGCAAGGTATTTTTCATCAGCGACAAAACCGGCGTGGCCAACTTGTGGGTGATGAACGACGACGGCTCGAAAAAGACGCAACTGACGTTCGAGTGCGAGTTCGACGTGATGGAGTATGCCATCGACGGTACTCGCATCGTCATGCGCGTTGGCGCGGATTTGAAATCAGCGACGTTGAGCGCGGCTCAAATCGAAGGCGGCGTGATCATTTCCGAGGCGACGACGTTGAAGATTAATCTTTTATCCGAATTCCGCGAGGCGCAGCCCATGTTGCTTTCCGATCCGCTTTATGAAATGTCCGAACTCGCCATCTCAGACGATGGCATTTACGGCGCTTTTATCGTGAGAGGTCAGGTTTACTTTTCGCCGCTCGTCGCGCAACTCGGGACGAGAATCGAAAAAGTTACCCAGTACGAAGGCATGGTTCGATACAAGCACGTGCAGTTCATTCCAAACTCGCATCCAAGTGATCCAATTAAGTTACTCGCGTTGAGCGACGCCAGTGGTGAATACGACTACGTCGTTCTGGAAAGAGACGAGGACAACGGAGTCAGCTATTGGTCGGAAGCGCAAGTCACGCAAGACGGGGCCATTCAAGGAGGTTTGTCGTATTCGCAAATTTCTCCCGATGGCACCTCGCTCGCTTTCGATGATACCAACGGCCACGTCAAGTTGGTGAATTTCACCAACACCATCGTCAACACGGAGGAGTTCCGAACGCCAATTTCGCCGGAGGATGACCCCATCGGTGCCGGAGGACTCGGCGGCGCCGAGGACTTTTCTTCGGAAATGCCGCTGTTGTCGCGAATGCAGAACAGCGGCGCGGACGAGGAAGAGGTGCTCGACGCGGCGTCGATTTTGATCAAACGTCAACGCGTGTTGGATAAACGCACGAAGAAGATGCAAGCTGGTCGAAAGTTTGTCAAGGCGGACATGCGCGCGCCAAACTTTCGAGAGACGTCGTCGTCGTCGTCGTCGTCCTCTCCGAACGTGGCGTCGCTCGGTAACCCTCAGCAGCAGCAACAGAGTGCCAACGTAAACGCAAACAAGAAGAAGGTGAACAACAACAAGCCTTCCTCGTCCGCGAAACTCTCCGCGTCTGATAACAATCAAGCGAACGTCCGCAACATCGTCTCTGGTTTACAACCCGAATCCGCGGGAGAATACGCCTGGTCTCCAGACGGCACTTGGCTCGCCTACGTCTCTCTCTACCAAGACACTGACTTTGAAGTTATTTATGCTTGGAACACGAAGACGAACGAACGAGTGCGCATCACGCCGCCGTCCTCGAACTCGAGATCGCCGACGTTTTCCCCGGACGGTTTGTTCCTCTACTACTTCAACGACGCGCAGTTTTCCTCCGGGTCAAATTCACCGTACGGCTCCAGAGGGTCTGAACCGGTCTACGAAGACGGAGAAAGTTTGTACTGTTTGCCTTTGAGAGAAGGTTTGGCGTGTCCGTTCTTCTCCGGCGACGAGATGAATGCAGCGGGCACGGTGTTTGATCCTACTTTGGGGCAAAAATACCCGACGAAAATTTCGATGAAGAACATCGAAAAGAGATCCGAGGTGGTTCCTTTTGTCGATCGCGCGAGATACGAAAGCATGTACATCATCGGTAGCGGCGCTACGATTTTGTTAAACATGTACGATTCCATGGGAAGCTATCTCATCGCTGTCGACATCATGCAAGGCTACGTTACGCCAATTTATCCGGACGCTTACGACGTTTTGGTGTCTCGCGACTTGCAAGTTGTCGTTTTGTTCACAGAAGAAGGCGTCGCGCTCATGTCTGCGCAGACCATCGCGGAAACTCCGGATCAAGATGCGATTCTCGCTCAAGCCTTGTTGTGGTTACCGCCGGAGACATGGACGGTGAAACTCAACCCGAGAGAAGAGTGGATGCAAATGTACGACGAGGCCATGCGCACGATGCGAGACAACTTTTACGATCCGAACCTCCACGGTGTCGATTGGCCGGCTGTTACGGAACGGTATCGTCCGTTGGTAAAAAGATTGACCTCCAAGAATGAGTTACGAGACGTTCTCGAGCAAGCTTTGGGAGAATTGTCCGTCTTACACGTCTTTGTCGACGTCGAAGGCGGCGAGGCTTTTGAAAAAATTGGCATGGGACAGAGTTCGGCCTGCTTGGGCGCTAAATTTGAGCAAGTTCCTCAAGGTTTGCGCATTACGAAGATCTACGACACCTCCGAAGTGTTGATGGCCCCGAACTCACCTCTGTCGGCGATGGCTGTGGATTTGAGACCCGGCGATATCATCACTCGAATCGATGGCGTTTTGGTCAACGCTTTGTCCGATCCTCTCCCGAAACTTTTAATGGGTAAAGCGTATTCGCAAGTGCTCTTGGAAGTCATTCGCGGCCCGAGAACGAAGGAAGAGATGGCAGAGTTGGAAGAGTTGCAAGAAATGATTGAAAGCGTGCAACAATCGAGCTCGAGTTTGGGCGTCGCTCAATCAAACGCGCTCCGAAGGTCGTCCCTTTCGTCTTCTTCCATGGCATCAAAAAGGTCGCGCACAAGTACCGCCGCGGCTCCCAGTGGCGATGGTCAACAAAATAGCCCGAAAAGATCCGGCGAGCAATATTTCAACGGCGGGACTTTGAATGCGTTCAATCCGTTGACGGATATCGCACGATCGGCTTTGAAATCGAATCGATTGGGGTCGCACTCGTCGTCGGCGAAACCCTCCAAAGACGCGGACAGTAGCAAATCATCAGACGGCGCTTCTAAAAGTTCTTCCTCGGGTAAGATGGGCGAAGAAGAGGAGGAAGAACTAGTCATGCTCGACAGAGTCGTCGTCGTTCCTCTCGACGTCGGGACGTGCTCCGCGCTTCAAAAAGCGGACGCTTTGAACAGAAGAAAAGCGAAGGTTCGCCACGACTCTAACGACACCATCGGTTACGTCTATCTCGAAGACATGGTCCAAGAAGGACCGGAAACGCATTCCATGGATGACTTTGCCAGTCAATTTTATCCGAACTTGCGAAAAGGTGGCTTGATCATTGACGTGAGAAGAAACCATGGCGGGAACATCGATACGTGGGTGTTGGAACGCTTGAGAAGAGTGGCTTGGATGTTTGAGTCCCACCGCAGCGGCCCGGGAGAGACGACCATGCAATACTCTTTCCGCGGCAAAGTCGTCGTATTGATCGACGAAATGTCCTCTTCAGATGCGGAACTTTTTGCCGCTGGTTTCCAAACCATGAAGCTCGGTAAGGTGATTGGCGCCAGATCCTGGGGCGGCGCGGTCGGGTACTCTGGCAACCCGGAGTGCTCCTTAGTCGACGGCGGCTCGTTCACCATCCCTTCGTTTGGTCCGTACCTCGGTAACGAGTGGTTAATCGAGCAAAAAGGTGTCATCCCGGATATTCCAGTAGCAAACTTACCCATCGAATCCTTCCACGGCACCGACAAGCAACTCGACGCCGCCATCCGAGAAGTTTTGAAGGAAATCAAGGCGTCGCCGGATGTGAAAATTCCAGAGCACCCGCAGTTTCCCGTGAGAGCGTACGACAACGCGAAGTGTTTGGCGGATCAACAAGAGGAAGGAGCGAAGACCGAGTTGTAAGAACGGAGGAGGGCAGGTATTAGAAGAAGAAGAAGAAGAGAAAGCGAAACCGAAACCGAAACCGAGAAGGAGAGAGAGAGAGGGAGAAGAGAATATAGAAAAGAGAAATTAAACTGTTTTAGAGTGAGTGAGAGAGAGAGAGAGAGAGAGAGAGAGAGAGATGTGCGCGTAATGCGTTCACGCGCGTTGTAATTTACTTTTGGTACCATTTATTATTATTTTTATTATTATTATTATTATTATTATATGCGCGTGAATAGAGTCTCCGCGTCGTCTTCTACTCCCGAGAAGCGAACACCCTTTCCTTTTTCATTTGCTGACTCACACGTGTTCTTTTCTCTCCAAAAAGCGTCAGAAAAAAACGCATAAAACTTTCTTAATGCGCTTGGTAATGTTGCCATCCTCTCCGTCGCTCGCGACTCCGAATTGGGGTGGTTCTCGTTGTCATTCGACGACGACGACGACGACGACCTTATTGTCGAGGACGAGGACGACGACGGGTAAGGCACCATCGTTCGTACGCCGCGGACGACGACGACGACGAAACGACAACCTTAACGGCTTTTTTGTCCTCCGATTCTCTTCTTGTTCTCGTTCTTTGAGGACGACGACGACGACGACGACGGGCGGCGGCTCGCTTCTTCTTTCTTCTCCGCGAGAAAGAGGAGGAGAACGCGAGCGACGAGCGATGAGGATGCGCGTCGTCCCGTCTTCTTCGTCGTCGTCGTCTTCTTCTTCTCGAAAAGGCGGCGATTCGGATGACGATGATTTTAACGAGAAGGTTGCCGAAGTGAGCGAAAATTTGACCACGAACGAAGAAGCGTTGCGAGCGAAGATTGGACAGTTGCAAGAACGCGTGAAAGCGTTGAGGAGGACTCAATCGACGCCAAGAAAAGAAAACTTTCCCGCGACCGCCACTGCCGCGGTTTCTGTCGCGGGCGCCGCGGCGATCGACGAGAGAAGAGGCGGCGCGGCGACGACGAGGAGCGGAGGCGACGAGAGGAGAGAAGGAGAGGGCCAAGGGGCGGATGTTGAAGGAGCAGTGGATGCGGATGGGACGGGTACTTTCTGGGAAGACATTTTACGAGCGTCCGTGAGTACGTTGGAGGATATATTCAGCGGCGCGTCGTCCTCTTCCTGGGACGAAGACGAAGACGACGTCGAAGAAGAAGAACGAGAGGAAACTTCGCTGACGGTTGGAATCGAGAAGGGTGCGGAGACCGTGGACGTGGACGGTGGAAAAAGGGAGAAGACGAGAAGAGATGGTAATAGTAGCGGTAGTAGTAACAGTGGTGATATTGAGGGCAGGAAAAAGAACCAGGACAGCAGGTGGGAATGGCAAAGACAGTTTGATACTCCGAATCAGTTCATGGGGCATTTCAAGAAAGCGCCGGCCGAGAAAGGAGAAGAGAAGAGGCTCACTACCACCGCGGCAAATAGTACTACTACAACTGACTCCACCACTCCAGTGATAACGACAACTACAACGACGACGACGACAAAAGAAGAAGAAGAAGAAGAAGATTCAACGAATGCTGGCTCAAACTGGATCCCAGACGCGAGCGCGTTTCTTTCGCGTCTTCCGCTTCCGCCTTTGATCGGAAATTTGTTTTCTGGATCATCTTCATCCTCGACTGCAACGGCGACTACTTTTGCTGCTAATGCTGCTGCTGATTTAAGCATAGCTGAGCAAAGTGAGGAAGTAAACGCAGAAGACGACGAACGAATAATCGATGAACAACTTCGCGACGCGAACGTAAACGCCGTCGCGGTTGCAAACAACGCCTTGCAAAAATTAACAGCCGCTATTCAAGAGATTGACTTACAAATCGATAGAGAATCGCCGCCACGCACGCCAAGATCACCATCATCACCACCACCACCATCAACAGCGCAAGAAGGCGGGGCTTTCATCACCGCCGAAAATCAAAGTGAAGAGGATACGTTCAACGATTTAAAGGAGGCGCTCTCCGAGGCGATTAAAAATGCAGACAAAGCAAAAGCAAAGCTTGGAGACGTCGAAGTAGCGGCAAATGACGTTTTGAAAGTGCGCGAACGCATCGAAACGTATCGTCAAAGCGCGACGTATAAGAAGAACGTTTCTTTGACATCTTCCGAAAATGGTAAACGCGGCTTGAGTGAAAGTCAGCCGGAAAATATTCAAGCTTTGCGTCAAGCGCTCGAAGCTGCCCAGGTCAAATTAAAAGAAGCTTCAGCTTCCTCGCGTAAACAAACTGTCGTTGTTGCCAGACAAGTTTTGGTATTGAGAGAACTTTTCGAGCCAGGAGCACAAAAGTCTGCAGAGAAGAGTAGTGAGAATGACGCCGATACCGATATTCAACGAGAACAACAACAAGAGGGACTGGTAGAAACGAAAAGAATCGACGAAGGTTTGTACAGTAAAATCAACTCGGCTCGTAAAGTAGCCGAAGATGCGATTGTTGCGTCGAATATTACCGAAACTTTAGCGAAACTAACGTCGTGGCCAGGCGCAAAACTTTCGCAAATTGTGACGAGGCAACTCGAAGAGATGGCGGCGATTGATGAAGACGCGGAAGATTTTGTCGGGTCAACAACATCAACCGGTGAAACCGACAGAAGCGATAACTTGGATAGCATTCTCCAGCCTGCTTTAAGAAACATGGTTTCCTCGTCCTTATATCGAGCGTCCGAAGAAGATACGAAGAATGCTAGGATTGCTTGTTCTCTTTCCTCTTGGATTTATAATTTTCCGGACCAAACGACAAAGGATGGTTTAACTCGAAACGGTTTGACCATGTTATGGAATTCGCACGAGCACGAAGAAGCTCTTTCGGAGGATGAAATTAGTGGCAACGACAGTCAACAACAACAACAACGACTCGTCCAAACCTCGAGTGTTGAGAATATCAACTTCACCGATGCCGAAGCCGCCGACTCGGAGATGAACAACGCAATTCTTTTAGAAAATTTGAAAAAGGAAAGACACAATCGAGAAGAATCGATTCGCTTAGCTTCTGCGGCGGCGGATGAAGCCATCAAAGCGTTGGCATCGGTGAAGAGAATGCGAGAATTAAAACCTGACGATCAAAACGCGGCCGAGGCTGCAAGAAAAGCCACGGAGCTCGCTAATTTGGTTTCTCAAGAGCTCACCAGAGTTTCGGAGTCTCAGAAAACGTTGAAGAAAGAACGCTCGGCGTTGTTACGCGAAAGCGAGAAAATAAGCGAGTTACAAAAACAAAGAGCAAAATCGAAAGCGTCTTCGGAAAACGGATTACAAAAGAAAAAGAAGAAGAATGGTAATAACAAAGAAGCCGGTGAGAATGCGGTGATGCCGGTGAACTATTGCGTGGGCGTAGACAAGGAAAACGCAACGTTATGGATTGTCGTCGAAGGATCGACCAACTTTGCCTCGTGGCAAACCAATTTAACTTGGACACCCACGACGTTTGAGGATAAAGAAATCAGAGTCCATCAAGGAGCGTACGCTTGCGCGCAAAGAATGTACGATCGCGTTGAAAAATTGTGTAAAGACCATTTGAAGACGTTTGGCTCTAAGAAGGCTCGGATAAAATTAACTGGTCATTCAATCGGTGGATCTCTGGCGTATTTGCTCGGTCTGATGCTCATTCTGAGAAATGGAGTTCCTCGATACGCGCTCGATGATATCTGGACGTTCGGGTCGCCGTACGTTTTCGATCGCGGTGCGGAAGATTTGATGCAAAGGATTGGGCTGCAGCGAGATTTCATTAAAGGCGTCATCATGGGCAAAGATATCGTACCTCGATCGTTTTCGTGCTATTATCCTCCGTGGACGCGTTCTATTTTGGGCTCGGCTCCCTGTCCTCGGCCGTTCAAATGCGTGAACATGCCTACGCTCTTAAACGAAGAAATGATGTACGCACCTTTGGGTGACATGTATCTTTTACAACCCGTACACGGTTCGGCGCATCCACTTTTACCAGAAGGACCGGGATTCTATAAGCTCCAAGGAGAAGAAATGTACGACATAATCGCCGCTAAAGCTCGCGAAAGTAGTTCGATATCGACGATGAGTCTAGATGCGAGTTTCGACGAAGAATCGCATTGGCTCGATGCGCAAAAAGACGAGCGTAAACTTGATTTTTACGCCGATGAAGTAGCTCAAACGCGAGGGTCAACAACAACTTCAACGACGAAGACTCTGTCTGAGAATTTAAACAAGATTGCGTGCTTAACGCAAGCGGATGCAGCATTAACGGCGTCCTTGATCATTTCCCAGATTGATAGAGAGCTCTTGACCAAAGCGAAAGAAGGCGTCGGCGGTGATCTATCGGTGATAATGCGAGAACAAACTCGAGATGCGGCGCAGAGAGTGATACTCAACACGCCACATCCACTCACAGTTTTGTCGGATCCGAGAAGTTACGGTTCGCAAGGTTCAATCAGTCGTCACCATAATCCGTACTCATATCAAAAAGCTTTGTCCAGAGCTGCGAAAGCTTCGGCGGGAGAAAATAAAGAATATTCATAAACACGCGAACAGTAGCAGTGAGCTTGTAAAATAAAATTTGTATGTACAACAGATAATGATAGTATATTTACGCGGCTTTCGCGAAGCCGACTCTGGACCCGCCGTGATCAAATACCGTGTGATACGGTCCCAAAAACACGTCACCTAGAATCCACAGAGGACCCATTGGTTTAGGAACATCTAAACCCATGAAACCGCTAATGCACGTGTTTGAGCCTTGTCCATCATCAATCTCTAAGACGTACTGTTTCGGCGTCAATTCGAAAGATTTACCGGCAATTGTAAACGAAATATTTGGCATTTCAACGATGGCGTTGCAATCGACTCCGGCTTGTCCACCCGGCTGCGCCGGGACAAAGTCACAAACCTTCTCGAGTTCATTCAAAACAACCGTACGAGTCACGTTCGCTTGCAATAACTCCTTCGCGTAATCCACGGCCATTTCACACGCCGAGCACGCAACTTTACTCTTTTTCGTTTCTTTTTCCTCATTCTTCTTTGACGGTTTGAAAAGATCGCCCAAAAGCGAGAGACCCCCGCGAAGACCGCGATGTTTCTTTTCCTCTCTCGTCGTCATCAATAATTTTCGAGACGTAGCCAACACCCCGGTTGGCTCACTTATTTCTTTTTCAATCGCATTTGTTTCAGCGGCAGCTGGACAGATGTTCAAACTCTCGCAGATTTGACTCGAATCGTACGTTTCGATGTCGTCCAAAAATTCTTCGCCGTAACGTTTAATGGCAATCTTACACTCTTGAATCATCAAGTTTTCGGCGCCGATTGCGTCGTTAATTTTATCGATGACGGCGGAAGGTCCGGCGAGCAACGATGTTCCTGTATCTGCAATCGCTTGATGCTTAGTAGAGGAGGAGAACGACACCGTCGTCTTGTCGTTTTTGTCGTCGATGAATGAAAACTCACCAACTTTCACGTCATCCAAATCGAATTGCCAGTAGCCTTTCTTCGTCAAATCCACCCAGACGTGCTCGCCGACGAAGTGCTTCTCGTCGACGCCACCAAAGACGAGTTCACCACCATCAACCACACCGTCTCCGTCTTGATCTCTGTTTAACCAAAACGAAAACTGATCTTTCTCGACTTGATTTTGCGCGACGGCGTTATCAAACACCGGCGTGACCCCGTCGACGGCGATTTCCTTAAATCCCAATCCTAAGATCCCGTCAAACTTAGCGAAAAGGAACGTCAATCCCGGCTCTTTCGTCGCTTCCGCAAACGTCTGATCTTTAATTTCAATCGAATTTCCCAAACGCACCGTATCCGAGCTCAAGAACCCGCTCAACGACCCAGATCCGTATTGAATTGCAAAATCCTCACCGTTCGGCTCGTACGACCTGCTCTTCTCGCTGTCGTACTTTTCGTGCGCGTCGCAGGGAATTTGAGAAAACTTGCACTTTGACGACGGCACCCACAAATTCGAGCTCCCGGTATCGAAACACACCTGAAATTTCTGCCCTGGCGTTCCGATTTCCACCGGACCGTAATATTGCGCGTCCATGTAATTCGCGATGGGCACCGACGACGTCGCTCCTCCTTCTCCTCCGATCGCCGCGTCTTCAGACGATTCCATCTTCTTGTCCTCCATTAAACTCGTTTCGGCGTTTCTCGTGTACTTCTCCACCATTTGCTTCTTCTTCATCTCCGCGTGTTTCGCGCGCAGCTTGGACGCTTTCATCTTCGTTTGCCAGTTTTCGCTCATCGCTTCCTTGTCCTCGTTTGCTTTCATCAAAGGCACCTTTTTTTGCAAGGACACGCGGTGAAGAACTCCTTGGACGTTATTACTCTTATTACGTTGATGATGATACCGAAGACCACCAAAACCATCATAAAACAGCATCAGCATCGCTCCTCCTACTAAAGCGAGCGTTATCGTCAACGAACGAGGACGTGCGCGACGTTTGTCTTCTTCTTCTTCTTCTTCTTCTTTAGGGAACATGATGAGGAATTCTTCTTCACCGCACAAAATTCGTGACGAAGATGATGATGATGACGATGATGCTTTTGGTATGTAAAAGATGAAAGAAGACCAACGAAGTGTAGTAAAACGAACACTTTTAGAAGACAAAACCAAACGAAGTCGAAAAACGAATTCTCTTCTTCTTCTTCTTACGGTACACGTCTTCTTCCTTTATTATTATTAGTATTATTAAACAATATATGAGCGAGAAATTATGAAATTATGATTGCATTTTGTGAATTTTGGGCAAATTTATTATTATTATTTAAACTACTGTGGTACTACTCTGACTAGGTAAATTACAACTCAACTAGGACTCCCAATCTTGAATATTCTAACAGAACACGCCGTCGCACAAGCTTTACGTCCTCTCCTTCTCCTCCGTTTCCAAATCTCATCGCATGAGAGTACTCCGAATAGCGACCACCACGGTGCTCCCGGTTTAAAATTTCTGCTCGAGTATTCCAATCGTCGTCCCATGAGCATGCTTCGAATAGCTGATACTTTACAACACCCGTAAGTGGTTCAAGTTACTACTCGCGTTCGCTCCTAGGCAGCGCCGCGCAAATTAAACGTTTAATTATTATTGGTCGATGTTATTGTTTTCGACATCTCCTTCTTCCAAGACATTGACATTTTCTTCTTCTTCTTCTTCTTCTTGTTGCTGTTGCTCTTTGCGCTGGTATTTGCGTCTCCGCGGTTTCTTCGATTCCCGGAGAGGGATATCTTTGAACTCACCGTTCGGTTTAAACAGTCTGACACTTCTTTGGTACTACTCTAAAATACTAAATTTTACCTCTTTCTCCTCTTTGTCTTTCTTTCGAAAACGACGTCGGTACGCGCGACGAATTTACAAGAAGAAGAAGAAGAAGAAGAAGAGTCCCCGTCGTCGTCGTGTTTTGAGGAAGAAAACAGTCTCGAGCCTTCGTGAACGGGAGAGTTCTTCGCGTTTCCGTGAGGGAAGCACAAGACCGCGCCGACTCGCGGCGCGACGGCGTTACCGACGATGACTTTTTTCTTCTGTTCTTCTTCGTTAGTATGATCGTCATCATCGACGGAATAGAACGTCGTCTCGCCACCTCGAAAGCTATCGGTCAAGTAGATGAGAAACGTGAGGCGCGTCGTCCGCTGGTTTTCTTTATTATTAGTGTTGTTACCGTCGAGGAGCGCGTTCGCGTCGACGATGAATTCGTTGGTTTGTTCGTCGAGCATACCGCACGGCCAAGCGCCGTCGAGATGTCTGCGATAGACGCTCTTATCGTCGTATTTGAATATTCGAAACCGCGGGTTTATGCCGACAGGAAGCCAATAATGGTGGACAGAATTATCGTCGTCGTCCTCGTCGTCGTCGTCTTCGAACGCATCTTCTTCGTCGGCGTGGAAATGGTCGCGAATTCGTTGCCAAATATTTTCTACGACAGCATTATACACGCATATTTCGCAATACTCCATCGACTCTTGGTCGTTCTCGTCGTCTTTAACGAGTCCACACGCCAAAGCGCTTCGAACGAATAACTCACACTCTGCTTTCGCGAAAACAGACGTCAACGCGAATATCCCGGGTCCAACCGTTTGACTCAAATCGACGCGATTTACTCTCGGCGCTCGAAAGCCTGCCGGCGCGAGTACCAAAGCGTTTGGAGAGACTGGTCGAAAGAGTTTCAACGGTAAACGATTTGCCGGTCGCCGTCGACCGTCGTCCTCGCAACAAACGATGAAGCGTAAGCTATTATTGTTGTTACGCAAAGCGGCGGCGTGTATTTTTTCCTCTTCCTCTTCCTCTTCCGAACGCGCGGGTAACTCAACTCTGTTTCTAATTTCCACGCGAACTCTTTCGCGACGAGGAGAAGCATCATCATCGCTCACCATCCACGCACGAATCATTTCTCGTTTTTTCATCTCGAGACTAGGCGCGAGTCTTCCCGCGCTCTTCTTCCTCGTTTTTTTCTCCTCGTCGTCTTCGTCGTCGCTGCTTTTGCGAATTAATTTCAATACCCGCCACAAAAGCTCGTCCTCTTTCTCCTCTTCGCCGACGACGACCATGTGACCACCACCGATGCCGTTGAAACTCTTCCTCGCGAACGAACACCCTCGCACTAAATTCTCCCTACCAATCTTCTCGATCGTCTTCTCGACGCCGCTCACGTTCTCGCCCTTTCCGCTCTTTCCGCTCTCGTCAACGACGTCCTCCTCCCCGTCCTCGTTATTCTCAATCAGGAGTAACTCTGCGGCTGCGTTTGCATCTCCCGCCGCGCAAAACGTAAAATACGCGCATCGCAAAGACGCGTTCGTCAAACGAAGAAGTTGATGAGTCGTCGTCGTCGTCGCAGTAAACACTCGTCGACGACGACGCCCTTCAACATTTTTGGTGTTCAACTGCTTGACTTTTCCCAGGACTTTCTTCACCGCTTTCGCGTTCGCGCGGAGTTGACACAACGCGAGCACTCTCTCCAACAGTTGAGAGAGATTGCGAAAAGAAAAGAGTTGTTCCTCCGAGGAGAACAAACACACTTTGTCGCAGTCTGAATCGTCCCCTGTGTGATCGTCTGAGATCAAAAGCAAGTCGTCCAAGACGTGCAAAAACGCTTTCACCGAGGAGGTCAGATTTCCCGCTCGCAACGCGACGTCGCACACGCGCTTCTGTTTGTTCGTTTCGACGACAGAAGAGGAGAGAAACGACGACGCGTCGTTTTTGTTTACTTTTGCGCGACGAGCGAGCGAGGTGTTTATCTCCTTTGTCTTTGTCTTCTTCTTCTTCTTCTTTGACATGATGATGAGGATGCAAAAGCCGTTGAAGACGAGCGTGTGCGTGTTCTGAAGCGCGAGCGTTATGCGTGTTCATGTTTATAAATCATAATGAAGGCAAAGGTATTACTCTGTGCGATGCAAAATTAGTATTAAGTAGTGCGTGTTTTACTAAACTCTCTCTCTAACTCTCTTTTGTCTCTCTCATTTCGCGCGATGACGTTATTCTTCTTCTCAACTAAACGTACGCTCTCTCGTTTTCTCGCTCTCGACTACTTCGCGGCGGCGGCTCGAACGTTGAAGACGAAGGCGTCGCACTTTTCTTTCGACTTTACGACGCCGCTCTCGTCGCAGACGCCCGAGGCGACGTCCACACCGTTCGGACGTAACACCATGACCGCTTCGGAGCAGTTTTCCGGCGTCAATCCACCGGCTAAAATCCATCCTTTCCTGGAACATCCTTTGGGAACTTTTAAGTTTTCCCACTCGAATTTCTCCCCAGATCCGGCGTTGACGCCGTCGATTAACACGTAATCTACCGTTTTCCTCGGTCCATTTACCCAATCAATCGGTGCTTTCCACCCTTTCTCCCCGGATAACATTTCTTTCCTTCTCGAGGCTAACTCCTCTTCGCTCTCCCCCGGCATTTCCGTCACGATTTTCCCGCTCTCGTCCGCCGAGCACACCCAAATAACTTTGATCTTTTGCGGAATATCCTTCAGAGATTGTCTGGCCAAATCGCCGTGTAACTGCGCGTGCGTGTTATATCCAAGCTCTTCGCATATCTTCGCTATCGTCGCTCCGTCTTCGTCCACGAACACCGCGACTGGCGTTATCACTCTTTCTTTACTCTTTTCGCACTCCTTTACGATCTTTTTCGCTCGTTCGATATCGACCGACCTTTTACTCTTGGGCCATAAGATCATCCCAACGTGTGAGGCGCCGCTGTCGATGGCGACGCGACAATCTTCCGCGGTGGTGATGCCGCAAATTTTCACCACTTTAGGTACATCGAAATTCATCGCATTCTTCTTAGTAGGGGTATTCGTTTTTCGCTCTTCTTGTTCTTGTTGTTCTGATGATGATGATGATGTTGCGCGAGGAGGATCGAAAGAAGATATCTTCTTCTTCGTTCTTTCTCTTCTTCCTCCTCCTCTCGTTGCTTCCAAACGACGACAA
>JACLAA010000592.1_pt1 | contig 15757 bp, 14 predicted proteins | sample 8027891 | NCBI WGS metagenome assembly JACLAA01 (sample SAMN15724900, study PRJNA655200) | protist metagenome | isolation source: fluorescence activated cell sorting (FACS) single amplified genomes of... | place: Spain: Blaines Bay Microbial Observatory, Mediterranean Sea | collected 2016-01-19 | reverse complement strand
GCGTTTTTGGCTCCGCGTGCGGATTTTTCGAGCTGTGTCTAGTCGCTCGGGATCAGGGAGCTTGCAATGCTTGCGCGACGCAGCTGGTTGCAGCAAGGCCGGCCTTTGGCGTTTGTGCTACCTGCCAGCGGGTTTTTTTGTTGGGGGGTCGCGAAGTGATTCGTGGCAGGCTAACCAGCTCTGCAAGAACGCAATGCACCGGTGGAACGGCGCAAGTGACAGTTAGATTTTGGGCTCAAGTATTACATATCCTGTCTCCACGACGACCGAGACGACTTCACTGACATCCTTGAAGATAGATGTCAAGATCTCGTTGAACCTCGGATCACCGGGCCAGGCCGTAACCGGAACAGCCCTATCCATTCTTGGAACTGCGCTGGAGATCGCGGGATTTGGTACTCCACTAACGACCTGTTAACTACGCACGAACCACCGGTGGGCTTGGGGCGCCCCTTCTTTTTACTTCCGAAACCCCCGACACACCGCGCGCAAGCCAAAAACGCGAGCGGACAAGAAACCGACAACCCGCGGGCCGCCCGCGCTGTTTCAACCACACACGCCTGGGAACGGGTTCTGGCGGCATCCTGATGAATTTCAGTACGTATAAAGCTCGACAACGTCGACGTCGTCGCCGCGAGCGAGACGCGAAGTATTTTTATATTGAAGCAAGGTCCAGGCACAACAGTCTCATCAAGCACAAGCCACCACCGCCCTCCAAAGCATGTACCAAATCAGATTGTAGCACGGCACCGTCGACAGCAACAACCACGGCATGCCCTTACGGAAGACGACTGGGTAGAGGCACCGGAAGAATATATATAATTTCCCGCAAAAAGCGGCCAATTCAACGTCCGCTAATAATCCACAAGCCCACAACGACACCAAGAACGGCGGCGCCTGCTCCAACGTGTTCAAAAACGTCCGATCCCCGAGCAACCGCAGCGTCCGCGTCTTACTCGAGCCATACCCACCATACTTGAGCTGCACGAGCGTCGGCTTCTTGCCGTCGGCGTTCGGGGGCAGAGTCCGCCGACTGCGTTTCGTAGATGGCATGGGTCGCGGCGATGGCGTAGAGGTGGGCTCGACCATGGGCTCGGCCGTAGGCTGTGGGCTCCGCAGCCGATCGGTCGTGGGCTCGAGGCTCCACAACAAATACAGCTTCGACCACGACTGGAAGAAGCAGAACGCGTAGTACATGACGACGTACGCGGCCGTCACGCGCACAAGCGGCGCGATCGCGGCGACCTGCGCCGGCGCGAGCACCGCCGCCGAGGCGTTCGTTCCGCCGCCGAACCAGGCGGAGTAGTTGGTAGACACGCCCATGGCGCGCGCCTCCTCGAGCGCTGCCCGGGCCCGATTCCACATGATGGCTAGGATGGCTTGATGGCTACTGCCCGTCGGTGGCGTCGCCGCGCAGCGTCGCGATGCAGCGCGTGCGTGCGGAACGAATCCTTTTTCAGCTGTTTGGGCAGCCTAGTGATTGGGCCGCCTCGTGATGATACGATGAGCTGTCTGCCGAGAAGGCGGATTGGGCTGTGGCTTTCGAGTGCCTTTTGCCACCGGTCCGATTGCTCAGGTACCCATGCATCAGTAGCCGGAGGAGTAAGGACGCCCTGCTTGATTGCTAGTGTCTTACGGCCGCTAGCGCGCAGCTTGCCCAGCCCAGCCAGCGTTTTGCGAGCCACTACGGTGCTGTGGTGAGCCAGTTACTGTCGCATTTGTCACGTTTTTGCAGCGTCCTTGGCCTGCAGAAGCAATAGCGAGCGCGGAAGGCAGTGCAGAGCCACCCTGGGATAGCACACTGCACTCGTGCATCGATTACACGCCGCGCGGCGGACACGAGCACGTACACCGTTCCGTATTGCCGTCGCACAGCCAGTTCGAAGCGCTAAAAAATGGCACAACAAGAACCGCAGCCCAAGAAAGTGAAGCTCGTCGACTTCTCCGCCGCGAGCGCCTTTTATGGTTCCAGAAAGGGCTACGCCTTCAAGACGGGCGACCAGGGCCTCGGCTACTATCTGGATGACGTCGGTAAGGCGAAGGAGCGCGTATTAGAAGGCTTGGAGGGCCCCGGACTCTTCGCACGGGCGCCGGCCGTCGACGTCGAGGCGCCCGAGACCGTCAAAGCGCCCGTACCAGCGCCCGCGGAAGAACCGCCGAAGAAGAAGAAGCGCTTCGACCCCTTCGCGGACTTACCACCACCCAAAAAGAAGTCCGCGCCGGCCCCGAAGCCGCCGACGCCGGAACCCGCGGAAAAAGCGCCGGTCAAGGTCTTCACGGCCGGCCTTTTTAAGCTCGAGCAGGTCCACTGCCTCCACATCGTGCGCAAGCACAAGGACGCGCGGAACCCGACGTCGTGGCGTCATCCTGGGCGTAGGATTGATCGATCAAGGCAGGACGCGACTGATGAACTTGAAAAAATGAGGACGAAATTGCTGGCCGGTTTGCGTGCGGCGTCTTTTGGTCTTCGCGCGTCGCGGCGATGGCGTGCCGGTGGGCTATGACGCCATCAACGCGACCCCCCACGCAGCACCGACGCACCGGCGCCGCTCGCTCTTCCAGGAGCTCGCGAAGAAGTTCTCGGAGTGCGGCTCGGCGAAGAAGGGCGGCGACCTGGGCATGTTCCGGCGGGGCAAGATGAGCGCCGCCTTCGAATTGGCGGCCTTCAACCTCGACGTGCACGAGCTGTCGAAGACGGTCGCGTCGTCGTCGGGCGTGCATTTGATATACAGGGTCGCATAATTAGTCACCATTGTTATACATCGCCCCGCCCCCGTTCTTCTGCGGGGCGAGGTCCGGCATCTTTGATTTGTACGTCCTATAATCCGACGCCTCGTCCTTCTTCAGATTTGTTTTTGTGGAAGACACGCGCAGCGAGTCGACGACGGCCCGCGAGGTTTTCTCGCCGTTCTCCTTTTTCCACCTGCTGGCCTGTGGGTGGAACGTCGCGTCGATGGCGTGGAGGTGGCGTCTTTCCCCACCAGCACGCCATCGCCGCGACCGTGCGAGTCGAAGGGAAGAGGACGCCGGGGCGCGGGCCGTGGTGCCGGCGACGAGGATGACGACGTCCCTCGAACCTGGTGGAGACACGGCTTTCACGAAGGCGCGGCGCTGGACCTCCGCATTTCCTTTGAGTGCTGTGAACGAGTACTCCAATAAACGCCCACCGTCGACGGAGCGGTCGCGCTCGTCCCGCAAGACGCGGACGTCCTGGGGCGCGCCGTACGCGCCGTAGCGGCCGGATATCCCGAAGATGTTGTCGGAGAACCATGAGGCTGAAGAACTCGTCCCCTGCGGCGGCGTCTTCGACACGAGGAAGGCGCCGTCGCCTCCTTCCTTGCTTCTTACCTCGACGTCGTAGTAATTCCCGAGCTGCAGGAACCAGGGCGTCTCGAACGACGCCGTCGCGACGTAGCCGTCCGCCATGACCAATTCGGCGGACGCGACCTGCGCCTTGCCGATTTTCTCGATCCGCGGCTCGTTTACCAGAATACAGCCCGTGTCGGGCCGCGTCTTGCCGCTCATCGTCGTCGCCGATATCGCGAGCGCTGGTTTTTGTTGTACCTCCGCGATGAATGGAGTGAGCAACGCGGCCGCGAGGCGCGCGGCGGCGCGACGCTGGAGCAGCGGTCGCATGGTTGCTGGCTTTGCGGGAACGGATCGCTTGCAAGTGCTGGCTCTGCGGCGGCAGCACGTGGGGCGTGTTCAGCGGTCTCTGGTCGCGTTTTTGCAGGTTAGGAATGCAAGAGGTAGGACAGAATCGTCAAAACGAGCAGCCAACTGCACGTAGATGCAAATTGGGCCGGGCACTGGGCAAAAAAAGGTGGGAGAGCTTTTCGCTAGTGTCTTACATGCCGCTAGCTCGTCGAGCTTTTCAGACGTCGTAGGGGATCTACTCGGCCTAGGACGAGCCAGAGCTCCGTTCAGCGCTTCAGGGCAACGCCACGCAGCCGCCCTTCACCGCTACGCCAGCCGCCGCAGCGCCGCGGTACGCCTAGCTCGCCACATTACAAAAGGCACAGCTGCCCGCCAGACACGCCAGCGCCGCGACGCACGGAAAAACACGAAAAGCACAAGATGTCCAAGCTCGCCTTCGACTACAGCAAGTGGGACAACATCGAGATCTCCGACGACGAGGCCGACACGCACCCGAACATCGACAAGGCGTCGTGGTTCCGCATGAAGCACCGGTCTCGCGTGGAGAGGGAAGAGACGGAGCAGATGGAGAAGACGGCGATGGAGAAGGAGAACAAGGCCGACGGCGAGCGGGAGCGGGAGATCGTAAGATTGCTGGCCGAAGTGCGGTCTGGTGGCGACGCGGCCGAGTACGAGGACGAAGATGCTTTAGTGGGCGAGCTCGAGGAGGTTTGTGGCGGCGTGGAAGCAACGTCGCGTCGCGTCGATGGCGTATGGGGGGCGTGGAGAGCGTCGCATCGACGGCGTGCCCGTGGGGTAGATGCACCCTCGAGATGCGACTCGTCATACGCCGTCGACGCGACGGGGAGAGTCTCGGCAACGGCGTAGAGCGAGCACGCCATCGAGCAGAGTTTGATCGCGCGCAGGTCCGCGGCCGCGTCAAAGATAGACTAGACAAGATCGACTTCATGGAGAAGAACAAGAAGTGGAATGTTGATAATTTGTCGCATACCGCTACGGATAGGACGATTCTGTCCGGGAAAGGCAGTTCGAAGGAGGACTTGGTGGGCGGCATGATGTCGGGCACCAAATCCAATAAAGACGGGCCCGTCGGGCCCCAGTCCGAGAAGGCCGCCGTGAACGCGTATGCGGACTTCGTGGACAAGCACGAACAAGTGCTTGAGGACTACCTAGCTACTACCGAACTAGAAGACTGTAAAAAGAAGTTACATGAACATGGGGGTACCTTACTCCACGAGCACGCGCAATCCTATATCTTGTTATCCTGCCTAGAAGACGAGATGAACGGCTTCCCGGACAAGATGAAGCTCGCTTCTCGCAATAGCCAAGTGCTGTCTCATGTCACTGATCTTGCACAATCATTAAATAGACACCCGCGAGATGTTGTATTACCCTTCTTTTCAAGAATAGAAGATCCCAGATACCGAGCAGGCTTCGAGGAGGCCGTCCAGGACTTCATCGTTAAGATCCAGAAAAGAGCTGTCGACAAAAGGAAAGAGATGGACGCTAACGAACCGGTGGAATTGAGCAGGGAGGAGAGATTGGGCCCCGGCGGTCTCGATCCGGTGGAGGTCTTCGAGACGCTCCCGGAGTCGATGCAGGAAGCGTTTGAAAAAAAAGACACGCAGATGTTGCAAGTTGCGTTAGAGGCGATGGAGCCCGACGAGGCGAAGCGACACATGGACGCCTGCGAGGCGTCGGGGTTGTGGGTGCAGAACAACAGCTCTGAAGAGGCTACCGTTGTCGATGACGGGCTCGCCTAGGTAGGCCATGTTCATAAGATGACCTATCCGTTGGTATTTCGCGGCGGCGGCGTGAAGGGGGTCAACTTGTGTTCAGTGTCACGAGGGTGAGCGAGCGAGCTCCTACTCGCGCTCGAGAGAGGGGTGCGCGCGCCGAAAGGATCAGTTTTCTAGTGTCTTACTGGCCGCTAGCTACGGGATGGCGCTGGACGGCCCGTGAATAGTTACCATCCCCACCTTGCCCTCCCCCGTCCGTCCGTCCGTCCCCGTGGTACGGGAATCGGACCAAGGCCGGCTGGTACTGAGAGCTCGGCGGCCACGCCCTCTACGACGTCGCCCTCAACCTGGTCCTCCTGGGGCTGCAGTACGTCGTGCGAGTCGGTCGCCTCCCGCACGCGCTCGAAGAAGAGCGCCTGAGCGAACTCCCGTTCTCCACGTAGCGAGCGTAAGCACACATGCACGGCACTAGGAGACAAGATTTCATTTCGGCCGAGTTATACGGGGGAAGGGGAGGCCGGAGGAAACACTTGGTCTTTCTCGGAGTCAGGGCGAGGCGGGGCGATAATAATAATCGCCCGGCGGCAGCGGCTTGTAGCCCTCGAGGTCGCCGCCGCCGCCCCCCGCCGTTGCCCGCCCGCCCGAGGTCCTCGCCGGCGCGGCGCGGCCGCCACCCGCCGGCGTGTCCAGAAACCCGAGCCCGCCGACGCCCGCCGGCCCCTCGGCCTCGGGCGCCTCGCCGTAGCCCGCGTAGGGGTTCGGCGGCGGCACGGGGTCGTACGGCGGCTTCTGGAACTGGGCCGGGTCGGCCCCTTCCGCCATCATGCGCTCCATGTCCTCGTAGGACAGGGCGTTCCTCTTTTCGAGTGCTTTCGGGTCGAGGATGAGATGCAAAGCGTCGGCGAAGTGGTCCGAACATTGCATCACTTCGGCCGTTCGCTGCGCGTTTTGCTGCGATAGAGCCAGTAAATCCGTCGCCTCCTGCTGCAATTTGCGCAGTTCCTCTGCTCGCTCCGCTAGCGTAGATGATAAATTCTCCCGCTGACTCTCAAGCAGAGCCTCGCGCATCTTCACCTTCGACAACCCAGACAAAAAGACGACGTTGTGCCAGTGTCTAAACGACGTATAGATCTTGATCTTCATCATGCGCGTCATGATCTTCTTCAACAAATTATATTGTTGAGTGAATTCGTCGGACTTGCGCTTCCAGACCTTGAACGAGAGCATCGACATGTTGCCCGTCAGCTTCGACAGAATTTTGATCATCATGTCCTTCTGGGCGCCCGTCGCGCGGTTGAAGGCCGCCGACGCCGCCTGGTTCTGGCGCTCCTCGGCGTCGTCCTTGTACTTCTTGGCGAGTCTCTCGAGCTCCTCCAACTCTTTAACTAGTTGATCTTTGAGCTCCAATTTCTTGATGAGCTCCCACTGCTGCGTCACGTAGCGCCACATGCCGAAGCCCTTATTTAAGAAGCTATGCATCATCCTCTTCAGGATCTTGATCATGAGCAGTTTTTGTAATTTAGCACCAAAAGTTTGTTTGTACCAGTGCCCCCAGAACAGCCGCACTTTGAGAGTTGAGAGTCGCGTGAGGATCTTCCAGATGAGCTTCTTCTGGGAATCCGTCGCCGCGCCAAACGCCAAGGCCGCCGCTTCGTCGGCCCGCCTTTGCGCCTCCGCTTCCAATTCCTCGGTCTTCTTCTTGCACTCCTTCAGCTGCTTCTTCAGTTCCCTAATTCTTTCACCAGCTCTCTTTTGAGCATCTTTTATAGTGACCGTGTGCCAGTGGTTCCAGGCCACGAAGTAGTTCATGTTTCCGAGTCGCCCGATGATTTTCGTCATGACCTTGCGCTTGTGGTCGTCCCGCAATGCGGCGAGTTTGGCCTTCAATCTATCACGTTCCATGGCGCTCTCCTCCGCGTCGCGGCACAGTTCCGCGATCCAGTGGTCGTAGGCGGAGCGCTGCTTGTTGAGGTGGCCCTCGACCATCGCGACGGTCTTGTTCCTTACCGACACATGGCCGGGCTCGCGCGCGTGCTGCTTCGCCATGCCCTTGGGCATGAGCGACATCCTGGCGTTGCTCGGGCGCGCCCTCGGGCGTCTTTACTGTGGCGGCGCCCTGGCCCTCCCCGGGCTGTTTCTCCTTGGGGCGCCGCCGGGGCTGCCTCTTTTTGCCGTATGTGCGGCCGCTGAACGACGGCGTCACGTAGCGCCGTGAATTGGCCCCGCCGGGGTGCTCTTCGATGCGCTGTGGGCCGATTATTGGCGGCGCCTCTCAATCGCAGCGCGGCGTTACTCTAGCAGGCGACCACTAGGGTTACCTGTACAAGTGCGCCTTTGCGGCCCCGGTGCGGTCGCGGGGGCCGCGGAGAAGTCGCCGGACGGCCTCGGGAGCGTAGGGCTCGCGAAGGGACGCCTCGGGCGGAAATTGGTGGGGTGGAGCTGCCCCTTGGGCTGCCCCGGGACCGCCTTGAGCTGCGTCGGCCTCGTCCGCCGCCCGACTGCTCTCGGCCCGGAGGCGAACCCACCTCGGCCTCGACCTCGGCCTCGATGAGCGCCGCGCGCGAGCGCGCACGCGAGCTGGAGCGTCGCGGCCGGCCAAGACCGCTCGCGACGGCGACCGTCCAGGCGCCGCGCGGGCTGGAGGCGTCCCGCGTCTCGTTTCCTGCCGGCGAGCTAGCGGCCTAAGACACTAGCAAGCGGGCCGAGCCGGCTCGCGCTTTGTGGGCAAAAGCGCAATAGATTGGCTGCAAACAGCGTAGGCATACGCGTGCTATCACCCATTCGAGCAGGACAACGTCCAAGCAGCATAGCGCGGGCAGCGGCCAAGCCAAGCCCACAGCTCTCCTGGACCTAAACAGCACGAAACGCGCGCGACAAGCGCCGCAAAAAAAGGACAGCGAAAAAAACAATGGACAACCTCCAGTCCGTCGAGTGCGAGGGCGCCCTCCAAGCGGCTCTGAGCCCGGACGGCTCTTTAATATGCCTGGCACGCGTCGGCGCGAACGGCGCCGCCGTCGTAAAGACGAGCTCGGCGTTCGTCGCGGAGATCGAGGGCACGGCGCAGCATTCGGTAGCGGCCGCGAGCTGGAGCCACGACGGGTTAAGGGTCGCCTGCGGCGGCGCGGCGCCGGCGCCGCCGCCGGGCACCGCGCCGCCGGCGCCCCGCTTGGGCTTCGTGACGTGCTCGACGGCCCTTACTGGTGCGAGAAGCTTCGCCACGCAGCGACCGGCTCCGGTTTTATCCTTAGAATTCTCACCGGACGACACCAAGCTAGCTCTGGCGAGGACGGATGGTTTCGTGGAAGTGCTCGACGGCAATACAGGTGATATTTTACAGAGATTGAGGTTGAGAGGCTTTGAGGAGTTGTATGACCATCGGGCGCCTTTTGCAGGGTGTACACCAGACAGACCGATCCCGCCGAGACCTCCTACGACCCCCACACCTTGTGTTGGCGTTGTCTGGACTCCAGAAAGCTCAAAATTGGTAGTTGCAAGGGCGTCGGAGGCGACAATCTGCGACCTGAATATGGCCCCCTGCGCGCCCTTCGGCAACCCGGAAGCGTCGTTGCAAGAGCGTCAGATGGAGGACGAGGCGGCTGATGACAAACAGACCGTGACTAGATCGCTCAAATTATCGTGCGGGTCGTCTGCTCGGTCCGTGGCGACCACTACAACGGTTGGTGCTACTACTCAACATTTCGTGGCCGTGTGTGGCGGTTCGAGGGTTGTGTTAGCTCAACTGAATGAGTTGGCCATCGAAGTGAACGGTGATATTGTCTTAGATAGAGCTTTAACGGATGGACAGAAACCCTGGGTGTCCGCTTGTGCCGTCGCCTTCTGCTCTGGTATAAGGTTAGTAGTAGGCGGAGAACTCGCCGAGGCTCAAGGAGCCGTCGCGATTTTTGATTGCTCCAACGGCAACCCCCTCTCAACGCATCGAGCGAGAGCACCGGTATTATCACTGAGTGTTAGTGCAGACGGCAAGACCATGGCCGTCGGCGAGAAGAGGACCGCGCCACCGCCGCAGCCGACCGTCGCGGAGGCCCCGGCGCCGGCCCCGAAGGACCCCAAAATGTTCCAGTTCGGGAGTCAAGAGAATTTACAAGCTCCCGCGGCGCCGGTCCCCGTCGAGGACGAGGGCCCGAATTTGTTGAAATTGGTGCTGGATCAGCACGCGGCAAAACTGAAAAAGATCCTCGAGGACGAGTTCTCTTCCATCGCGGCGGCGGCGGCGATCGCACCCGCGCCCGCGCCGGACGCGATGGACACTTCTAGTGATCAGCCGGCCGCTCAGCAAGCTTTAGAAAGAGCCAAAACGAAAGTAGCGGAGACCTGCGAGCGCCACCAGGAGATGGTGCTCCAGTTGTTCCATGCCGAGCGCATGGTCCTCGAGTGGCGCGCGCACGGCTTCATGCAGGCGGGCGCCGAGGGCGAGGAGGACCCGTCTGCCGCCCCGGCGCCGCCGGCCCCGGTGCCCGCGCCCGCGCAGCAGTAGTAGAGTCTATTAAGAGCAGTTACCTAGTAATCAAGGCGAGGACTAGGATAAAGATCACGGCTCCCACGCGAAGATCGGCTCGCCAAACGGACCAACGGTCCCAGGACCAGCTTGCGACGACGCGTTGCCGTAGACCTGGCGCGGGCCCTTCACCGTGCCGCAGTGTCGTTCATAGAGCTCCAGGTCCTTTGAATACCATCGCCGCGCGAAGGCGTCCAGCGCCGCGCCGTGTGACGAAGGCCGCCCGCCATACAACTCAGAGTGGTTCGACGGGTTCCGCTTCGGCAGGGCACACGTATTATTAGCGCAGAACGGCTTTATAAGTTGAGAGAAGCTCGTCGTCAGTTCCGGAAAGCAGAGGAAGTTTATCTGATTCTCGTGGCCGTCGACCCACCACTCGAGCGGCCGAAACACGCAGTGCGTCTTTTTATCCGGAGAAGCCTGGAAGTACTCGCAATGTGTATCCAATCCATCAACATCCGCCAAGATGGTACTGAGGTTCTTGCCCATGAGCCAGCCGTGGCACGTGTTCCCGAGCAGCCGTTCGCCGCGCCACTCGCCGCCCTGCTGCTTGAACGCTAACGCGGAGACCAAACGTTCGCGCGGGTCCCTTAAGACCACATAACACGGCTTCGACGACCCGTCGCAGCGGTCGTCGTGGCCCAACACAAACACTTTGTCCGTCTTCGTTGTTGCGTCCTGGATCGCCCTGCCGGCGGTCTTGCCCGGGTGCATGAAGAACAACTTTGCCATACTCTTGACTTTTTTCCGATCACAGTTGCGCTGGGCGCACATGAGTTCCAGCGACTTTTTGAGCTGTAGATCAGTGACCTCCAATCCCGCCCTCAAAGCATGGGCGTGCAACGTATCCAAGACGTCCGCCGGCTCCTCCCAGGGCCGGCACGTCGCCTCGCCGACGCCGGTCACCTCAACACCCACTGTTTTAGGTAAAGTCACGCACCACCCCGGCCGCGCGGAACAGACCTTGAACGAAAGATGCTTCAGCTCGTCCTGGGATAGAGGCTCTCTCCTATCAGAAAACCGCTGGGCGAACTCCCGCAGCTTCCCGCGGGGCTCGTCCCAGGGCTTGACCTCCAGCACGTCGCCCTTATGCATCACAGAAACAGATGGTGCGATCGGCCGTAGGCACTCCCTCCGCTTACAAAACCAGCGCATCATGCGCGTCATCGACGCTTCGGCCGTCGTTTCGTTCGCCTTGAAACCGACACGATACGAGCCGCGGAACATCTTCTCGACACAATCAGCGGGGTCGCTCAGAGGACCGCACGCGGCCGCGCCGACTGTGCCGTTGTCGTGGTCCCAAATGTCTAACGACAATCGCGTATGTAGGCGCTGGCCGCATTTCGATGATTCGCAGAAGTGCCTTCTCACCTCGATGCCGGCCGCCAGGGCCAAGTCGACCGGTACGCCTTCTTTGATGAGTCGATCCTTGAGCAGTTCGGCGCACCACTCCGGCGGCGACCAGAACTCGCACGTCGCCGTCGCCTCGAGGTCCTTCTCGCCCGTACTTACTAAGATCACGGCCTTCCTGTCCTCCCGCAGCGTCTGCCGCGCGCACCGTCTTCTCTTACAAAACCAGCTCAGCATGTCCACGCAGCTCTCCCGTTTGATGTCCTGGCCCTTTGCGGCCGCTGCTCGGGCGAACTGCTCGATGGCGTCGGCGGGCTCCATCCACGGTTCTACGGTCAAGGATCCCAACGGGTCCGCACCCACCGTTAGATTGGTGGGTAAATCATATCTCGGTGAAGTGCCGTAGTGGCCGCACGGCCGGAGCTTGCAGAGTGACGCATGCGTGGCTTCCACGAATGCTCGAGATACGGGCAGCCCCTGCTTCACTAGAGCTTGGGCTACGCGCGACACGAAGCGCGCCGGGCCCTCTATCGGCGAAACGCCCCAGACCGTGGCGTTGCCCGGTTCGCCCGGCGGTATTATTCCCGGTTGGAAGCCGGCGATCATTGCGGTACCGGAGAGTGGCCGTCCCGCCGGCCTTTGAGCAGCGACCATTGTATAGGACTCATTCAAGGCATTCTCGTCAAATGTACTATGTCCAGCGCTCGTCGCTGCGGCAGCAAACCGTTCTAGACTATCCGCAATATTCAATTCATCGTCGGGAACGACCGCGTGGCCGATTTTTTTGACGACGACGACCGTCGCCCGCAAATCATCATTCGCTTTGTCCAGGACTTCGCTGCCGTCGTAGATTGGGAGAGGGTGGCCTCCCGCTGCATAGACGTACTCATCAAGATAAGTACTCTGTGTTTCATTCTCCAACAGTAGCAAATACAACCATTTCAGGGTCTCGAAAACGTGTGGAGGCTGCTCGTCCCTCTTAGTGCCTATCTCCACATCGTCAATGGTCGCGAAGGCGCCTCCCTGTATACGTGATGATGCGTTCAGTTTCCGGAATAGGTCGTAGCCTAGCTTCGCGTAGTACGGGTCATTGGTCGCGCGTCGCATGAAAAACAACGATGACGCTGTTTCTGGTCGTAAATCCCCCACGCGGCCCGTCGCCTGATCTAATGAAGGAGCGAGGCCCGTTTTTGTTCGTAAGGCTCTTTGTACACACGTCTCCACCAAATCGCGCGCGATGGTTTTGACTGAATCAGGATCGTGGACCGCCTGGGGCATGTGGCCCCATCTAGTTCGTGCCAGAAACCCAGGTAACGCGCAGGCCCGCTGGTGGAAGATGGGCGGCCCCCGCTCGCCTTGTAACATATCAGCAGCTACCGTGCCGTTCTCGTCCGTCGCCACGAAGGCTAACGAAGCCACGGCCGCTCGAGCCGCAAGTCTAGACGCCTTGCGCGCGAGCTCGTCGTTCGCTTGGCGCCCGCGTGCGACGAGCGCTGCGTAGAGCTCCGCGCCGCCCTCTCCTGCAGACAATCTCCCGGACGCAGACTCCTCGAAGGCGCCCTCTTCGATGGACGCTCGAGCCGGCGCCAGCGATCCTTGGAAGGTCCAGCCCTTCATTTCAAATAGTGCTTGTAATTGTCTATCCGAGGCCTCCGCGAAGCGTTGTTTCGACGTCGCCTTGGCGAGGGCTTTCAACTCTACCAATCCAGCTGTCAACGATTCGGAGTTTTGGACATTTATCGTCGGTTTGCTGACGACGCCCTCCCTTAGGTCGAAGATGTGCGCGTAGGGCGGGCCCGTCGGCGACGCGCCATACGCTGGCAGGAGCCGGTCTCCTAGTTTCTTGGCGGCCCCGAGGAAGCGCGCGTCGTCGGACAGAACATAGATGGAGAGCAACCCACCGAGGACCTTCGCGGCGTCCCTGGTAGCCGTGGCCACGTGCGCGTCCCCCGCAGAAAACTCGTCGGCCGCCCAGGCGCCGCACTGCCGCACGACGCCATCGAAGCCCATGAGCCACAGACCGTCGGCCGCCGCCGCGATCGTCTGGCCGAGCGGGCCGGCCGCCGCGGCGTCCACCGACTGCCGCGCGACTGGTCGTAACCAGTCGCTGCCCCAGGCGTCGCGCGCATACGTCGCGAACGCATACAAGTAGGCCTCGCGCACCGCTGCGGCCGATGGGCTCTTCGGGAGGGGGGGCTGCCGCACGGCTGCCGCTGTGATGGCCCACAGCAGTGCTGCCTTGCACATCATGGTTCCCACGAGAGGTTAGTCCATTGTGGGGCTGGCTTACCTGGTGCCCGGGCTGCCTCTACCTCGGTGCGTGAGGCTGGAAGCCTCCATCTCGCGTCTTCGCGCAGGTTATTAGCTAGCGGTCAATAAGGCACTAAAGTTTTTAATTACTAAAGTTTCTTATTTTGCGGCACGAGCAGCTCTGGACCAACTCAGGAGCACAAGGGCGCGACCTCTGTTGCGCTTAAACTCTTCTATTACTCAATTTATTGGCTGCGCTGCAATTCTAGGCCCAGCGCCACCCAAGTAAGAAGACGCCATGCTCAGACACGCGACTGGAGCACTGCGCCGCGTCGCCGCGCGGCGCCAGGCCAGCACCCTGATTCTAGCCGACCACGACGGCGCCAACATGACGCCGTCGACGCTCGCAGCCTTAACGGCAGCCAGCAAGCTCAACGAGACGAGCGCCGTCCTCGTCGCCGGCGCGCCGGCCGCCGTCGCCGAGCAGGCATCCAAGGCCGCAGGCGTGGAAGCGGTCTTCCACGTCGACGCCCCGCCGTCGGCCAAGGGCATCGCCAGTTTTGTGAAAGAAGGCGGCTACTCGCACGTCTTCGCGCCCGTCTCCAACAACACCAAAGACTTCGTGCCGCGCATCGCGGCGGCGCTCGGCGTCTCGCCGGTGACGGACATCTGCGAAGTCGTGTCCGAGGATACATTTATAAGACCCTTCTACGCGGGCAATGCGTTAGCTACGGTCAAGACGACGCAGCCTGTGACAGTAGCCACGGTCCGCGCCACGGCTTTTGAAAAAGTAGAGGCCGAAGGTGGTGCTGCGGGTGTCGAAGCGGCATCCATCGACGCGGCCGTCGCGCCGGAACTCCCGGAGAAGATCTCCGAGAGTAGCGGCGATAGCGAGAGGCCGGACCTCACGGCCGCGCGCGTCGTGGTGAGCGGAGGACGGGGCATGGGCAGCGGCGAGAACTTCGCCATGCTCGAGCAGCTCGCCGACAAGTTAGGAGGGGCCGTCGGCGCTAGTCGTGCGGCGGTGGATGCCGGCATGGTCCCGAACGAACTGCAGGTCGGCCAGACCGGGAAAGTGGTCGCGCCGGAACTCTACATTGCGGTGGGTATTAGTGGCGCGATCCAGCATTTGTCGGGTATGAAGGACTCGAAGACGATCGTGGCCATCAACAAGGACGCCGAGGCGCCCATTTTTCAGGTCGCGGACTACGGGCTGGTCGCCGACTTATTCGAGGCCGTGCCCGAGCTCGACGCGAAGCTCTGATTGATCGACTAATATTGTTCAGTTCAAGTCATTAAACAAGGGGAGTCAGTTGGAGTCGCCGAGGGCCTTCTTGGCCGACAACGACTTTCTGCCCTTCCTCGCGCGCGCTTTTTCAACCTCGCGATCAGCAAGTAAATTGAAGCCCGCGACACAAAGGTCCGCGAGGTCCTCCGAGGGGCAGTGGACCAGCGTTGAGTCGCCGTCGTGGTTCACGATGAAGCTCCGCGCCGATAGCTCGCCGAGCTCCGCCGGCAGCGGCCGCGCGACGCAGCGCATCTCCGCGACGAGGAACGCCGTATCTCGCTCTCCTACCGTCCAGGCGCAGCGCGCGCGCCCGCGCGTGTCCGTGCCGAGCGAGAGCAGCGCGTGTTCCACGGTCGCGCGGCTCCCGTTGGCCCTGCGCCACTCGTCCGACGGCCGCACGTCGACGTCCAAGCCGCCCCGCAGCAGCGCCTCGAACTCGCGCAGGAACTCGTTCTCGCTCTCGGCGACGGCGCGCTCGCGCTCCGTCGCCTCGTGCGTCTTCGCCGCGTCGCGGCCGGCCTGCGCCGCGGCGGCGTCGTGGACCGCCGCCGTCGTCGGGCCGCCGTCCCAGAGCTTCTTCCGCGTCTGCGGCGACGTCGTGCAGGGCCGCGGCCGCGCGCGCGGCTTGGTGTCCTCCGCGGACAGCGGGTACGCGAGCTCCGAGGCTTGTGTCTTGGCCGCGCTGCGGCGGCGGCGGCGGCGCAGGAACAGGACGTGCGCGAGGATGATCGGAAGAATCAAGAGTTCGCAGTGGTAGGTTGCCAGCGATTTGGCGTTCGCGGCCGGCGTTCGCGGCGCTTGCGGCGCTCGCGGGGCTGCTTTCGGCTGCTGCCTGAGCACCGCTTTTGGTGCGGAGTTTCTAGCGCGAACGCAGCCGTGCGGGACAGGCGCAGCGCAGAGCGGCATAGTTGTTGCGTCTACGATAATTGGCTGCGACGTAGATAAGGCCGTCAAATC
>JACLAA010006671.1_pt1 | contig 15770 bp, 11 predicted proteins | sample 8027891 | NCBI WGS metagenome assembly JACLAA01 (sample SAMN15724900, study PRJNA655200) | protist metagenome | isolation source: fluorescence activated cell sorting (FACS) single amplified genomes of... | place: Spain: Blaines Bay Microbial Observatory, Mediterranean Sea | collected 2016-01-19 | reverse complement strand
GGTCGACGAGCTGAGGCTCAACGTCGCTACGCTCGACGAGAAGTTCAAGCCTACCGACGCGCGCCCGGTCAGCAAGGCGCCCGCCGAGGAGCCCGCCGCGGTCGTCGCCGAGGCCCCGGCGCCCGCCGCCGCCGTCGCCGAGGCGCCACCGCCAGCGGCGTGGGAGCATTTCTTGTGCCATAAGGACGCTGCGTGTTCTCTCGGTGTCAAGGAGGACGACATCGATGCGCTCGTAGAAGATTATGCTCAGAGGGAGAAAGCAGAAAAAAAAGGGCGCGTATTTAGTCCAAAAGCGCCGTCGCGAGTCCGTGACAAGGTCGAGGCGCGCAACGGGATCGTGAGGCAGCCAAAGCCCTTCAAAACGGCAGAAGAGCTGGTCGCGCGGGCCGGCAAAGCGAGCGACGCCTTCCACGCGACCTTGACTCCCATAATTGAAGATGCCGGCGGAGAGTATCTCAAGGGACCCCGCAAATTGCCGCACCGCATCAACGACAAGGCGCGCGACGATTACGATGGAGAAGTGGGGCGCGTGATTGACGTCGAACGCGCCACGGGCAAGTTCCAGGACCTCGAGAGCTTCGGAAACGCGCTCTCCGAGATCCTCGACCGCGCGGATCAAGGGAGGCGCGACGTCTTTTGGGTCCACCGCGTCAAGGATCGCATCAACAAGCCGATTCCTGGGTCCGGTTACCGGGACGTGATGATGAACGTGGAGATCGCGGGCTTCGTGGGCGAGCTGCAGCTCTCGCTCGCGCGGCTCCTCGAGGTGAAGAGCTCGGCGCACCGGATCTATAACCTCACGAGGGCCCTGGGCGGCGAGGGGGAGCTCCTCTACGCGCTCGGGGAAGTCTCGCCGCCGGACATCTCGTTGCTCAAGGCATCTGAAAGCGGGGACATCGATGTCGTGGGGCAGTGGCTGAGACATCCCGATGTCGAGGTCGACCGGGCGCAGAACGACTGGACGCCGCTGCAAAAGGCGTGCTACAACGGCCACGCCAACGTGGCGCGGGCGCTGCTGGACAAAGATGCCACTGTGGACCTGGCGAGAGATGATACGGCCTCTACGCCCCTATATCTTACGTGCTACCACGGCCACGTCGACGCAGGGCGGCTCATGCTGGAGAAAGGCGCGGCGGTCGACCGGAAAGGGGAGAGCGGCTGGATGCCGCTACGGAGGGCGTGCTACGAGGGCCGCGTCGGCTCGGCTCGGCTGTTGCTGGAACATGGGGCGGAGGTCGACCGGCCGGGGGAGAGCGGCATAACGCCGCTGTACGTCGCTTGCGAAAAGGGCAGCGTCGTCGTGGCGCGGCTGTTGCTGGACCACGACGCGGCTGTGGACAGGACGAACGACAACGGCGAGACATCGCTGTGGATCGCCTGCCGGAACGGTCACGTCGACGTGGCGCGGCTGTTGTTAGAGCGCCATGCGGAAGTTGACGAGGACGACAAGGACGGTCAGTCACCGTTGTACGCCGCGTGCTGGGGCGGGGACGCGAATAAGCGGCCCCACCTCGACGTGGCGCGGCTATTGCTGGACAAAGGCGCGGATGTCAATCAAGCCAGGCACGACGGTACGACGGCGCTGTACATCGTGTGCCAGAATGGCTACGTCGACACGGCGCGTTTGTTGCTCGAGAATGGGGCCGCAGTTGATAAGGAGGACAAGGACGGCGCGACGCCCATGGCCATGGCCAAGAGCAATGGCCATGCGGCCGTCGTCGAGCTGCTGGAGGATCACCTCTTGAAATTGAAACACCCGCTCCATGCCGCCGCGCGGCGGGGCGACGCCGCCGAGATCGCGCGGCTCCTGGACGGCGACAACGACATCGACCGGGACGGCGTGGACGACGCCAACCAGGCGGACGAGAAGGGTCACACGCCGCTGTTCCTTGCGTGTCAGCAGGGCCACCGCGAGGCGGCGCAGGCGCTGCTGCAGCGCCGCGCGAAGGTCGATCACGCGGACGGCCAGGGCCGGACGCTGCTCTTCATCGCGTCCCAGGGAGGCGAGGTCGACACGGCGCGGCTCTTGCTGGAATTCGGGGCGACGGTCGACGGGGTGGACAACAAGGAAAGGACGCCGCTGTTTATCGCCTGTGAAAGGGGCAAGGTCGCCGTGGCCGAGCTGCTGCTGGGAAAAGGCGCCAAAGTCGACCACTGTACGCCGCAGGGCCGGACACCGCTGTACGCCGCGTGTCAGCAGGGCCGGGTCGGCACGGCGCGGCTGTGCCTGGACCACGGCGCGGCCGTTGATCAGAAAGACAAGATGGGCCTGACGCCGCTGTACAACGCGTGCTTCGAGGGGCACGCCTCCGCGGCGAAGCTGTTGCTGGACCGCGGCGCCGACGGTCACGCGGTGTTGAACATGGAAAAAAACATGCGCGCCGATTTTTCCGGCGACATCGACGTCTTACTAGAAGACTGGGCGGCGAACGGCGCCGCCGCCGTTGTCGCCGCCGCCCCCATGTTCATTTCGTCATAGCGCACGCGCATCGAAACGCCCCTCCCTGAGGGGTCTGGTAAGAATCTGTGCGTACTACTATGGTAAACAAAGTCTTAGGGCCGGCGCGCCGCGCGCGCGTCGCAGGGAAGTGGGAAGGGGGTCAGAGCGCCTTGCGCCCCGTCACGGCGACGGCGCGGCGCACGCACGTGTCCTGGTCGGCCGGGCAGTAGATCAGGCCGCCGTCATCCAACTTCACCTGGTAGGGCGCGAGGAACGACGGGTGCATGCCCTCCTCTCTATATAATAAGTCGACGACCGTGCCGCGGACCCAGCCGTCGCCCGTGTTGCACTCCACCGCATCCCCCATCGTGAAGCGGAAGGACTTCTTGAGCTTGTCGTAGTTCGCTTCATTGGCCAGGCAGTCCTCGAATCCGGACCGTAGACCGTCGTGGTCCAAATTCTTGCCGATGAAGGTGAGCTTGCAGGTCCTCGCTTCGTTCTGGCCCCACTGCTCCGTGAAGCGCCCTTCGTAGATCATGTGCACGGCATGATACACGTACTTGTCCGGAACTCCTTTGACTGCCAACACTCCTTTGATCCTGAACAAGTCCGCGCCCTTGTCCCTCAACAGCACTTCCAACCACCCCGAGAACAAGCCCAGGTCCACGTCGCCCTCGATGTTGATGCCAATCGACGAGACGGTGTTGTCGTGCTCGTGCTCGCCCTCCGTGTCCAGGAATTCGGGGTCCATCTCCAGCGTGCGCTTGAGGTCGAAGGCGCCGATGCCCAGGACCTGGTCCGGGGAGACCTCGGACTTCGTCGAGCGCACGATGGGCGCGAACTTGTTGATCAACCGGAGGCGCGTCTCGACCTGTGTGGAAATCAAAATTTTACGGCGCGTTGACGCCATCGACGCGCCGCCTGCTCGATGGCGTGGCGATACCGGTTCGTCACCGCGCACCCGACACACTGATTGATTTCCACACGGGTCTCCACAGCCTTGAGGTCCTCCTCCTTCGGGACCAGGTCGCACTTGTTCAGGATCAATCTATCAGCGAAGGCCACCTGCTCGACGGACTCGTTCTCGGCGCCCTCCGGCTTTTCCTCGTCCAGGTGCTGCACGATGTGCTTCGCATCGACCAAGGTCACAATACCGTCGAGCTGGCAGAACGAGGCAATCTCGTCATCCACGAAGAACGTCTGCGCGACGGGCGCCGGGTCGGCCATGCCCGTCGTCTCGATGACAATGGCCTCGATGGGTTTCCCGCTCTCGTGCGTCTTCTTCAGTTTTTTCAGAACTACAGCTAAATCCGCCCGCACGGTGCAGCAGATGCAGCCGTTCATCATCTCGAAGAGCTCTTCCCCTTCGACCTGGTTCTTGATGTTGTTCGCCAGTAAGGCGTCGTCGATACCGACTTCGCCGAACTCGTTCTCGATGACCGCAATTCTTTTCCCATGCTGCTTCGTGAGGATGTGGTTCAGGAGCGTGGTCTTGCCGCTCCCGAGAAAGCCCGTGAGGACCGTGACGGGGACCTTCGCCATCGTGAGCCTGCGCGCGGCGCGGTCGTCCATCGTGCTCGAAACCGCAGCGCGAGGCGGTCGCGCGTAGCGCCGCGGTGCCCTTTCCTATCTCAGAGAGTCTCGAGACGCGGCGCTCGTTCGTCCCAAATCTTCTCAAAATCGGTTCTCGTCGGCTCGCGTGGGGGCCCTCCGCTGTTTGGAGGTTTCGTGAGGCCCACGCAGCGGCTGTATTTTATTAGGATGCTTTCGGGCGAGCAGGGCGGACGCAGAGCTCCTCTGCCGGTGTTCAGTGAAACCGGCTCAAAATCCGGTAGCGCGACGCTGGCGGCAAACTGGCAGCGTTAAGACCCTTCAATCCGCTGTCTAAGAGAAAAACGCGCGGTCAGCGGCCCTCGATTCGCGATAAAAGCCAAAACCCGCACGAAACTACCTTGGCTTCTAGATCTTCTTACATGGTATTACTCTTCTGGCTCACAACACGCGATCAGAGAAGGGAAACGGCGCGCCGTCGATGCGTCGAGAGGCTGCCCCTGGCCCAGCTGGCCATCTGATGCTGCTGGCAGCCGCGCGGCCCGAATGTTGGGCATTACGGGTTTGAAACGGCCGCAGGCGAGCGCTGCCGCAATAACGTGTCGAAAATTCGAGCCATGATGCGTCTGGTAGCCCGCAGAGCAAAATGCCATAGGAGAGCAAATCGGCCACAGGCGACGCGACGCGTGCACCAGTCGTCGATGCAGTCGTGGGCCGCGCCCCTCTGCGACACCATCCAACAGGCGCACCGCGGCCGCTTCGACGCGGAGGAATTGCGGAACGTCTACGCGACCGACGCCGTGTTCGACGATCCGTGCGGCACGATCCGAACACCAAAAGGCATCGTCCGGGGCTTCGAGCTCATCCATTGGCTGTGTGCTGTTGATGTCGAGCCCACCGACGACGAGTGGAGTCTGCACCCGCCGGCGGCGGGCGGTCTTGTGTTCAGCGAGGATGCGGTGCCTACCCTGCCGGCGCAGGCGCGGCTGGAGCAGCGCGCGACCTACACGCTCCGCGCGCTGCCGCTCGTCCGATTTTCGCTGCCTTCGACCATTGTCCTCGACCTCGACGTGGAGACGCGAAAGGTCACTCGCCACGAGGACCGCTGGCACGGGCGCCCCGTGACGTACAACGCGGTCCATGGGACGTTGAAGGAGTGGCAAGGCTTCTGGTTCGTCGCGCTGTTCGTGAAATAGCTGTGCATCGCGGCGATGGCGTGGAGCGCCGTCGTCGTTCGAGCGCCTCTGCCCCAGCAGCACGCCGTCGCCGCGGCTCAACAAACATCAACTTGCTAGTGATGTGTAAATGTTCTTGTCAGAGATACATAGATTACACAAACAGCGCCCGGAACGCGCAGGGTCAAACCCTTCGCTGGAACACCTTGACGAACGCGACCTCCATCGCGCAGGGAAACGCGGAGTCGTCGATGCCGCGCCGCGCCGCCCACGCGCCGCCGACCGCCACGTTTAAGATCAAGTGAAAGTCCTGGTCGAAGGGCCACTGCTCCGCGCCGCGCCCCTCGTTCTTGTACGAGTAGAACTTGCGGTCGTCCACGTAGAACTCGACGCGGTCCGGCGTCCAGTCGCACGCGTAGACGTGGAACGCGGTGTGCGCGTCCTTGACGCCGCTCACGCGCCGGTTGTGGTTGCCCCGTCGCCGATGGTTCCGGGCCGTGTGGATCGAGGCCCGCACGACGCCGGGCTCCCAGCCCACGTTCTCCATCAAATCGATCTCGCCCGAGAGCGGCCACTTGCCGTAGACGGAGCGCGACGGCATCATCCAGATGGCGGGCCACAGCCCGGGCTTGCCCTGCGCGGAACAGGTCGCGTCGATGGCGTACTGGCGGGGTAGAGGTGCTCTCGACGATAACACTAGGACACGGAAAAAAACGGGCGGGAGCTTCGCGCAGACCTCCACTCTACCATACCGCCAGCGGCCGTGCGCCGCGTCCCGCGTCGTCAGCCTTGCGGAACTATAAGGCAGGTCCGGCGTCGGTTGGTCCCTCCTCGCTTCTATGTACAACACACCGTCCGCGACGCGCGCGTTCTCCTTGTCCGTGTAGAGCTGCCGCTCCCGGTGATGTTGGTCGTGGACCCACGCGTTGCAGTCCGTCTGGAAGGCCCACTTTGTGGGATCGGGGGGACCATCAATCAAAAACGTATCTACAAAAACGCACTTCCAGGGCTTGCCCGAGTCCTCGTTGAAGCCGTCGAGCTCGCCGCGCGAGCACCGCGCCCACTCCCAGGCCGTGTACTTCGTTATTTGTATGGGTCGATCGCTCAGATCATCAAAAATTTCGACCGGCGAGGACGGCTCCCTGAGCAGCTCCTCGTCGGGCGTGCCCATCACGATCACTTTTTGCGTGGGTAGTTTGAGCACGAGATCGGCGAGTCTCATATCGTCGTTGACGCGCCCGACGCGCGCCTTCAGGCCGACGAGCTTGACGCGCTCCGCGGGCACGCTCGTTTCTTCCTCGATGATGATCTTCACATCTTCCACCGTCAGGCTCTCGTCGAGGCCCGGGAGCTCAATTACTCGATCGCGCCACTTGCAGGAGAGGTTGACGCGGCGGAACTCCGGCTCGGCCTCCTTTACCACCGCGTCGACGAGGGTCGGCGCCGGCGCCGGGGCGGCCCAGGGGTTCTCGAGCTTGGCGGCGCCACGACCCATCTTATACCCTTGCTGCTGTCTTCTGGCGCGCTTCGACGGCGTGGGCGCCCTCGGAAGCTGTTGTGGGCAGCCCTGTGCCTAAGGCTGAAACTGGACTGCCAGTGGTTTCTTGCGCCTCGGCGGCTGTGAGGTAAAGACGACTTGTTGTTTCACAGCTGTTCGGTCGCGGGGCAGCGTTGCCGTGCGATTCTGCGCGTGCGTCGGGGATCTAGATGTGACATACTAGGGGCCCAAGTTTTCATGCTCGGCGGGCTCAAAACGAGCCATTACGCATTGCAGTTAAGTTTAGGTAGAGGCCGTGCCGACGCGCCAGCGACAGTTGTTGCAGAATTCGGGGCGATCTTGCATTTAGTCCTGCACTAAAGTGCTGTCGAGACAGCAATTACCCGTGCGCGTCGCCATTCGTGCGCGGGACGCCATCGACGCGCGGCACATATAAACAACAAAAATGCAAGCTCTCGAGCGCACGCTCTACCGCTCCGTGCGCCGATTAGCACAGCACCTCGACGCCTCGGCCGCGCGACGAGGCGCACTGACGGCGCTGCCCGCGAACTACTACGACCGGCAGGCACGCATGGTCGTAGACATGGAACCAGTTGAAAGAGACGCCGACGACGCGGCGCGCGCTGCGGACGACGCGGTAGACCATCTGGTGCGAGAGGCGAACGGCGGGAGCGAGTTCTACGTGCCGGGGCGCGGCGAAGCACTCACGGCCGCTTTGACGCGCGCGGCGCGGGAGTTCGAATCAGATAGCTTCGACGGCGCCGAATTGGGCATGGCCGCCCTGCGGCGCCTGGGCCGCGTCGCGGCGCTCGCGGGCGCGATGAACAGCCGCCGCGGCGGCCTTCGGGCCCGCAATCCGTCAGGATTGCCGCTGGTCCTTGACGACGCGTCGCCGGTTAGTGTGGGCGACGTCTTGGTCGCTCATCCGATGTCTTGCCTTTCGCAACCGACGCTCCACGGCGCCGTGATCCTGCTCGTGGCGGCGGAAGAGGCCCCGGCGGACGACGATGCGTTTGAGGCGTCTGGGGAGGACCCGCCGGTGCTCGGGCGCGAGGGCGGCTTCGTCATGGGCCTCGTCGTCAACAAGCGGTCCGGCGTCACGCTCGCCGACGCGGCCACCGAGCACGGCATGGCCGCGCTCGACACCGAGCTCCTGGCGTCCGAGCTCTTCGTCGGCGGCGACGTCAGTAGCCGGACGCTGACGGGGGTCTCGGACGTCGACGACGACAGCTGCTCCGGGCCGCCCAAGTGGTTCACGGACGACGTGACCGCGCTGGAAGGCCGGGCGCGCATCTTCTGCGGCTACTGCGGGTGGTCCACGGCGCAGCTCCAGAATGAGCTCGCGCGCGGCGTGTGGTTCCGAGCTCAAGCGCCGCATACGGTCGCCCTGGAGCCCGTCGACGACGATTCCGGGACGAGCGTCTGGCGGTCCGCGCTGTCCGCTTGCGGCTTTCCCGAACTTGCTGATTTGGCTGTATCTCACAAGGCCGTGCTGGAGGCGTTCTCGGCGGTGGACGGGCCGGCTTCGTCTTCGGAGTAGTGTGTGTGTAATGTGGTATCTATGCTTCTCGGTTTGCCTCTCGGTTTGCTTCCAGGGGTGCCCTCTAGGGGTGCCCGACGGCGCGGGCCCGCGGCTCCGAACAGTACTACGCTTCGGCGCCAATTGCAAAAATTGATGTGCAACCGATGCGAGGAGTCTGCTGTTCGATAAAGCACGCTCGTAATCGCGGCGGAAGCGTACCATTTGAAAATCAGATAAACCCGCACGATTTTCCAACCAGGCGGCCTCCTGCGCCTCCCGTGCTGCTGGAGGAGCCCTGCTGTGACGGCTGGGGCGTTCTAGCAGCCAAAAACAACTCTGCGGTGGCCACCTCTCCAAGTCCGAGCTGGTCGCAATCCAGGGTCCTCTGCTCTCTGCGTGGTCCCGATTTCTGCACCACGACTCGCGTTTGGGACGCATAAATCGACCCTACACCTCGTTCCCTGCTTGGTATCGACAGCCGACAGCGTTCGGCGCGTTACAAGGGCCAGCATTGCTTTGTCAACTAGACTTGGCTGGCGCCTCTCGTCCTCACTCGAAGCCGCCGCCGCCCGCGCCGGGCGCCGCGCGCAGTCGAGCAGCTCATTAGAGCAAGCCATTATGCGGGGCAAGGGCGCCCTCGTGGCGCTCCTCGCGAGCCCGTCGGCGTCGTATACGGCACAACAGCCGCGGCCGCGCGCGCGACGACGACCAACTCAACTAGAAGCGACGACCTTGGACGCCAAAGCCGTGAAAGGAGCGCCTCTAGATATCGGCGTGGAGGAACCAGCAAGAAGTATCGACGTGTACGCCACTTTACCGCCCGTCGACATTCGTTTACTGGATGAGCAGGAGCACGACGATTTACCGGGGCGGACCCACGTCATCAACCTCGCCAAGGGCCCGCCCTGTCCCGATCCGTTTGCATTGGTCAAATCTGAGTTGATTCCGTTCTCGGACAACATGAAACTTCTCGTAGCTTCTGAAAATCCGATATTGTCCCAAGCGGCGTCGCACTTCTTCGAGAAACGACATGGCAAGCGCTTCCGACCTACTATCGTCATGTTACTTGCGCAAGCTCTGCCCAATGCCCACAAGGATTCCAGTGAAGTAGTCTTCGAGCGGCAAACGCGGCTAGGCCAAGTCACGGAGATGATCCACGTCGCTTCACTAATACATGACGACGTCCTAGATGACGCCGATACGAGAAGAGGTGGAGATGCTATACATAAAATGTACTCAAATAAGGTAGCTGTTTTGAGTGGAGACTACTTACTCGCAAGAGCCTCGGTATTACTAGCTAAGTTAGGACACATGGACGTCGTCCAGGTCATGGCGCGAGCCTTGGACTCGTTAGTGAGTGGCGAGATCATGCAGATCAAGGCGAACGGCGCCGCCGACAAAAAATCTTCAGAGGACAAGAACGAAATCAGTGAACCCATGAACGGCAAGCGGTCCTTCTTAGATAGAGCGAAAGCTGCTTTAAATGTGGGTCGGAGCCAGGAAGCTTTACAAAGAGAATTAGCTGAAAGAGACGCTCGAGAAATGGAACTCTATCTGCGCAAGTCGTACTACAAGACCGCGTCGCTCATTTGTGACGCGTCTCGCAGCTGTGCTTTGCTCGCTGGCCACGCTTCCGACTCCGAAGTGGCAGCCGCAGCCGAGGAGTACGGCTACCACCTGGGCCTTGCTTTCCAGATCGTCGACGACGTCTTGGACTTCGCGATGGACGACGACCAGCTCGGGAAGCCGGCCGGTGCTGATTTGTCGCTTGGGTTGGCTACCGCTCCCATACTCTTTGCGGCGCAGGACCACCCTGAACTCAGACCTTTGATAGAGCGGCGCTTCAAGGGCGACGGTGATGTCACGATGGCCTACGACACGGTGCGCGCGTCGACGGGCATGGATTTGGCTCGCAAACTGGCGGGCTTCCACGCGCAGCGCGCCGTCGACGCCATCTGTCGCGTCGCGCCCGACTCCGAGGCGCGAGACGCGCTCATCTCGATCTGCTACATCGTCCTGTCGCGGAACAAGTAGTAGATTCATAGGCGGGTAACGAACTATTTCCGTACTTACTATCCGAACGGCCACGGCATACGCCAGTGGTGTTCCGTCTCGGCGAGGCACTCCGCGGGCGTGCGATCGCCCGTGTGGACGGTGTCTAGGTCGTTGTATATCTCGAAGTAGTCATTGCGGACCTGGGAATCGAGCATGTCGAGCAGCTTGTACGGGCCTGTCCGCGCGGCGCGGAGCCGCTCGACCGCCGGGTGGCCGGGCGCCGGCCACATCTCCGCGACGAGGCAGCCGTCGAACGTTCCCAACGGCCCGCCGGCCCCGAATCCTAGCGTCTTCGACAACGAGCCATGGCGTAGTCGCGTCCCGTAGTCGAGAAAGTAGTGCGCCTCGTTCTGGTACTCTCTGCGCAATCGCACGAGACGCCGCCGCCTGAAGCATAAAACCGCAAGCTACGGCGTAAAATAGATTACTACTGCAAAAGGCGTGAGCCGCGCTCCGCGCCCGCGAGACGCCGTAAAGCTACGGAGTAAATAGATTAGACACGGCGGAAGGGTCAGTACTCCCCGGAAGGGCCCCCACGCGCCATAGAGGGAGGGTCCGGCGGCACGGTCAGCCCGCGCCGCGGCGACAGCTGGCGCATGAGCACCAACGGGTCGTAGGCCTTCGAGTTCTGGCGCGCGAGGCCCGGCCGCATCGACGACGTGTTCCCTTGATCAATGTACTGGTCGTCGTCGCCGACGATCTCGTCCTGGAGGATCTCCTCCAATATATCCTCCGTCGTCACGATGCCGCACAAACTCTTCGAGATCTTCTCGACGACGACGAGGAGGTGGCGCCGTTCCCTCTTACAAAGCGCGAAGCAGTCGCCTAACGACGTCTTCTCGTAGACGTTGTAGACGCGCTTGTACGCGTCGAAGGCATCTAATACACTTTTCAGAGCTAAATTCCGCTCGAAGCCGACGCCGACCAAATCCTTCGCATATAAAATGGCCACGGCCTTGCCCTCCGACGTGACGGGGATGCGCGTGTGCCCGCTCTTGAGGATCCTACCCATCGTGTCCTCATCCAATATGGTTTCTTCCGGCAGGGAAAACACCGCGTCGAGCGGGGTCATCGCACCTTCCACCAACTCCTCCTTGAACGATAAAGCGCCCGTCAACAATTTCCCGTCCTCGGGCGTGAGGCCGGACTCCTTGACGCGCTGCGGGTCCTCCACATTAATTCTTATCAAAGATTTGAGTTCGTTCTTCGTGTAGACGGCGCTCATCTCGCCGCCGAGGGCCCAGTCCAAAAGCTTGGCGATGGGGTAGGCTACAATGAACGTGATGCCGACGAAGAGCCAGACCAAAGGCACGCTGGCCGCGCCAATCTGCAGCGCGTACCGACTGCAGACGCTCTGCGGCACGATCTCGCCAAACACGACGATTAATCCAGTCGTGATGAACATGCCCAGGACGCCCGCCGTCGCGTCGGCGAGTAATGTCGCAATGGCCGCATTGACCAGCGTGTTGCCGAGCAGTAACGTGCACAACAGTAAATTCCCCGTCTTCCGCAGCGGCTGGATCTTCGCCGCGCTCCGCCGCTCGCCCTCGTCCGGCGACCCCTCGATGACAATTCTCAAGTCCTCGGGCGCGAAGGACATCAAGCCGAGATTTAACCCAGAGAAGAGGCCGCTCAGGGCCACCAGCACGGCGGCGATGATGTACTGCCAGACCTCCATGGCTGCGGCGGCGGCGGCGTGGCGGCGTGGACTGCTGGCGTGCGTGGGGCTGCGCGCCGCGCGCGACAAGGGGCTGCCTTTTCAATTGGCGTCAAATTGATGGGATTGACAGAAGCAGGACCCCGCACGAGGGGGTAATTGGATCGTGTTTATGGTCTTCAGGATCCATTGTGGCGATTGAACTGGTGCCGCTCCAGCGTCGTCTCTTGCTAGTGTCTTACATGCCGCTAGCTGACCTCGCATTAATTTTGCCAAACGAGGTAGAGCTAGCCACATCGATCGAGCGGAAGGCTGCAACGTTGAAAGAGTAGACGCATTAATGGTGACGACTCGTCCGGAGTAATTGCACAGCAATATGCTGCGAGGAGTCCTCAGCAGGGCTGCAGTGCATGCATCGATGCGGACACGCTTCATACGCGCGCTCTCGGGTCGAAGCGATGCGCTGCATCGTCTCGGCTGCACCGAGGCCTCCTCGCGAGAAGCCATACGCGATGCCTATTACAAGCGCGCAAAGGCGTGCCACCCGGACCAAGGGGGTTCGGCCGCCGAGTTCCGCGCCCTGGCGGCAGCCTACGAACGCGCACTGCGCGGCGGCGAGGGCAGCGACGCGCCCGACGGGACGCCGGAGCACGGCTTCGCCACGGACGACCCGCTGGCGGTATATGTAAGAGTAGAGCGCGAACGCGCGGCGGCCATGCGCCGCGAACTCGCTGAGGCCGCGAAATTGAACTCGGGTGGGCTGGATAAGGGCGGCATGTGGTGGCTCGCGGAGCAGATGGCCGGCGAGGTGGAGCCGGAGGAGGTGGTGCGGCCGCCACCGAAGCTCCCGCGGCGCCCGAACGCGCAGCGGTCCCGGAAGATGAGTACCGACGCCAAGCCCGCGGTCTTCCGCGCCAACGATAGCGTCTGGGCGGCGCTGCGGCCCGGCGACGTGACTATTCGGTTGGGTATCACGGCATCAAAAGTCGAAGAGCTCGGGCTAACCAAAGACAAGGCCTTCGTAGACCTCGCGCAGCTCGACAGCTTCACGCTCCCGGGGCGGCCGTTCGCGATGGTCGAGGGTCCAAACGGCACCGTGCACTTGGAGTCACCGATCGCGGGCGTCGTCGCCGCGCGGAACGAGGAGATCATCGAGAACCCCGCTATCCTCGTAGCGCGCGCCGAGTGCGTCGACGACGCCTGGCTCGTCGAGTTAGAGGTGGACGCGGACGACGTAGCGGAGCTCGCGGCGTTCGTGCCCTTCCCCGAGCGCCCGCCAGAGTAATGTCACATGTTGTTACTGGCTCGTCGAGTAGACGTCGACGCGGAGTCGCGGACTGCGGCGGACAAGTACGCGGACGACGCAGAGCCCGTCCGCGCAGAGCTCGCGCCCGCCGAAGTAAGTGTCACAATTACTAGTACTCCCCAAACTTCAGCCCCTCCCCGAAGCGGTTGTCGAAGTCGTCCTCCTGGTCGAAGCGGACCTTGGGTGGCTCCTCGTTGACCTTCTCGCCGGGCTTGCGTGGGACGCTGCGCATCTTGTACTCGACACCTTTCACGCCTCCTTCCTCGTCGGCGCGCTCCAGTAACGCCCCGAGGATGTCCTCGTCCGGCTTGAGCGTACCATTGACGGCCTTGCGCTGCAGCTCCTCGTTCCGCTCCCGCCAGAACTCCTTGAAGTTCTCCCGTTCGCGCGGCGTGGGCATGTATAAGTCCTCTCGGGTATGACCTTCATCAAAAAACGTCCTCCGGAATTCCGGTGGGGGGTTTTGCGGGTCGTACGGTAGGGGCCCGACCTCATCGTAGCCCTTTATCTCTACAACTTCCCGTTGCGGTCTCTCCAACCGAAATGGAGGCTTCTCGCGCTCGACATAGATGCGCTCTTCCCCATCTAATAAAACCCCTCCTTCTTCCTCGCCGTCGTAGTTACTATAAGCAGGGCCCGGCACGCCCGCCTCGTTGTATTCATGGGCTAAGGAACCGTACTCGCGATAGTCCTCGCCGCCCTCATAGGAATTAAGTTCGCGGAACGGCATGCTCCGGCACCATATTACTAAGTGTAATTGCTCCGGGCCACCCACTATTCTAGAGTGGCGCATCGTGCCGTCATACAACAGCGCGGACCCAACCTGATGATGAGACACTTCGACGGACGGGTGGATGGGCTCTTCATCAGTCCCGTGGAAACATCGTGATGGTAAAAAACCCTCCACGGACTTGCTTTCAAGGCAGATGTCTAACACGATCTCGGCCTCGTCTTCCAACTTGTGGTCAAAAACCTCCTCTCCCCTATTCTCGTTGAAGACCGGCGCGTCCATCGGTTGCTGCTGGCGCATCGTCTCGGCTCTTGTATCAAAAAAGGCGACGTGGTGGTCTAGCGTCTCGCCGATGCCCGGGAATAATCTCGCTGCCAACGGTCTCGCCACTCTTTTTATCAATTCGGACGCTATCTCTTCACTCAATCCAAGCTTGTCTAAACATATTCTAGCTGGTGCCCGCGCCGTATCGCCCGGTAAATGCGAGCAGTGCTGTCTCGCTTTTGCGCGGAACTGTCTAGCTACAGACGCCAAATGGCGGCAGTAGTCCTCGTTCAGCAACGGGAACTGAAAAACATTGGAAGTGACCTCCGCGATGTGGGGCGAGAGCTCGAACAGTTCAGATTTGGCATGAGTCGACGCGCAGTGGTACAGCAGGTTCATGCCGTCGATATTGACGAAGGAGGCCTCCACAGCTAACGATTCGCCATTATCCTCCTCGTCGACGGCCCGCCCGTGCTTCGCAAACAACGCGTGCCGAAAGCACAATCTTTTTTCCCTTTCAAACAATTTGTCCACATTTTGCCGCTTTTCCTTCTCCTCGCGACACTGCCGCGCGATGTCGTCGCGGACCGAATGCCGCAACGTCTTCAAAAACTCGTGGTGCGTCCACCGAAACGTCGGCTCGTCCACATACTCGAAATACCGGTCGATGGGAAAGCCCAGAGAATTGGCGACGAAGATCTCCTGCTCCTCGAATTTTGCTTTGTCGTTATGATGTGGTCCACTTCTTTGGGGAGGCAATTGGCCTAGGAGTACGGGTAGCTTGCCCCTGTTCTTTGTTAGTATCAACCCGTCCTCCTCCGAGGGCCACTGTGACAAACAGTCCCGCACATCAAAACTAAACCGATCCAGATACAACTGCGCGTTGCAGCAGGCGAGCCACTCGGCGACCTCCGCTTTACTCCTCAAAAGTTTCCGTCGCGTCGGATCCTCGGAGATGGGATCAAAAGGCGGCCAGTGGCACACCACTCTATCGTGCGGCCCGATTATTTCCCCTCGTAGGATGACGTGGCGGTGCCAGCCCTTCAGCGGCAGATTGTTCGCGTAGGACGGCGGCGTGTCCAGCCCTCTTTTCTTGACCTCAAATTGCGCCTCCATGTGCGCTGCTGGCGGATTCTGGACCTCGCGCCACTCGTTGCGTTCTGCTTCCGTCTTCAGCCTTCTACCCCGTCGCGCCTCGATGACTTCACGAGCCTTCGGCGAGCCGTACTGCTTACTCGCGAGGAGCGAGGTCATGCCGCCGGGCTCCTGGCGGAGCGCGTGGGTAGCCATGGTTGGCTGTGGGGGCTGCCCCTCTGTTTTACCGCTGCCCGAGGGGTTCTCTGGCGACTGGGTGAACCGGTACGGGCTGCCCGCGGGCTACGTGAGCCGCTGGCGGCGCAATAGGGCTGCAGCGCCGATTCGGTTGGAAAATCTAGTGTGTCGATGCGCTAGTAATTATTGCCAGTTTGCAAGGTCACCTTTGTTTTTGGGTTTGCTGGCGCGGCTAAGACCGTCTGAGACATCCTGATACGTTCTCTGGGCCCTTTGCCACTGCGCCACCGGTGCGGCGCG
>JACLAA010004531.1_pt1 | contig 15771 bp, 13 predicted proteins | sample 8027891 | NCBI WGS metagenome assembly JACLAA01 (sample SAMN15724900, study PRJNA655200) | protist metagenome | isolation source: fluorescence activated cell sorting (FACS) single amplified genomes of... | place: Spain: Blaines Bay Microbial Observatory, Mediterranean Sea | collected 2016-01-19 | reverse complement strand
TAAGGTTTTTATAAAATTTTAATTTTGTGATTTTTATATTTAAATATTTCAGTGTCAGAGGAAAAGTATTAGGGCAGTTCATTCGCTTACCTCGTGTAATCATAACCATTCGATTGATTTTCTGATTATGCGAATAAAATTTTGATTTTGTGATTTTTATATTTAAATATTTCTGTACCAAGGAAAAAATCCAGGGGCGTGTAGCTCAGTTGGTTAGAGCAGTAGCCTTTTAAGCTGATGGTCTTGGGTTCAAGTCCCGATACGCTCATTTCTCAAAAATTTTCTGGGGTTGGAATGTAGCCAAGTGGTAAGGCACTCGTTTTTGGTACGGGCAGCGTTGGTTCGAGCCCAGCCATTCCAGCTCGGCGAATATAGCTCAATTAGGTTAGAGTATCGGATTGTGGAACCGATGGTTGCGAGTTCAATCCTCGTTGTTCGCCTTTGGCGATGTAACTCAGATGGTCGTGCGACAAGTAATATTTAAGCAATGCAAATATATTTGCCTTATTGAGAGTTCAATAAGTTTTATGCGTGGTACAGGAAACTGTGAAGCCCACAGCGTAGAAATTTTTTACGGCGAGAAAACAAACAAACGATAAGGGTCCGTAAGAGTTTAGTCGTTAAATTGGTTACAAAATTTGACCAGTTACAGTTTTTAAATAGGTCGGCCATAGTTATTTTAATTTGTGCAGAGCTGTCGGACTAAAGTTTGCGCCTAAAAAATATTTTAAAGTGCCTAAAATTTAACTTGGTAAGCTTTGTAAGTAATTAACGGCGGAGGTTAGTCGTTTTTGATTTTTACTTTCAGGGTAAAAGATAATGCAAAAAGCAAAAGCTGATCGTTAAACCGAACAGATATTTTTCTGGCTGACTTGCATACAATGTGGTAGTAAACTGCTTACCACTGCATGAGCTGTATGAGGGGAAACTCTCATGTATGGTTCTAAGAGGGGGAAAACTTGTAATAGTTCACCTATCTCGCTTAGAGTATTGGATTCATAACCCAAAAGTCGCAGGTTCGAATCCTGTCATCGCTATTAATTTTTGTGCGTTCTAGAAGTTCGTACACGGTAGTTAGTATTAAATACTTAATAACTATTTACTCGGGGCTAAATAACATAATGGTAATGTAGTGTGCCATTCTCGACTTCATATATTTATTTTTTGACGAAAAAATTTAACGAACAAATTAAACTATTTGATTGGTTTTAGACATTTTAAGGTTTAAAATCAGCCAATCAATAACGCTTCAAACAGGTCTTAAAAACCCTGAATGGAGAATTGGATAAGAAAAATTCAGTTGCGTTTTAGTTTTCTCTCGCTAGGTAATTTTATCTGGACTCACATTACAGGTATTTGTTCCTTTACCTTGATATTTTCGAACACACTGAAGTTCTGTTTCTCTAGTATATGGAGTAAGTATGGGATAAAAATGTAAAACAGGCATTTTTACGGAGATTTCGCAATATTTAGTCTTTGTCTATTTAAGGAAATCACTATTTTAGTAAAGTATAAATAGAAAAGCCGTATGATAAAAAATTATCAGGTACGAGCTTGTAGCACGCTGGATTTTTAATATTAGACCAGCTATGTGTTATCGTGTTTTTAGTTTTCGAATTAAAGATAACGACGTTGATTGCAAATCAATAAATAAAGGTTCAATTCCTTTTTTAGCCTTATCATTTGTGAATAAGTACAAACTCATTCTCAAATAAACATTAAAGCGCACGTTACTTAAACAGTCTCGTAGTTCGCTTCTATCAGATTTTAAATGTACTTAAACGTATTATTTTTACCTCTTTATGGTTCAATTGTTAGTGGTCTTTTCGGTCGATTTCTTGGTGCAAATGGTGCACGCTTTATGTCGACAACTTGTCTTTTTCTTTCTTTTTTTACAGCGTGTTTTATCTTCTACGAGGTTGGTCTTGCAGGTTCGGTTTGCTGCTTTACTTTAGTTCGGTGGTTCTCGTCGGAATTGTTAGTCGTTGACTGGGGCTTTTTATTCGACCCGCTTACGGCTGTTATGCTAATAGTCGTGACTTCAATCTCATCTTTAGTTCACCTGTATTCCTGCGAGTATATGTCTCATGATCCACACATACCGCGTTTCATGAGTTATCTAAGCCTCTTTACTTTCTTTATGCTAGTTTTAGTAACCGGCGATAACTATGTACAAATGTTTCTGGGTTGGGAAGGAATTGGTTTGTGTTCTTATTTGTTAATTAATTTTTGGTTTACGCGCTTGCAAGCAAACAAAGCTGCTATTAAGGCTATGATCGTTAATCGAGTGGGTGATTTCGGCTTGGCATTGGGAATCCTTATGATCTTTAATTACTTTTGCGCATTAGATTACGCAACCGTTTTTGCCATTGGTCATCTTTTAGCGGATCAAACTGTAACCTTCTTTTGTTTTGATGTTCACTTATTAACTGTGGTATGTCTATTGTTGTTTGTGGGGTCCGTAGGAAAATCGGCTCAATTGGGTCTACATACATGGTTACCGGATGCCATGGAAGGTCCAACACCAGTATCTGCGTTAATTCATGCGGCTACGCTTGTTACAGCCGGAGTCTTTCTACTGGCTCGTAGTTCGCCTCTTTTTGAATGTTCAACAACCGCTTTGACTGTTGTTACTATTTTTGGTGGTTCTACGGCATTTTTTGCTGCAACAACAGGTTTGTTACAAAATGACATGAAAAGAGTTATTGCCTTTTCAACCTGTAGTCAGGTGGGTTATATGGTCTTCGCCTGTGGATTATCTAATTATTCCGTAGGAGTATTTCATCTGGCTAATCATGCATTTTTTAAAGCGCTTCTTTTCATGGGGGCAGGGTGTGTTATCCACGCGGTTGCTGATGAGCAAGACTTCAGAAAAATGGGTGGATTATCTAGAGTTGTTCCGTTTACTTACTCGCTGATGTTTGTTGGTTCTCTATCTTTAATGGGTTTTCCTTTCCTTACAGGTTTTTATTCGAAAGATGTTATTTTGGAGGTTGCGTACGCAAAATACACTATTTCTGGCCACTTCGCTTTTTGGGCTGGAACTTTTGGAGCTTTTTTCACGGCATTTTATTCGATGCGACTACTATTTTTCACCTTTTTAAGTGAACCAAATGGTTTTCGTCCTGTCATATTAAACGCTCACGATGGGGCGTTAAAATTAGTTTTACCGTTGGCAATTCTTGGTTTTCCATCAATTTTCCTTGGTTATCTGGCCAAAGACATGATCATTGGTTTTGGTACAAATTTTTGGGGCAACGCCATCTACACAGCTCCAGAAAACACTAATCTTATTGAATCCGAATTCATACCTCTTTTTTACAAACTTATGCCCTTAGTGTTTAGTTTGTCGGGTGCGACAGCTTCGTATGTTCTTTATTCGTTTTTTCAATATGAGTTGTTCCGTTTAAAGTTAACAAACGTGGGAAATTTCTTATATCATTTCCTTAACAAAAAATGGTGGTTCGATAAATTTTATAACGAATATATAGCTCAAACTGCACTAAGTTTCGGTTACCATGGTTCGTATAAAACTGTTGACCGAGGTATTATAGAAGTTTTAGGTCCAGCCGGACTATCTAATGCGGTCTTTAAGGTAGCTTTCCTCTTAAATAAATCCCATACAGGTTTTATATATCACTACATTCTAGCATTGCTGTTCGGTAGTACGTTTATCATATTGTTCACTCGTATTATTATTTTCGATGTGTTCGACATTCGCTTACTGGTGTTATTATTACTAAGCTTCTTTTTATAATTAAATAGTCTGGTGGTTGATTTATTAATTATTCAATAAAATTTGTAAATATCAAATTACCGTGAATCTAAACCAACTTAATATTATTTTGGTAGGGGGGCATAACTCAATTGGTAGAGTATTTGTTTTGCAAACAGAAGGTTTAGGGTTCAAGCCCCTATGCTTCCAATTTATAATCGATAGTAGATGACAAATTTATTATTATTTTTACCATTAAGCCTAGTTGTTTGTTCTATTTTTATTGCATTTCTACCAAAAACGAGCGTTGAATTTAGTAAGTTTTGTGCTTTAGCAGTTAGCGCACTTGTTTTTGTTTGTTCATTATTCTTATGGGTCGGCTTCGATCAATCAACCGCAAAATTCCAACACTGCGTTGAGGTGCTGTGGTTGCCGTTAGCTAACGTTAATATTTCTCTAGGGGTCGACGGTATTTCCCTCTTCTTTGTTATTCTTACCGCGATGTTATTTCCTCTTTGTTTATTAGCAAGTTGGTCTTCTGTAACAAAATTTATTAAAGAATATTTAATTGCTTTTCTATTATTGGAAGCTATTCTGATTCTTACTTTTTCGGTTACCGACCTGCTGCTATTTTATATAGCTTTTGAAAGTGTTTTGATACCAATGTTTATTATTATTGGTGTTTGGGGATCTCGCGAAAGAAAAATACGCGCTGCATATTTTTTCTTCTTGTACACATTGTTCGGTTCTGTACTATTGTTACTGGCTATTATATACATATTTAACCGTTTCGGTACCACCGATTACGAAACCCTCATTCTTGTAAGTTTTTCAACCCTCGAGCAGAAAATCCTTTGGTTGGCCTTCTTTTTATCTTTTGCGGCTAAAGTGCCGATGTTGCCGGTTCACATTTGGTTACCAGAAGCACACGTGGAAGCGCCAACTGCCGGTTCAGTTATATTGGCGGGTATCTTACTAAAATTAGGTTCCTACGGACTTATTCGTTTTTCGTTGCCACTGTTTCCTGATGCGTGTGTTTTCTACACGCCTCTAGTAATGGCACTTTCTTCTGTCGGGGTGATCTACGGTTCTTTAACTGCGATTCGTCAGACAGATTTAAAACGAATTATTGCCTATACGTCGGTTGCTCACATGAATTTAGTAGTTATGGGAATATTTAGCTTTAATGTCGTAGGAATAGAGGGTGCTATCCTCCAAAGTTTAAGCCATGGTTTTGTATCAAGCTCTTTGTTCTTACTTATTGGTGTGATCTATGATCGTCACCATACACGAATGGTCAAGTATTACTCGGGTTTAGTTCATACGATGCCGCTCTTCACAATCATCTTTTTGATTTTCACTATGGCAAATATCGGAGTACCAGGAACGTCTAGTTTTGTTGGGGAATTTCTAATTTTAGCCGGTATTATGAAAATCAGCAGCGTAGCAACTGTTTTAGGTGCTACCGGTATGGTTTTAGGTGGTGCCTATGCCTTATGGTTATTCAATCGAATTTCTTATGGTAATCTAAAGATTCAATATTTCAATCATTTCAGTGATATGGATAAACGAGAGTTTTGTGTCTTCTTCCCTCTAGTTCTGGGGACCCTAGGTGTCGGAATTTATCCTGTTATTTTTTTAAACGCCATTCACGCAAGTACTTACAATTTACTTGAAATAATTAACCCTTCACTAATTTATTAGTGGTGCGTTACAGAAGTTGTGTACATGGGGTTAGTATCGAGTACCCCCCTATAACTGCTTCTATGATCGTTCGAACAGGGTTAAGGCGGTGTTGTCGGGTTTATGATAAAATTGATCTTTCTTTTTATAAATGAACTGATCTTTGCCCCTGTCGTCTAAGGGTTAGGACGTCGCTTTTTCGAAGCGAGAATGTAAGTTCAAATCTTATCGGGGGTGTGTATCCTTTTGACGCGCTATTTCCACCACTCTTGTTCGGTGCTTACGTAAAAACGCGTTAACATAACGGGTTTTTTAAAAGATACCTTAAACTTTTCAACTGTAAGCAATATTTTGTTATGTTCTTCCAGTCGCATAAAAAATTTTAGTAAAAACTATAATGACTAATCCTTATAATCTATTTGCAAATAATCTATTAAAAACTTTACCCTGTGTGCAAACCTTCACCAGTCACAACGAATTAACCTGTTCTGTTCCATCTAATTTTGTATTACCTACGTTATTATTTTTACGTGATAACGTTAACTGTCAATACAAAGTTCTAACTTCAATCACAGCTGTTGATTTTCCGGAACAGCCGTTGCGTTTTGAACTGTCTTATGATTTATTAAGTCTAAGATTTAATTCACGAATTCGTGTTAAAACATACGTAAACGAGGTAACACCGGTTGAATCATCTGTCCTTGTATTTTCATCGGCCAATTGGCTAGAGCGCGAAGTTTGGGATATGTTTGGTATTTGTTTCGTAAATCACCCTGATTTGCGCCGCATACTAACTGACTACGGTTTTGAAGGATATCCGTTAAGAAAAGACTTTCCCCTGAGTGGATTTGTCGAAGTTCGTTACGACATAGCATCTAAACGTGTCGTTTGCGAATCGTTAGAGCTAGCACAAGAATTCCGCTCGTTTACTTTCTCTAATCCTTGGTCAAACTAATAAATGTATTTAAGTCTTGGTAATTTTATAATTGTTAGTGTTACGTTGTTTACTATCGGTTTAGTTGGCTTCCTTGCAAACCGAAAAAATATTTTGCTTTTACTTCTTGCTCTCGAAATCATGCTACTTGCGGTCAACATAAATTTTGTTGTTTTCTCTGTTTTTTTAGACGATTTACTTGGGCAAGTTTTCACATTGATCGTTCTCACTGTTGCAGCCGCAGAGTCCGCGCTTGGTTTAGCAATCTTAATTGTTTATTATCGTGTTCGTGGTGGTATCGCTCTTGATACTGTCCAAACATTACGTAGTTAGTTTTTAAATGGTTCAACCTCAAACAAGATTGCGTGTGTTTGATAACTCTGGTGCGAAAATAGTTCAATGTATTAGAACACCGAATAAACAAAGATCGAGCTGGGGCTCTTTAATTTTAGTTTCGGTAAAACAGCTACGAAGTAAAAATAAGATAAAATTAAAAATCAAAAAGGGTTCCGTTGTTTTTGCCTATGTTCTGAAAGCGACGTTACCTTTAAAACGAATTGGCGGCTCACGATTAAAAGCATCATCAAATGGTGTTGTTTTATTAAATAAACAAATGCAACCAATCGCTTCACGGATTTTTGGGGTTGTTCCGAAAGAATTACGAAGTAGTAAATTTTTAAAGCTGATAACTTTATCAGGCACAACTATTTAATTTTACACTTACTAAACGTGGCAGTCGTCTTAAAGTTTATCGTGAAACTACAAACACCCCTTCTAATTTTCAAGTAATGAATTCTTTAATCTTTTATCGTCGCGTGACTCAGCATGAATTATATTGCTGCCAAAGTGGTTTCGCGAGAAATTTTTACCATCTGACTAAACTCACTCGGTTCACAGCCACTATAACACCTAGACAACATAGTCTTTCCCGTCTGGTTATATTATTAGCTGTTTTGCAAGTTATCCTAAACAAACGCGCAACTCTCAAGTTTATTTCGTTAGGGGGTGCGAAAAAGATATGCGCTTTTTCCCAGTTATCAAAATCTTCTCAAGTTTTGGCTTTAAAAGATAATCTGTTTAATTTCACTTTTTTTAAGCAGCAACGACTTACTCATTTACTTTTTGATAATAAGTGTACATTCTTTTTTAATATTCATGCACTTATGTTTAGTACATTTGTTCAATATTACCGTTTTATTTTCAATATACCACGTTTACGTATCTCGCTGCAGGTTAATTTACCTCACAAGGCAATTCAAGCAGGTGTGTATGCCCGCCTATTACGTTTACCTTTAATTTAAAATGCTTTTTCGCTTATATTTACAGGATTGAAGAAGGTGGTTTACAGACCCGATTTGAATATTGTGTTAACGTACAGTGAAAATAGCTCAATTGGTAGAGTGTAACCTTGCCAAGGTTAAAGTTGTGGGTTCGACCCCCGTTTTTCACTTTACAAATCTTAAATTTATTATTATGTTTTATTTCGCTTTAACATTACTAGAGTTGTTAGTAGTAATTGTGCCTCTTTTAATTTCCGTGGCCTACTTCACATTAGCAGAAAGAAAAATTATGGGTGCTATGCAGCGCCGTAAAGGTCCAAATGTCATTGGTGTTTTTGGGTTACTGCAACCACTAGCTGACGGATTAAAATTGTTTGCAAAGGAAACAATTTTACCGACAACGGCTAACACCAGCATTTTTTTATTAGCTCCCATTGTCAGCTTCTTGTTATCGCTAATGGGGTGGGTAGTTATCCCTTTTGGGTTAAATATTGTTATTTCGGACACGAATATTGGTGTCTTGTATTTGTTTGCCATTTCCTCTTTGAGCGTTTATGGTATATTAATGTCGGGATGGTCCAGTAATTCAAAATATCCATTTTTAGGCGCACTGCGTTCGACTGCCCAGATGATTTCATACGAAGTTTCGATTGGTTTTGTTATTATTTGTGTTGTTATTTGTGCGGGCTCCTTTAATTTGAGTCAAATCGTTCTTGCACAACAAACAGTGTGGTTTTTTATTCCTTTATTTCCGATGTTCTTGGTTTTTATTGTATCGGCGTTGGCTGAGACAAATCGCCACCCGTTTGACTTACCTGAGGCGGAAGCCGAGTTGGTGTCAGGTTATAATGTTGAGTACAGCGCTATGGGCTTCGCACTATTCTTTCTAGGCGAATACGCTAATATGCTATTAATGAGTAGTTTAATTTCTATTTTCTTTCTAGGTGGTTGGTTGGCTCCTACAATTCTATTGAGCTGGGTTCCAGGCCCGTTCATTTTTAGCCTTAAAATCTGTCTTTTCGTTTTTGTATTTGTTTGGGCGCGAGCGGCTCTTCCACGTTACCGTTACGATCAATTAATGGCTTTGGGTTGGAAGTGTTTTTTACCACTTTCGATTGGTTGGTTAGTCCTAGTTAGCGGTGTTTTAATAAGTTTTAACGCTTTACCATTATAATCTAAGTAAATTCTTATGCAGTTCATCTTAAGTTTTCATACAAATACAAAAGCTGACAGTAAAAAGTTAATCGAGTTTTTCAAGTTTTGGTGCGAAAAGACCTCGACACCTTTAAAGCTTATGCCATTACATAAAAAAACTAAATTATTAACCCTTATAAAATCCCCACACGTGTTCAAAAAATCAAAAGAGCAGTTCTTTATTTCTTTGTTCACTGTGCGTATTAATCTAGTTATCTCTAATCTAAAATCATTTTACAAGATGCTGACCTATCTAGTAAATACGGTGGATTTATTAAGTGTGAAAATCGAAGTACGAAACAGTTAGAAGTGTATCTTATATTTTAACGGTATATGCTTTCTTAAAAATCCCTTCTTCTGTTCGAACTTTTAGAGGGGTCAATTGTGATCCGGTCTCCCCCGAATGCGTCTGTACCTGCAGTTTAAAGAGCTTTGCACATCAAGCATCAGTCTGTAATAAACGCACTCATGAATGTAGTAGATTTAACAATTTCTTTACAGCCTGTCGAAACGGGTTGTGGTTATAATGTATGGAGAGAATTAATTTTCTACCCTTAATTTTACTGTTCTTGTGGCCAAATAGATAAGGCGTCGGTCTTCTAAACCGAAGATTTCGGGTGCAAGTCCCGACAAGAATATTCAGTGCCGTTACATTTTTTTTACTGGATTAAGGCTTACAACATTCAACTCGAATGTTGGAAGGAGGATAGTTTAATGGTAGAACTAATGTTTCCAAAACATTCGGTGTGGGTTCGATTCCTACTCTTCTTGTAGCATGCCTTAGAAGTTTCGTACATGATGGGCTAGTATTAAACATCTCCAACCTAATTAAGTACAAAAAAGTCTTTTGGGACAAAGCTTATAGTTTAATTGGTAAAACGTGTTGCTCATAACAACTCTACTATAGGTTCGATTCCTATTGAGCTTAAACCAGGTGATTACCGCAATCCATTATTACCCTTTCTATAAAACATAATCAATAAAATGATCTTACAAGCTGCTAAATTTATTGGTGCTGGTCTTGCAACCATCGGTCTTGCTGGTGCAGGAGTTGGTATCGGTACCGTTTTCGGAGCATTAGTTTTAGGTACTTCACGTAACCCTTCTTTAAAGGACGAATTATTTCGTATTGCAATTTTAGGGTTCGCTTTAACCGAGGCTATCGCTTTATTCGCCCTAATGATGGGTTTCTTAATTTTATTCGCACTATAAGGTGATTATCTTTTTAATAAGATAACATCTTTCGATAGATTTGTCAAACAAGGGTCTTAAATTCGTTCGATTCGAATATCTATCTCTTTATTCTGTTGCTAAAATAGAAGAAATAAATTATTTACAAAAATTTAGGACATCAGTCAAAAATGAGGAAATTTGTTTTCTTAATCTAACTAAATATAAAAAATTTAACAATGAACTCTGTTTTTTCTGTTCAAAACCCGGTTTATTTATGGTCTTCTCGTTGGTTATTTTCGACAAACCATAAAGATATCGGAACTTTATACTTAATTTTTGGTGCTTTTTCAGGTGTAGTAGGTACAACATTATCTGTTTTATTACGTATGGAATTAGCAGCACCCGGCAATCAAATCTTACTAGGTAACCATCAACTATACAACGTTATCGTTACCGGTCACGCATTTGTCATGATTTTTTTCATGGTTATGCCCGTACTTATCGGTGGTTTTGGTAACTGGTTTATTCCACTAATGATCGGTGCTCCTGATATGGCTTTCCCACGAATGAACAATATCAGTTTTTGGCTTTTACCCCCATCATTATTATTATTACTGGCTTCAACATTAGTTGAAACCGGCGCAGGAACTGGGTGGACTGTTTATCCCCCATTAAGTTCTATTCAGGCACACTCAGGTCCATCTGTTGATCTAGCTATTTTTAGTCTGCACGTAAGCGGTGCGTCATCAATTTTAGGCGCCATCAATTTCATCACTACCATTTTTAACATGCGTGCACCGGGTATGACCATGCACCGTTTACCATTAATGGTTTGGGCTGTTTTAATTACGGCATTCTTATTATTACTGTCACTGCCAGTTTTAGCAGGAGCGATTACTATGCTTCTTACAGACCGTAACTTTAACACAACCTTCTTTGATCCGGCTGGTGGAGGTGATCCTGTATTGTATCAACACCTTTTCTGGTTTTTCGGTCACCCGGAGGTCTATATCCTTATATTACCAGGTTTCGGTATTGTTAGTCACGTTGTTTCTACTTTTTCGAAAAAACCTATTTTCGGTTACCTTGGTATGGTTTACGCTATGCTTTCTATTGGCGTATTAGGTTTTATCGTATGGGCTTAACATAAATGGGTCCCCATCCCCGTGAGGGGATGTTCTATCATTTCGCTATATGCTGGAACTGTCTAAAGAGCTTTTCGTCCTTCATCGCAACGTATAAAAATTGAATCATGAACGGGATAATCGAAAAGATTGGCAAATCAGCAGGAAACTTTATATTGTATCTTTCTTAAAAGAGAAGTACTCGAATCGAGTTACATAAAATAAAAACTAAAACTATGGAAAATAAAGGATCCCCAGAGACTTTACGCGAAACAACTTTTTTTCAATTCGAAGAATTTTATCAACAAAACCCTTTTCCACGACAGCCCAAGCATTTCTACGAATGGTTTCTTGGATTTGCTGAAGGGGACGGTTCCTTTTTAATTTCGATAACAAAAGACACGCGTCAACCTACAGCAAAAGCAAAACCTCGAGCTTTTTTTACGCTTGTGCAAAAAGATCCCGTTGTTTTGTATACCATTAAAAAGAAATTTGGTTTTGGTAAGGTGCAAAAACATAATGAGGCTTTTAGATGAAGCGTCACTAAGACGGAACACCTTTATCTTATTTGTCTTTTAGCCAAAGATAATATGTTACTTGCTCATAGGCAAAAACAACTAAAATACTGGTGCGAGCATTTTAAGCTCCAACAAACGATAAAAACAGGATATCCCGATTTACTGAGCACAGCTTGGCTTGCGGGGTTTATTGACGCTGAAGGATGCTTCTCGATTCTTTCCTGCAAAGACAGGCGTTATAAGAGCGGTTTTCGTGTTCGTTATCGTTTTTGTTTGGATCAAAAAGAGGGTTTACCTCTTTTTAAACATATACAAGCGACACTCCAGTCCGGTTGGATATACCATCGAAAAGAAACAGAGGTGGTATGCCGTTATGAAACCACCTCTAAAGGGTCGCACCGTAATCTGCTGTTACCGTATTTAAATCGTTTTCCTTGTCTAACAAAGAAACACGTACTGGTTTTTAAGTGGTATAAAGATTTAGTGTTAAATAATAAAAAAAAAGTTGAAGATAAAGTCCAGCCCACTACGAAAGTAGCGGGACGCTGTAATTAATTACAGCCTGCATCACATGTATACTGTCGGCTTAGATGTTGACACTCGCGCGTACTTTACAGCCGCCACTATGATTATCGCAGTTCCAACTGGAATCAAGATTTTTAGTTGGATCGCTACAATGTGGGGAGGTTCGTTAAGCCTAAAAACCCCAATGTTATTCACCTTAGGTTTCATTTTCCTTTTCACTGTTGGTGGAGTAACTGGTGTTCTTCTTGCTAACTCAGGTGTGGATATTGCTATGCATGATACATACTACGTGGTTGCGCACTTCCACTACGTTCTTTCTATGGGGGCAGTTTTCGCTATTTTCTCTGGTATTTACTTTTGGTTTTCAAAGATCACTGGTGTAAAATACTCGGAGGTTTTAGGACAAATCCATTTTTGGGTTTTCTTTATCGGTGTTAATATTACTTTCTTCCCAATGCACTTCTTAGGTTTAGCTGGAATGCCTCGTCGTATCCCAGATTATCCTGATGCTTACGCAGGTTGGAATGCGGTTGCCTCGTACGGTTCATACATCTCAGCTGTTTCAGCTGTTTTCTTTTTCTACGTGGTATGGGTAGCATTAACTGAAGGAGAGCGCGAAACTAGTAAAAAAGTTTGGTAGTCTATTAAATTAACTTCTTTAATAAGACAATAATTTGATAAATTTATTTTGCAAATTATCACCACTTTATAACTTTTTATGCAAATATAAATTAATGGTTAAATTGATGGTCTTCCAAACCGTAAATACTGGTTCGATTCCGGTTATTTGCTTGATACGGATTTAAAGGTTATCTGTATGTATCAGAGTGTGGCACAGTTGGTAGTGTTTCTATTTTGGGTGTAGAAGGTCGTTGGTTCGAGTCCAATCACTCTGTTTAGAATGTATGTAACATCCCCCCTTAGCTTTTCACCATAAGCTTTTGTGTTTGCCAAGCCGTGATAAGTTACAACTTCGTCAAGACGTTTCACAGAATTTCTAAAATTGTAATTTATTGAGTACGAAAGTTCTGTATTCGGTAGAAGTGATTAGCTCAATGGTAGAGCATCTCGCTTACAACGAGAGGGTTAAGGGTTCAAATCCTTTATCACTTAAAAAAAAATAGTGATCACGCACGTAATAGCGCGTTTTTTAGTTCGTTATTTTTACGTTAACTTACTTATTGGTGTTACACATTTTTATTTTATAAATATAGTTTTATTGATTTAAATTGAGTTTGATCTTGGCTCTTGATGAATGCTTGCACCACGCTTAATACATTGCTAGTAGAACGGTTTTTTTAAACAGTTGCGCAGAGGTGAGTAATATAGAAGAATTGTAATTTTTAGTTTTAAGAATAGAAGGATATTTAATATACAAAGGCGTACGCTTTTCCTTAATACTTTAAAAAGTTTGCTTTGCTAATTAAACAGCTTCTATAAATTTATGGTTGTTGGTTACGGTAAAAGCTAACCAAGCCGATGATTTTTAGTTGGTCTTAGCGGATGATCAACCACATTGGAATTGAAATAGTTCCAACTCTTTTTACAGAGCAGCAGTAGGGAATCTTGGACAATGCGCTAACGCGTGATCCAGCGATGGTGCGTGAATGAAGACAATTTTTTATGAATTGTAAAGTTCTTTTATTGGCTAAAAAAATGATATAACCAAAGAAAAAGCCCTTACCAATATGCGTGCCAGCAGTAGCGGTAATACGTGAAGGGTTAGCATTATCAATTATTATTGGGTGTAAAACATTTGAAGGTGGCATACATGGTTGTTAAACATTTAAAATTGTAGGTAACTATAATCTTGTGTTTAAAACACTGTTGCTTGGAGTTTAAAAGAGGATAGTATAACTAAACAAATAGGCGTGAAAACTGATGAAATGTTTAAGAATATCAAAGGCGAAGGCAACTATCTGGTTTTATTACTGACACTGCAGAATGAAGGCTTCGGTAGCAAATCGGATTAGAGACCCGAGTAGTCGAATTGCTGTAAACGATGGGTTCCAATGATCTGAAAATTTGGATTATTAGGCTAACGCTAAAGAACCCTACCTGAAAATTAAAACCGCAAGGTTGAAATTCAAAAGAATTGGCGGGAGCTTACAAAGATGCTGGATTGTGTGGTTTAATTCGATACTACGCGAAAAACCTTACCAGTTTTTGCATAATACGAGTTTCGTTTGAAAAAACTAAACAGTTTAATATAAACAAGTATATACAGGTGTTGCACGGCTGTCGTCAACTCGTGCCGTAAGGTGTTTCGTTAACTCGATAAACGGGTGTAACCCCACTACTGATAAATTAGGTTCAGTAAATTTTTTGCCTGAAGCAAAATGAGATGGGATTACGACAAGCACTCGTGACCTTTATAAACTGGGCTACTCACGCAATACAATATTAACTACAAAGCGAAGCGATAATGTACAATTGGAGCAATCGTGAAAGGTTAATTAAGTTCGGATTATATGCTGAAATTGCGTATATGAAGTTGGAATCATTAGTAATCGGAAATCATCATGTTTCGGTGAATAACACTTTTAAGCTTTGCACACACCGCCCGTCACACGCTGGAAGTTTATTTCTTTTGAAGATTTAGTTGAAACGTCCTGTTTGATTAACAGAATGAACAATCAATTCCATAAAAAAGTAAATGACTAGAGTGAAGTCGTAACAAGGTAATGCTACGGGAACGTGGTGTTGGATTATAAATTTGTTAAATTGAATAAATAAAAAAATCAATTAAGTCTAATAAGTACCTGAAATCATTTAGATACCGCACTCATGTTGTTACCTTATTAGAAAAACCCAGATACATTATATGGAAACGGGTTCCGGATAAGTGGTCGAGCGGTTTATGGCATTAGTCTTGAAAACTAAAGTATACACTATACCGCAGGTTCAAATCCTGCCTTATCCTGTAGGACTTCTTCAATAGCTTAATTGGTAAAGCATGCGACTGTTAATCGTTGGAGTATTGGTTCAAGTCCAATTTGGGGAGTTTCGGAAAAATGACGGAGTGGTTTATCGTAATGGTTTGCTAAATCATCGTATATGTGTGATATAATAATTTTATTAGAGATGCGTTTTTAACGAAAACAAATTTTTTAAGCAAAAATTCGGTTTTGGGTTTTTAGTGTAAGTTTCACGGCAGCACTCGAAGCAAGCCCTAAAAGTCAATGAAGCATACTTGTGTAGTTGATTGATCTCTTTGAAAAATAACACCCAAATACGGTTGTTCTTTTATTCCAGTAATTGTGTTTCATCGAATATATAATGAAATTGTTTAGATTGGTATAATAAAACTTTTGGGTGTATTGATTAGGATTAAACTAATAAAAGATTATATTTAACTTTTAGGTGGAAGTTAGCCTAAGAGTGAGGAAATCTTGTAACACATTCTCACCCACACAAGACAAAAACGGGAGGAGTCTGGTAAAAGATTGAAAAAGAAAATAAAAAATGATTTTCTTGCAACAAGCTGTATGATATTAAAGTATCATGTACACGCTTAGAACACGCAATCAAAATAAAACAAATTGTTTGCTATGTGTTAAAAACATTAAATTTAATTTGGTGTTAGACTATTAAAATATACCGTAGGTTCAAATCCTACTTTTTC
>JACLAA010006963.1_pt1 | contig 15773 bp, 14 predicted proteins | sample 8027891 | NCBI WGS metagenome assembly JACLAA01 (sample SAMN15724900, study PRJNA655200) | protist metagenome | isolation source: fluorescence activated cell sorting (FACS) single amplified genomes of... | place: Spain: Blaines Bay Microbial Observatory, Mediterranean Sea | collected 2016-01-19 | reverse complement strand
ATAACTCCCCGCGCACAGCTCGCGCCCAACATGTCGCAGGTTCCCGAAGAGTGCTTGAAGCACCCAGGTTTTGGGTATTGCTTTAAGCAGTGCCATTGCGAATGTTATGACCCAGCCTCTGACTCGGAAGAGGACGACCATCCGCACGAGACGTGCGTGTGCGGCCATCGAGAGCACGACGTCCTTGGGCTTGGATACGCGAACTGTCCAACCAGTGGGTGCGGGACTTGCACCATGGAAAAATGTGCACCTTGCGGCGCACCTGCGCCTAAATGGTGTTTCAGCGTCCACCTTGGAACATGCGGCGCAAACTGCGCACTCTTTGCACAAGAACAGATGGGTCCGATGTCTGCCTCCGGAGATGGAGAGTGCCCGATTTGCATGGAGACCAAGCCGCTGTACAAGCTCCAGGTTTGCGGGCACGAGTTTTGCGCACCGTGCCGTGGGGAGGCCACCGACACGAACCGCCACGAGTATGCGAGTATTCGGTGTAGCCTTTGCAGGCAAGAGAACGTGTCCGGGCCCGGCGAACGTAGATGGGGGCTGGGATAATTTGAAATTTTTCAAACAACGTCGATTGTTCTAAAGTGGCGTTCCATCAACTTTGTACCTATCTGACACTCCTAACTGCACACGGCAAAGTGCTACGTGCCACGATGCTCGCGTGGATACACTTCACCTCAACAGAACTACGGCCGCTCTATGGCATGTTTTACGTGCTTTATCTTCTCTGCCAAAGGATTGCGATGGATGTTTATGTCAGAAAGCGCTCTACTCTTGATATGGGGTGTTCAGCTTTATTTGACGATCACAAAGCGAGTAAAAAACAAAATAATAACGAAGAACAGCAAATTATTATTATTATTATTATTACAAATTTAATAGAAAAATACTTAAGTCGACCCTTGATCGAAAAAGTCTTGAACCCGCCAACGTCAATCGCGTTTTCGTTGTCTTAAGGTTGTTCAGGCCCCCCGAAGACAAGTTCAGCTGTTCCGTTTCCTCGCGACTAGCGATCGCTTGGCGAATTGAACCGCCTGTCCTATATGTGTGATGATAGTTGGGCGCATGGTCACGTTCTTCGTCGATCAAATGGTCTTCGGCAGGGGTCGGTGGGGTCAACGGTTTGTGTGGGATGAGAGGCTCGGCACTAATAGTGTTAGAAGAAATTTTAATGCTATCTCCGCAATAAAATAAGTTTCCCGGCGATAATTATTTCACAGCTCGCTCGATAATCTCACTGGGTGCATCATCAATTTTTCGTCCTGATGGATCATAATTATTATGGGCGGGATTTTAGGGTTATTATTTTAAGGAGCGAATAAGAATTTCGTTCTCGTACATATGTACATACGTGCGTGGTGACAAGGGAGGAAGCAAGTTAAAATATGCCTGCTTAGCACGAAGCAGGGGTGAAAGTTGAACGAAAACAAACACACCATGGTTTGTTCTCGTTGAAGTCCCTGCTAGTATGAAAAACACCCTCACTGCACGCTTAGCGAGGCGACGAAGTCGAACTATTCTTGTTCGGATTGTATTCGCGGCCACTGTGTACTACACGTGGAGCATTTCCGACCCCAACAAATCCGTATTCCTCTCTAGAGTCCAAAATTCAGCGCCGCCTCCGGGCCGGTTCAACGAACCTAAAAACGGCGAACCGGAACTCCACGAAATTACCGTTCTAACGTACTCTGATCGTGTCACGCAAGGATTATGTAGATCGATGGTCACCGCCGCGTGTCATGGATTCGAACTCGGCGTACTCGGCGTTGACGAAATGTCATTCTCAAGCTTCGCCGGCGATCCAAAGATGAAGAAATTTTTTGGGATGAAGGCGCTGTTGTCAAACAAGACAACGCTGAGCAAGCTGGGACTATACAACAGCAGCACGATACTATTTGCAGACGCAACTGATGTGGTTTATCTCGCTGACCTCCACGAGGTCAGTCAGCGTTTTCATGAGACGCTTAGAGAGCACGGTGAGAACGTCGTTCTCGTTGCTGCAGAGAGAAACTGCTGGCCGTACATGGTGAAAGATAAGGAGAGAATCCCCGGGGGAAGTTCCAGATGTGCTGAGTTTCCAAGCAAGAACTCCACATTCATGTACTTGAACTCAGGAGCGTATATCGGTAAGGTGGAAGCCATTAGATATATGATCGCTTCCGCATATGACCGTCTCAGCGACGCAAAGGATGACCAACTCGCCTTACACGAGCTTTATGCTGAGCAGTTGCGAAAGGATGAGAACGGCTCCGGCGGAAAATCCACTTTTAACATCGTGCTCGATCGGAGAGCACTCATTTTTCAGACTGGGTGGGGCACTAATCTTGAAGGCGAAAGATACGCTGATCGTGAAGGAAGTGGGGCGTATTATGATGCACTTAGTGGACGAGTGATCAACACTGAGCACGAAACTCGGCCACTCTTGGTACATTTCAACGGGGGTAAAGATGCTCTGCAGCCTGTATCGGCCGCTGTTCTTGCCAAAGATTTGCTTCAATCAGACATAGACAAGCGAAGGATCAATTCCATCTTAAATATATATCGTGCAAAATACCATTGGTTTACTGGCGAGTGTGCTTCGTTGGATGACATCGCACTTTTTCACATGGCGGTAGAAGGTGCAAACGTCAAAGATTCACTTTCAAAAAGCAGCGACACCGTCGGGCAGATGTCTTCCGAGAAGAGAGTAGCGTCGTCAGGTCCGTTGAGGAACGCGTATTTTCCGAAACGCGCTGATCTCACGAAGCCAATTCCAAAACAAAATACCATCGAATGTCCACCAGGATATCCTGAATTACATTCTCGAGCAGAGGAGGGGGGACAAAAAGTAGGGTGTGCGCTACAGTACTTCAGTAAGGCACTTTCAGATGCCCGATATCTTGCTCGCGGGGAAGTTGCAAATGTCAGTCTCGCACGAATGCGCAGGGTTGTGCAGCGATCGCCACAACAGCTTGGATTGTACACCCTCATGAAGGACGAAAGCGATGGTGGCGCAAGATGGAATCACGTTTCAGGGCAAGGTATCAACTTTTGGGCGACGAAGCCTTTCCATCACTTCATGAAACGCTACTCCGAAGCGGTCGCGTCGCGTCTTTCCCCAGGTCAAAACGTGTATTTTGTCGTCAATGGTTTTGACGAGCCGGCAGTGACTGGAGAATGCCCAAACATGAGCCAGCTCACGGCGATTCATCCAAACATCCGCGAGGGGATAGTGAACAGAAAAGAAGGCGTGCCGGTGTGGTCCATGTCGAAGGTACGTGACTGTCACTTGGATCTGTTGTTCCCGCATCCGGATTTGTTTGCGAAGTTTGGTCGCACAGCTGAGCTGCGCAAAAACCAGCCTTGGACGCAACGCAAAGATGAGGTGGTGTTCCGGGGCTCGACGACAGGGATGGGAAGTGTAGATACAAACTTGAGGATTAAGGTCACCCGTGACTTAGTGAACACTTCAGGGTTTGATGTTGGCATTCATGCGGCTATCCAGACGATAAAGCAGGACTCGATCACAGATTTGATGAAACCAACATTGCAAGTTTCGGAGTTGTCATCATTCAAGTACGCGATGGACATAGACGGCAACGCACACTCATTTAATCGGCCTCTCGCCATAGCCCGTGCGGGCTGCACGCTTCTGAGGGTGAACGTGTTTACGGATTTGTTCGATGAAGGTCTGTTGAATGGGATTCATGCTTTTGATATTGATCCGGCGAAAGTCAAGCTCGATGCCCCGAGGCTTCTGCGCGAACTGCGTGCAGCGCCAGACAAAGCGAAGGCTGCCGCCACGCTGCTCTCAGAGACGCATGCGTGGCTGACCGAGGATGTGATCATGACATATATGAAAGAGGCGATCACTCAATACTCCAGGTCAGTGCGCTTCATTGACTGAAGGAAATGCCGGTAAAGGATCACGGCGTTTCGTTACCGGTCGTCACGCGCCTTCTTCGCGAGGAGCTGTGCGCGTGTGAATCCTCCAGGCTTCACTGATGGGAATGCGTCGCCCAGCAAAACTCGTCACTCACGAATCGCTTCACTAATATCACTGTTTGCAAAGTCCGAATGCAGATCGGAAGAAGATGTCTAGTCGCGCAAAATACTTGGTGCTGACATCAGACATGGGGGGACCGTACACTGACATTGTCAGATATAAAGGCACGTGGGTGATGGAAAATTGGTTGCACTGGGCCGAGACGTTTTGTCCAGTCATCGCTCATGACGTGCTGAAAGAAAGCTTTCCCCAAGCTTTTGACGCCTGGATGCATCTTTGACGAGCGTTTCTGCATTAGTTGTGTTCGCATGAGTGGTATGATCACTAAGACGCCAGGCAAAAGGAAAAATCGCGCGTCGAAGCGACATACAGTCTCAATGCGCACGTACGCTGACTGAGTTTGTGGAGTCAAAACTTGGGATCCGGTTTTGTACCATCAACCTTCGAATGCTAACAGTGCACTCGTACGAACAAGAGATTCAGACAGGCCCGATCAAGCACACGTTAGAGTTCTGGGTAGAAAGGGCCATCCAGCGGTATAAGAAGTGGAAAAAGGATCGGGTGGTGCTGCAACCGGACATCTTCTTGGGGAATTGTTATCTGCTGGAATGTGCCCTCAACGACGCCGCAGCCGCTGGAAGAGATGTACACGAGATGATTTATCAAGATCCTAGTCAAGCTTTGAACAGCGAAAATCTCGACGACGTCAAGCTTTACCAGCATCTTGCAGGATCTGGAAAGCAAGTCGAAGTCACGGAAGCGTTCATTGGAGACAAATTGGACTTGCTCAGAAGGTTCTTACGTGGTAGAGGGCAAGAAGTCATGGATTCAGCCTTGGAGATGGGCAAAGTTTTGGTGCACGTGTTTCTGAGAGCGAAACTTGATTTAGAAGTGTTCCATTCTGTGAATTACCTCCAGACAAGGTCGCGATGTTCCCACCATGTCTGTTACCAGCTCAAGGGCGATGACGCGTCCACCAGACGATATGGTCGAGTGCTGAGGTAATACAAGACGCAAGAGACATGGGCACAAGGAACTTTTCGGTTTTGTGAGATGGATTGTTTTCGGGAAATCACAACTGAAGAAGACAAAAGCTCTTGAGTATGGCACTGTTAGCAAAGCTTCACCGGACACGATGTTCGTCGCGCTGGAAGACTTCAGGCGCAAGGTAATCCTGTTCGAGCCCCCAGACTGTAAAGCACGCGACGAAGCGCGCGTGCTGCAGTGCTGGACCAAGGGTCGAATATGATTTTAGCAGCGCCAGCCGAGCGAGCGAGCGAGCGAGCGAACAGCGAGCGACCAGCGAGCGAACAGCGAGCGAACAGCGAACGAACAGCGAGCGAGCAGCGAGCGAGCAGCGAGCGAGCAGCGAGCGAACAGCGAACGAGCAGCGAGCGAACAGCGAACGAACAGCGAACGAGCGAGCACTAATATTAGTCCTCGCTGCTCTCTCGCGCGCGCGCGCGCGCTCTGCTGCTGCGTGCGTGCTGCTGCGTGCTGTGTGCCAATAAAATCTCCTAAAATCGCCCTTCTTAAAATCGCCCTAAAATCCCGCCAATAGACCGATTGCCCTATATCGATTTATGGGAATTTCGCCAAAACTCTCCCGCCAGGTGCTTTTTTCCCGCCGTCTCCTCCGAGACCTGGCATCCTATGAGCAAACAGTGTAAAAATTGCCTTAAAAAAAGGGTACCGCGGACGCCACAGCGCGACGCGCGCGGGCGTTGCGCCACCACCCAGTGGTCTCCCGCGGAAATCCTTGCGTGGGGTGATGTACATGGGGCTTCCTGTCGAGTATGTCGGAGGACAGCTCCAGCGACGGAGCAGACACGTCCCCTGCTGGGCGTATCCGCGGACACCTTGAAGCGCTCTCCGGATTTGCAGAAAACATCAACTATCGCATTTGCAATTACTCGTTTTGTTTGGCTTCAAAAAAGAGGATATTTTGACCAAAATAAGCGACCCAGGAGGGCTCTTAGCATATCCAGGGGTTTCCACGAGTTATGACTTGTGGACTCGAGTCATAACTTTTAACTCGTGACTCGTGGCTATGGTGATGACGAGTTTAACTCGAGTAAAGTCAGTGACTCGTAGAAACCCCTGAGCATATCACTGGAAAGTTTCAAAAACTCGACTTGGGTTTATAAATCAGGCATTGGCTCGACTATTGCAATCGGTCTATTGCGGGCGCGTCCCAAGCTTTCAGTTTTTCCGCGCGCGTTTCGCGCGCGTGGCTGTGGAGGGGAACGCGTCACCCTCTTCTTCGGACGAGCCCGTCTCTGCGGACCTGCGGATATAGATACGACGATGTCAGTATGGCTGTTGAAGAGGAGTGTTCACTCTGAGAAGCAGCGTACCCTTCTTCTTGGATTAGCTTGAACCATTTGCTGAGGTAAGTCTTGCAGGCTTTCTCCAGCTCTTCTTTGGTGGTCGGGAGCTTGCGGCGTCTATCCTGCATCGCCACCCTGAAGCACTGACCAGCGGCTTCGTCAGCTTCGCAGACTGCGCACGTGGATCGTTTGCCACACTTCTTGAAACACTGCTGCACTCTGTACCACAAGGAGGGATGCGGGGGCATGCCTGGGCCTTCGTGGCATGACTCACACATCCACACTTTCGCGTATCCGGGAAGTTCTTCGGGTACGGGTACGCAGACGCACACAGGGTGAAAGTGCTGGTAACACCAATGACACTTGAGCTTGTCTAGACTGTTCACTTTGCAGCCATTTCCCTTCAGGCCACAGGGTTGCTCGGTCTGCTCTACCTCTCTGCACACAAGGCCCCTTGACCTGCTGGGAGTGGGGAGGTGCGGGTGTTTTCGTCTCGTCAGTGCGGAGCGAGGCTCGCGTCATCGGGTCCGAGTGGCGAATGAATGAAAAATCGATTGCACGTGTGGACGGAGAAAGTGCTGGAAAAAACCTCCTGGAGATGGGAAACATTATGTTTTTCAAGCTTTTTTGGCTTCATTTGAAGGCAGCTGGTTGGTGGGCGACGGAGGATCTATAGACTTTTCTATACACTCGCGTGCGTCGCTGAGCGCGCACGCCATTTGATAATCGGTACCACTTCCGGGATCATTCTTTTGGGTAGTACCAGCCATCGGGAGTGTCGCGTCCTGCTTCTGCTAAATCGTAATCTTTGCAGTTCTCGACGCCGACGAAATAAAACCCATACTGATGCACATACCTACCTTTTCCAACACTTCCGTTGGCAATGCGTCGTTTCTTGGAAGTTAGATGCCAAAATTGCAAAACCCCTCGGTCTGGCACGACGGGAGAATTGGTTTGAGCATGCTCAGGGTCGGGGTTCGTACCTTGTGTCGGGGGTGCGTCCGCGTTGCTGCCCAGCATGGCGACATCCATGTTTGCATCCGAGATAGATGTGGTGGTGGGAACACTCTTTTCTTGTTGAGCATCAAGGGGAAGCGCTCGCCGAACAAAGACACGTTTCCTGAAAAGTGGGAAATCGGCGTGGCGGGGCACGTCGAGAGTGGGGACGAGTCACGACCGACTGCAGTGCGCGAAGTCGCGGAGGAGTTGGGGGTGATTTGTGTTGAAAAGGACTTGCGATTTTTGGGCTGCGTACCGATGGAACAGGCGTGTATGGGAGGCTGCAACTGCTTCGAGGACGTGCGAGTTCAACCCCTGATGTGCTGCGAGGCGGCCAAGATCGGTCGGGGCCAGATCACGCAAGTTTCTTACCAGGCCAAGATCAACATGGCTCGTGGTCGCGACCTTCTTGAAGTTCCCGGAGTCATAATGCAGTTCAAAGCCTGGGGCTTCCCTGTTTCTGATTCAGACAGCCACGACGTGGAAGAGGAGGATGCGTCGGAGGAGGAGGATGCGGCGGAGGAGACGGCGGAGGACACTTCTTTTCGTTTATTTCGCGTGGGTGGAAATATAATTTCAATGTTCATTTACATTAGCTAGTGGCAAATTTTGTCATGCCCCGAATACGGAATTTTTAGACCCTCGTTTACGGTCTGTACCGATTTCGAAAAAGAAGTGTCACGCTCGAGTGAAAGCGCGGAGTACGGGAGCATCGCGGCGACCTGCACGAGCATCGTGCAGGCAATAAAGGATGCGGAAGAAGCGAACGTGGCGCGGCGGCGATCTGCTTCCAACCCGGCGTATGTCGCCGCCGAAGATCTCCATCGGGCGCAGAGACAATCGCTGGATGCCCAACGAGGAGCACCACAAGGTACGATCGGGCGCGCGCACGCGAACTTAGAAGCGCGACGCCAGTCTCAAGGCCATCGCGAGGGCGGCGGCGAAGGCGGTGGCGAGGGCGGCGGCGAGCGACGCCCTGATCCTCAGGATGAACGTCCCCGGCAAAGAGCCCGCGCCGGCGTTCGAGGACCCCAGGGATGCCCCGCTCGAGCGACTCGGTGGCAGCGTTCACCGAAACGATGCGCGAGGTTTCAGAGCGACAATGTGCTTCGGAGAGGAACACAGAGGCGCAGAGGGCCCAGGCCACCACCGCCTTGGCCAACACCGTCATGGCTGGTTTGAACCAGATGCAGCAGAACCAGCAGCAGAGCCAGATGGAAATGATGCGCATGATGCAAGAGTCTCAAGAAAGAAGCATGCAGTTAATGGCGGAATTGGTCCGCGGGGTGCCCGGCAAACCACGGGGGCGGCGGCGACAAGCGAAAGCGAGCGACGAGAGCGATGAATACGACGGATGATGGCGTGTTGTACAGTGTATAGTATTATTTTCAAGGAAGGGTGTATCTACAGAAAAAGTTTTGTACAGAAGTTACATGTCAGGAACCACCGCGTGAGGCACGGCGGCGACGCCAGGAAGCTCATCCATGTTCAGGTAGTCGTGCAGGGAGGGAGGCGGACACCCGAAGTACTGCGAGATATGATTCCCGCCATACATGCAGTTGTGGCAGTTGGTGAGGAACTAGGCGTTCAGGTACGTCCGTGCTGGGGATGTTGAGTGCAACCTGTGCGTTTTGGAAAAGTCGATAAACTGCCACAGCTGCGCCACCCGTCCGAAGCACCATTCTTCGGTAACGCGTGCCGCGTTCATCCCCTTGTTCCATGCGATCTCTTCGTCAGTGGCTTCGATACGACCAAAGCCTCGCTGCGCATACATCAAGCGGCCGAAGATGGGATCGCCATAGATAACGAACCTTGACCCCGTGATGCGTTCCAAGTCAGGAAGCTATCGCGTGGATAGCTGGGACTCGTTCAGCAACCAGTTATCGTTGTGAACGCCGGTCGGTCCATGGGTGAACAAGATCATGCCGTCAGGCGCCGTCACGCTGAGGAACTGCACGATATGGTGACGCTTGTGTCCAGAGCAGAACGCGCGCTGGAAGCGGCCCGGACGGGAAATCTCCCGCGCCGTTCCATCCACGAAAGCGAAAATACCGAAACGCTCATGCCGAAAGCCAGTCAGTTCACTCACCTTGTCGCGATACTGCGCGACGCGCCCCGACCATTTGGAGATGCCCGTTTGAAGGAGACGGTAGGTGTGATGCTCGTACATCCACCTACCGACCATGGTGAATACCTCGCTGAGCGTAGACGGCTGAGCCTTCCATTCCTCGTTGGAGAGGTTGAGCAAGGAACTTGGAAAGGCCATTCGGCGGAGGTAGAACGTCAAGGCCTCATCCCCCGTGAACTGGCTCCCCGAAGGAGTCGTCCATTGCTCGGGGAAGTCGAGCGCATCCATCAGCTCAAGGATCTCGTCCCGGTCGAAGCGAAGCCTGGCGCGGCACTGCTGCTCGATGACGGAGTCAAGGCTCCATGCGGTCCTGGTGATACCAAGACCGACAAGTCGCGCTTCATCCTCCGTCCGCGCCGCGAGGAACGCGCCCGCGAAGAGATGAAGGTCGCGCCCAGGCCGAAGTGCTCCGACGACCATCGCGGCGGTCATGCAGCGCAGCATGACGTCGTTGGAGGGTGTCGAACGAGTCATCGCGCTCTTCTCACGCGCGTGCTTCTGCGCGCGCGCCGAGGTGAATGAGGGGCGTGTGAGGCGTTTTTTCAAAAACGCGAGAGTGCGGGACATTTTGGTTGCGAAATGTACATCGTATGAGTTTATAGACTCGAATTACAAAATGTCGCCATGCTTTTGGTCTATGAGCAATTGGAGTGCTTGATCGTGTCCCCAAAATAAGTGAGTTTTAACCAAAACCACAACCAAAAACCTTGGCGTTTAGAAGACAAAAGGTTGTTTGTCACTTTGGTGGTCAAATTGGCCACCAAAATGACAACCAAAATGACAACCAAAATTACAACTATGACGGACTTCTTAAATATCCCATATTTTAGGGGGTTTTTGTGGAAAATCTGGACTAAAATCGGGTGGAAAATTGGGTTGAAAATCGGGTGGGAAATCGGGTGGGTGAAGGCTGCGCGGACATCCCGCGGCGTCTCCACCCGGATGAACGTCAACTCCTCATCGACCGGCGCGCCACATCCTTCCTGCTCCCCCTATGCCGCGAGATGTTTTCTAATGGTCTGCGCGCGTTGTCAGAGCATCGTCGGTCGAGTCGTGCGACGCGCGATTCAAAATCTTGCCGGACGCACACCGCCGAGCGCGTCCTCGAGACTGCGGCCAGCCATTTCGGGTTCCTTGCTCGGCGCCCCGCACGCGGCGAATGACCGGAGAGTCACCGGTGACATTGATCGTGTATAGAAGTCATCGACCGTGGTTTCTGACCGGGGGCTTGGTCCACTTACATTGATCCATTCCCAATGCCATTAAAGTTTAGGCTTTGCCCAGCACTTAAACTTGTCGATGTAAGGCGCATACTGCGCGCAGTTGCGCCTGGACCGCCCGGCTCCATGCCCGCTATACGCATCTCTCATCTCGCGCGACCCATGGAAAACTTTCTCGTGATCATCGTCCTCGTGAGCGGCGTCTTTTTCGCTCGTCGTCCTCGTCTTCGTCTTGGTCCTCGTCGTAGTCGCTAGCGCCAAGATGGGATGCTGGAAGCGCCAGAGAGTGCTCCTCGGTACCGCTAGTCCGAAGAGCCGGTGTCTGGGCGGAAGCAGCCACGGTCACCGCGGTCGCCGCGTCCTTAGCTCTTTAAGAAAGCGCCGGGCGACTGTCTTTCGGGGCATGCGTGGCATGGGGAGCGCTCGTGCGCAGCGCCCGGGAGGCGCAGCGCGACCTGAGATTCGCTACTCATAAGTGATGGATTAATCTGCTGCTTTACACAGCAACGTGGCCAAACGGCCATTTTGAAAAACGGGTCCCGCGCACTTTGACGCGACGCCGGCGACGGGAAACAGGGCTAAATCGACCCGTCACTCGTTACGCGAACACACTTCCGCATTCCTTGTGAGACGGAGGGAAGTATAATATGTGAGCAACACCTCGATATGACATGCTGGATAAAGATGACCAAGGAAAGTAAGGAGCTGCGCTGATATCCTCTCGCACTACTCGAGCAACCACTAGGCCACCTCGACCGCGACGAATCGATTCGTGCGTCAGATTCTGATCATAACACACACATTTGATTGAACTGCTCTTCTAGGCGCTTTTGGTAGCGTAGTGTACTGCGTTTCCCCAGCTGCCCAGCGAAAGTTTCGTCAAGATCCTTTAAGACGACTTGGAAACTAAGTTGAGGCAGGACATACCATTGGTTTCTGAAGCTCTGAATAACGTCAACGTCAACAGGTGGATATCTTGTCCTGATGCGAGGAGAAGATCTTCCATCAATATGTTGCCAAGGATACTTCGAAGCGTCGTGCACTCGCTCGGCGAACTGTAAAAATATCCTATGACTTGCGATGTAGAAATCTGTCGAGCGCACGTCACACCCTGATCCGCGCATTAGGCACAGATTGGATCCAAAGAGCTTGACTTTCTTACACACACACTGCGGTGGACAAATCTCCGGAAGAATGTAATTCTCAAGGAAATGAGGCCTGCGTCCAACTCTGACGAATGTCCATGACTTACTTTGCAAAAGCTTTTGCATATCTTCGATCAGCTGTTCATGAATACCTTCCTCAACAAAATAGTCTTCTTCAAGAACTGCAATAGTCTCAAATTCATGTTTTCTTGAGTACAAGTGGACAAACGCGTGGTTGAACCCTGCTCGCTCGGAATAGTCAGCATATTGTGAAACGGATCTTCTCAGCAGACACTTGTCCAGCTCCTGCCCATGTACACAAGTGATTTTTCCTTTAAGTCGTGGCGGCAGCAAGGTTTTCTGACAACCAGAAACAGTCATGATGAACGAGTGATCCACCAGAGACAAAACCTGGACGACACTTGGAGAAAGTCTTACACCTGTAACATGGCTAGACAAGGGTTGCAAAGCTGCGTCGCATGTGATGTCGTAGTCTCCGAGGGGATTTATAATTGGTAAGTCACTCACGCAACTCCCATTTTCATTCAAGAGCCAGTGTCCCCATTCTTTTGCTCGGTCTATTTTGTTTTGGTTGCCAGATATGTAATTGTTCTGGATTACTTTTGGGTGGGGACATCGCGCTCGGAAGTCGCTGTTCATATACCACTGTCCGTTCGAGAAGTGGCATTCATTGAGCCAGCTAACCCTCGTGTTGCTTCGTCGCAGAAGTTTGGTCATGAGATGCTGTTCACCTGGATCAAGTACGTCAAAGGTGCCGGTAAAATCCTTATACTTCTCAAGTATCGACCCATATTGTGAAACATACTTCTGGAAAAAAGTTTTCCCCTTACTTGGGAAGAACAAGAAACCTGCGGATATCAGTGGATTGTCGGGAGTTCGATCGTTGGCCGATACAATTCGAGTGGAACTGACTATCTGTCTCATGTACTCTTCTACGGGTGAAAACCAAACGGCATCTGCTTCGACAACTAACACGTTTGCCCCCGCTTGTAAAATCGAGTTTTGATATCGTAGCCTATCAAGAGTCAGTCTGAAGTATCCATATGTGCCATAGGTTTCGGGTTGGCTCACGTGCCCGGACAAAGTGTGTACGATTAAGCGTGGTTCAAATTCGATTACCTCAACCGCAGACGTTTGGTCTGCGGCAACGAACAAAGTACGTCTCAAAGCGTCTTCTTCAACCAGGCGCAAATTGCAAATCCAACTTTTAACTAGCTCCAAGTATCCCCAGTTGAAGAAGATGAGTTGGACGAATCCATATTCGTCAGAGGTCGACTTCGCAAAATTCAATACATCTTGCGGAAGAACAAAGCTATCCTCGTAAAAACTTTCGGGGTCAAGCGTCGTCCGCAGCAAAACACGAAAAGTAACGACGAGGACTGCGATGACCAGTATTCTCAGAAGCGCGAGCCGTCGCTTGAGGACAACGGTACCGCTAAGTCGTCGCATTTGCAGTAGGCAGACCGAGACCGCGATGGGATGATCTTTCTACTAGCACTGTAACTTTTAAACCCGTTTCAGCCGTTCAGACCAGGTGTTGTCAAGGGCGCGTTTGGGGACTTCGTTCTGAAATGAATACGTAGATGTGTTCGAACTATCACTCGTGTTCACCAGTGCCTATCACGAAATTTTAGGAGAAAAGGAGAAAATACGAGATTTCAGGATATTGCAGACTGCTCCCATACGATTTTGACTAGGAGAAAATAGGAGATGGGCCATCGAAACCCCTAGATCTCGTTCGCCGCGCGGAAGAAGGCGTCGTGCACGCGGCGCTGACGCCGGGGGCGGGCGCGACGGGCAAAAGTGAGTCGAGCACGACTGGTTCTACCTTCTCACCGAAGTTTGTCGCGTTTGGTGGCGCGACGCAGCCTCCACGTTCTTCGGAACGCGCCCGCCCGAGCGTTTCTCTGATGAGACTAACACCGCACCCAAAACCGTTTCCCACGCTCACCACCGCGCCTGCGGCACCCTCGAGCGCGAACTCACCCCCGTTTGAGCGCGAGCCACGTCGGGTGACACGCTGTAGTCGTTTACAGTCGAGAAACGCTCCGCGCGGGGCCACGAGCGCGCCAGAGCGAGAGGATCCGACGAGGTCGAGTCCCCGGTGATTCTTCAACAGTGGTGGTGGCGACGGCCACCTTTTTCGAAATGAGGAGCCGCGGTCGACGAGACGAGGGGGCGCGCGAAGGGACGCACGCGGTCGCCACGAGCGCGCATGGGTAGATCACGAGTCTAGAAGTGTGTGCGACGAAGCGCGCGCGCATTTCGTGCCGTGAGCGTCGCGTAGTAAGGCGCGCCGTGGGGGGGGGAGGGGGTGCGATCTCCTAGAATCTCCTATTTTCTCCTGAAATCTCCTTTTCACCCCAAAATCGTATAGCTCCATTTCTAAACTTCGTTCTAAACTTGACTCAAGGATGACGGTCTAATGCCCCCGTATGGTTTTTCAAGTTTAGAAATTCACTTTTTCGTTGGGCAAAAATTTCTAAACTTCCGAAGTTTAGAAATGCGTTCTAAAAATATTTCTAAACTTTGACGGTCTGTTACTCAAGATCTGTCTCTGTCATTTTCGTAAACTTGACGGTCTGTCGACTCAAGAATCCCTCGGTCACTTCATCGCGCGCCCAAACAATGACAGCCTAAACGTGGAATTTATTTCGGAGGTCAAAATTTTCGTTTTGTATGGGCATAGTCTTCCGCCGAATTCGCTCGCGAATTTCGCCGAAAACGAATTGCAAAATCAAGTTTTAAACCGTGATTATCAGAATGCCTCCTCAGACACGCCTAATATGCTCGAGCAGCGCTGTGGCCGGCCTGAGCGTCACGGGCGCGGGTGCGAGCGATGCGCGGTAAGGGGTAAAAACCGTCGGGCGAGTGACGAGCATGGTTCGTTCCGCCACGCACTTCACGCGCGCGACCTGAACCTTGCCCATGAGCAAAGATTTCGTGCGCGAAAAACCCGATTGGTGATACATGATCGAGGCGGGGCTGGTGTTGTCGTCGTGGGGGCCGGCGTCCGCGTCCGCCTCGAACTTCGTGAAGGTGTCGATGAGGCGGCGGAAGTGCTAATGCATGCGCCCGCCTCAATGCCGAGAATCGTGACCTTCTCGTTCTGTCGACCGCGGAGCGCCTCGTCGTACATCCGCTTTTCTTGGCGACGGCGCATTGGAGCGCCGCGCCTGCGCGCAGGTGCGCCATGTACATGTGCGTCGGGTAGCGGGCCGGCATCCCGACGGCGGCCCGTTGGGTGACGTCGCCATACACGCGCTGTGCGTTGAACGCGTTCTGGGGCATGTTGAGGAACGCGATGTCGGCGTGCTCCACGTTCCGCGTGCCGTCGGGGTTCGTGTAGGTGCCGACACGGCAGTTGGCGTCGTTGTAGCGGACGCCGTCGATGGTCGAGCCGATTGAGTGTGCGACGCCGATGCCCTTGCGCAGATCGCGACGGCTCCGAGGATGTGGTTGTGCGTGCCGACGTGGATTTTTCAGTTATTCTCGCAACCAATTACACGTTTTTGGCTAAAAAATTCAAATTGAAGTTTCGCATGTTAACTTCCCTGATACCGGTCGAGGCGGTTTGAATTATTTATTACACGCCATTATCGAATTCGGCATTACGCAATGTACTTTCTGCCGTCCGGCACCTGCGGATCACAAATTGTCCACAAATTATATTTGTTCTTGAACAAGTAATTTGTGGACAACCCTAGTCCGAGACAGAGCTTTTAGTGCGGTTTTTTGGAAGTTTCGCGCTTTAGATAATGTCAAGGTAGTCTACTCTGAGTCTAGCTACTAGCTAGCTATAGATAGCATGATATTACACGCATATCTCTCAAATTTAGCCCTAGCGTCCGTACGCGGTCCACCGACAAGGAAACCGATCGAGCCGTTCGTCTGGTCTGGCTGCAAACAATGCAGTTGCGCGTGAGAATGGTACCACGACGC
>JACLAA010004158.1_pt1 | contig 15779 bp, 9 predicted proteins | sample 8027891 | NCBI WGS metagenome assembly JACLAA01 (sample SAMN15724900, study PRJNA655200) | protist metagenome | isolation source: fluorescence activated cell sorting (FACS) single amplified genomes of... | place: Spain: Blaines Bay Microbial Observatory, Mediterranean Sea | collected 2016-01-19 | reverse complement strand
TAATAGCAGTACCAACGACGATGGTACCAATAATAAGAGTTTGCGAGAAAATGTCACGACAGAGGCTGATGATGATGATTTTGATGCGTTGAAGGCTGTCAACACCACCACCACCAACAACGAAAACTCGCAACAGCGACATGGAAAAGGAGCGCCAAATCCGCCGATAATTTCGCAGAAACCATCCATCCATCGGTACCCGGGCGCGTTTGGAAACCAGCCGAGGTTTGCACCGTCGCAACAGCCTCCGCCGTTACCGTTTTCGCAAGATTTTGACGTGGCGGATTATTGCACGCCGGCGGATCAACAGTTTGAGTTAGTCGGGAACATAGCGTACGCGAATACGAACAAGAATAGCGGAGGAGGAGGAGGCTACGACTCTCAGCAAGGGTTACAACCGTTCGATAGCTGCGACGGGAAAGAAAATGGTGGCGTGAATGGTAAAGGGTATTTTAGCTCGATTGTACAAAACACGACGAACGGGAAACAGTTTGGCATGCGTTCGCCGGTGGCGTTGAGCCCGATGCGACACAAGAGAGCGAGGTTGGGGTGTATCATAGATTCGCCGAACGTGAGTCAGCAAATGTATAACAATAACGAATCGAGTCGAGGTGCGTTGGACGTCATCAACGGTACTGGTGGTAGTTCTGGTCCTTCTGGTTTGCGCTTTCAGCAGTTGTCTTCGCAACAGATGCAGTTGACGCCGAGAGAGTCCTCGCAGCCGTTTACGATTAGCAGAGCCGGAAGTCTTCCGCAAGCGTGTTTGCAGTACTCGCAAGGCGCTGGCGGGAATAGAAATAGCGCGAATGCACACAACAACATGTTCGAAGTGCCACCGATTCCAAACAGACAACAACAACAACAACAACAACAACAAGGTGGTGGTGGCGGTAGCGCGAACGCGACGAAGAAGGAAAAGTTGCTCCAGTCGCCGCCGATATCGCGAAACGCGTTTTTACGAGACGAAGAACAGGCGAAGGAATTACCCGCGCATAGCAGACGAATAACGAATAATAACAACGGTAGCAATAAAGAGGCAAAAGAGAAAGCGCAAATGCTTCGATTTCGATCCGAGTTTGCGGATTTAGGACTCATCGCCAAAGGCGGGTTCGGGAAAGTTTCCAGAGTCGTTCATCGATTGGACGGCAAAATGTACGCGGTCAAACGCACGGAGAAGAAGTTATACGGCGAATCCGAGAAGAACGACGCGTTGAGAGAGGTGCACGCGATGGCGGCTTTATCTTCTTTGAATTCGCCAAACATCGTGCGATATTACACCTCGTGGATGGAATACGACCATTTGTACATCCAAATGGAGCTTTGCGAACGCGGCGCCGTAAAATTTGGACCGGACGCCAAATTTACTAAGGACGAAGGCGAAGTTTTGTTAGTCGTTCGCGATGTAGCTAACGCGTTATCGGTCGCGCACGAGTCGGAGGAACGCATCGCGCACATGGATGTGAAACCGGATAATATTTTCGAATCGGAGAAAAAGATTTACAAGCTAGGGGATTGGGGACGCGCGACGTCGACATGCGGTGAGAAGCGGAGAAAGCTTATCGGTGGCGCTTCAGAAATAGACGGTGATCAGAGATACTTAGCCAACGAAGTGTTAAATGACGACTTTTCAAACTTGGCAAAGTCAGATGTGTGGAGTTTAGGCGCGACGGCGTTGGAGTTGTTGTTAGGGGAAGCGTTACCGATGAACGGCGACAAGTATCGAGCGTTGAGAGATGGGCGGTCAGTGAATGAGAACTTTGAGGATTTTGGTTTAAGCGAGTTTTCTTGCAGCGAAGAGATGAAGGCATTGTTGAAGTTGATGTTGGCGAAAGATCCGGAATCGAGGCCGACGGCAAAGGAAATCATGGTAGAGTGCGAAAAGTTGCTTTGTTTGACGAGCGCTATGGAGTCCTCGATGCTTTAATTAAGGAACTTGACATAGTTGTTCTGATTGTGTTGTAAAAAAGAGACTTGTACTATCACACACATATCATTAATATGATTGATTTCTTTCTGAATGCGTTACTATTACATATTATATATATATACAAACACTTTTAAGTGTGCTCCTAAATCGTAATGCGCGTCTTGTAATCGCGACTACCGTAGGCAAACGCGTTGCCGCAAGCGATACGCACGCGCTCTGGAGTACACGGTAAATCTAAACTAAACGCTCCTTCGTTTTCCTCGTTCTCGTCTTCTTGTCTCGCGTAGTATATCGCATCTTTCACGGCGAAATATACCGAGTTCACGAGTAAAAATGGTGGTTCACCGACGGCTTTGGAACTTTGCACAGCTCTCGGATTCTTGGAATCGTGTAATAAAGTGACGTTGAACTCCTCCGGAACGTCGTTGGCGGTTGGAATTTTATACGTGCCTGGTCCTCTCGTGAAATTTACACCATCTTTAATCCATTTATGTCCGTTTTTCGAATCGCCGTACTTCAACTCTTCCAATAAAATCCAACCTAAACCTTGCGCAAACCCGCCTTCGACTTGGCCGATATCCAACGCCGGGTTGATCGAATCGCCAACATCCATGACAATATCGGTGCGCAAAACGTTCACGTCGCCAGTCAAACAATCAACTTCGACTTCTGAACACGCCGCGCCGTAAGTGTAGTAATTAAACGGTTCACCTTTTCCTACGGACCAATCCCAGTTTAGATTTTTCGTGACATGCCAACCGTGCGCGGAGAGATCGATGCGTTGGAAATAGGCCGAGTTGACGATGTCTTTAAACGACGCGTCTTTAGCCATTTTCTCTCGAATTGGTTTCAAGCGTTCCATGATTTGCAAACACGCGTCCTCGGTGGCGTCGCCGTACATGTCCGAACTCGCCGAAGCAGCTGTCGGTGATGCGTTCGGTACTTTCTCCGTGCTCGTCTCGAGGACGTGAACATCTTCGAAACGAACGCCCAAGTTTTTCGCGGCGATTTGCGCCACTTTCGTAAACAAACCTTGGCCCATTTCGACACCGCCAATAGAGACACCGACGGTACCGTCTAAATAGACATTCACAAGTGCACCAGCTTGATTCAAAAACAAAGCGGTAAATGCGATGCCGAACTTGGCCGGCGTCGCGGCGAAGCCTCTCTTTTTGAATTTACTCGTCTGATTGAACGTTTCAACCGCTTTCCTTCGATCGGCAAAAGATGCTTCGCGCTTACATTTCAACTCTTCCCAGCAACTACGAACTTGACAGTCGACAAGCTTTTGTCCGAAATGCGTGAGGTCTCCTTCATGATACAGATGGTTTTCTCTCAAAGCATCAGGCGCGACGTTCAAATGTCGCGCGACGTCGTCCAAGACAGATTCTCCAATCATGATACCTTGTGGACCACCAAATCCTCGAAACGCTGTGTTCGAAGGTAAGTTTGTCTTGCAACAGTAACCTTCAACACGTAAGTTTGGAATGTTATACGCGGAATCTACGTGCAAGATTGCCCTATCGAGAACAGATGAACTTAAATCGAGCGAATTACCCGCGTTGTTGTAAATTTTAACATCCAGCGCGAGTATCTTCTCACTCTTCACATCAAAAGCCACCTTCCAGTCGCCTCGGAAACTGTGCCGATGGCCGGTGATTTGCATATCAACGTCGCGGTCTAAAACTAAGGACACTGGCCTACGCAAATGGTACGCCGGTACAGCAATTGCGACGTTCATGAATCCCGAGCGCGACTCTTTCCCACCGAAACCGCCGCCTAAACGTTTCGCCTTACACGTGACTTTATTTCGAGAGAAGCCTAAACAGTCCGCGATGTACGCTTGGTGTTTCATCGGACACTGCGTGGACGAAATCGTGACTACCTCATCGTTGTCGGTAACTTCTACGACGCATGCGTTCGGTTCGAGGTAGAAGTGTTCTTGACCGCCGACTCGCGTTGATCCGGAGATGATTTTGATATTTTCTTCCTCGTTTGCAAAAATACCGTCGACGTTTCCGGAATGCAAAGCGTGTCCAAGAAAACCTCGCATGCCAATCATTTCGTCGGTGTAATATGATTTTTTCGCAATCGCGTCTTCGATGGATAAAATCGGTTCAAGAATCTCGTATTCGATTTTCACCGCGTCCGCGGCTCTCAACGCCAACGCTCTCGTTTCCGCGACGACGACACCGATGACTTGACCAACGCACGTGACGTATTCCGTGGCAAAAATCTCCTCGTCGTGAGCAATCGGGCCGATAATATTGGTTCCATTTTTGGGAATATCTTTCGCGGAAAAGTATCCGAGCACGCATGGGATACTTTCCACGGCGCTCGCGCTGTCCACCGAGAGAATCTTTCCGTGCGCGATGGTAGATAAAACCAAAGCGGCGTGCACGCACCCTTCAGGTTTCGCGGCGTCGTCGCAGTAGATCGCTTCTCCAGACGCCTGTATATGCGCAGATTTATGCGCCAGAGGTTGTCCAACGACTTCACCGTTTGACTTTTTCGTAAAATATTGCGCTCCGGAAACCACCGATTGTCGCTCGTTTCGTCCGAGAGAGGAAAGTTCGTTTTGTTGAAGTTCGTATATAGAAGAAGAAATGTCCACGACAGTTCTCAAATCGCTCACGCAGTGTAAGAAAAACTTAAACGCAAATGATTTTGCGAGCGTGGTTCGATATTGGGACATCCCTCCGGGTGCGCTCTCGTCCACAAAACATTCCTTCTCGATTGCGCTCATGAGAAAATCCAACGTTTCTTTCGTCATGTGTTTCCCGACCATCCCGTTCGCCGTCTGTGAACAGAAGATTGTTTTGAAACTCAAGCCTCCGAAACCGAGAGAGAAATCTAAGCATTCACCAGTAGTCGTGTTAAAAAGTGCTCTCGCGCCACACGTGACGATGGCGATATCGTCCTCGCGCCTGTGCGATTGTTTGTACTCGTGAAAATACTCTTTAGTCGTCGACGCGGTAGTTCCGGTGTAGTCGGTATCGTTGAACGCTTTCAATTCGACTTGCTTTAAGATTTCGTCTGGTTTTAAATAGACTTTCCTATAAGCTAAGAAGAAATCTCTCGCTTTCACGTATCGATCCCCGCCTTTCTTGGACGTCACAACAAACATAGCGTCTAAAGCTAACCATATTGGGTTCAAATCTGAAATCGGCGACCCGGTGACGATGTTACCGCCGAGCGTGGAGACGTTTCGAATTTGCCTCCCGGCGAACCATTTCAATTGTTTGGAAATAGCTCGGAATCTTTCCACTTGAGAAGCTTCTTTGCCGCTACACGCGCGCTCCAAATCCGACAGAGAAATAGCCGCTCCAAAAACAGCTTCGCCGTTGTCGTGATTCATGCTAATTCTATCGAGTTCTTCGATCGTATTCCCAGAAACGTGAATGCGTCTCGGGTAAAGAGCTTTTTTGAACTTGATTTCAACGCCAATTTCCGTATTTCCGCAGACAATCTTAGACTCGTTTCCAGGATATGCGTCTCGCAAATCCAGTAACTCTTTCAAACTCGTCGGTCGGTGCCATTTCACGCCGTCGTTGTGCACGGCATCTGTAATCGCGTCTCCGCCGTGAAACTCGAGCGCAGCTAAAGGTCCGGTTCCTGCTTTCGCGCGTCGCTTTAACTCGATCGGAAACAATGGCTCTTTGATTGCAGCATTAGTAGTACCACCATTCGCTCCGTTTTCGACGTTTCTACTGCTCGCATTCTCATCAGTCTTTTCACCGTCGCCGCCGCATCCGTTCGTGCACGGTTGCCCGGTGCTCGCGCATATAGGCACCGTCCCGTCTGAAACTTTCACGGATTTCTTAAACGCGTTCGATACGTCCCCATCGATAGTTTCTTGCGAATACACCTTATTCTCCACGAACGCGTCCACGAATCCTTTCAAAATAGGCCTGTATCCGGTGCATCTGCACAAGTTCCCGGACAACGCCTCCTCGATGTCGTGCGGCGATATCAACGCATTCTCAGCGGTATCCTTGCTTCGCGCGTTTAACAACAACGCGTACATGGACATGACAAAACCAGGCGTACAAAACCCGCACTGCGACCCGTGCGCGTTCGCGATGGCCATCTGCACTGGATGCAAGCCATCCCTCGCGTTCCCGAGGCCTTCGATCGTAATCACGTGGTGTCCTTCGAACGCGTATATCGGCGCTAAACACGCGTTGACCGCTTTGTGCGCGTACGAAAATTGGTCCGTCTTTTTATTATACCCTGTGATTGAGGACGCGACGACGGTACACGCCCCGCACCCGCCTTCGCCGCACCCGAGTTTCGTCCCCGTTAAACGTAAATTGCGTAAAAACTCCAACAAGGTGGTTTCCCCGATGCCGTCTCGTAACTCGTATCGTTTTCCGTTCACGTATATCGCCGGACTTTTTTCCTCTGATGAAGACATAGTGCTATGTGTGTGTGTGTGTATACTGCGCCTATACTGTGATGTATGTAATAACACCAACAACACGTCTTAAAGCTTACGAAACCTTTTCCGCAATTCAACGAGAAAGACTGGTGAATTCTGCGACAACTGTTTGCTTGAAAGGACACTCTTTCTAACGACCAAATTTATAGTTTACACAAACCCTAAATGAACAGCCGCATTTTTTTTTTTGTCGAGGTGGCACCCTCTTGGACCGTTCTTTTTACGACTGACTTCTCTCTCTCTCTGTTTTGGATATCATTTTCATCATCATCATCATCACTATTACTTCTTCTCTTAACTCTCTTTCGTCAACGTACTATACTACTTTTAAGTGAATCTAATATACTGTTATATAAAAATGGCGACGAGACAATGCTCCAAACGCCTCTCGTCTGTGATGATGATGCGATTTAATTCTTCTTCGTTTGTGGAAAGCAGTTCAAGCATCATGGGCAGCACGATTGGACGAACGAGTAATCATCCGCGCATCGGCTCCCAACAAAAGAGACACTACGCGGACGACTCGAACTTGAAAAAGACCGTTCTCTATGATTTTCACGTGAAACACGGAGGTAAAATGGTCGAGTTTGCCGGGTTTTCGATGCCGATTCAGTACAAGGATTCCATCATGGAAGCGACGCAACACTGCCGAACGAAAGCGAGTTTGTTTGACGTGTCCCACATGCTCGGGTCGTCGTTTAAAGGGAAGGACGCGGTGAAGTTTGTGGAATCGATTACGGTCGCGGACGTTGAAGGTTTGGCCGACGGGACTGGGACCTTATCCGTGGTGACCAACGACGACGGTGGGATCATCGACGATACCGTGGTCACGAAAGTGAACGACGAGTGGATTTACGTCGTCTTGAACGCCGGGTGCGCGGATAAAGACAAGGCGCACATCAACAAACACTTGGCGAAATTCGATGGCGATTGCAAATTCATCGAGCACTCGGACAGAAGTTTGTTCGCGTTGCAAGGACCGAAGGCGATGGAGACGTTGCAAAAGCTCACCGACGCGGATTTGAGCAAGTTGTACTTTGGCATGTTCAAAGAGATGACGGTGTCCGGACAACCGTGCTGGGTGACGAGAACCGGTTACACCGGCGAGGATGGTTTTGAAATCTCCGTCCCGGTCCCGGGAACGTTGAAATTGGTCGAAGACTTGGTCGGCGACGCAAACGTTCGTTTATGTGGTTTAGGCGCCAGAGATTCTTTGCGTTTGGAAGCCGGTTTGTGCTTGTACGGCAACGATTTGAGCGAAGAGACGACGCCGCCGGAAGCCGGTTTGACGTGGACCATCGGTAAAGCGAGAAGAGACACGTTTTCCTTTCCGGGTGGCGAAAAAATCCGCAAGCAAATCGAAGAGGGTGTCCCGCAAAGAAGAGTCGGGTTTGAGTTCTTGGAAAAAGGCGCGCCGGCGAGACAACACTCCAAAATCTTAGACATGGACGGCAAGGAAGTCGGCGAGATTTCCAGCGGCGGCTTTTCCCCGGTGTTGGGGAAGAACATCGCCATGGGTTACGTCCCGAAAGCGTTGGCCAAAGCCGGCACTGAAGTGCAAGTCGAAACCAGAGGCAAAAAGACGAAAGCAGTCGTGAAGAAGATGCCGTTCGTCAACACGACGTATTACAAACCGTAATAAAAAGATCTCGATGAAGAAGACGAAGACGAAGACGAAGAAAGAGAGAGAGAAAAGCGACAAAAAGAGTTTTTCGCCAAGAGCGCTCGAAAAATGAACTTTCTTCTTTTCGTCATATCACCACTGCTTTTAGTGTTCTTGTTGTTGTAATCACATCCTTTGTTTCTACCACTACTCATTTTACTCCTTTTACTATGACTTATCACTACTCCTATTCCTACTACTATCATCATCAACAACAACAACCGTGGGTGCTCAAATTGCCGATTTCAAAGCAATCAGCAGATCGGCAGCCATTTAAAATTTATTTCAAAATCTCCACATAATTAAAACGAGCGCGCTGCTCGTTTTTCCTCGCCCTTGATCCTCTCGTTTCAACTCGAAGAATACAACACACGTTTATTACGATGACGACGATCGAGGCACCGGAAGCGCTCACCGAGCAATTCCTCCATTTGTCTTTGCTGGAAGAGATTTTACCGGACGAGACGACGCTTTCAGATGATCAATCCGTCGCGATTTCAAACATTCTCGCTGGCAAGAACTGCTACGTGTACGGCCCAGGAGGTACGGGAAAGACGGTGCTTTTGAAAACCGCGGTGCAAAGGTTACGGGAAGAGCAGAAGAAAAATGTCGCGGTTTGCGCGACGACTGGAATTGCGAGCGAATCGATCGACGGTGTGACTATTCATAGCCTCGCTGGGTGTGGAGTTGTCGAGAAGATACACTTTCTCGGGAAAGGCCTCACGCCAGCCAGAAAGTTATACAAGAGTACGACGTGTTGTTCATCGACGAGATTTCAATGTTGAGTGGAGAAATATTCGATCGATTGAGCGAACATTTTGGAATCATACGCGAGGACACGACAAAGCCGTTTGGTGGGCTGCAAGTGGTCGTATTCGGCGATTTTCTCCAACTTCAGCCAATCCCAAAGTTGAGTTATAATTCGCGTTTGAAAGCGGTGTGTCCGGCGATGATGTTAGATCGCGGATTGTGTTTTCAATCGTTCACGTGGGACATGTTGGAGTTCACGTTTTGCGAGCTAAAGAAAGTGTTTCGGCAGGAGGATGAGAAATTTGCAAGTTTGTTGTCTCGCGTGCGAAGAGGTGAACAACAAGCGGGAGAGGAAATTGTTAAGTACGTTAAGTCGCAGAGAAATATCGGAAGTGACGATATCCGACAATTTGAAATGAAGCTCTTTTCCAAGAATAATGATGTGAACGCTTTCAATACTCTGAAACTAAACGAGCTCAAGACTGAAGCGCAGATTTATAAAGCGATTGACAGCGAAGAGCCGTGCGTTGATATCAGCGATAATCGATACAACGACTATTGTAAGAGTTTGAAAGGCAACTGGAGGCATTTAAAAGAAATTCGAGCGGAAGAAATCGTCGAGCTCAAAGTTGGGTGTGGGGTGATGATGTTATTGAACACTTCTGTCCCAGGAACTACTGCTAGTGATGGTGAGCCACGACGTTTGGCAAATGGTTCTCGCGGCAAGATTATAAAATTTGATATTCCTGACGAAGAGGCGATGAAGTCGCACGTGGAAAAGCTCGAAAAAGAGCCGGATGCCAATAAACGAGATATCGATTTACTTAACAGGCAGCTCGACTGGGTCAAGCGCGCTGCTCAAAAGAAGCAAAAGATTCCGTTTGTTTTGTTCAAAGGTTTCGAGGAAGCGATACCGATACTCCCGATGGAATTCTCGTTTGATACCTCTGGTTTAGGGAAAAACGTTCGTCTTCAAATTCCAATAAAATTGGCGTTTGCGATTACGGTACACAAGTCGCAAGGTATGTCGTTGGACTCTTCTTCCGTAGATGCTTCGAATGTATTCGCTCCTGCTCAAGTTTACGTGGCACTCTCAAGATGTCGATCGGCAGCCGGTTTACAAATAGAAAACTTGAAACCAACTAAAATCAAGGCGCCTCAGGATGCGCTCGACTTTTACGACCATCTTCGTGACCCAAATAAGTACCCTCCGAATACGCACAAGTGGTGGCAATACTTTCCGAAGATGAACATGAAGGAAAAGGCCGCGAACAAGATTTTGCGTCAGTATTACGAACCGATTAAGGACAAAAATGAAAATGGATGCTTCTCTGAGTTCCTTTCCGTGAAATATGATCGAATGGGAAAGCTAGCGGGGGATGAACTTCTTAACGAAGAACCCGACGCGAACTGGAAGTGCAAGGCGTGTAATCATAAGAGGCAATGGTCGCTGGAGTGCTGCTTCCTCGCGAGAAAACAAGTCGCCATAGACTTCGATTCAAACGTATTCGTGCCGCCGTGGTCGCAAAGGAGAAACAGTTCGATCGATACTCCAGAGTCGACGGAGCCGCCGAGCTCGTTACCGAGACCCGATTGTGACGATGAAGATACAAGAATCGCGACGAGAACGACGACAAGGAGTAGGTCAGAGGCTGATGACGAAGGCGACGGAGATTTGGAACACAACATTAAACGTCAACGTATGATAAAACGAACTGGGGCAGCAGGAGCTCCAGACGATAAATCTTCAAATCGAATTAGAGGAAAAAAGAAAGATACTCGCGCAACTCCAGGAGAACGAGACGTGAGCAGCGAACGCAGATTCACGCATTGACTTTTAAATATACGTATAACTTATTTACTTTTCATCAAACCCTTCCTTGTGTTGTACATTTAGGCGTATTTGATTGCGCGTTGTTCTTGTTGTTGTTAAAACTATTGACTGCGTATTCCGCTGTCACGTAAATTCCCGCCAAAATTCAAAAAATCGTCCTCACTTTTCTCGTCGAATGTCGATTTTCCTTCGAACAACAAAGAGCAGTCCCATCACGAAGCGTTTCACCTCGTTCCCTCTGTTTCGCACTCACACGCACGCGACTGCTGCCTCGACTTTTCGAAAGAGCACGAGAACGATGATGTCTTTATCTCGCGCGGCGGTGCCTGCACCCCCGTCGATTCGACGCACAGCCGGTGACAAGAACAACAAACAAGATCAACGAGTGAGAGGCGAGCAAGTTCGAACGTTCGCGTTCGGGGCGAGAAAAGCGCCGAAGGGACAACTTCCCGAGCGCGAACCGAACATGGGTTTAGATCCAAAAAACGCGCAAGCTAAGGTACGCTTTTAAGAGAGAGAGTTTTGAGGAGGATGTCTCTCTCGATGATGATGAATCGATGTCGCGCGTGTTTTCAAATCGAGACGATCTCTTCTGCGAGATATTTTTCCCCAAAGCGCGATTCTTTCTATTCCTTCTATGTATTAACGATTCGAGCGCTTCGAGAGGGAGAAAGAGAAAGAGAGTAGACCAAACAAACGCTGACATGTGCTATTATATCTTTTATTTGTCTTTTCGATAAACAACTCTTACAGAAAAAAGCGTTGGAACGCGTTCTCGGTGAAATCGACTCCACGTTCGGGAAAGGGTCCATCATGAAGCTCGGCTCCGCCGGGCAAGCGAAAGTGGCGACGTTTCCCTCGGGGGCGATGACGTTAGACATGGCCTTGGGAGGCGGACTACCGCGAGGCAGAATCGTGGAAATTTACGGTCCAGAGTCCTCTGGGAAGACGACGTTAGCCATGCACGCGATGGCGGAGATGCAAAAGTTGGGCGGCACGGTGGCGCTGATCGACGCCGAGCACGCGTTTGATCCGGACTACGCCAAGAGGTTGGGGTTGAACGTGGACGATTTGGTCGTCTGTCAACCGGAAACTGGGGAAATGGCGTTGGAGGTTGTTGATACGTTGGTCAGATCAGCCGCGGTGGATTTGATTTGCGTGGATTCTGTCGCCGCTTTGGTGCCGAGATCGGAAATCGAAGGCGAGATTGGTATGGTCCAAGTCGGCGCGCACGCGAGGTTGATGTCGCAAGCGTTGAGGAAGATTAACGTAAACGCGGCGAAAGCGAACACGACGATTTTATTTTTGAATCAACTCAGATCGAAAGTTGGGGTGATTTACGGGAATCCGGAAGTCACCACGGGTGGTAACGCGTTGAAATATTACTCCTCGGTGCGTTTGGACATTCGAAGAAAAGAAGTCATCAAAGGCAAAGCCGGCGAGGACGATCTCGGGACGAGAGTGAAAGTAAAAGTGGCCAAGAATAAAGTCGCGCCGCCGTATAAAGTAGCCGAGTTTGACATGATGTTTGGCAGAGGTATTTCCAGCGAAGGGTGCGTCTTTGACGTCGCGGAATCCACCGGCGTCATTGAAAAGAAAGGCTCTTGGTATTCCTTCAAAGGCGAACAGTTGGGCCAAGGTCGCGAGAAGAGTTTACTCGCCGCGAAAGAGAAGGAGGGTTTATACGAAGAGATTGTTCGATTGACGCGAGAAGCGATCGCGGCGAAAATGGGTTTGTTATCAGGTGAAGCTTCTGTTTCTTCTTCCATGGACGAGGACGATGAAGATGAAGACATGTTCGAGGAGGAAGAAGAAGAGGCGATGGCGGAAGGCGGCAACGTCGCCGCTCGCTAAAAGCTAGAAACAATTTTCTTGTAAACTACTATTACACACTTATGAAACTATTTAAATTCTATGACTAAATACTAAAAGTCTCTCGTGTACCTCTCCGCATCCGCACCTTCGCGAAACGAGGCGTCGCCTAACATTGTTTTCGCGTCGAGAATCTTGTCCGCTCGAGACACTCGTCTTTCGTTATACGCGTCCCATCCGTCCAATTCACGCAGCTCTTCGATGGTGACTTGATTTTGTTTCAAAGACAGTTCCGATAGCCGGTCGCACTCGCGTAAAACTACGGCAGGTATGCCTTTTTTATCTATCTTATTCCCATCTAAAATGAGCGATTGTAAACTTTTCATGTTTCTGAACGCGTTTGGAATCGCGTTTATGCGAAAATTGTTCGCCAGATTTACATGCGCGAGCGTCGTCTCGCTGCCGACGAAGTAGTGTTCGATAGACTCGCTAATTTGGTTCCCGCTCGCGTCGAAGCGTTCTAAAGGAGGACACGATTTGAAAAAGCTCGAAGAGAACGACGTTATCTTATTGTTCGAGATCTTCAACTGTAACGGAGGCCTCTTACTTTTTTCTTTTTCTTCGTCTTCTGAAGGGAGACTGTTTACGATATCCATCGCGCCGCTCAAGTTGTTCCCGCTCACGTCCAGATACTTCAAAAACCTCAAGTTTTCGAAGAGAAATTTGAAATCTATCCCCGCGCTCTCGATGGCGTTGTTGCAAAGAGAGACGCGCGTAACATTCTGCAACGCCGGCAACGTGATGATTGAGTTTGGCACGAGTGCGATTGCATTCAAACTAAAATCAAACACTTTCACTTTGGCGCTTTCACGTAAAGCTTCCAAAGCGGCTGTCGGCAACGCGTCTAATCCAGAATTTTGCGAGGAACAAATGCCCGTTTTCTCCCAGTTGGAGGAAGATTTATTATTTGCGTGATGGCTACTTTCCACACCTTTACTCTTCCTTTCTTTCGCCCTCTCGTCTTTCTGCGCCATCATTTTCTCCTTTGCCTCTCTTCTCCGCTTCTCGGCGACCGAACTCGCCATTGCGGCGCCCGCCGAAGTCGATCCCCCTCCTCCTACCAGCGGCGCCCCATCGAGCAGCATCGCCGTGACTTTATTCCCTTTCTTCTTCACCACCTCTGCGAATATCTTCTTCCCGTCGTCAAAAGCGGTGAGCGTCTTCCCATTGACGATTAGTTTCAGCGTCCGTTTCAGCGCGTTTGTCTTTTCCTCAATCGAGGAAAACACATCCTCGACCGTTGCGTTTGCATCGACGTCAAATTCAAACCGGTCTTTATTTCGCTTCACTTGAAGCGCAATCATTAAATCTGTTGCGCGATCACGCGATTTCCTTTTGTTTCTTCTTCGCGTTCGCGTCTTTACACGGATCGCACGTGACGACTTCTTCGTCCTCGTTTACGATTCGATTGCACGAACACTTTTCCCCGCACACGCATCCGTAAAAACCACACGATTTGTTCGTGCACTTCCCGTTCGGGCACAGCGATTCGTTCGATTCGTAGAACACGTCTTTCTTTCGCTGCAATTGGAGTTGTTCTTCGACGAGTTCTTCCTTCGTCGACATGTGTTCTGTGAACAAACAATCGCACTTTTTCTCTCTCTTTGTTTTGACGCATTTTGAAACAAAAATACGCGTCGAATGTCACATGTCACATGTTTCTTTGTGTTTTGATAGTACATACCAGCAGTTATTCACATTAGTATTAAAACGAAGGGTGGTGTTTTTGCTGCTGCTTTTCGCGGCAGAGTAAAACGACATGCAGGCTCGTCGTCGTCAGTAGAGTATTAGAGTATTATTTTCTTACAGCAATCCCGCGCACGCGGCGGCGGAGGCGACGGCGGTCGTCGCGACCACCTCCTTCGATTTTTTCATTCGCTTTTGCCATTTCTGTTTCCGCTCGATGCGTTCGACGTCGTCGTTGATCCCATCCCCGTCCGCGTCTTTCCCGAACACGTTTAAAGCGTGAAACCTTTTCGAGAATTCATCCTTGACGTTTTCGATTTGTTCCCCCGTGATTTTTTTCATCTCGCGTTGTACGAACGCGAAGATCAACGGCGAACACAAAGCCACGATTGGCGCGACGATAAATTGAACACCCATATGAAACCCGACGCCTTTCGCTGCACCTTTCGCGGCTGTTTTCCACAGCGGCCATTCCATTCGCGAAAAATACGTTCGCGCGAATCCTTGAAACTCGCACTTATCTAAATATCCGTCGTTGTTCTCGTCGTAACTGCGCAAAATATCGTCTATCGGTTCTTTAATCTTGGGCAGTTTCATGTCCTTTCCTGCCATATCTTCCAACTTTTTGTATATAGCTTTGATGGCGACTTTCAATTCCGCCCTGTCTAGCTTTTCCGACTCGTTTCCGCCGACGTTCCGTTCGCTGATGCCCGCGCACGTGTCGAAGATATCGTTCAAGACGAACTCGAAATCTTTGCTCAGAATCAAATCCAAAAACATTTGCTTTTGCGACTTCACGTTCGATGCATTCTTGAGGGTATCGCGAAGCTTTTCTTTCGCTCTGTTGTTCGAGTTTTCAGACGAAGGCGCGGAATCATCTTTGTTCTTCTTCTTCTTTGCTCCTCCTTTGCCGCTCATGTTTCTTTTGACTTTAGGGAAAATATCTTCACTTTTCTTTGTGAAGAAACGTATCTCAAGTGTACGACGACGACGACTCAATATGGGTGGCGCAATGTCCATGCCTGGCTCCGGGCCTTCCGTGGAAGACGTCGTCGCACTCGCGAAAGGAAATTCTGTGCCGTATGCGATTCCTTTACCCGTGAACGAGGTATGTTTATTATATAGTATACATACGTAATGTTGCGTCACATCGATCCCGTTTTGTTTTATCCATTTTGTATCTATGTTTACGAACGCAATAACGACACGAATACTACTCATTACCATCAAACAGAAGAACACGAAAGTATACTTCGACTTAAAACTCTCCAACGATCGCCAATTCGAACGGTTAGGGCGAATCGTCATCGAGTTGAAAGAAGATTCGTGCCCGAAAACCGCGGAGAATTTCAAGCAGTTATGCAACGGCGCGAAAGGCTTCGGCTACAGCGGAAGTCGATTTCATCGAGTGATACCGAACTTCATGTGCCAAGGCGGCGATTTTACCAACGATAACGGCACGGGAGGGAAATCCATCTACGGGAAAAACTTCCCGGACGAGAACTTTGAGTTACCGCACAACGGGCCGGGGATTTTAAGCATGGCGAACGCGGGACCGAACACGAACGGATCTCAATTTTTCTTGTGCACCGTCGCGACGCCGTTT
>JACLAA010004157.1_pt1 | contig 15780 bp, 11 predicted proteins | sample 8027891 | NCBI WGS metagenome assembly JACLAA01 (sample SAMN15724900, study PRJNA655200) | protist metagenome | isolation source: fluorescence activated cell sorting (FACS) single amplified genomes of... | place: Spain: Blaines Bay Microbial Observatory, Mediterranean Sea | collected 2016-01-19 | reverse complement strand
CGCTTTATCTTCTTCTTCTCTATCTTGTTCTTCTTCTTCGGCTGCTCTGACGACAAAACTCCCGGCGACTTTTCCCCTTAAAGCAGTTGCTCTTCTTTTTGTTCTTCTTGGCAAAACTCCTCCAAACGCCCGCCCTCGAGTAGTAGTCATCGAAGACGACGATGATGATGTTCCGATTAGTGTTGTTGGTGGTGTTGCTTTCGTCGTCATCATCATCATCATCTCGAAAGAGTATTATTCGTAATGGTCCTGTGTGGTATATATAAAAGAAATATACTACTATGTAACAAGGACAACGAGACAGAAATAATAGAAAACTAATACGTCTTTTCCTCTTTTAACTCTCTTTCTTGATGAGAAGAATGAATACACAAAGTAATCAAAGTCGCTTCTCTTTGTGACGCACACTCGATGTTCAACTTGTGGAGAGAGACTGTTTTTAGGGTTTCAGGCCATAAATACAAAAAGCTGAAAAATTTTCGAATCTTTTCAAAGAGCGAATTCCTTAAAACAGACAGACGCGAGAAGAAGACGTTACGAGCGGTGAATACTACTACTCATAACAGAATATTACTAAAGATGGCGCCTAATAATAATCCTCCTCCTCCAAAGTCAAAAGCGAATAATAATAATAATGCTTTGTACAAACAAAAGAAAGGGAGAATAGCCAAAGCCTTTCCGAAATCGTACAAGAATAAAGCGAAGAGTTACGAGTTTATGATGATGCATCGAGAACAACAACAACAACAAAAGATGAACACTAAGGATGACGATAAAAACGATGATAAAGATGTCGCAAAAGAACAAGGTTCGATGATGAAAACGAGCGACGACGACGACGAGAAAAAGAAGGACGATGATGATGAAAATGATGAGAAACATTACGTCTTGGATTTAGGAGAGATGCAAAGACGCCTCGCGAGCGAAAGGAATACGACGAATACGAGAAGAAGTAATACTACTAATAATACTAATAAAAGAGTAGGCTACCAATCCGCGAAAGGAAAACGAGGCGGCGGACGAACAATAAACCAGAACGCAAACTTGGCGGATTTAGATTTAGCGGACGAGGAGACGGTGCGCAACGCGTTGTCTTCCTTGCCGGTGTCGCATTACGAGGAGAGAAAGAGGAAAGCGGAGAGTTTGGAAATGAGGTACCCGGAATGGTTTAGGTATTTGACGCACGATTTTTCGGTGTTATTATATGGGTTTGGGTCGAAGAAGCAAGTTTTAGAGGATTTCGCGAGGAGGTATCTTCTGGACGGGGCGGTGGTGGTCGTCAACGGGTATCAGCAAAGAGTCTCGGCGCTGGCGATTTTGAACCAGTGCGCGTTTGCCTTGTCGGACGAATCCGAGAATTTGATGCATCATTCTTCTAATAATAATAACGGTGGGAGTAGTAATAATGGTTTTGCTGATGTCGCGAATAACGCGCAGGCTTTATTGAGACGAATTGCAGAGTTGACGACGGATCATTCCGGAGGAGGAGGAGAAAAAACAAACGAAAACGGCGATGCGATGATGATGCATAACATCACGAACAACACAACGACGACGACGACAACCGGAGGAACGGCGGCGACAAAGAACACGAGAGGCAGCAGACGAGACGGAGGCAGTGGTAATAACTCCGCTGCTGCTCTCGCGTCGTTGCGTGATGCGAACGTCAACGCGTCGTACGAAAGAGACAAAAATCAGTACCAATCGACGGCGTCTTTCAACGACGGCGGCTCCGCGTCTCGGTTGTATCTCGTCGTGCATAACATCGACGGCGTTGCTATGCGCAACGCGGAAACGCAATCGATTTTAGGCGAGCTGTCTTCGTTCCCTCGAGTGCTCTTAATCGCCTCGGTCGATCACGTCAACGCTCCTTTGTTATGGTCCAAACGAGAAGCCGCAAAGTTCAACTGGATTTACCAAAAAGCAGTCACCTTCGCGCCGTACGCCAAGGAAACCGCCAACGATCCGCAACTGTTGGCGAGCAAAGGTGAGGAACGACACGTCCGAGGTGCCGCGAACGTTCTAAAATCCTTAACGAGGAACGCGCGAATCATCTACCGCATCATCGCCGAAGCCCAAATCTCAGAAAACGGTCAAGGACTCACCTTCCCGCAACTCTTCCAACTTTCGCGGGAGAGTTTCCTCGTCACCGCCGAGCTCGCCTTGCGCGGCGTCCTCACCGAGTTCACCGATCACGAGTTGATCAAGATTAAGAAAGTTTCCGACAACGAGGATTTAATCACCGTCCCGATGGATAACAACGCGTTAGAGCAGCTCGTCGAAGACGAGTGCGAGGAGATTCACAATTTCTTTTAGAATGAATGAAAGAAGAAGATTTAGAAGAAGATTTAGTAGCAATACAACACGGTGTCGCAGTTTAGTAGTAGTAGTAGTTCTTGCGTGTAATGTACCATATTAATACTATGAAGCTTAACACACAACAGACTGTTGAAATACTTCATTTCAACAACACGTCAACACAAAAATATATAATACTACTAATGTCTTCCTCTTCAGCGACGACGTTTACGACGACGAGCTCTTTTCTTAGTAGCCTTTCTCGTCGCAACAACAACAAGAATGCGAGAAGAAACGTCGCACACGTCGTCAGAGCGCAAGAACAACACGATGACGTAAACGAGGACGGAAACTACGAAACGAACGAGGAAACGAAGAAAAGAAGTTCAAGCAGACGAAGCGCTCTGATCAACGCATCCGCGGCGACGTTAGCGATGGTTATTCCCTCTTCTTTTAAAACTTCTTCAAATTCTGGGGCTGCTTTCGCGGCATCGTCGTCGTTATCATCGAATAATGAGAATGAATTTACCGATGCGAAATCCATGCAAATGTTACGACGAGAAGGCGAGTTTTCGCTCACGGACGAGGAGTGGCGAGAAAGATTATCAAACGCCGCAGACTCAGACCCGTTCGCGTATCAAGTGTTGAGAAAAGCAGCGACGGAAAGACCGTTATCGTCACCGTTGTATACCGAGAAAAGAGTTGGCACGTACGTGTGCGCCGGATGCGAGAACCCGTTGTTCAGTTCGGAGACGAAGTACGACAGCGGGACGGGATGGCCGTCGTTTTACGACCATTTACCGAACGCGGTGACGGAAGTGCCGGATTTTAGCATCATGTTTTTACCGAGGACGGAGACGAGGTGTAAGAGATGTCAAGGGCATTTAGGACACTCGTTCGAGGACGGGCCGAAACCGACTGGGATTCGATATTGCATGAACGGTGCGGCGTTGAAATTCGTTCCGAAAGATGTATGATGGATGATAAAAGAAACTCTTCTTCTTTGTCTTCTTCTTCTTCAAATTGCTGCGTGCTCTCCTCTGCGAATAACAAATGTATTAATATTACAGTAGTGTTTTATTTACCTATCTAAAAAAACGTCCGCGCTTTCTACTTCGCACTCGTATTTATCGACAAACTGTAGCCATTTGTGCCACAACTGATCCGTCGAGAGCGTGTCTCGATGGCCGAGGACGATTAGTCCTCTTTTTGCTCTCGTAATCGCGACGTTCAATCGTCTCGGATCGGCGACGAATCCGAGTTGGTTTTGACGATTGTTTCTGACCGTGCACAAAACGATAACTTCTTTCTCTCTGCCTTGGAATCCATCCACGGAGCGGATTTCGAGTTCGTCTTTGGCACTTTCCGGGTTATCGGCCTCGACTATGGACGTGTTTTTCAGCTTGACATCGGTCGTTACTTTTCGGTTCCACTCTTCGCTAATCGCTCGAACTTGCGCGGCGTACGGCGCGATGATGCCAATATCGCCCGCGTTTTTCACGTCTCCGGAGAGTAAGAGCTTTTGTACCACTCTCACGCACTCTTCAGCTTCTTGGACGTTAAAGATGGAGTTTCCATCCGGCGCTCGCATTTCTTCGCCTTTGACCTCGACGAACGCTAACGGGACCATTTTACTCGGCCAATTGACTCCGTTCGGCGCTACGCGTTCGCTCGGTTTCGGCACCGATTTCAATCGTCGATCGTAAAACCGAACCGAGGAAAACGCCGCTAAGCCCGGGTGCATTCTATATTGTTCTTCCAGTAAGTACGGTTCGACGCCTAACAATTCTAGTCGTTCGATTAAACTTCTCTGTAAACCAATCGCAACTGCGTCTCGACTGACCACTGTTGGTGGTAACTGTTTTGTATCGCCGACTAACACGCCCGCCAACGCTTTCGTCAAAGGAATGAGAGTATGCGGTTCAACGCATTGCGCGGCTTCGTCGACAAAGGCGTAGCGAAAGACGCGGTCGGCGAGTAAATCGTCGCCGGCGCCGACGCACGTGGCTAAAATCACATCGGACGCGTTAACTACTTGGATCGCCGCTTCTCTGTCTGACTGTTGCGCTTGTTTTCTGGCTTTCGCGGCTTCCAAGGACGTGACGCCTCGAAACCGTTCGCGAATGCTATTCGCTTCTTTACCCTTCGGATGCAACGCGACTTTATGACTCAACGTGGACTCTAACAACCACGGTTGTACTCTAGCGGGCGAACCTAAGCGTAAAATGTTCATCGAGCGATCTATCTTTTCTCGAAGTAACGCATCCAAGATGTTATCGACGGCGACGTTCGACGCCGCGCACGCTAAAACTTTCGGTCCTCTCCATGACGCTTGCGTATTAGAAGATTTTCCTCTGTCGCTTTTGCCGCCATTCTCCTGTACGTTTGCATAATTCACCACAGACGCGATTAAAGCAACCAGAGTTCTCGTTTTACCCGTTCCAGGTGGTCCTCTCCATAGCGTTAAAGTGTTTTGCATGGCGGCTTTGACTGCTTTCCGTTGCGATGGATTCAAATTTTTCGCGTACGACGACATCGCTTGGTCGATTCTTTGGTCGTTCTTCCAGCTAATTGGGGTGGACGCTAATGAGTTCACCGAGGAAGAGGAAACGAATCCGAGTAAACTCCTTTGAAACGTTTGATACGCCGTTTGAGATAATTTATTACTGTCCCCGCCTCCGCCGCTTCTCTTGTTACCACCACTACTGTCGTTCATCTTGGAACGTTCTAATCCCGGCATGCCCCCGGGCTCGCTAAAAGCTTCCAACGCGGATATCGCTCGATCGTACGCCACCGTATTCGCGGAGAGATCTATTCGCAAACGTCGTCCGTTTTCGCCGTCCCTCAACACGTTCCCTAAATCGTCCTCGGGAATTGCAATAGTTAAATAAAACATTTGTCTGCTCGCGACGATGCCGACGATAGACGAAGAGGACGACGTACCTTCTTCGCTTCCGTACACGTTGATATCCTCTAAAGTCACTCTCTCGACTTCGTTATCGGATAAAATCACCATATCCCCGACGGATATGCGATGAAACGGCAACTCCTCTCCTAACGGCGTATTTTTCGGCAAATCTCTCCTCGGTCGCAGAACTCTTACCAAAGCGTCTCTCCCGATTGTCCCTTCGTACCTCGCTCGCACGTCCGATAAGCAGTATCCTTCATTTTTCAATCTCGATAACGGCCACGATTCCAACCGTTCCTTGAATTGCTCGCGCTCTTCTTCGAACTCGCACGTGATCGCATTCGAGTATCTCTCCTTGTGCGCTTTGTACGCCCCTCGTATATCTTCCCTCGATTGGCCTCGAGATCTCGTCGTTTTCGTTTTCCTCTTCTTTTCCTCGTGTTGTAAGTCTTTCTCGCCCCCGCTTCTCCGCGTTGTTGTTTGTCTCTTGGTGCCGTCACCGAACAAGTACCCGTACTTGTCCTCCGCGCTCTTTTTCCCGCTTCCTTTTGCCGCTCTCGCCCACATCTTTTCTCTCTCTTGAATCGCTTTCGCGTCTACTAATCCTTCGATTTTCCTCGCCGCGGTAGTCCCGCGTTTACTACTACTACTCCCCATCGTCTTTTGCGAAGAAGAAGAAGAAGAAGAAGAAGAACTAAGTCTTCTTCGATTCGTCATTAAATCGGCGACTGTTTTCCTCTTCTTCTCTTTCGCCGGGCGAATGTTCTTATTGTTATTATTGTTATTGTTATTAGTATCATTTTCATCATCGCTAGGCTTCATCCTATAAAAATCACTCCTCTTATTCTTCGTCTCGTAATCGTCGTTCTTATTATACGTGTTGTTGTTGTCGTAATTGTATTTCCTCTCAACATCTTCGGAGTATTTTTCGTTTGAAACCCCCTCTCTGTTGTCGTTGAATCCATTCACGTTTAACGACGACGACGTTTCGATGTTTCTTTTGTTCTTTCTTTTATCGATTCTTTCGCGCGAAGATATTCTCTTCTTTTCCCGATGAAGAGACAACAAAAGCCTTTTCGAAGAAGACGAAGAAGAAGAAGAAGACCAACTCAAGGATGAGAACGACCACAATTCCGTTTTGCTCATCGTCCTCTTTCTCGTCTTCTTTTTAGTGCAGTATTAGTAGAGTAGTATATCGAGAAGAAGAGCGGCATGTGTGCTTTTGAGGATGATTTTTTCTTTGTCTGTGGTTTTTTTTCATCAGTCAAAATTTCAAAATTTTCATTTATTTTCGTAAAAAGGCTGATGAAAAGAAGAAGAGCAAAAAAAACTGTTCTTTTAATTTTCGGAGAAAACACACAGGTTGTGGAATAAAAAAGTAGTCATCCTCAAAAGAAGAAGAGAATACCAAACTCTCATCTCATCTCATCTCGTAAGAGTCTTCTTCTTTCTTCAACGACCACGGCAACAAAAGAGGGTAATAAAGAAAGACGCGTTAGTTATATTTGAGCGATGATGATGACGTCTTCTTCGTGTTGCTCGTCGGGTTTGTTCGGGGTACTCTCGTCGTCGACGTCTTCTTTGAAGAAGAAGAAGATAAAAGAGAATAAAACAAATGTGAATGTGCGCCGTCGTCATCATCAACGACCTCATCATCATCACTCCTCCGAAACGAAGCGCGATGGCAGAAGAGCAGGGGCGGCTTTGAGTGTGGCGGCGGTGATGATGCCGTCGTTATTACCATCTTCGCATCATCATCATCATCAGTCATCATCATCATCATCATCGGTAGTTAGTTTGGATAATAATAATAATATTAAGAGAGGCAAAGTCGCCGCCAAAGCGGCTGCTGCTGCGCGGGATTATCATCGTCAGCAGCATCAGAGCGAAGAAGACACAACAATTTCAAGTGTAAATTCGACGACGACGACGACGATTCAGAAGAGAGTTTTGAACGAGAATAACGCGAGTCAAAAAAGAAGAAACAAACTTTTGGGTCTCTTTGGGAAGGGCTCGATGATGTTTGTACTCGTCGCGTTGATGATAACCGCGTCGGCGTTGCTCTTCCCGGAGACTGCTTTGGCGAAATCGAAAGCGGTCATCGCGGAACAATCCTCCGGATTCTCCGTTAAAGTCATCCTCGATTGGATTTTACATCTGGATAAACACTTGGTGGAGTTGTTCGCGACGAGCGGGAAGATGGCGTACGGGGTGTTATTCGGGATTATCTTCGCGGAGACTGGGTTCGTGGTGACGCCATTTTTACCCGGGGATTCTTTGTTGTTCGCGTGCGGCGCGTTAGGCGCAATAGGGGTGTTGAACTTCCCGTTGGTGTACGGGTTGCTCTTCCTCGCGGCAGTTTTAGGGGATACGGTGAATTACATGTGCGGCTCGTTCTTCGGGGAAGTCGCGATTAGGAAGAACCCGAGAATTTTCAAACCAGATTACATCGCCAAGACGAGAACGTTTTACGATAAATACGGGGGGAGAACGGTCGTTCTCGCTCGCTTTTTTGTCATCGTGAGAACGTTCGCGCCGTTTATCGCCGGCGTGGCCAAGATGAACTATTCCAAGTTTGCGTTGTACAACGTCATGGGCGCCGGCGTTTGGATTACCTCGTTCATGGGACTCGGGTACTTTTTCGGGAACGTTCCCGTGGTGAAAGAAAACTTTGCGACGACAATCGTGGTGATCATTTTGTTGTCCTTGTTGCCGATTATTGTGGAAATTGTGAACCATAAGAAGGATTCGTCAGCTAACTCGGCGTCGGCGTAAAGAGAAGAAGAAGAAGAAAAGTACTCTTATTTTACCGCTCAATCATCGAGTTTACCCAGTCCGCCGGGGTATAAATTATTATCATCATTTCTCTACCACTACTATTAAAGTTACATCGTTATTATTATTAAAAGAATCTTCTTCTTTCTAGTCTTCTTCTTTCTATTTCTTCTTAAAATTCTTCTCTCTCGCGCCACCGCTTTGCTCCTAATCCCTCTTATTATCATTATTCTATCTATCTTTTTTATTATATCGTTTACGCTCATCATCATCATAATCATCATCATCATAATCATCATCTGTCGTCGGCGACGGGGGCGTCGATGTCTTCGTTTTTGTCGTCTTCTAGCGCAATCGCTACCATCTCACTCCCCTTCGAACTTAAACGATACGACCTCACATCAATCGCGTACGGGCCTTCTAAATCTGCACTGCTGCTCGTATTATTATCCGTGGTATTCGCCGCCGTTGCAGAATCGCTTCTTCTTGTGCTTCTTCTTCTACTTCGCATCGCTTCTTCATCGTTTTCATCCTCCTCCCCATCGTCTTCTTTCTCGGCGACTTGATAATTTTTCCCTATGACGTTGAAAAATGATTCGTCCTTCGGCGCTAACGTCCAACCGCCTTTCCAGCAACACAAACAACACACCGCCAGCGAAAATATTTGCACCGTTTGATAATACGTCGGGACACCTAACGCTAACCCGACCGCATCGCACATCTTTTCATCCGTTCCTTCTTCACCGCCGTTGCAATATTTCGGATCGTCCGAAAACGAATTCAAAATCACCGCCAACGGTATCGCCGTGTTTTGATAACACACCTCAATCGCCACGGCTAAACAGGACGGTCTTTTCAACCGGCACACCCTCGCCGTGGCTAAAGAAATCATCAAACCTAATACGCACGGTAAAGTCACGCCGACGTAAAACTTCCAATCTCGATCCCAAATCGGGGCCGAGGAGTTCGAGCTCAAAAAGAATCCCATCAAAACCAGCGCGACGCCGCACGCGTTCCCGAGCGCGTTCAATTTCTGCGTATATCTCGGATAAGTCTTCCCGACGAACAATCCGCTAAATATCCCAACGATGACTAGACTAATCGTCGTAAACAACCCGTCCCAAGATAACTGCACTTGCGTTTCTTTCGGGAACGCGAGTTCGGTGTATAACAAAATATTCGCCGGTAAGGTCAACGCGCTCAACAAACTCGAGCTCGTCGTCATCGCCATCGAGAGCGGTAAATCCGCGTTGAATATGGAACACCACCAGTTTGAATAACTCCCTCCCGGTGACGAGGCGGTTGCAATCAACGGAATTCCGTATAACGGTTCGTTTTTAAAGAATAATTTGCAGGATACAAAGCCTAAAAGAGGGAGGATTAAGAATTGACAAGTTAAACCGATGAGTAAAGGCAAAGGTTTCTTGAACCTCTTTTTAAACGCGATCGGATCGACCGTCACCGCGAGACCAAAGACCAGGAAAAATAAGAGCAAGTTTGACACGATTTGTTTCGTGAGTATCGCTGTCTCTTTATTCCTTGCCATTTTAGATTATTACTCTCTGGTAGTGTGTAGAATAATAGTCTTTTAGTATATCTTGTCTTTTCTTTTCATCATCTCCATTGACTCATCTTTAATAAAGAGTAGATGTGTGATGAAATTTTTAAAATCCTCCTCGAGACAGAATATGTACTAATAAGAAGAACAACAAGAACAACAACAAGAAGTCGTTTTCATCCTTATCCTCCTCTTCGTAGTAAATTCTCTTTCTTTTCTTCTTCTTCTTATTAATGAGAAAATAGTATTGATAGTAGTAGTAGAAAGATATGGAGAAAATGTCGAAAAATGTCTCCTCATTTTTCCATCTCTCTCTCTGGTGGTTCTTATTAGGGTTTGACACCCTAACTATCATGCAACAGAATTCTTCTTTCAGACAAGAAGAAAAAATCTCCATTTCTGTCCTCCTCTTTTGTTGTGTTGTTGTGCGAAAGATGACGACTTTGATGAACGCGACAACTTTGATGAACACGACGACGAAAAGGAAGAGGAAAAGGACAAAAAAAATTGATGATGCCTCTTTGTTGCAAAAGCCGAATACTACTACTAAACGAATGAAAATGAAGAATGATGAGAAAGAGGAGACGAATACTAATTTGCTCGGTATTTTAGTGGAAGCGACGGATTGCGCCAGCCCTTTACTCACGACAAAAACGACAAAAAATGATGACGAGAGTACTCCTCTTCCTTTCCCATCCCGTAATCCTCCTCCTCTCGAAACCGACAAAAACGACGACGACGACGAGAACATTGAATTGGAAAATATTCAAAAATCAAAAATTGAAGAAGAAGACCAAAAGGAGGCGAAGCGGCGAAGCAACGCACCACAACCAGATGAAGAAAAAGAAGAAGAAGAAGAGACTACCTTTACGACGACGAAAACTAGTAGTATTATAGATGATGAAGCAACAAAAACAATCGGATCAATCGCGAAAGCGGCGCCAAAGCAAGGGTTGAAGATGTTCGTCCAGTGGCTGGACGCGCTCGTGTTTGACTTGAAATCTCGCGCGGCAACGTTGAAACGATCGAAGAAGAGAGCGCAAAAAGCCTTCCTGAGAATGCAGAAAGAAGAGAAGAAAAAGTATGTCTTCTCCTTGGAATCGGGGTCGGTGAAGACGAAAGGAACGAAGAAGATAAAGAAGAACATTAAAAGTACGAGAGATTTGAAAATGTTACGCGCTTTGGAAGATTTTTGGGGCGTGGAGTTGAGCGAGACGGAGAAATCGCTCGAACGAGCGCGAGCGACGTTGAAAGCGCACACGTTGATGCTCACGGTGGAAAATGACGAGAAAGCCATCCTCGCTTCCGCCGTGGCGTTTTATCGAACTTCGTTTGGTTTGATTTCAGAACATGTTGTCAAAAGAGAGTAATATAGTTTGTTGTAGTAGAGATATTAATAAATGCGTCATAGTTTTAAAGCAATCATGAACCAATACTACTAACATGAGTATGAATATGAATGAGACACAAAAGAATAAAGTGGTCCCGATAACTGTCCTCACCGGTTTCCTCGGTTCCGGGAAAACTACTCTCGTGAACCACATTTTACACTCGAATCAAACTGAACTTCACGGGTTGAAAATAGCCGTCATTTTGAACGAATTCGGAACGGATTTAGGCATCGAAAAGAAGATGATGTTACCATTCACGACAACCACAGAAACGCAAGAACAACATGATGGATGGGTAGAACTCGATAACGGGTGCGTCTGCTGCACCGTGAAAGGGTCGCTCATACAAACGATCGAAAAACTGATGAAGATGGAGAAGAAGAAGAATGAATTTGTTGGTCAGACAGGAAGCGAAGAAGTGAAAGAAGCGAAAGAAGACGAAGAAGAGGAAACGAAAGCGTTCGATTACATTTTACTGGAAACGACCGGATTAGCGAATCCAGGACCGATATGTGGCGAGTTATGGGTGGACGACGCTTTGTTGGAAGACAACATGGAAAATGCGGCGGTGTTAGATTCAGTCGTCTGCGTCGCGGACGCGAAAAACATCGAGAGGCAGTTGGAGGAACACGTCGAGGCGCGAGAACAAATAGCGTACGCGGATGTGATTGTTTTGAATAAAGCAGATTTAGTCGAGACAGAGGAAGAATTGAGAAGGATACGAGAGAAACTGGAGAGTATAAATGCGGACGCGAAGTTGGTCGTCAGTGAACGGTCGAAAGTGGATTTGTCCCAAGTCTTGGATCAAAAGAGTTATAAAGGAAACGTAAAGAGTCGATTGATGAAAGAAACGACGACGACGACGAAAAGGTTTTTCGCAAAAGGCGCGAAAGATTTAGCCATGCGAATAGAAGAAAGTAGTAAAAGTAGTAACAGCAATAGTATTATTAGTAAACACGACGAAACGATCACGACGGTGTGCTTAACCGCGAAAGGTTTCGTCGATAAGGAAAAGTTTGAAAACTGGATCGAGGATTTGCTTTGGGAGAAGAGGAACGAACCAAACGGCGCGGACGTTTTGCGGTGTAAAGGCATACTGAAGTGCAAAAGTAGTAAAAACGATGAGCCGCCACTTATTTTACAAGGCGTGCGAGATGTTTACGAAATAACGGATGGTTTCGACGGGTTAAAACTCCAAGAGGACGGATTAAGTAAAGTCGTCCTCATCGGACGGCGGTTGCGTTTGGACGAGTTACGCGTAGGTTTTGAAAGTTGCTTTTTCCTTTGAAACAAATGCATGCTGTATTTCTCTCTCTTTACTCTCTTTACTCCTTTACGCTCTCTAATAATTCTATTCTCTATTTCTATGTTTCGAACATTCTTATAACTACTATTATATTGATTTCAAAACGCCTCGCAATCTCTCCGGAACGCCATGCTTCTCGTTATCGACTGCGTGTACGTTCGCGCCACATTTCGCCAAAAAAATCGCGCACTCGTCCTGGCCAGCCTCCGCGGCCACCAACAACGGCGTTGACCCACAACTATCTCTCTCGTCTATTTTCGTCCCCAATTCTGTATCTTCCGTAAACAGCACTTTCAAAACGGCCAACCGACCTTGACTCGCCGCTCGATGCGCCGGCGCGTTCCCGCTCGCGTCCTTCGCGTTCACGTCCGCGCCCGCTTCGATTAATTTCCTCGCGATATCTCCGTACCCTTTCGAACTGGCGTAGTGTAACGCGGTTAAATCTCGTCCTCGCGTTTTCGCGTTCGCGTTTGCGCCCGCCGCTAATAAAATCGAAACCGTAGACATGTGTCCTCCAGCCGTTGCGGAGTGCAAAGGCGTGCCACCCCACTCCCCTTTTTCCGGGTGTTCTAAGAATTCTCCTCCTTTTTTTTTCATCAAATTGGTGTTCAAGAAGAGTTCTAAGAGGTCTCCGTGTCCATTTGCGGCCGCGACGTGTATAAAACTCCTTTCATCCTCTTCGTCATCATCGTCTTTTGACGAGGAAGCGTTTGCTAAAGATTTCTCCAAAAAGGATTCCAACTTTTGATCATCATCGAGATCATCAAACGCGTGCACGTATCCTTCTCTCACCGCGTTTAAGTAATACGCGTAACTCTTATACTCATCTTTTTCATGTTGTTCTTGTTTTGCGTTATTCTTCTTCATCATCATCGTTTATATACTACTACTACTTAGGGGTTTGCAACAATTAAAAGTAAAGTCAAATCCCCTAAAAAGAGAAAGAGAGGTCGAGGTGACACCCAATTAAATTTTTGCTCTTTTTTTAGAAAAACGTGTTTTTTTTCACGAAACTGCTGTAGATATCACAAGTAGGTATTGACCAAATTATCGAACTGTGAGAAAGAACATCGATGTCGCGCGCATTATAAAGAGACTTTCCGGAGCTCACACTCGAGCGCGACCTTCGTTTACATATTTGTTTCCTCGCGAGGTCGTTTGATTGCTCAATGCGCTTTTAGATGCGAAGAAATTCAAGCATAAAGATGGTGTCTTAAAAACAATACTACTTTTGAAAGTACTAGCATGCTCCTTCAAAAAGTAGTATTCTTTTTAAGACGTGCGAAAAAGGCCAGGTCTTAAAAAGAATACTACTTTCAAAGTGGGCGTGGCGCAAGAAATGGGTTACGAGGTTACGATTTTTTGCACCTTTCCGCTCTAAAAAAACAGAAGATGTTTTCTCTTCATCAATATTTTTCCTTTCTTTTCTCTTCTTTCGTGGTCTCAGATATACAACTTCATAAAAAGGGGAGTTTTGTACAACACAGTTTAGAGAGAGAGACAGAGAGAAGAAAGAACACTTTAAAAGCAATAATCATCGTTTACTACGTGTTGTCGTTTCATCGTCGTCATCATTCGAAGACCATTATTATTATTCTACGAAAAGAAAGCATCAAAAGAGAGAAGATTTGACTACGCGAGACATTTTTGAATCTTTTTTTCTCATCATCCGCTCTCTGTTGTTGTTGCGTTTGTTATTGCGTGTTGTTCTTGAAAAGGATCAGAAGAAGACGGACTTTTAATACAAAGAGAGCGTTTAAAAGAGATGACGACGATGCAGACGATGCAGGCAAGAGCGACGATCAAACAACGAGGGAGTTCATGGAAACAGTTTCAACGAAAGCAAAGATTCCGACAGTTTTACCTTGGGAGAAGTAGGAGTCGTTGGAATACGAATAATGGAGTATTCGGCGGCGTAAGAGTTTCAGCAAAAATGTCATCAAAAGAAGAAATGATAAACACGTTCACGCAAAAGATAGAACTTCCAGATCAGCGCGTATTAATCGTAAACGCGAAAACGGCAAAGTCGTCGGGAATACACACGGTCGCGTTGGAGTGCGAACCTTCCTTACCCGCGAAAGGATTGATTTTACACTGGGGTGTTATTCGTCCTAATGACAAGAAGAAGTGGCACGTGCTGCCGCGAGAGCTGTTTCCGCCCGGGACGACGGTGTATAAAGAGAAGGCGATGCAAACGCCGTTTCCGAGGATGACAAAGTTGGTGATTGTTTTAGACGCGGAGGCGACGGCGATTCATTTCGCGCTGAAGAACGAGGAGACGGGGAAATGGATCACTGGGCCGAATAAGAAGGATTTCGTGATTCAGTTAAACGGCAAGAAAGGTGGTGTGAGTAGTAATGGTACTGCTGCTGCTGCTGCTGCTGCTCCGAAAACGGCAGCCGAACAACCAGTAATCGCATTTTCATCGCCAACTCCCGCTTCTCCTCCTCCTCCTTCTCATCAGTCTTTGATTACCAACGCGTACGTGAAACCGTCCAACGCGTTGGATAATTTGATCAAAGTCGTCGCGTTTACAAAGTGGGAAGAAAAAGGAAGGCTGGAAGTGAGCGAAAGTGAACGAGAAGCGATGTTGAACGAAGCGAGCGAGTCTATCATTCGCGAGTTGGAAGGCGGCGCTAAGTTGGATGCGATTATGAAACGATTCGGCATCATCGAGGAAGGAGGATCGTCGTCGTCTGAATCGTCGTCGTTTTCGTCGTCATCTCCGCCACCGAAACAACAACAACAACAGCAAGAAGAAGGAAAAGGAAACGAAAGGTTGCGACAAATCTGCGAGTCTCGCTCCAACGGCGCTACCATCAAATGGGGCAAATATTACGACGTCAGTCAAACGGGAACCGCTTTAGTCCACGACATGTACGTGGAAACGAGAGAAAAGAACAACATGTTGCAGTTACACGTCGTCGTCGAGGCTGACTTTGATGTCAATTTACACTGGGGCGTCACGTCGAGAACGGACGGGACGTGGCGACAACCGCCTCCCGGGTGGACGACCGTGCCGCCTCGAAGTTGGGGCTCCACCGGGAACAGTTGGGAAACAGAATTTGAAAATTGCGGCAACAAATTGAAAGCGGTGACGTTGGAAGTTCCGTGTGGGAACGACGAAGGGATCGTTTTCGTGTTGCGAACCGTCGCAGACGAGTGGGTGAAAAACGGCGACGGCGATTTCTACGCGCACAGAGACACCGACCAATTGGCGCCGGCGCCTTCGAACGAACATCAAAAACCGAGAGAGAGAGAAGAACGGAAGAACAAGAAGGAACACCGAGATCGCGACCGAAAAGACCGCAAGAGAAAAGACGATTCGTTTGCTGCCAACCAACCGGCCATTCCTCCTACGATCAACGCCAAATCAGTCAAATCGGTTCAACCCATCAAAAGGAAGGAATGGAACGTAGACGATATCGTGTTGAACATCGGCGCGTTCGGTAGAGACGGGAACAACGTCGCGCAAAACTCCATCGATCAAATATGCAACGCCGAAGAAGGGTGCACGCGATCTTTGATGCACCGCTACAACGCC
>JACLAA010007446.1_pt1 | contig 15832 bp, 8 predicted proteins | sample 8027891 | NCBI WGS metagenome assembly JACLAA01 (sample SAMN15724900, study PRJNA655200) | protist metagenome | isolation source: fluorescence activated cell sorting (FACS) single amplified genomes of... | place: Spain: Blaines Bay Microbial Observatory, Mediterranean Sea | collected 2016-01-19 | reverse complement strand
TTCGAAGAACAAGTTCGTATTGTTGGCGTTCACGAAGGCGTTGCCTCCTCGCGGAGGCGGCTTCAGCGTTGCACTAAATCCAGCCGAATTCGGAGGATGTTGAATAGGAGTGTCTCGGATGACAACTTTAGGAACGAAAGTTGGAGGTCCTTTGCTTCGTTGGTTCCCGCCTCCAGTCATGAACTCATCATTATCCCCATCGTCGTCGTCCTCGAAAGCGTTGAGCACATTGCTCATAGCGCTCGTTCCAGAATGAGCACCGTCGTTTTTTGATTTCGGTGCTGGTGTTGTTGCTGATGGTGATGCTAGTGCTGATGTCGTCGTCGGTGTCGCCACTCGAGTGGCGCTATCGTTATTATTATAAGTCGCTCTGTTATTATAAGTATCGTTCGCAGAGTTCCTGTTGCGACTCGCCGCCTTCAAATCCGCGTTGCTCATTCCACTATACTTCCCTCTGTTCATCCTCGCCTTCTCTCTAACTTCTCTCACTCGTTCCGGGTCTTCCAACAAAGCGATCATATTCGTCACTTTCTGTCTGATGTTAATCCCTTCGTCTCTCCCTTTCTCTGGATCTCGATGTTCAAACGTCTTCAACGGTTGCAAGTCTCTCCCTATTCTTCTCTGAATCTCTCTCACAATCGTTTCGCTTCCGTTGGCGATTAAATAGTCAATCACGGTCAACGCTTTATAGCACAAGCGCCACTCCAGGTCTCTCTTCTTCAATCTGTTTTCGAACAAAACTCTCAGAATGATTCTCGTGTCCGACTCTTCGTTGTTGTTGTTGTTGTTGTTGTTGCCTCCTCTCCCTCTCACTCCTTCCTCCTCGGCGACGGTTTTCTCGGCGAGAGATTTCAACTGTTCGCCGTGTGGACCCCACTTCTCTTTATCCGTGCTCTCTAAGACGAGTTGTTCGCACTCCGAGAGGCCTTTCAAAGCGTAGACGCCTTTCCGGACTTTTTGTTGCAACGCGTGCGGGAGGAAATCCATTCTTCTTCTTCTTCTTCTTCTTCTTTCGTGTGTTGTCGAAAGAGTCTGACGACAAAATGAAGACTTTTTGACTGAAAATCCATTTTTTCATAAAGATTCTCCATTCCCTTTGTTAAATATAGTAGTAATAGGCAAACCACCTGTTCTCTCTCTCTCTCTCGTTTTCGAATTGAGTATTCGAATGAAAAGAGCACATTTTGCTGCATTGCGAGTGTTCGCGTCGTCGCGTTGTTTTGGTAGAGAGAGAATACTTGTGTGGTTGTTTTTGTTTTCGTTATTATTGTTCTGGATTTGATTTTTAACACGATGATGAACAACAAATACTCTCATCATCAAGCACGAAGACAGCAGCTGTCCAAGTGCATTCGCGCGACGGGGTTAATTATATTTGGGATGCTTGTTTTGAGCGTCCAAGAGAGTTGGTATTATTCGTCCTCCTCCTCCTCCTCCTCCTCCTCCTCCTCCTCGAATTATACTCCCTCTAATGAGGTGAGAAAGAGAGCGAACGAGGAGTGGGCGAACGCGAAAGCATACGGAGCAGGAGGAGGAGAAGAGAGCGGAGAACACCACTCGTCGTTTCGGTATCAGTTTATGCATAATCATCATCAAAACAGTAATCATCACTCGCACAGCAGCGATAGTGAAGATCCGTTGGATCTGCGAAAACGATTGAAGCGAGCCTTAACGGCGCGTCCACCGGCGTTTGAGAGAGCGTTGATGGAATACGTCGAGAAACACAAGAGCGCGACGGAGGTATCGAAGAAAGACAGTGAGAATCACAAGTACATTGTATACGTATCTGGAGGGAACGACGGGTACGGGAATAGGTTACCAGGCGTGGCGATGGCGTTTTTGTGGGCGTTGTTGACGGATAGAGTGTTGTTGGTGTATTGGAGAGATACGTTTCCGAACCCGGCGAGTTGGGGGAAGTTGTTTCAACCGGGCGTGGAGATGGACGTGGATAAATTGAGAGACAGTTTGAGCGATAAGATTCTGCAGTACGTCCCAGTTGGATCTTCCGCGTCGTGTGGAAATAGTAACAAAAAAGGAAGTAGCAGTAATAGCGGATGTGCGATGGTTATTCGAGACGATTACGCGAAAATCGCATCGAAAGATTTAAATCAGCAGTACCCGGAGAAAGTGTTGTTGTTCAAATCGGACGATTACGCCATGCCTTTGCTGGTAAACAACGAAAATTACAAAGATCAAGTGAAGTCGTTATTCAACAACAAGCATGCGAACGTGTTCGGGCATATCGCGAGATGGTTATTGACTCCGTCGCCAAAGATTCAAAAAACCGTTGATCGAACGTTTGAGAGTTTAGGAAAATATAATTTTGGCATGCACTTACGCATGCAAAAACCAATGCCGGCGGGTGGTGATAAAGGAGTGAAAGTGCCCGATCCGGAGGTTTTTTTCAAGTTTGCGCGAATGCGTGCCGAAGCGTTGGGATTTCCTGCCTCTGATACTGTGTTTTACTTAGCCTCCGACGATTCGCGCGCTCGCGATCGAGCGACGGAGTATTTTAGCAAAAGAGGATTAACCGTGCGCTTTATGGAAGGTATTAAATTTGGTAACGACGGCGACCGGGCCTCGGTGGAATCGTTACAAAATGCCATCGCAGAAATGCGCGTTTTGAGCATGTGCGATGAGATTGTCGGTTCGTACGGATCCTCGTTTTCCGCCGTGGCTGCGAGCTGGGGTGCGATTACAAAGTACGATATCCGAGCGGACGGTTCGTATTGGAACACCGCGTGGAACGAACCGTGTTGGCGATTCGCGAGCAGAGGACATAACGCGGCGATTAGTGATGCTGCGTCTCTTCCTTACCACGAAGGATGTCACGAAGGTATGTCCACGTTTAAAGATTGGCAAAAATCAAACTGGAATAAAGGTAAAGGACTTTAGAAGAGGCACTTGTGAATAAACAAAACTAAGTTTAGCAACTGGGTTTATCGCACGCGACTACATGTTACTTTAAAACGTTCAAAGATTTCTTTCCTAAAACTTTCTATCCTTTGTGCTCCCAAAGTTATCATAAAACTTCTCAAAGTCAAAGTCTTCGCTACGCATTCTATCGCAATCTCTATTCTGGCTCACGCCTTTTGGCTTTGTGAATCCAATTTCGCATATTCGTCCAGTCCAACCGCCATGTTTGCAAAAATGACTTTCGGCTTCTAATCCGGTCTGCATTTTAGAATCGAACGCCTTCGATTTGCTTTCATCTTTGAACGTACAAAATGATTTACTCGCGGTTTCGAGCACTAGAACTCTCTTATCAGTTTTCCTGCCTAATTGATCTCGAATCTCTTCGTCAGTTGGGAACTGTCGAGACAGGGAAACCGTTTCGACGCTCTGCTTGATTTTGTCGCTCGTTTGCTCGTTAGTTAAGAACGAGTACTCGCGAAAATTTAAACCGGCGCGTTCCAAATTTGGTAAGTTCGTCACGTGGTCCATTGGACAATTATTATACGGAGGATGAATGTCCGCACCTGGAATGTAACATTGTGGAAGGACGTTACCCCAGTATCGATCGCACAAGCACGAGAATTCAGGAAGGATGGGAATGCGGTTCAAAATTTCCGCATATGCGAACAGATTCCTCAATACCAATCGATACCACGAGGCAAGTTTTAAATGATTTTCGATGCCAATCGATAACAACTCCTGCGGTGGTTTCTCTGAAGTCGTTATGAAGTTGCCTTCGTCGTGGTACTCCTGCGCATCGATCAACCATAACTGATGTTCGCGCAAGCGCTGTCGTTTACCTCTCGCTTGCGAAAACTGATACGTCGTGTGTACCACAAAAGGTTCGACGTTTAAGTGCAAGTGCGTTTGCTGAATGAAAAAAACGTGACCTGAAGTAAACAAGGTGAGCGGTAAAGCGCCCAACTTCAAATCCTTCGACGCTAACGCGACGTGCAATTCGTGCCGCTCAGCGCCTTCCTTCCTGTTCTCGACGTCTATTTCGTCCAACCGTTGTGGTGGCCGCAAACCGGCGCCTTGGCGTAGTAATCTGTTGAATATGTCCTGATCGTGTTCAAACTTGTGTGTGGTTGTTTCTAACGCCACTTGCCAGTCTTTCAAGAACCCTTTCGTCTTTTCCGTTGGATTTAAGAACAAAATCCCGGTGTTGAATTGATCGTGCCAACATCCCCTAACTTTCTCTTCGTTCTTATAGGACAAACAGTCCGTACTGACCGCCATGTCCACGTATTTCGCCATCTCGTTTGTCGCGAACCACTCTCTCGGGTCTCTCATCCACGCCGTATCGCAATCGGATACTAAAACTCTAAATCCTTTCTGCATCAATCGCAACAAAAAAGACGCCTTTAAAGCGCCGATTTGTTGAAACGCTTTTCCAACCATGGTCACTTTCGCGTTTTGATCGTGCAACGGCTGCCCACCCGTCGCAACGACGCCGTGCGTGTACCTCAACTCTTCGTCTCCTAAATACGGAATGTTGTTCTCTCTACACACTTTTTCTGTCTCCGCATCAAACGCGGCGACGATGACGTTCCCGATGTTCAGCTTTTGCGTGTGCGCGTACCAGTTCAGCATAAACTCGTGAAACCCGGCGGAAGCGAACGCGGCAAAGACTATGCTGCTTTTATTTAACGAGTCCACGTGTTCTACTCTTAGTTTCTCATGTTCTTGATGATTTGGGTGACTCTCATCATTGCTTTCGCGAACGTCTTTCCCTCCCGCCATCCGCTCCTCCATTCTTTCCTTTCTCAACTGTTCCTCTTCTTCATAGGACAATTCTTTCTTCGGTTCAGATACTCTTCTTCTTCTTCTTCCATCTCTGTGATTGTTTCTCGCGTAGTCTTCGTGATCAGTGTCTTGAACTCTTCTCGCCGCATCATCTCTTCTTCGAAACGCTCCGTCGTCGTCTGCTCCTGTTGCTGCTCCTGCTCCTGCTCCAAGATGAAGAGCAACATTGTTGACAGGACTCGGAGACCACTTCTTTTCCTTTTCCAAAAATCTCAACTCAAACAGGCCCGCGCACGCGAGGAATAAAACGAAGCAAAAGACAAATTTCCGTCGACGAGAGTAGGAATTTGATAAAGCTTTCGAGTGAGGATTCGCGTGTTGATGGTGCAAATTCGTCGTCGTCGTCGTCATCGTAATCTTTTTAACATGAATAAATAGTAGTACTAGTAGTCATGGTCGATGGTTGGTTATTCTCTCTTCGCCTTTTTTGTGGTGAAGTTCGTGAAAAAAATTCCCCTAAAATTAGAAACACACAAAGAGGAGTTTACAACATAAAGTACTCCTGTTTCAGACGAAAAGAGAGACGAGTAGTAGGGTACCAATATATACATCAGAGGTGAGCGAGCGCGCGTGTTCTTTGTCTTCTTTATCTTCTTCTTCTTCTTCTTCTCTTTCTCTTTCTTTTTCCAAGATTATAATCCTAAGAAGACAAATGCATATTAAACCACATTTGATTGCTTCTCTTGAAAGACTTGGTACATCAAACCTTTTCTCTCTGTCTTAACGCGGTAATTTCTCGATGTGGCGTCGAGGAGCTCTCGATACCTCTTTATTATGAGCATCATAGGTATTGAGTTGCGTTTTGGATGAGTCGAACATTCGTACTTCCTATCTTTTCTTATTATATCACATGGACGAGAGAGTGTTGTTAAGAACAAGGTGTTTCGTTCCTTTTCTTTCTGTGTCTTCTTTTGGTATTAAGTGTAATTTGACGTACTAACGAGGTCTTCTCTTGCTCCGCAGGTACAGAACAGCACACAAAAAGGAGCGCGTCCCTTTCTCCTTCTTTCTTGAAATGACGAAGACGTCAACTTCATCCGTCTTTGTCGCGCCCGTCTTCGAGACGCCGGCGAGAGAAGAAGATGAGAAAGAATACGAAGAAGAATATGAAGAAGAATCAGACTATGAACAAGACGAGAAGATTGACCCTTCCTTGCGTTTGCAGTGTTTGCCGTTAGATGCGATACTTCCTGACTTCGAAACGGAGGAACCGGTGGATGGATTTGAGTATTTGCGAAGGGTGCGATACGAGGCGGCGACAATTCCACACGTCGTCGTCTCCGACGTAAATCCCCGCGATTACGACAACAAAAGAACGCCAAAGATATTAGAGAAACATGGGTTTGTATCAACGAGCGCGAAAGCGTTGGGTAGAGAGAAAACCATGCGCATTCTCGAGCACGCGAGAGCGAACGCGGAGTGGACGAAACAGTTTTTAGAGTCGTTTTCTAATTTACGCGTCTCGATGCGACGCGCTTTAGACGACATAGAGGAAAAGATGAAGGCAGGCGCGAAGAACATTAATAGAAAATACATAACACCTGAGAAACTCGAAGCTGTGCCAATGATGAGCGATGTTGTGGCGTTGGATGACGTGACTGTGAGCGCGTTGTTTCGGAAATATTGTTACTCGTTTACCGAGAAGGAAGATGAAAGTGAAAAAGAAAAGTTGAAGCACGCGTGGTTTTTCGCTCTCACCGTTCGCGTAAGCATGCCACTCGATAGTGAAACGCAAGCGGCAGTGAGACGAGTCTCGAGAGTGTTTGCCAAACAACTTTCGTCGTCGTTTAAAGAAAAGGAGGAAGAGGAGGACGAAGAAGAAGAAGAAGAGGAAAATGCTGGTCGCAACGCCGCGTTGAACATTGGGTTGAGCATCGCATGGAAATACTTCAATCAACCACCATTCGACGATAACGAAGAAGAGGAAGAAGAGGAAGAGGAAGAGGAGGAAATAGATTACGTACATAGAAAATTAGAGCGCATATTGTAATAACAGAATAGTTTTGAAGTTCATTTTATTGCTTTCTCAAACTGCACCTTCTTCTCTCAACACCCGGGCGGCCAACTTAACTGCTGTCCTCCAATCACGTGCAAATGTAAGTGATACACCGATTGGCATCCATCCACACCGTCGTTAATGACCACCCGAAACCCCTTCTCCAACTTTTCTTGTTTTGCCACCATCTGCGCGACGTACATGCAATGCCCTAACAACATCTTGTGGTCCTCGTTCGCTTTGCTCAGCTGCGACAGTCCGGCTTTGATTTTCGGAATGACCAAAAAGTGCGTCTTAGCGACTGGATTGACGTCTTTAAACGCCATGGCGAGATTATCTCCGTATAAAACCGTCGCTGGTATTTCTTTGCTGACGATTTTGTCGAAAATGGTCGGCTCCGTTGAGTCTTGCATGCCTTTTAAAATCGCTTCTTGCGCGTTTAACTGTTCGTCGTTTTTCGGGGTAGACGCCATCGTTCTCGTTTTAGTTTGTTGTGTTTGAGTGCGAGCACGTCCTCGTTTTAACAAAGATGAAGTCGTCGACGAGGATGATATTGTTGATGATGCTATTCGTTGCAAAGTTTTAGGAGAAACAGATGATGATGATTTTAGGAATAAAACGCGCGCGATGGCCGACATATATATTCTTAGAATTTCCTCGTGCAACAAATTTTGCCGTACGAGGAAACTCTGCGTGTTCGAAAAAGAGAGAAGAGAGAGTTTGGAAAATGCACCATTTCTTCACTCTTCTCTGCTTTTGCTTGCTCGTAATAGTATTATATAACCATCATCATCGATTGATTGAGAATAAGGTATTGCGCATAAATTCGGTGGTGGCCGTCGTGATAGCATCTCAATCATCAACAGTTTGCGGTTAGGACGACGAGAGCAAAAAGAAGAAGAAGAAGAAGAAGAATTTTCCATTGGAGTGTAATAGGTAAATTGCAATCGATTTTGAAGAGAAGAAGAAAAAGAAGAACTCCTACGCAGCCGTAGAGAGTGAGAGAAGTCACGTCTCGCCGCCATGGAGGATAATTACGACGAGGAGGAGGAGGAGGGTGAAGATGTCCCCATCACCACCAACAACAACAACGACGCTGCGAACACAGTTGCGAACAAGCAACCTACTGTTCCTACGGTCGAAATGAAAAAAGTTGTGCAACCGACGACGGCGATCAAAGGGGGAAGCGCTTCCGATAACGTGGGAGATGTTTTCGTCCATCATCATCCGTCGATGAAACCGGGAAGGATTTTGCGATTTACCGAACTGATGCACCCTCAGAAATCTTTGGAGGAGGAGAGAGAAGTCGCGAGAGAGAGAAGAAGACAGAGGAAGAAAGAACGAGAAGAGGAGGAAGGCGAAGAGGGAGAAGCAACGAGAAGGCTGGAAGGAGAAAACGACGACGCCAGGGAAGAAACGGACGACTCGGAAGAGGAAGAGCAAGAGGGAGATAACAGTATGGAGGGTGATTCCGACAACGAAGATTTACATGGATTTCATTACAGAGGCGAGAAGCTTCTACCAAAAGTCAATCAAGTGATGCTCGATCAGGACTTGAACGACGATATCGATCGAAAGTGGAGACCGGGCGGGAGAGTGGATCGAGACGACGTGTCGTTAGCAGCGAGAGTAGCTGAGATGTACGCCAGCGAGAAGGAGGCGATGCGAGAGGCGATGGCGGATGCGTTGGATATTGATGAGATCAAGAAGATAAAGGTCACGGAGTTGGAAAAGGAGAAGTTTCTGGTCGGCGTGGAACAGAAAGATTGGGAAGACGACATCATGTGGGACGACGAGGGAGGAGCGGCAGATGAGGAGCAGAGAAGAAGAACTTCGGGTAGTGCAACTTTTCAGGAGAGTGCAGCGGAACGAGAACAAAAGGACGGATTAGCGGTAGTAGGAATAGCAGAAAAAGAAAAAGACTCCAACAATGAGGAGGACGGGGAGGATGCGGAAAACGACAGTAAAAATCGCAAGTCGGTCGTTTCTGTGCCCAAGTTAGATAGCGAGACAATACATGCATTGAAAAACTCTCACGTTAAGAACTGGGGTGAGTATACGGAACAACCCGATGACGAAGATTCAAAATCGACGGCGTCTCTGGAATACTTCGAAGCGCCTGATGCGAATTCGTTTCAAACCTTACGTCTGTGGACAGAGATCGACGGGAATAACAACAACACGAAGAACATGAAAGAAGAATCGCACAAATTTTCAAATCCAAACGCGGCAATGCAAGATCCGAATTCACTCGCGTCTGGAGGTTCAAAGGAAGATATCAAAGTTCTCGGGCAAGCCGAAGCGCGTGCGCAAAGCGGCGGCTCGCATCGATTAGCCGGTTTAGATAAACTCGTCGTTCGCATAGTCGGTCAGAGCGATTTACCGCCAGAGGCCGCAATGTTCACGGCGCAAGAATATGAAAAAGCAGACGCTGCTGCTAGGAAGCACGAACAAACCTATCAAGAGCGCGTTTCGAGAGAGCTTCAAGAATGCGGCGCGCTCGAAATGTTGAAACGGAAGAACCAGGAGTTGCTTTCTGGCGATTGGGTGGACGAAGTTTCATGGGACGGAAATCCAGTGCATGTGGAGGATATCGGTCATCCTTCGAAGATGTTTAGCGAGCTACGAATAAATCCAAACGATCCCGATCTCGACTTGTACGCGGATGGCGAGCTCGACGGTTCTGAGTTTGCGAGAGCGACTGCGAAAGTTTGGAAATCGCGTGATTTACCGCCGGTAGCTGACTTTGAGAAAGCTCTGAATATTAGTATAGACGAAGCGTACGCACCAGAAGTTCCCGAGGAAGGCGACGCGCGCGAGCGTACTCGACCAGGGCGTTTGGAAGGAATCATACACTCCGATTTTGTGTACCAAAATCCTCCGACTTTGAACAGAGATCCAATGGATTACCCGCGACCTCCCCCAGTTTTAGAAGTGCAGCCGCCACAAGCGACGAAGAAAAAAATTGGTTTTATGGGTATTCGCATAGCTGGGCCTTCGGCAGACGAAACATTCAAGATTAACGTGAAATCGTTGACGCTCGATAGCGCCGTCGCGACGTTGAAAGTAAAGTCCTCCGAAACTGTGGGATCTATCATTCAACGCGTTCGAAAACGTTGGCCAGAACTCGAAGGTGATTTGTCCTTGTACTTTCCTAAAGCGGGAGTGGAGAAACAAGAACCACTAGATGAATCCACGAGCTTGAAAGACTGTGGCGTCAAACCTCAAGTTGGTGCTCCGATATTATACATCGAGTCGACTAAAGTACATGTGGTTTCGGAAGAAATCGCGACGATGCGCCCGATAGACGATCGCGCCTTGGCACCTCCTGGAGCGTTTAAGAAACCCTCCGATCTTTCCATTGAAGATGGTCACATTATGCTCGTCAACTATGCCGAGGCAGATCCCCCGCTCATCGCTAAACCGGGCATGGCGGCGAAGAAAGTGACGTATTACTTGAGAAAATCCGCGGGTGATCAAGGCGCCAGACCTTTGATGGGGAAAAGTGGGCAAGTGTTTGATTTAAAACCAAACGCGCCGTCACCCTTTCTATCTGGTTTACCTCCTGGTATACCTGTAAATGTCTTAGAAACGTCCATGTACCGCTCTCCACTGTTTGATAGGACGCCAGATATGGACGACGACTCTCAACCTGGAATGTTTCTGCTTGCCAGAGGACCTACGGGCAAATGGAGCATGCGGCAAGTGCCTCATTTCTTCGTCGCCGGCCAAATGGAACCACACGTTGAAGTCCCAATGCCAGGATCGTTAGAGTGTATTGATATTGAAGAACGCATGGTCAACGCGACAGTTTTGAAACATTTCTTAGAGCTTCAAAAGCGAACTACTCCGGAAGATGCGCATCTTCCGAAACTCGTCAAAGTGTCGGACATAGCAGCCACTTTGAATAATGTCTTGACTGAAGATCAAATTCGATCCAAGTTACGCCTCAGAATTTGTGCACCAGTCAGATCAAGAGAAGGGATCAGTAAAGAAGATTATGCGTTGAACCCAGAGTACCGATTCGAGCACGAAAAAGAAATTCAAAAAATGTGCACGCCTGAAGATATTTGCGCGTACGAATCTATGCGTCACGCTATCACCGAACTCATGCAAGATCGAACGCCCGAACAAGTGAAAAGAATGAAAAAACTTTTGGCAGTTGATTTTCAGTCCTTAACGAACGCCGTGACGATTTTAGTGCGACACGCGAAAGGAAAACGTGCGAGGGATTTAGAAAGAATCGAACTTTTGCTTCAGATGCAACCGTGGTCGGTCACTCGAGAGTTTCTCGCATACGCGGCTGGGAAAGGTGTTTTGCACATCGACAACTCAAAAAAGATTCGGAAAGAAACTGGGAAGTTCTGGCATTACGTCCGAAGACTCACGAAACCACCACCGCCGGAAGAACTTCGTCCAAAAGTACAACCAGGAACAGTGACTGGTACCGCGGCAGATTTAAGAAAACTTACCATGCCGCAAGCAGCGCGCATCTTGAGAAACTTTGGTATAGAAGATGAAGTCATTTTAAAACTCGAACGATGGAAGCGCATCGGTTTGATTCGGGAATTGTCAGGCGCCGCCACTGCGGATGGGAACGCGACGCATCAGAACATGTCCAGGTTTGCGAGAAGTATCAAACTTTCCGAAGTGCAACAAGTCGAGGAACTCAAGGAAACGTCCAATTTTCTTTTCAAACGGCAATGGAGAAAACTCGCCAGGAGAGATCGAAAGAAGAGAGCGGACGGAGACGACGACGATTCATCATCTGGAGGTGATACGGACGATGGTTTAAACGCTTTGTGCTCCGATACGGAAGATAGCGACGACGAGAGCGATGAAAACCGATCGGATTCAGACTCGGACTCTTTGGCGGCAGAATTAGAGGCGGAGTTGGCGATGAAAGCGAGAGGACCAACTGAAGAGGAAGATGCTGCTGAATTAGACAAGTTGCGCAACGAACTCGGCGCTGGTATTGGTGCAGAAGATCCTGCAAAACTTCTGGAGCGCGGCATTATCCCAATAGGGAAGAAATTACGTTTGAAACGTATCACAACGCATACGTTTCCGGATGGTCGACAAGCGACGGTGGAAGAAGACATCACCGACGTCGCCGGAGAAGCTTGGATGCAAGTCAGAGCGCAAGGAAAGAAGGCGTCTGAGGAAGCGGCTACGCAAGCGCTCGCGGCTGTGGGTAGAGACAAACCTCCTGATGCGCCTGATGAAGCACCTCCTGAAAAGAAGGCGGCTCCAAAGAAACCAGTCACGTTTGCAGATAAAGCAGACGAGGAAAGAGCAGAGTGGGTGCGACTTCGAAAACGCGCAAAGGAACGGGCACGACGCGCAAAGGAGAAAATTTCAAAGCTGGCAGCACAAGGTTTACTCCTCGATGGCGAGTTGGACGATGAGGAGATGCCGGATATGAAACCAGTTCCTGGCCAAGGCTTGAAACTCAGTTTGAATGCGTCGAGAATCAAAGCCGCTGCGCAACGCAGCCACTCGACGCCAGGTAGCGGTCAACCGAGGAAGAAGCAAGTGTATAAACCGAGACCAGCCAAGCCTTTATGGATACAACTCAGTGATCTCACCGAAATAGTCATCAAAAATAGGCAGTTCGGTCAGGTTTTCGGGACGCCGGTACTTTTAGAAGATTACACGAATTATATCGAAACACCGGTGGATTTGAACACGATCCTCAAGAAAGCGCGAGGAAACGCGTACGGCACCGTCATGGAATGGTTCGCGGATATTGCTCTGATTGAATCAAATGCAAAGGCTTACCATGAATCCGAACAGGAGGTAAAGATGCGCATAGATTGGGTACCGGCATTGGCTACAAAACTCGTCAATTTTGTCCAAACGCTCCTCGATCGACCGTACACCAGGCGCGACTTGAAGAAAGCGGACCACACGTACTCGCCGCAGGAAGACGACGGCGACGACGATCAAGGAGAAGATGAGAAAAAAAGTAGCGGTTTGACGCAAACGCAACCAAAGATGAAGATGAAGTTTTCGTTCAAGATAAAGCCGAAAGTGGAAGAAAGTGGTGGTGGTGGCCCGGCGGAAACTACGAACACGGCGACCGAAACAGGGGAAGACGGCGGCGCGACGACTGGTTTAGAAACGCTCACCACGGGTGGTGGCTTAGACGACGACGAGAACGACGACGACGAGGAAGAAAACGAAGCCGAGGGTGGTCGTCAAGGTGCTGGTGATGGGAACTTAGACGCCGCAGGCAACTTAGATTAATAATGTACTCTTTTGATGTCCCTTTACTAGTTGAAAACAAACCTGCACTCAGAACTTGGAGTTGTTAGCTTACTGTTAAATTTAACATGCCTATCAGAGAATTCCGAAAAGATATTTTCCAAATTTAAGTCGCGGGTTTACAATTTAAAAAACCTCCCTCACCATGACTGAAATGGTCCCGCCATCCGCGCCAGTGCCTCCGAACAAGAAGGATGTGACCGGTTTAGAGTTCTTGGAAGGCATTTCTGTGCGTCGTGTTTCTGTTCTTTCTTTCTGATTTTCTTCTCTTTCTTCTTCTTCTTCTTTTTCCCAATTGTGAAGATCTTGCCAGTCGACAAAAACACAAATGCTACGAACTCATCCAAATTTCCTTCCTTACGATGATGATCAATCAATCAATCAATCAATCAATCAATCAACACAGGGTCTGTACATGAATCAAAAAATCGAGTTACTCGAAGCCGTGACTGGTATTAACACGAAAAATCAGTATCGCGTGATCCCAATCGGTCAAGAGATGCCAGATCCAATCCCGGACGCGTGGATGAAGGAATTCACCAAAGGAAACTTAGAACCTTTATTTAAGGCGAAGGAAGAATCGAACTGTTTGACGAGAATTATCTGCCCTGGCTACAGATCCTTCACCATGCCATTCGTCGATGGGGAAGGAAGAAGGTTCTTTTCCATCATTCGACCGTTTAGGTGTACCATGGGCATTCCATATATGTGCATCTGTCAACCGCAAGAGGCGGAGTTGTTAGACGCGAACGGAAACACGTACGCCAAGGCGATTGAAAGAACGCCGACGTGTTGCGGGCGTAACTTTGACGCGACCGACGATCGAGGTCGATTGATTTATCACGTGTCGTATAACGCGTTGAAGGCTGATAACGGGAAGTGCAACGCTTGCGCGCCGAGTTGCTTTAACGCGAACTTAAACATTGACATTCGAGATCCGAGAACGAAAGAACATCTCGGCGTGATGGTTTCCAAGTGGCCGGGTTGCTCTTGCGCTGGGTTAACGGATCGCTCGCACTTTGTGTTGAGGTTTGCGCCCGGTTCGCACCCAAGACAAAGAGCCGGTTTAGTCGCGGCGATGGTTTTGATTGAGTTCGCTGTGTTTGAGTTGATCAGATCACAAGAGCAATAATTTTATTTTCCAATAGAGAGAGGCGGGCGCCGCACGTTTCATACTTGCTCGTCCCTTATTCGCTATGAGTTTCTACGTATTCAAATCAGCTTTGATTGAACATTCTGTTATAATATACTGTAATTACTACGCTATTGAATATATTTCACGTAAGAAAAATCCTTCTTAAGATTTAAGTTGCCGAACGGCGTGCCGCAACATCGGAAGTAACACCCCTAAACTCGACGACACCGCATTCGGCCGACCGGGTAAGTTTACGATTAAACTCTGGTTATTTCGCAACCCAGCAACTGCCCGCGATAATGCGGCGTGTTTTTCGTATCGCCGCGCGTGTGCTCTGAGCGATTCTGCTATGCCCTTCACTTCTCTCGTGAGTACGCTCTTCGTCGCCTCGGGCGTGACGTCTCTTTTCGCTAAACCGGTTCCTCCGGTGGTCAAAATCACGTCGCATTTCAGTTCGTCCGACATGTATACGATCGCTTTTGCAATCTCCTCTTCCTCGTCCGGGACGAGCTTGTATCCTTTGATGATATGTGTGCTACTTTTGCTAACATCATCAGTAGTAAAATACGTCTCGATGGTTTCTCTCATGACGACGTTACCGGAGATGTCTTCGTAAACGCCGTTGAACGCTCGGTCTGATACAGTTATGATACCGAAAGATATGTCACTGTTACCATCACCACTGTTCGTGCCATCTACTCCTTCTCCTCTGTTGATACATACAGCGTCTTCTTCGATATCTTCGCAGCACACGTCTGAGAGCATTCTGTTGTTGTTGTTGTTGTTGTTGTTGTTGTTGTTGTTGTTGTTACCTCTTGAATAATACCGTGGTTGTGTCAACGGTAATGCTGCTGCTTCCAAAGTCGTCGTCGTCGTCATCATCATCAAATCTTTCGGATGTTTCGCGTGCATCTCTTGCCCGCTCTTAAATTTCTCCAACATCTCCTCCGTCGCTTTCGACTGCCACTTCTCTTTCCATTCCTTTTGCGTCATCCCGTACACTTCCTCTTGACACAGCTCGTACGTGCTTTTCAGTCTTACATTTTTCTTCCCCAACAACAACCATTTGGCTAAACAGTTTCGACAGAAACCAGTCAAGTTCATCATCTCTATGTTTTGAATAGTTTCGTTTCTCCACTTCATGTGCTCCAGAAGTTTCCGAAACGCGAACGCCTCGGCTTCTGTTTGTAACGAAGAAGAAGAAGAAGAAGAAGAAGAAGTTTTATTAGACATCGTCATACTATACTAGCGTATTATGAGGATGCGAATTGAGTGAAGAAGAAAGTGTTGTGTTTTTGTTGCATGGAGTTTTTAGAAGACAGACACACTTTTTCGTTCAAAACTTCATTCACATAGAAAGAACAACAGTAAAACGACGACGTAAACGACGTAAACGACTATGAAGAGGAGAACACCGCTCTCACCGCGAGAAATGAGTAATACCGTTATTCGAAGAAGAGGAAGAAAGCTAGGAGGAAGAGTGTCGTCGGTTTTCGAGAATATTGACGACGAAGAAATGATTGCGACGACGAACAAACGAAAACGAGGCGGAAGAAGTTCCGAAGAAGAAGAAGAAGAAGAAAACGAGACGACGACGACGACGACGACTTTTACGCGACGGAGGAAAATGAACGTCGATGGTGATTACGTTTCCTCCAAAGGAGGAGGAGAAG
>JACLAA010004389.1_pt1 | contig 15856 bp, 9 predicted proteins | sample 8027891 | NCBI WGS metagenome assembly JACLAA01 (sample SAMN15724900, study PRJNA655200) | protist metagenome | isolation source: fluorescence activated cell sorting (FACS) single amplified genomes of... | place: Spain: Blaines Bay Microbial Observatory, Mediterranean Sea | collected 2016-01-19 | reverse complement strand
CCGCAGATGTTCGACGTGAGCCACTCCGGCGCGAAGAGGAGGCCGAGGCCCCAGCCGAGCATCTGGACGCCGACGACGTTCTGCATCGTGAGGTCGCGGTTCTTGGGGAGGACGGCGTTGAGGCCGTTCGTGTCGAGCGTCGTCACGAAGTTGTAGAGGCCTCCCGAGCGGCGCACCGCCGAGAGCGCGAGGAGCGCGCAGATCGTCTGCGTGCGGCCCGCGACGCCCGCCGCGTTGCGGAGCATGTAGGCCCAGCCGCCGAGCCAGAGGGCGGCCGACGAGGCGGCCTGGGAGTCGGAGTCGCGGCCGAGGCGCGCGCCGAGGAGCGCGGCCGCGAGGCCGGCGCCGCGGATCATGACCGCGTTGGAGCCGCTCGAGGCGACGCCGAGGACCTTCTCCGCGACGAGCTCGGGCTTGATGATCGAGCAGGCGCCTGCGTGCGGCGAGGTGTTGGGAACGATTTCGCGTTCTGGCTGTGGGACGCTGGCACGCGCCGAGCGCGAGGCCGCCCCACGAGTAGATGGCCTGGCTGGAGGCGCCGATCTCCGACGGCGCGATGGCGTTCTTGATGCCATCGACGTCGAGGGCGGCGGGGCGCGCCGGGGCCTGCGATGGACGCAAATAGTGAATTTGGTTCTTTCGCTTCTGTCTCGAGAACGTCGCGTTATTGCTGCAAATGGGGGGCGGGAAGGCCGTTTTTTGGGAGCGGAGCAAGGCTCGACCCCCGGCCGGCCCCGGCCAGGCCTGGGGCGTGCACGGGGGCCGATTCGCTGTCGCTATCCCCTAAACAGCGCGCCAGGAGGCGGAGCAAAACTGCGTGACGCTGGCGCGCGCGCGAACCACGCGGCTGACGGGGCCTCTGAAGGCGGCTACGGCAGTGATAAGGCTTAAGTACTTCATTTTTGGCGGCCCGATCTTGGTATACAAGGACAATAAAAGCTGCGCAACTCAAGGTCCTCGGGTTCCGAGCCGCATGGGCCCCCCTGCTTCGCTTACAGGGGTCCGCCGGGCACTCCCGCAGACCTCCCCGACCACCGCGGCCAGACGCATGCAGAAAAGTTGAAGCAACCCGAACTTTTTCGCTTCCAACAGACCCCTCCCTCCCCATTCCGACAGATGGCGGTCGCGAGGCGCCTTCGCGGACCCATCCGGACGCCCCCGAGAGCCCTCCCCCATCTCGCGTCGGGAGACAAGCCTCTCTTGGAGGCGCTGCCCATCGACCTTTTGCCCCGGCAAAGGGCTGCCCCGCGCGCCGCAGGGCGCTGCCCACGCCCCACAGGGGTCCTCACGCCGCCGCCGCGCCCCACCCAAACGCGAGACACAAGCAGACACGACACCAGCAAAAGCCAAGCAAGCACCATGCGCCGCGCCACCTCCGCCAAGCGCGCCACGCAGCGCTTAAGGCGCACGGTCAAGAAGCCCCTGGACATGAAGACGCAAGATAAACTAAGGAAAGCCTTGCGGGCCAAGTGCGGCTCGCGGCCGGACGAGCGGTTTTTTCGGAAGTACGACCGCGACCGGTCCGGCGAGTTGTCGGTCCAAGAGGTCGAGGAGATGTTCCGCACGGGCCTCAAGATTACGAAACGCGAGGCCTCGCCGGCGGACGTCCGAGCATTGGTCGCCGCGATGGACGCCGATGGGTCCGGGACCCTGTCGCTGGCCGAGCTAGCTGCCTTTGTGGGCAACCGGCCGGTCTCGCCGGGCAAGAGCAAGATGAAGCGGCGGATGATCAAGAAGACGACGGCCTTCTTTCCAGCAGCGTCCGGGGAGCCGCTCGCGCCGCCGTACCGTGCCTTGCCAGTGTGTCAAACGTCGCGGCACGTGGAGGGTCGCGTCGATGGCGTCTGGGGGTAGTATTTCTCTCGTCGGGGACCCAAAGTGGGCTTAGCCGTGGGCTCACCCGGGGACCGGAGCTTCACGCCGTCGAGCAGCCGGATGGACCGAAAAGATCACGAAAACCACGCACGCAGGCCGCCCGCACACGCACTTCGACGCCGAGGCCCTGAAACGCTTCCGCGACGGCGTCCAGAAGTCGCTAGCGACCATCCGCACGGACACGCGGACGGCGCTCGAGAACAGCAACTCGCAGAAGAGCGAGAATCTCTCGCCGCGGTCCATGCTCAAGTTCCTGCGGGAGGACCTGGACGTCCCCAGAACTCTCGTAAGGGACGGCGACGCTCTAGAATTACTCAAGCTCGCCGACGTCGACGACTACGGCACGCTAGCCTTGGACGACCTCGCCGCGTTTGTAGAAAAGGGCCCTAAAGCGTTCTACAACGCCCAAGCATTGCCCGGTAAATCAGTACAGCTACCGAAGCCTCCCGGCTCCGACTCGCAACGCTTTGGTCGGGTAGTTGGTGCGCTGGAAGCGCGACTACAAGGAGATACAAGGAAGCGGTTCGCCGCCGTCGACCATGATGGCGACGGCAAGGTGAAGGTCGAGGCGTTTCGCGAGGCCGTGCGCGGCTCTTCACTAAATTTGACCGAAGACGACCTAGACGAGGAAGACTTGGATACCCTCGTGCAGATGATCGACAAGAATCCTGGAGGTAGAAAAGTGTATGAGGTAGATGTCCGGAAGCTCGCTCTTCTGAGTAAGAGAGGCGGCGACGCGATCTCCGACCTGTACGACGCGGAAAAACAATTTCTGAGGAAGACGGCAAATGAACGCAAAAAGGCCATACAACGACGGACGGCGGAAGATCGATATACGGCATGGGACGCGGCCCAACCCAAACCTGATCCGAGACAGAAAATCCCGGCGCTCGGCCAACGATTAATACCGTGCAATCTGTTCGCGTGGTTGGACGACCCCGTCGGCTACGTCGCGCCGATGGACGCTCCCAAGTTGTCCAGTAAGGACGACTCGACGGGGCCGTCGGACCTAGAGGCGTTAATCAAGCTCAGAAACGCCCTGCAGCTCCACGAGGCGCTGGGCCAGTCGCTAGCTGCGGGCTCCGTATTACTGAAGATGGGCCGTCGACTCCGGGACCGTTCTCTCGCAAGATACTTCCCGCGCGGCGCGCATCGCGCCAAGGAGCTGAGATGCGCCGGTGAGGCGTTAGATGCGGCCTCATCACTCTTCAGAACGTACTTTGATGATGCGACGCACCACCTGTCTCTGACTTCACTCTATGAAGCGGCCGACGCGTTTCTGGAAGCGGAGGATGAACTCGTGAACTCCCTATCGAAAGTCCGGGGCCCCGTGCCCGACGACCTCGAGGACGACGCGGCGGCCGAGCGGTCCCTATTGCTACGCTTCGCCGAACGGTCGTTGGCGGAGTTCAAGGAGGCCCATTCCCTGTTGGATGTGACTGGATTAACACCGAAAGAAATTGCTAGATATGCGAACGGCCTCGCGCTCGTCGCGGTGGTGCAGTCGCGGCAGCCTTTGCATGAAGGGGCGCAGAAAGTCCAGCGGTCCTTTGGGGATGCGGAGCGGTTGCATGCGGCGCTCCAAGGGGACGTGGCGTCACTCTGCAAGGCCGAGTACCAGAAGCGGCGCGCGTTCGAGCGGTCGCGCGCGGGCTATCCGGCCGAGGCTTTGGAAGCGATGCGGGCGCGCGAGGACTTGCTTACTTCGGCTTTAGGTGCGGACGACGTCGAGGCGGCCGGGGCGCGGCGGCTGCGCGTGTTGTGGTCGCGGGGCTTGGGCGGCGGCGCGGGGATCGGGGGGAACGCTCCCGCGTAATATGTGATACTGTGAAAACTTAGGGAGCCGCGCGGATGCACTTGTCGTCGTCTTCGGGCGCGTAGATCAGTCTTCCGTCATCCAACTCAACTTGATACGGCGCAAAAGTGGTAGGCCCCATGCCCGGCTCCTGGTAGTGGAGCGCGACTACGCGCCCCGGAACCCACGTGTCGTCGCTGATCCGGCACTCGACGCGTGCGCCGACGGCGAATCGCAACGCGCCCGAGTTGAACATCGCGAGCCTTCCTCGCGCGTGCAGATGTAGCACGTCTGGCCCTTCGTGTCGTCCGCGCACGCCTCGACGGCCTCCGCGACGGCCTCTTTGTATTTTTTGTCTGCATTATACTGTTCTGCGTTGCCGCCGCGGTGTATTTTCTTACACATCTGCTTGTGGCCGCGGCGCCAGTGGTCATGCTGGCAAGTGGCGTTGCAGTAGCGCAATTTGCATCTAACACATCGCGGCGCGTCGTGAGCCAGTGGGGCGGCACAGGCGGCGCAATTTGTGAGGATCATCTTGCGTTTTGCGGTGAGTTATTGGGTTTGCGGCGGCTCGACTCGGCTTAAAAAACCCGAATTTTTCGACTCACAAAAAAGAGCACGCGCGACGCGAACGCTCTACAGACGCCCCGCCAACGCAAGATGGATACTACCCACGACGGGTTTTACCGATTACAACACACAACCTACGACGACGAATGAGAACGCGAGTCGAGCGCCTCCACGTGCGCCACCGCCGCGGCCACGAGCCCACTCTTCTCGAAGCCCCCGGCGCCGTCGGGCCGCCCGTAGCCGCCCTCGAGAATCGACACCACGGACGCTTTCTCGGGAATCACGCCCAGGAGCGGGCGCGTCATGGTCCCGTAGTCCTCGGGTCGCAGCCCGACGCCGTCGAGGACCTCGGGCGACACGTGCGGAGGCAGGTCCGGGTCGTCGGGCGTCCAGGGGTTGAGCTGGCCCGCGTCGCCTTCGAGGGCATCGAAGCCGGCGGAGATGATGAGGAGGCTCGGCCGGAACGCCGCGAGCCGATCGGCAATCGTCCCCGTGACCGCTGATACGAAGCGCTCTCGCGCGCCGGGCTCGATCCAGGCAGGAATCACTGGCACGTTGCAAACGGAGGGATGCTGTCCCGCCGCCCCCGTCCCGGGGAAAAAGTCCAGCGAGCTGTTCTCCGGATAGACCTCGCGCAGGTGGACCGACGCGTACAAGAGGCGCTCCGAGCCCAACTCCATCGCAAAGTCCTCCGTCCCGTTGCCATGATGCACGTCGAAATCAACCACGGCGACGCGCGTCGTCTCCGACGTTAAAGCCTCCGCCGCGGCGACTGCAGCATTACCGAACACGCAAAACCCGCAGCCGCCCGCACTTGCATCGTAGCCCTCGCGCATCGCGTGGTGCCCCGGCGGCCGGACAAGTACAAAGGCGCGCGAGCCGGGTGTGGCATCGCGGACTGCTGCGAGCGCCGCGCCGGCCCCGCGCGTCGCCGCCGTCCACGTGCCCGGGCCGACCGGCGTCGCGCCTGCATTCGCGTCGACGCCGCTCTCGCCGAGGACGCGCGTCCGCAGCATCGGCGACAGGCGGCCACGCGCGTCGATGCTCGAGACGGCGTCGAGGTAGCGCGCCGAATGAACGCGTAATAACACTTCGCGGCTCGCGGGCGCGAAGTCCTTGCGCGTGGCGTAGTTCTGGAGCGCTTCCGCGATGGCCGCGAGGCGCGCCGGCGACTCCTGGTGCTCTGCCTCGCCGTCGCGCGTCGTCACGTGCCGCGCGCAGTCGTCGTGGCAATAAATTACGAGGCTGGCGTCGCGTCGCTGGCGTTTCGGCGGCGGCTGCTCCATCGTGTAACCCAGCACTGCAGTGGTTTCACGTGTCTAGCTTCCGCTGACGGATCGCATCGATGGCCAACTCACCAGACGAGCGTCGCACAGCCCGTAGCTAGCCACGTAGCTAGCCACGAGAGGGTGTGAGGCCTCGTGTGATGCTATCCTGAGCAAATGCCAATGGCCTCCCTTGTCATTATAGTGTGGTAACACTCTAGAGCGAGCTGGAAGGAAGCAAAAGCTCCAGCACCACTCGCCGCCCGGCCGTCGAAGACGCAATCGCCCCCGCCGCACGCATGAGCCACGTAAGACGTGCGGGGTAGGCCGATTTCTGCTCGATCGCAAAGACAACAAAAGGGCTGCCCGCGGCGGCGAAGGGACGCTGCTCGCGGCAGCGCTGCATCGCGCGGAGCTCACTTCCCGCGCACAAGTAACGAAGCGTCACCGACGACGACGGCAGCAGTGAGGCTGCCCATCCTAGCTAAGAAATGGCGGAGGCGGAGATGAAGACGCGCGCCGCCGCCGACGAGCCGCGGCGGCCGACGCTGACGCTCGACGACGACAGCGTACCAAAGTTAACCATTGGCGACGACGACGACGGCGACGCCCTCGTGCCCGCGGCGACGCCTCGACTCGTCTCCGCCTATGCCGCGGAGCTGGCCTTCGAGAGCTCCAAGCTCTCGTGGAGGACGCGCATCGCCGACTACTTGAGAATAAACCCCTTCGCGTACAGCGCCTTCAACACGGTCTGCACGGTGCTCGCCATCTGGTTGTACCTGGAGAGCACGAGTTTTGGTTATGAGGAATCGTTATGGGAGAACCGGCTCGATATGTTTCTGTCGCTCTGGTTCTTTCTCGTGTACTGCTTCGAGGTGTGGCTGGCCCATGATCGACTTTATCATTGCGTGAAGTACGAGACCGTTTGTGACTTGCTGTCGGTCTTGCCGGGCGTGCAGCATCTGGGACTGAAATACTCGGAAAGGGTCCTGTTCTTCCGAGCGTTCCGATGCCTGAGGAGTCTGAGAATGATTCGGGTCGTGGGCTTCTGGACTCCTGGTCTCACGAGGAGGTTCATCGAGGCGTTCATGTCACTGGTCTGTGGCGTGTTCATCATCACGGCTTTGGTGTATCACGTGGAGAAAATCCGGACGGACCAGTTTTCCGTCGGAAGGATGTCCTTCTTCAGATCATTCTATTTCACGGTCGTGACGTTAACGACCATTGGGTATGGCGACTTGTATCCAGCAAGGTTCGAATCTAGACTCATAGTGGCCGTGTGCGTGCCCATGATCGTGGTCTTGGTACCTGTTAAATTAGCTAGACTACATGAAATGACCACAGAGCGCAAGGTCTACGCTAGAGTCGCTAGATTGGTCGCCCCGACGACCGATTGGTTCCACGTCGTCGTGTGCGGCAACTTTGGCGGCTTAGCCGGCACCGAAGGGTATGGTCTGGCCGGCCAACTACCTGTGGCGTTGGAACACGTCTACGATAGGAGGCGGATCAGCCAGCAGAACACGTTCTTGAGGCTAGTTTTGTTGCAACCACACGATCCCAGTATACAAGTCAAAAATAGATTATTGGAGCACCCCTTCTACGAGACGCGACTAAGGTGGGTCACGGGCACGGCCTTCGACGAAAAGTCGCTCGTGAAGCACGCCAAGGGCCACAAAGCGCGGAGCTTTGTGGTTTTGGGCGATGACGCCGTGCCGCACTCGCGCAAGCAGCACGAGGACAACACGACGGTCCAACGAGTTTTAGCTATTCGCCGACGGTTGCCGGATGTGAGGGTAGTGGCCCAACTACTGTTAGAGCGAAATGCCCATCGACTCGCGAGGGAGGACGTGCGGGTCGTCTGTTGCGACGCGTTCAAATACGCCATGCTCGGGCGGAGCGTCGAGGTGCCCGGCCTGGCGTTGTTACTCACTACGCTGTTAGCCGAAGCGCCGGGCGCGGAGTACGCCCAGAATTCGCATATCGGGAACACGCCGGAACTCTTACAGCCGGAGAACGAGATGCTCAAGAACCATAAAGCGTTCTCCTCGAAGAACGCGCTCGTGGACAACCAGCAGGCCGCCGAGAACCTGTTTGCAGAGCTCAAGGTCGGTAGAAGCGCGCAGCTCGCGTCCTCGGCCCTACCGCACGGCGCGGCCGGTCTAACGTTCGCGGCGTTTGTTAAATTAGCGGTGCAGGAGCACGACGTGCTGCCGGTGGCGGTCTGTTCCCATTCGTCCGTGTGTACCTTCCCCGGCGAGTATGTGTTGCGGGAGGACGACCGCTTATTGGTGCTAGCTAGGCAGCCGTCTGACGTCGCGGCGTTTGAGCGGTGGGTGGCTAGAAATGCCTGGGAGGAGTTAAATGAGAACAGCGTCGCCGAGGTATTGCCGGTGCACGAACTCGTTAGATCAACATCAGCGGCGAGGCACTTGAGTGACGAGTTACGAGACAAAGTAGCGAGACTGAACGGGAAAGAACGGAGGGAGTACTTCGAGCAATGGCGAGCTAAACATGTTGTGGATGAAGTGCCCGCCGATGTCAAGGACCACGTCGTGTTCTGCGGCACCTTACAGGGCGCTCCTTATTTCTTGAAACCGCTAGCGTCGGACGCCGACGCCGACGGCCGGATCCCGCAAGTTTGTTTGTTGACGCATGATCCCTCGGAGTGGGCCGACGAGCACAAACTCGAACACGCTTTACGGTCGTGCATCTTCTACGAGCCCCTTGCCGACGAAGACGCACAACGCTTGTGGATCGTTAGGGGTGATCCCCGGACCGCGCCCGGTAGAGCAGATTCAGGATGGCCCTCGGCGCTCGAAAGATGTAGGGTGGATACGGCTTCTACGTTCGTCATGCCCAACGTGAACGGCACGGTGGCCGAGGAAAACTTGGGCGGAGACGGCTACAACGTCCAAGTCACCCGAAACGTCCAGGCCCACTGCGCTTTATACGGTCATTCCCCAAAATTGCTGGTGCAGTTACTGGACCCGGGCCACGTCATCTTCTTCAATCCTTGCGAAGAATTGCTGGATGCCGGGGAGATCTACGTTGATACGTACTTGCAGTGCGCGGCGGTGGCGATGCACTCGTCGGAGGCGGCTTTTGCGTTTGCGAACCAGTGCCTGGCCGTCGATCGGTTGCCCAAAGATGCGGACGACCCGGTGCTGGGCGACGGGCAAAGGTACGAGACGTGTCGAGTGATTCTAGTGCGCGTCCCGCCCAAATTTGTGGGCCAGCCCTACTCTACACTAGTACAACACGCCGTGGACCGCAAGCTGCTGCCCGTGGCGCTGTCGCGCTTCCCCGAGTCGCGGAAGAAGCCTTATGTGTTCGCGCACCCGCGCGGCCACGACGTCGTCGGCGCGCGGGACTGCGCCTTCGTCCTGGTGAATCGGCTGTCGGATCTGACGGAGTACCAGGCGGTCTAGTCTTGCTCTCTAACTTTAGAATTCATACTACTAGTACTTTTTGGCACGCGGCCGAATCCGGGGCCCTGATCATGATCATCCTCTCGATCGCGACGTTGTCGCTCGCGAGGGGTACGCGCCTGGACATCGCCTCGATCTGGAACGGCACGGGGTGACGGGAGGTACGGAAGTCCCAGATCGAAGCTTAGGCCGCTCCCAAGATAGGCGTCCTTGCGCTGAAGCAGGCCTCTGGGACAGCTAGGAACGTCCGTCATGATAGGCACATGCACACGCTCCGCACTTCGAAGCGTGCACGATGGCGGAGCAGCGTCGCTCTCCGAGCCGAGCTGCTTGCCTCTGCGACACGTGCTCAAAGCAAACGGACTGCTTAACTTGCGGCAGAGGTCTTGCTTCGCTGAAACGAGGACGCCACGTCGAGTCTTTCGCGTCCGGCGAGACGCCATTATCGAGCGCTTGTCGCAACGCGTCGACGTCGCCTTCCTGTGCGGCCGCGTGGATATCTAGGTCTTCTGCCATTGATCTGTCGCTAGATCTGGATACCCGCGTCGCCGCCGTGGCGTAGTTTATTATATCCTAATTGCTTGCACTACTCGCCTGTGGACTTTCCAGGCGCGACGCGTATTATACGCCAAAGCTCTATGAACCCGCGGGCGTGGCGCCGGGTGGTCTTTGCGCGCGCGCGCGTGCGCCGCCTGCAAACCCGTTTTGATGCCTGAGCGCATAGCATATAACATAGCAATATATATATATGGGCCTGGGCCATATATATTATATGTGCTTTCTATAAATATTAGGGGAGCAAGGGGAACGAACGCCGCCCGAAGGCTGCTAATATAATAATATAAATATATACACTCCCCATGGCGGTCTCTAGAGGCGGTCCATTCAAGTTCCGCGCCGCCACCGACGGTCCTCCCTCATACAAACAACAAACTTACGAAAAGTACCCCCCGCCCGCCGCCCGCCGTCGAATCGAACCCTTCCGCTTCCGCGCCTCGACAGCCGCCCGGAAGCCGTCCATGTTCATGGCCCCCGCCGCGTCGTCGATCAGATCCCGCCCCATCCGTCGCCCCGCCGTCGACACGCGTTGTCCCACTCTAACGCGACACCGCGACCTCAGGTGCCTTAATTCCAACTCGTTCAACGCTCCCAAGTTCTCGTTCGCCCGCCTCAGCTTATTGGCGAAATGGTCTTGGGGCACGCGTGCCTCCAGTTTCAGCGAAGGGAGCTCCGAGGACGCGTTGTCTACGATATGCTTCGCCGCAGCCCGGGACCGCTCGTCTCTCTCCATGGTAAGCTTCTGGCGCTCGCGCCGCCGCGCCGCCGCGACCCGCGCATGATTCGGTAAAGGGACGTTCACCTGGACCTTTTTAGGTGCTCGACGCGGCAGAGGGTGGAGCCGTCGCGACATTGAGGATTTCGGAGGTGGCGGGAGCTCAATGCGAGGAGCATGAGACATCAGTAACCGAATCCCATCAGCCGTGGACCCGCGGCTCATCAGCGACGACCGCCCGCTGGCCCCTGTCCCTGGTCGCGACCGCGCGCTGGCCCCAGTCCCTGGTCGGCTGCCCCCTGTCCCTGGTCGAAAGAAGGAGTCCTCGTTGCGGAAATCCGAAGGGGGAGGCGGCTTCTGGAAGGGCAGCCACGCTCGATCGTCTGACAATACCGGACTGAACTTTTCCGCTTTCTGCGGGGCCGGCGCGTGGAGCGCCTTCCGGGCCGCTGCGAGTAAAGCCTGTTGCCTCTCCATCGCACCTGTGTGGACATCGACCAGTGAGTTAGATTCTGCACGCCATCGAGCCGACGCGGCCACGGGGACAGCATCGCGTCGATGGCGTAGAATCTCACGCCATCGAGCAGGGGCTGTTGCGAGGACAAGCCATCGAGCAGACGCAGCTACGGGGACAACAACGCGACGATGGTGGTTTCCACACGGGATTGCACCCAACTCTTTTTTTCCGGTCGTCCAGCTGAACCCTTCGAGGGCTTCCGCGTGCTGGCCCTTATCCGCTTCCTTGCCGTATAACGTTTCTAAGGCAGGTGCTGCTCTTTCTAAGCCTTCTCTACCACTCGCAGCTACGTTGATGAAGACCTCGAGGCACCCTTGGGGCAGAATATGCCTAGTATCCCAGCAGCACGCCACGGTCTGGATCAGACAGTCCTCTCCAAGAGAACCGCGCTTCGACGCGAGCCAGGCGCCCACTTCGACGCCGCGGAAGATCTCTCCTTTCCAAACATCCCTCGGATGGCACCGTTTGAAGGCCTCCAGCGCCGCGTCCGTCGCTTCTGCAGATTGATTGAAGTTGAGCTGGGCTCGTTCCAAAAAGTCACCTATTGTACCAGCAGCGCCCCGGAGGTCCTTCGCCAGTAATCGTCGAGCCGCGGAGTGCGCGGCGCGGCGCGCCCGGTACCTTCTCAACTCATTCCTATTTTCCGTATCCGGTGGCCCCCGGTCCGCGAACATGTTCCTTCTATCCCGTGTCCCTAATAACGCGTTCAGGCACCGCAACCCGGAGGCTTGCGCCTCGTCGCCCAGAGCTTTCGTGTCGGACACGCCGCCTGAGAAATGCAGCGCGTTTTGCCGCGCCTTCGCCGCATACTGTACGACGAAGCGCGCGCACCGGCCCGCACTCACGACGACGGCCGTCTCCCTTACATATCTTCTCATATCCGGATCGTCGTCTTCGTCGACGTCGTTCGCCGTGTCCAGCGCTTCTCCATCCATTTCACCGTCGGAAAGTAATGAAGCGAGACCGTCTATGACAGCTTTGGCGACGCCGGGCACGTTCTCGTACTTCAGTGCAATGCGCACGGCGTCCGCGGCGCCCTCGGCAGCTATAAGGATGCGGCACGCGTACGAAGCTTTTGCGACGGCGCCGACGGCCTCCATCGTACGAATCGCCGTCGTCGCCTTCTTCGCGGCGGCGTCGTCGTCTCGTAAAATGTCCAGCAATAAACTTGAGACGCCGGCCTCGGCGAGGCTCGGTCCCGCTTCTGGGGCCGCGTCCCTTAGCAAGACGAGGGCTTCTGCGAGCTTTTTGTCGTCGTCCGCGGTTCTCAACAAACCGCAGGCCTTATAATACGGCTCCTCCGCGTCCGCGTCCAGCGCGTCGGCTCTCCGTTCCAAGAGGTCGCGCGTTGCGCCATGGGTCCGTTGCGCCACAACCAACAAGACCCGAATGGCCAACCCGACGAGCTCACTTTGAGACTGGGCCACGGCCTCGCACGCGATGGCTATCCGTAGTGCGGAAGGAGGCTTCAGTTGATCGGCTCCCGGCGGGACCAGCGCCGCGACGACCCTTAATGCAGACCGCGCCTCATCATGTAGAGCTAAGTCCCGCGGGCCGCCGTCGCCCACCAACGACGCGGCCGCCAGATCCGCAACTCGCGAAGATTGCCCCCGTAATGCATCGATGAGTCGCAGGCGCGGTTCCGATGACACATCACCATTCAACAAAGCCTCGAGCGCGAACCAGACGCATGATACATTTTGGATTCTGCTCCTAGGAGATAATGATCTGGAAGCGCCGTCCTCGAGCATGGTCAGCAGCAAGGGCCCCGCCTGCGTCCCGTCCTCGCCGTCGCCAAAGTCGCCCAAGGTTTGCAGAACGGCGTAGACCTCGCAGGCGGCCTCGCGCACGTCGCGTCGCGCCTCATCCAAAGCGCCGTGGGCCATCCTACCCTTGTTTAGTTGCGAGAACCTTCGTAAAGCAGCCGTCGCGGCCGCGGCGCCGCCATGACACGCGGCGGCCCGCGCGCGCGCCGCCCGCCGCAGCGAGCGCTCTCGTTCGACGTCGAAGGCCGCCCCGCGCTTGCCCGCGGACCGCAGCTCGGAGGCCTTCGCCTTTCGGTCGGCGTCTGAGGCAATCTCTTCTTTTGTGTCTTCGGCGACCTCCCTCACCAGGTCCCGGAGCGCTTTGGACGCTTCGGCTGCCGCCTTTTCGGCGCCGAGCTCCACCCGACCCTTGGTCGTCGCGAAGGCGTGCAGCTTCGACCGCGCCTCAACAGCTAGCGCGAGGAACGGTCTTTGTAAAGCCTGGCGCGCATATTGATCAAACGCAACATTCGCATCTCGTCGACAGACGTGGTAGCACTGCTCTACTTCGTCGCAGCCACTCAGCAATGATGATTTCCAGTCCCGCGGCAGGGTCCCGTCGCAAGCTTGCGTCCGCACCGCGACCAGAAAGGGTTCGACGTCGTACGCCGCGACGGCGTCCCGCGCGTCCTGGGCGCCGTTGCCCCGCCGACTCAGATGCGCCAATAGGTGCAGCGCTTCTACGGTAATCGAGTCTCTCGATCGGATCTTGGCCGTTCTCCCACAAGCGAGCTCGTCCAGGGCGGCCACGACACAACGTCTCACGACATGATGTTGCGCGCAGGCGGAGCGCGCTTCTGACGCGTATCCTAGTAGGGCAGCGTGCTGCCTTTCGCTCAACCGCTGCGCGGCGCCGGGTTCCGGCGGCGAGCACAGGGTCGCGAGGAAGAATAACGCCGCGCGGGCGCGTTCCCGGGCGTCGTCGCCCAGCAGCGTGCCGCACTGTCCTAATAACGCGGACGCCGTCGCGACGGCGTCTATACATCGTCGCCGCGCGTTCGGGTCCTCCCGCACGAGTCCTGCGAGCGACAGAAAGGCGTCGGGGCCGCCCTCGTGCAGGCGCTGCAGTTTTGATCCTAGCGCGTCGCCGGCCCCTGCGAAGCACGACGTCGCTCGGGCGTTGCCGGCGCCGCGGCGGTCGACGGCCCGCGGGAGGTTGAGCATCGTAGTCGTGCGCAGAGGCCGTCTCACGTTCTGAAGCGATGCGTTGCCATCGTTATCATGTCGTTGTCGGCCGAGGGGCAGCCATTTTAACGATCGCGTTTAGATGGGCAATTCCTAGTGTGTCTCATCACGCTAGCTAGTGGTTGCGCGCGGCTAATTTCACGTCGCCCGTGTGGCCCACTGATAGGCGATCTGCACAGCATTCGTCGTTCGTAGCAGTCACGACGCACGCGAATCCACAGCCACGCCGCTCCGTCATTCATTTGCTGGGTTGCTCTCTCAAGCAGTGGCTGCTCTCCCACGGCACGCATCGCCCGTCCGCATTCGTCGATAGCGGCACCACAACACACGGCAATGGCCGACTTCGGCGTCCAGAAGCCCTGGGAACCGACTAAAACGAACGCGTCCAAGAGCCGCAGCCGGACGAAGCGCCAACGGAAGCAAAAAGCCCTCAGGATCGAGGCCGGCACGAATCTGCCGCTGGTCTGGGCCCTGCCGGACGGCGTCGCGCCGCCGGAACTATCAGAGGACGTCGCGGCCGTGATCCGCGCGCGTTTGGGTTTCGTGCCGACGAATCTGCTGCGAGTGCACACGTGTGACGCGCGGCCGGCCGTGCTGGAGCTCTACCCCCTGAAGCGGCAGCCCGTGGAGGAGCGGGCGCCGCGCCGGCGCGGCGCGGCCGGCCCCGTCCAGCCGTGGCCGACGACGTATTGGTTTGTTGATGAATCGTTATCGGCGCGGATCGCGGCTCTCGAAGCGCGGGGCTGGGTCGGGCGGCTGGAGCGACGGTTGAATGGAGATGAAAAAGCGTTGCAAGAGGCGGAGGCGGCCCACGCCGCCGCGGGTATGGAAAGGTGGGCGGCCCTCACGGAAAGCGATCGCCACCTCGCCGAGGAGCGGGGCTGGCAGAAGGCTTTGAGAGATGTCGGCATTGCGGGCATCCAGTCCGCGCGGAAAATTAAATGTCTACACGCGCAGTACGCGCACTACATCGGGGCGTCGGTGGTCTCTCCGGTCGGCCGGTGGATCGGCGAGCTGCTTGATGACGGCATGGATTCAAAAGAGGCGCCTATTGAAGAGTGCGTTGTTGCGGTTGTTGATGATGATGCGCCGAAGCTGGGCGGGCGCGACCGCGCGCACAAGCGCGGGGGCGGGGGGTAAGGCTAGATTGTGTGATTCTTACTCACATATCCCTTCGACGTTTCAGCCATTTAAGACAGACTTGTAGTTATAAATACTTTTCCAGGGACATCAGGGAAAACTGAGCGAACATGTCGTTCGGGTTAATCGCGAGAGTCGCCTTGAAGTTCGCAGCGGCGCCGGCAGCATCGCCCTTTTGCATCAGGATCATCCCGATGTTGTGGTGGGCGTCGGCGCGGCCGGGCGGATTCCGCGCGTCGAGGGCGATGGCCTTCTGGAACCACTCGACGGCGGCGTCCGGGTCGCGCTCCTTGTAGCAGGACCCGAGCATGGCCGCCGTCGCCGAGTCACGCGGGTTGACGGCCCAATTGGCGCGGAAGAGCTCGATGGCCCGGTCGAGGTCTCCCGGCTTGCCGCGCTCGAGGTACGCCTTGCCCAGGTTGTAGCTCAGCTCGTCGTAGCGCGACCGATGCCCGCCCGAGCGCACGGCCTCCATGATCGAGATCGCCGAGTCGAAGTCGCGTTGCATGCACAGCTGCATCGCGCGCGTCAGCTGCGCCTCGACGTTCTGCGGGTCCGCCCGCAGCGCCTTATCGTTCATGCGCTTCGCCCGCTCGGCCTTGCCGGCGAAGAGCTGGTCCAGCGCCCGCCGCGCCGTCTCCGAGGCGGTGGCCGGCGTGGTCTCCTGGCGCGCGGCGGCGCGGCGCACGGCCTGCTGCTTGCACCAGGTCTTGTGTGAGGGCCAGTCTGCCTTCTGGCACGCTCGGCCGCAGTACGCGACGCCCTTGCACGCCGCGCACTGCTTCATAGTTTCCACGCTAAACGAGCCGCCGCAAGCCTCGCACACGCGCATGTTGGTCTCCTTGGGGAAGGTGTCCTTTTTGAAACTCATGTCGGCCGTCTCGCCTGCGGAGAGGCGCGCCTCGGCCATCCGCGCGCGCTCGGTGAGGGCGTCCTTGTCGAGGCAGTCGGCGTGCTCGAGGCCGGCGCGGCTGATAAGCGCCTTCAGTTCTTTTATCTTCAT
>JACLAA010000425.1_pt1 | contig 15860 bp, 11 predicted proteins | sample 8027891 | NCBI WGS metagenome assembly JACLAA01 (sample SAMN15724900, study PRJNA655200) | protist metagenome | isolation source: fluorescence activated cell sorting (FACS) single amplified genomes of... | place: Spain: Blaines Bay Microbial Observatory, Mediterranean Sea | collected 2016-01-19 | reverse complement strand
AGAAAACTTGTTTTGTTTGTTTTGTTTTTTTTCGATTTGAGAGTCACATGACCAAAAAGTCGTCATTTTAGCAATTCGAGAGACCGTGAACTGAATTAAAACAAACGAGAAGAAGAAGAAGAAGAAGAAGAAGAAGAAGAAGAAGAAGAGAGATGATGTCTTTCTTTGTTGCGACCACGACCACGAGTGCTGCGACTCCTGCTTCTGCTCATCTCGCCAAGAGTCGTCGTAGCAACAAGAACAACGCGCTTCTTTCTCGCAAAGGAAGGAGTTGTGCGACTCCTAATTCTCTGCCCCCTAATAAAACGACGAACGACGACGTAATTCTTCTGTGTCGTCGATGCAAAATGCGAATTAATGGTGTTCGCCGCCGCTCGGGCGAGGGTTTGGGTAGGAAAAGCTTTAACGCCACGAGCGCATCATCGTCGCGGAAGAATAATGCGTCGTACGGCGGCGACAGCGGCGGCGACAGCGGCGCGTACTATGAAAAGGAGAACGATGGAGGAAGAGGTCGTCAGAAACAAATGCAACAAGATCGACTGGCCTATACGAAGTCGAGGAATAGAGAAAATACGTACGATTTTGCGCCAACGAGAAGAGGAAATAATAATAGTAATAGTAGCGGATGGTTTGAAGAGGACGAATACGAGACGCAAGAACAAAGAAAAGGAGGAGGAAGAGGAGGAAGAGGAGGAGGAGGAGGAGGAGGACGGAATAGTAATAATAATAATAATCAACAACCTCGTCTGTTTCCCCGAGAACTGGATAAATTCTTAGTCGCCGGCGCGTTTGTCGTCGGTATCGGCGCCGGCGTCGTTTTCGACACCGCAGTGGACTTGGAACCGTCCAACGTCGCGTCCAGGGAGATTTTAGATCGACGAACGCCGTCGAGCGAAGTGTGCATGGCGAACGGGGCTTCGGCGATGGTGTTTGACCAGAGGGTGTTTTTGTCCTTGAATCCTTTCAACGTGTACGTGGCGCAACCAGAGGTGAAACCGGGGTGCGTTTTAAGAAGATCAAACTGGTCGGTGTTGGAGAGAGAGAAAGTAGTCACGCAAGATCAAGAGAACGATTGCAAGAGGAATTTGAACACGTTCGCGTACGTCGGGGATTTGAAAAAGTCGCCAGAGGTGTCGTGCGTGTATCACTCTGAAGAGGCGGAGAATCAGTTCATGAAGGACCCGTCGAAAGCGGTGTTGGGCGACGGCGTGAGAGGGAGCGAGAAGGGCAAGAATATCGCCGGTGGCGGAGGAGGTAGTAATAACAAATCCTTTCGATAGATGCAAGGTGCAACTGTGCTCTCTAAGTTTCAACTAAATCCTATATATATGACTAACGACCGACGAACTCGTCCAGCGTTTTCTGCGTGGCGTCGAAACTCTGTCTTCGATCGGCCGCATCTTCCATTTTCGTCTCCATCTTGTTCCCTTTTTTCGTCCCGTCCAGAAAATGACCCAACGTTTCTAGTTTATTTTGAACGCTTCGCCATATGATATCGTCCACGCTATCTTTCGCGTGAAGAAATTGAACCAGGACGGAATCTCGCTGTCCAATTCTATGCGCGCGGTCTTCCGCTTGAAGTATTTCCGCCGGCGTCCACGAATATTCCGAAAAGACGACTAAACTCGCGCGCGTGAGAGTCAAGCCGACGCCGGCGGCTTTAATCGAAAGCACTGCCACTTTCGGTGAGTTTGCGTCGCACCTTTGGAAGGAATCCACTAAACCTTGACGCAAACCGCTCGGCGTTTCGCCATCGATGCGAATGAACTTAGTTTTTGTCTTCTCCATCGTCTCCACGGCGGCGTGTAGCAAACACTTGTGGTGCGCGAAGAACAAAATTTTCTTCTCCTCGTCGACAGACTCCAATAGATTTTGAAGATAATTCTGTACAGTTTTCACCTTCGCCTCTGCAGTACTTAAGTAATATTTGTTCATCAACATTTTACGCTCTAAAGTTTCCGTCTCTGGTAACGCATGTATAGCCTGAACGATCGGTTGTATTTTTGAAGTCCTCTCCGCTTTCGGTATCTCCAAGAAAATTTGTTCCCGTTGTTTAGGCGGGAGCTGCGTGAGCACGTCTTTCTTCTTTCTGCGAATCATGATCGAAGAAGAGACGACGGCGAACAACTCTTGACTTTCGCTCGACCCGCTAAAGGCACCAAATCGCCCTCCTGAACAATATCTTTGACCGTATTCTGATAATTTCGGAAAAATATCCGGTCGCAAACTCGTCAGTTGCGAAAATAACTCGATTGGTTTCGCCAGAGCCGGCGTGCCGGTAAGACAGATTGCTCGTTTCGCGCGTGTGAGAAAGGGAACGACAGCCATCGTTCGTTTGGCTTTCCGGTCTTTGAGAAAGTGCGACTCGTCGCACACGACCACGTTCGCTTTCATAACGTTGAAAACGAGCTCGAATAACTCCTTCTGTATCTGATTACAGATGGAATACGGCACGATGATAAAATCGATTTTTGTCGATGCGCTGCCGCTGCCGTTGCTATTTTTTCGCATTTCGTTTAAGATATCCTTGGACTCTTTTGCGGATTCAATCTTGCGCACTTTCACTGCGCATTCACCTTTTCCATCGTCGCCATCAACTCCCCCGAGCCATTTCTCGATTTCGTGCTTCCACGTGTCTTTTAAACTACTAGGACAGAATATAACGCACGGCCAATCTTTCGAATAAACTTTCGAGACGCCCAAAGCTTGAATGCTTTTCCCTAAGCCCATTTCGTCACCAATCATAGCTCGACCGTCTCTCTTAAGAACAAATTTTACGCCTTCGCTTTGAAATGGAAATAACTTATCTTTAAACGGAATAGAATTGAACTGATTGTCGACCATTTTATCGTGAATCATTCGATCCGCGCTTCGCAAACTTCGTCTCACGAATGGGTGTGGATAAAGGATATTCACCGCGTCGTTGATATCAAATTGGCGCTTCAAACTCGACACGACTAGATCCAACCTTCCGTGAGGTATACCATCCCACGTGATTATATTTTTCATCACCGTGCCGTTATTAATTTCTTCCAACTGTTCTCTTCTCTTGTACTCTTCCGCGCTTTCTCTTGCGAACGCTGCGTCAAACTTCGCGACGAGTCTGTCAAACTTCCGAGCGATTGGCGCCGAGATGAACAGTTCAAACTTAACGCGTCCAGCGTTATTATTACCACCCTCGCTGGGTAAAATGGATATCTTTTTCACCGCGTGATGTTGATGCTGGTAGTTCTGTTGCTGCAAAACCTCTTGTTGTTGTTGTTGTTGTTGTTGTTGTTGTCGTTGTTGTTGTTGCTGAGAATTTTTCATAAAATCAAACGCGTTTGTCGTCGTCGTTCTCTGCTTCTTTCTCTTCTCTTCCTCTGCTCGAACGATAATTTGATCGAACTTTTCCTTGTCCATCTCAATCTCAAAGTCGTCCTCCTCCTCGTCGAAGAGCGACATCGGAGAAGAAGATGAGAAGAAGATGAGAAGAAATCTAAGCACCGGATGATGATTCCAATATCATAATTCTTCTTCTCGTTTACTAATAACGAGAGGGAAAGAGAAAGAGAGAGAGAGAGAGAGGGAAAGAAGAGAGAAAACGAAAACGTCTCTAAGAAATGCGGCGCATCAAAGTTTCGCTGAAAATGTCATCTCTTCTTCTCGTCTCATCTCTTTGTGTTGTTGTTCGCCTTTACACAGTGAGGAGGAGGACGACAAAACAACAGAGAGAGAGAATTTTTTTTTTCAGCAAACAGGAGGAGAGAGGATGGCCCAACCGTCGTGTTAAAGGAAAGAGGAAAGAGCAGTGCGCTAATTTTTTTTTTCGCTTCTTTTGTTTGGATGGATAACGACTTTTGCCTCTTCGGCACCCCACCACGTCTCCTCATTCCTCCTCATAAAAGGAGAACTAGAAAAAAAGAAGTTTCGACAGACAGCACTCAACGCGCGGTCTTTTACAGCGTCTATTTTTCTGTATCTTTATAAAGTACACGTAGCGTAGACAGCAATACACCTCATTTAAGGATATAAAAATGTTCGCGTCGACGACTTTATCGAGCGTTTCGTTTTCGCGTGCGAATGTGGGTGGGGCAACGACGTCGTCGGCTTCGAAAGGCAGAAAAGTGACAATGGTGATGCGCGCGAACGCGTCGATGTCTTCGACGCGAACGTCCATTCCGGGTAACTTTTCCGGATTACGATCCACGAATGCCATCGACATGACGAGCACGTTATCCAGAAACGGTAACTTTAAAGGCGTCACCTCGAGGCAACTTTCTACGAAAAGTGGTTCTTCTTCTTCGTCCTCGGGTAAGAAATTGGGAGCAGTCATCAAGGGCCCACGAGCGATGTTTGAACGCTTTACGGAAAAAGCGATCAAGGTCGTCATGTTAGCGCAAGAAGAAGCGAGAAGGTTAGGTCACAACTTTGTCGGTACGGAGCAAATTATGTTGGGTTTAATCGGCGAAGGTACCGGTATTGCCGCGAAGGTTTTAAAGTCCATGGGGATATCGTTGAAAGAAGCGAGAGTGGAGGTGGAGAAGATCATCGGTAGAGGTTCGGGTTTTGTAGCGGTTGAAATTCCGTTTACGCCGCGAGCGAAACGCGTTTTAGAACTCGCTTTAGAAGAAGCGAGACAACTCGGCCACAATTACATCGGCACGGAACACTTATTGTTGGGTTTGTTGAGAGAAGGCGAAGGCGTCGCGGCGCGCGTTTTGGAAAACTTGGACGCGGATCCAGCCAAGATTCGATCTCAAGTCATCCGAATGGTTGGTGAGTCCCAAGAAGCGGTCGGCGCTGGCGCTGGCGCGACTGGCGGTGCCGCCAGTGGTTCCAAGACGCCTACGCTCGAGGAGTTTGGTTCGGATTTGACGAAACAAGCCGAAGAGGCCAAGTTGGACCCTTGCGTCGGCAGAACGAACGAAATAAGGCGCGTCACGCAAATTCTCGGTAGAAGGACCAAAAACAACCCTTGCTTGGTTGGTGAACCCGGGGTTGGTAAATCCGCGATTGCTGAAGGTTTGGCGCAACAAATCGCGTCGGGAACCGTTCCGGAAACTTTGGAAGGGAAGAGAATGATGACTTTGGATATGGGTTTACTCGTTGCGGGTACCAAGTATCGCGGGGAATTCGAAGAACGTTTGAAGAAGCTCATGGACGAAGTCAAGCAAGACGACGCAATTATTCTTTTCATCGACGAAGTGCACACTTTGATCGGTGCAGGGGCGGCTGAAGGCGCAATAGACGCTGCGAACATCTTGAAACCGGCGTTGGCGAGAGGCGAGTTGCAGTGCATCGGCGCGACGACGATTGACGAATACCGAAAGCACATCGAAAAGGATCCGGCGCTGGAGAGACGTTTTCAACCAGTTCAAGTCCCGGAACCGACGGTGGATGAAACCATCGAAATCTTGAAAGGTTTGAGAGAGCGATACGAAGTTCACCACAAGTTGAAGTACACGGACGAAGCTTTGGAGTGCGCGGCGAGGTTTTCTTCGCAGTACATTTCTGATCGTTTCTTACCGGATAAGGCTATCGATTTAATCGATGAAGCCGGGTCGAGAGTTCGTTTGGAGCACACGTCTATTCCGGAAGAAGCCAAAGAGCTGGACAAAGAATTGAAGGCTTTGCAAAAAGAGAAAGACACCGCGATTCGAGGGCAAGACTTTGAAGCCGCCGGGAGCATCAGAGACAAGGAGGTTGAGTTGAAATCTCAAATTAAAGCCATCACGGAGAAGAAGCAAGAAGAAGCCAAGGCTGAAATTGAGTCTGGTAAAGAAACCGGTCCGACTGTGAACGAACAGGATATTGCGGACGTTGTCGCCGCGTGGACTGGTATTCCGGTCGATAAGGTTGCCTCGGACGAAGCGCAACGCTTGATGGGCATGGAAGAGAAGTTACACGAACGTTTGATTGGTCAGGAAGAAGCCATCGTGGCGTGCTCAAGAGCTATCCGAAGAGCGAGAACGGGGCTGAAGTCGCCGAATCGTCCAGTCGCCTCGTTCATCTTCGCCGGGCCGACTGGTGTTGGTAAATCCGAATTGGCCAAATCCTTGTCGCAGTTTTACTTTGGCAGCGAGGAAGCGATGGTCCGTTTGGATATGTCCGAATTTATGGAACGACACACGGTTTCCAAATTGATTGGTTCGCCACCAGGTTACGTCGGCTACTCCGAAGGTGGTCAATTGACCGAAGCTGTCAGAAGACGTCCGTATACTTTGGTGTTGTTTGATGAAATTGAAAAAGCTCACCCGGATGTCTTCAACATGATGTTGCAAATTTTGGAAGACGGTCGATTAACCGATTCCAAGGGCAGAGTCATTGACTTCAAAAACACTTTGATCATCATGACCTCGAACGTTGGCGCCCAGCAAATTGAAAAAGGTGGCGGCGGTTTGGGTTTCCAATTGGACGACAACGTCGAAGACCAATCGTACCAAAGAATCAAATCCTTGGTTCAAGACGAACTCAAGAACTACTTCAGACCGGAATTTCTTAACCGCTTGGATGAAATCATCATCTTCCGTCAATTGAACAAGCAAGAAGTCCGTGAAATTGCGATGATCATGTTGAACAACGTGTTCAAGCGATTGAAGGAGAAGGAAATTACTTTGGACGTCACGGACAGATTCAAGGACAAGGTTGTCGACGAAGGCTTCTCGCCGGCGTTTGGTGCTCGTCCGTTGAGAAGAGCCATCATGAGATTGTTGGAAGACAACCTCGCGGAGAAGATGTTGAGTGGCGACATCGCCGAAGGCACGAGTGCTATCATGGATGTGAACGCTGAAGGTGAAATCATCGTCATGACTGGCGACGGTAAGGAATTATCCACCACCGCCTACACCGGCTCCTCTGGTATGGGATAATCGCTCGTACTCGCTTTATGAAAGTGCTTTCGATTCGAAAGAAGCGAAATTAGGCGAAAGAGAGGGAGCGACCAACCAACAAGAGACACTATTAAAACTTAGAGTGAAATAAAACACACACACACACACACACATAATCTACTAATAATAATATATCTGATAATTAAATAAGTTGCACTAAATCGCCCTTCACGATAGCTCTGTCTTGTTCTGCCAGGAGCAACGCCGAGTCTCGGACTTCTTGCACGGAAATCTCGATGGATGCATTTCTTTCCTTCAATTTCAATACGATTTCACTCAATCGAGCTTTTCTTCCTTGCATGCCTTGTAAAATATCATCCACCCCTTCGGCAATATCTGAACGCTGTTTCCTATCCGCCGCGGAATGACCAGTCAAGATCTTATCCATGTCGATCAAACCCGTTCTCGGATCGATTGCCGCGCTTTGCATTGCCACGCGCATCAAACGCAGCGCCTCCGTAGAGTCTTGTTTGTCTACGGTTTTCGACAATCTAATTCTCGCCAGAGCCTCAGAAATACGTACTAAAGATTCCAATTGTCGTGGCGTCGCAGTGACGACTTTCCTCCCTCCGGCTGATCCCAATTGTCGCATCTTGACGTACCCATCGACGAGCTCTTCGCCAGCTTCTTCGCCGAGCACGGGATGACACACTTGCTTCGCGTACGAGATGTAATCTGTCAATAACTCCGCCGAAACAGTCGCTTTCGCTCTCTTCGGCGGATCTTTATAATGCAAAGAGACTAAATGTCTCGCCAATCGTCGATCCGTTTCTGGGTTTGGCTGATCGAGAACTAAGTAAAGCAAATCGAATCTCGACAACAACGTCGGCGGTAAGTGTAAGTTATCGACGATGCTCATGTTTGGATTATATCTACTTCCGACAGGGTTCGCGGACGCCAAAACAGATGTTCGCGCGTTCAATACGGCAATGATCCCTGCTTTGGCGATTGACACCGTTTGTTGCTCCATGACTTCGTGCAACATCGATCGCGCGCCGTCGCCCATTTTATCAAACTCGTCGATGCAACACACGCCTCGGTCGGATAAGACTAAAGCGCCAGATTCTAACACCATGTCTTTCGTTTCCGGATCTCTCGACACGTATGCGGTCAGACCAACCGCAGAAGAACCAGAACCAGAAGTATACATGCCTCGTGGCGCGACTCTGTGTACGTACGTCAACAACTGCGATTTCGCCACGCCAGGATCCCCGACGAGTAAAATGTTGATATCGCCTCGCACTTTATTCGCCGATGCGCCTTTAAACGTCTTGTTCGTCGCGCCAAAGAGTTGACACAAAATACCTTTTTTGATATCTTCGAGTTCCCAAATAGACGGCGCGACTGATTTTGCCAATCGCTCGTAAATATCTGAATGTCTCGAGAGCTCTTCGATTTCTCGAATCCGCTCGGGCGAAAACTCGAGTTCGGTGTCGCCGCGAGGCGAAATGTTCGAGGCCATCGTTTCCGTGTTTGTCGCATCGTTTTCTTCTTGTTGTTGTTGAGCGTCCATGTTCACGTCGTTCTCCATGTCATCACTACCAGTCTTCATGTACTCTGCATCTTTCATATCTTCGTTATCGTCCTTCTTCGCCGTGTTTCGAAGTTTGCCTTTCGTATCTTTGCGAATGTGAATGATATCCAGATACGTTTTATAAATCGATCGAATAGCTCGTTGGTTCGGCGCGACTCGAATAGGTACCGCTCGATACACCCCCGTCACTTCAACTCTGTCACCTGGTTTCGCCTCGTCTACTAAGGAATCGAACACGCACATGCTCACCGTGTTCGGCGTCGCACCTTCCGGAATCACGTCTGGCGTCTCTTGCATTTTCACCTGTTGCTTGTTTGCAAAGTAACATCGGTTGTGAATGAGCGTCATCGTACCTTGATTGCGGCACTCTAAACATTTCAAAGGCGGTTCATTGACGCGACCGCGGTTGACGACGACAATTTCCGGAGAAGCGCCGCAAGTTAAACATTTGAAGTACGCGCCTTTTAATTCTGGGATGACGGCTGAACATCGAGTAACCATGCCTTTGACCGCGACCATTTTATCGATATCGGACGGATTTAAATCTCTCATCGCGTGCTTTTCGAGCAAGTTGAACGGTCTGACTTCTAAACTCGGTAAGATTTGTTTTCTGAAATTCTCTTTCTCGTCGTCCGGAAGCACTTGATCCTCGTAAATCTTATTCGCTACGGTGTCAAACAACGGAATCAATTCTTGCGGATACGCAACGAGCCTTTCATACAACCAGGGGTCGTAACTCTCCAAGTGCGCGCAATCAATGTCCAAGTTTATGTTATCTTTCTCGTGACACAAACGCATGACTTTAATGTAAAACGAATCCGCGAGCAAGTCATCGTCATCCTCTTCGTCTTGGCTTTGTGTTTGCGTCGGGAGAAGAAGACGTTGACTGTCGTCGAGATCTTCCCCCGCGTTCGCATCCGTATTATTTTCGTTGTTGTTGTTGTTGTTGTTGTTGTTGTTATTATCAGTGTCCATGGCGCCTTCGTTTCTCTCCTCCGCGCTTCCGTTCGTACCATCATCATTTTCACCATCGCCCGCGTTATTTCTCTCTCCTCCCTCGTCGTCTTCGTCGTCTCCTTCGCCTTCCTTTACCTGCTTATCTTTCTTCGTCAAGATGAAATTCTCCAAGAAACGACGAAATCGGTTTTGCACGTCATCGATGCTAATCGCTGTTCCCCAAATAAACGTTTGCCTGTCCTGCTCTCTTTGCAAATCTTCTGCTGCGTTTTGATCTGGATCTCGTTCCGCGCGAGCTTTAGCGTCTTGAATCTCCTCTTCAGTGAGTCCCATGAACGGTCTCGGATTGAGCGACGCGAACGCGTTGTTATTATTATTCGCTGGATCCATCGAGGCCCCCGGTCTCGCCCCCGAAGCGGGCGTGAATCGAGGTTGCGCGCCGTGTAAACCCGTATCGTGCCTACCTTGCGACGCCGGCGGATTCGCATTCACAAACGGACTCGCGAAGCCCATATTTCTGGGCGTTTGTCTCGGCGTAGGCGAAAAGAGCGAAGCGTTGATCGAATCTCTTCCTTGCGTGCCCGGTTGTTGTTGTTGTTGCGTCGACGAGGGAAATCTTGGCGTTCGCTGAACCGTCGACGGCGGAGGCTGCCTTTGTTGCGTATTAGGAGGATTCTGTTGTTGTTGCTGTTGTTGTTGTTGCTGCTGCTCTTGAGGTGGCCTCTGCGGCGGCGGTGAAAACATGCTCTCGTCGATGCCACCGCCTTGCGTCGGCGCCAAAGTTTCTTCCTCTTCGACGGTCTCTTCGACGGGCGCGGCGGCGGCGGCATCATCATCATCATCACCATCTTCTTCTTCTTCCGCTAACGCCTCTCCCTCTGTCTCCATAACTTCCGTTTCCTCCTCTTTTTCTGTAATCTTTTTCTTCTTGCTCGGCGTCACGCTCGGACTTCTCCCTCCTCGCTTCTTCTTTGTTGGAGTCGTTTTTGCCGCAGCAGCAGGACTCTTCTTCTTCGGTGAAGGCGAAACACCACCAATTTTCTTCTTCTTCTTGTTTGGCGTCGTCGTCGTCGTCTTTTTCTCCTTCACCGGGGTCGCGCTCGCGCTTCTCGTCGTCGCTCTTCTCGTTCTTCTCGAAGGACTCTCTTTCGCGACGTCGTCGAACAACTCATCCGCTGTATTAGTTTTCTTTTTCGACGATGATTTTGGAGTGTTGTTGTTTTGTTGCGTTGATTTTTGTGGCGTCGTTTGTCGAGACGAACGACGCGTTGGCGTCGCCATTATTTACACACTCTTTTCTCTCTCTCTCTGAAAATGCTCTCGTTGAAAAGTTAATATTCGTGATGAGAGTGGTGAGTATGTATTTACCGCGTATATAGTACGCGCAAGCAACAACGACTCCACCACCAACGAGACGACAACTGAAGAGAAGTTTTTGAATTTTTTTTGAAACCAAATTCACGTCCTCGATTTTCTCTCGAGACTCCTCTGCTTCATCAAATTTTTCCTTGCACTTTTGTTTCACTTGGGTGCCAACACTTTTGTTTCACTTTTGCTCTTTTCTGAGTTATCCAAAAAAAACGCCGAGGAGAGAAAGAACCTGTTTTTCTCCTCACACAAATTATTAGAACACACACACATAGAAGAAGAAGAGAAAAGATGGCATCTATTTCCGCCTCCTTCGTCTCCGTGGCGCCTCAAAAACGAGCAGTAAATCCTTCCAAAACGAAATGCGCGAGTCAAACGTCGGTTTCCTCGCGCGCGTTTAGCCGAGGGACGAGCGCATCGTTTAGCGGCGAATCTGTGAGTTGCGCGAGATTGACACAAAAAATGAATGGTTCGAATAGAGGACAAAGAAGAGTGACGACGATGGCGGCGAAGGTTGCCGGGTATATTAAATTGGCCATTGAAGCCGGGAAGGCGAATCCGGCGCCGCCGATTGGTCCGGCTTTAGGTGCAAAGGTACGGTTTTCGAGCGCATGATTTTCTTTTTTCCTCCTCCTTCGGCTGCGCGGTATAAATTTCTTCGTCTCTCAAAACCTGAAAAGAAAAACTGACCAAAAACTTTATCCTCTGCTTTTACAACAAAATAGGGCGTGAACATCATGGCTTTTTGCAAAGAGTACAACGCGAGAACGTCGGACCAACCGGGGATGATCATTCCAGTCGAAATTACCGTTTTTGAAGACAAATCGTTCACGTTCATCTTAAAAACGCCGCCGGCTTCGGTCTTGTTGAAGAAAGCCGCCGGCGTCGCGAAGGGCGCGGCGGACCCGCAAAAACAAAACGTCGGTTCCGTCACCTTGGCGCAATTGGAAGAGATTGCTAAGATTAAGTTACCGGATTTGAACTGCACGAAAGTTGAATCTGCGATGGAAGTTGTCAGAGGGACGGCGAACAACATGGGCATTAGCGTTGTCGAGGCGTAAACTTTGAGTTGATATGTACAAATTACTACTATTAGAAAGGTGTTTTGGAATACGATAATAAAACTAGCTTTATTAAATATACTTATTACTCTAATAAGAAAGAAAGAAAACAATCATGCCTTACGCGACGATTACTATTTACTCTGAACATATGTATATATATTTTCAACTTCTAAAGGATACATTTTTCTATATTAACCCGTCGAGCGAGATTCGAGCGAGTGGATAAACGCGAGCGTTCCTCCTCTCTCTTTCTTTCTCTCTCAAGCAAAACTAAAAGTATGTTTACTTCTTCAACTCTCTGTGCAACGTGTGCTTCTTCATGTACGGGTTATATTTCATCAATTCAATTCTTTGCGAGTTGTTTCTGCGGTTCTTTTGCGTGATGTATCGGCTCATCCCTTGCACGCCCGCTTCTCTTTGCTCCGTGCACTCCAACGTCACTTGCAATCGGACGTCTTTTTTCTTCGAGGCTGCCATGACTTGCAAAGCTCCTCGTTTGCTGGATCCGGAAGACTTTGACGTGGACGTAAACGCAGACGTGCTGGAAACTCGGGAGGATAAAATAGACTGGGAAAGGGCGTTCATAGTATCTGTTGTTTAAGAAGAAGAAGAATGATGAAATCGGTGGTCAGTCTCTTTCCAAAACCTCAATAAGATCCCCAAAATGTGATTTCCGCGCTTTCAATACGCGGTTTCTCTCTCTCGCGAAACGAACGAACAAAAAATCGATGCCACAAAACGAACGCATAAATGCGATGTCGACGAAGCGAGCGCACCTTTTTGACTTTTAAAACTTCGCAACAAATGATATATATTATATGAATGTGCGTAGACTCTGCAAGAATTATGAGGTTTTGTACGGCGGTTGTTTATCCTGTTTTGGAGGAACAATTTCACCACAATTTTGGTCTGTCGTTTAGAAAAATGACCAACACTACCAACGAAACGACTTTCTTAGTTGACGAACAAACAGGAGGAGGAGGAGGAGGATTAGAGCAGCAAACAAAAATCGCTGAGGAAGAAGCGACGAAGAAGGACCACCACCAGAACGACCTCCAAATGGGAAAAGGAACCACTTTGAATAGCAGCGCAAACGATGCGAAGGATGAAATGACTAAATTCAAAGTGTATACGAAAACCGGCGACGACGGGACGTCGTCGTTGTATAACTTGGAGCGAAGGAAGAAATCGGACCTCACGTTTGAAGCTTTGGGGGATTGCGACGAGACGAACGTCGCGGTCGGGATCGCGAGAGTACACGCGCGCGATTTCTTTTTGTTTAATACTAATAACAACAGTGGTGCTACGACTTCAGCAGACATTAACTGTTTCGACGAGGATGTCTTACCACATTTGGAGATTATTCAGAGTCGATTGTTAGACGTCGGTTCGGCAGTCGCGACGCCGATGACGAGCGAGAAGACGAAAGATGGCATGAAGATGAGATGTCGGTTTGACGAATCGCACGTCGACGCGATCGAATCTTGGATAGACGCGTACGAGGAAGAGTTACCGGCGTTGACGAACTTTTTATGTCCAGGAGGTACGAAATTCGCGGCTTTTTTACACCAAGCGAGGGCGATATGCCGAAGGTGCGAGAGGAAAGTACAACCGATGGTAGAAAGCGGAGACGTGGAGAAATCGGTCGGGATGTTCTTGAACAGGTTGTCGGATTATTTGTTCGTGGCGGCGAGAGTGGCGAATCATCGGGTAGGCGTGGAAGACGTGTCCTATAAGAAAGCGTAGTAGATTTTTTAAAGTAGATGTCTCATAGAGTTCACCATATTGTAGAGACGCGCGCAAGCAGCAGTACTAGGTTTAAATACATACAGATTAATAATACACACATCATCAGATGTATCTTTTAGAGTTCAATGAGAGCCCCATTCATCGTAAAGAACTGTTCCAACTCCTCCCTCGTTTCGCAAACGATATCGAAATGTTCTTTGTTCGACGCATCGCTTAAATCGTGAGATCCCCAATTTACACCTATTGAGAACATGCACCCAGCCGCTTTCGCGGCTTTCCCATCGCTCGGCGCGTCTCCAACGTAAACCGCGGTGGATACGTCTACGTTCAGTTTCTCGCAAAGCTCTCGAATGCCTTCCGGTTCTGGTTTCGCTTTCGAAACATCGTCGGCGCCTAAACTCACTTCGAAAATAGAATCTAATTCGTTCACCGTGACGACCCTCCTCGCGTACTCTCCGCACGCGTTCGATAAAGCCGCGTGTCTCACGCCGCCCGTCTTCTTCGTTCTCTCGACGATTGTCCGAATGCCGGTAAACAATCCAGCCGTCTCCGTCGTCACTAATCCTACGTAATATTCATCAAAACTCGCGCCTAACTTCTCCCCTAACTCTCTTTCGCCCTCGCTATCGCCACACGCGTGATAGGAAAACCTCTTCGGGGTCGTGTACTTGCTCCCAAGTTCGTACTGTTTGAGCGATATCTCGGGCAACTCGTGCTTTTTGAGCACCGTGTTCGTCGCTTCGAAAGCTAAGGTTGTGGTGTTTGCCAGAGTACCATCGACGTCCCAAACGATCAGAGATAGTTTTGAAGAGGAGGAGAAGGAAGAGGAAGGGGAAGAGGAATACATCCGCCCTTCTCGCGGGCTTTGTCCAGCGGAGGTGGCGTTTGTTGTCGTCGTTGCGCCCGTCGATGTTCTTCTTCTTCTTCGTTGTTTTTGATGATGATAATGATGATGATGATGATGAAGCGTTTCCCTTCTCGTAAACGATGAAGACGACGACGAAGGGACGACACCAAAGAGCGAATGACCAGAAGAACAGGGCATACAATGCGCGAAAAGTGATGATACTGCCGATGTTGATCGCAGCATGCGTGTCTCCGCGCGTGCGCACACCTCCAAAGCACGATATAATAAATAAAAGTGAAGAATTGAAAAGCAACAACGCGTTCAAGATACATTTCTTATATATATACACACAGAGCAATCTGCAATGATATCAATGCTTTCTGTTATCCTTCTTGTTCTTCTTGTTCTTGTTCTTCTTGTTTTTTTCGTCGTCTGCCACCAACTCTGGATTGACGACAATCGGCGCGACGTGCTTGTCCCACAGATGTACGCTCTCTCGCGCCATGTCTTTCGCGCCTTTCTGTAACTCGTCTACGATCACCGTCGGCTCTTCCATGGTTTTCTTGGCGATTCTTTCAACCTCTCGCGTGATGCCTTTCGTTTTCTCTCTGAGAAAGGACTCAACCTTTTTAAACTTTTCAGTCGAGCGCACTTTGTCAGCTTCTTGTTTAGCCGCAGAGACGGTTTTCAACGTCGCTTCTTTCACGTGCGGGTAGTTTTCTCGAGCGAATTCGACCGTCTTCACGGTTGCAATTTTCGCAGTTGGAAGGACGGTATCTCTCAACCACATTTCCGTGGATTCCAGGAGTTTTTGCGATTTGGTTTGGTTTCGTCTTTGTTCTTGTTGCTGTCGTTGTCGATGTTGGTGGTGCATGGATCTTCTTCCACTCGGCGCACCAACAGAAGACGATGGACCACCGTACCCCCCGTTTGCGCTATTATCACTGCTACCGCTATATCGTCCGCTTCTGTAACGCTGTTGTTGTTGATGCTGCTCGTCGTCGTCGTCGTATTGGGCCGCCAATCGCTGTCGAAATTCCTTTCGGAATTTTTCACGGTTCAACGGAGGACCGTCTCGATCTACGAGCGTCGCTTGGAGTTCCGCGGCGGCGTACGCCGCAGCTTCTGCAGCCTCTGTAGCTTGGTCCGCCGCCGCGCGTGCGTCCGCCGCCAGCGATAACGCGCGCATCAAGCGCGGACTTCTTGTGTTTATGCTGTTGCTCTCGTGCGATTTGCCTCGCATCGGAGCTGGAATATCAAACGTCTCTTCTTGTTGTTGACGTTGTTGTTGTTGTACAGATGATGGAGGTGCAGGCTTTCGCGATTGATGTATTTGTTGTTGTTGCTGCTTCTCCGCGCGCTGTTGAATCTCTTCAATCTGTTGCAGTTCCTCCAGCGCTTGTCGTTCCCTCGCTTCGATCTCGTCCTTTTCCTTCTTCTCGGTTTCCAAATCTACGTAGTGTCGCATC
>JACLAA010006842.1_pt1 | contig 15864 bp, 11 predicted proteins | sample 8027891 | NCBI WGS metagenome assembly JACLAA01 (sample SAMN15724900, study PRJNA655200) | protist metagenome | isolation source: fluorescence activated cell sorting (FACS) single amplified genomes of... | place: Spain: Blaines Bay Microbial Observatory, Mediterranean Sea | collected 2016-01-19 | reverse complement strand
GAAGAAAAAGCGAGAATTGAGGCCGAACAGAAAGCTATTGCTGCGGCGGAAGCCAACCGTGCCGCTGAAGCGAAAGCAGCTGCCGAAGCGAAGGCGAAAGCAGAAGAAGAAGAAAGGAAGGCTGAAGAGGAAAAGAAGGCCGCAGAAATAGCTATGTTGCAAAGGAAAGCAGAAGAAGAGGCGGCGGCGGTAAAGATGGCGGAAGCGGCGCGCATCGCCGAGGAAGAGAAGAAGAAAGAAGCGGAGGAGCAAGAAGCTGTTAAGCAAGAAGAGATTGAAGAAATCGCGGCGGAAACGGTGAAACTTGAAAAAGCGCGGGCGGAGAAAGCTGCGGCAAAAATTGCCATGGCGGGTCACTTTGCGCGCATGAAAAAGAACGAAAACGAAAAAGCAGCTAAAGCTGGCGCCGTTGCCGAAATGCGGGTATACGATTACACAGAAGTCGCTGCGGAAGAAGCTCCAGAGACGAAGGAAGAAAGTTTTGAGAGCAGGCCCCCCACTCCACCACCGCAAACTCCACCCAGCGGAAACTCGAAGCAAGAAGCCCCTCCAAAAGCTCCTGAAGTAGAAACGAAAGTCTACGAAGAGACGTTGCCAAATTCAGATAACATCCAACTTTCTAAGTGCGTGACGACGCAAAGACTGAAGTTTGAAGTCGAATACGCTTTGAAGAGAGGCACGAGTGATAACGTGTACTCCATCGAAGGGACTGAGAAAACTGCTTTGATTGATGTTCCGGATAAAGCGTTCGCTGAGAACTTGTTCGGCGAGAACAAGCACTCCTCCTCAGATTTCTTGATTTTGCAGCACATTTCGCCGAAGCGTTTAGACTCGATTTCTGCGCTGTTAGAAAACCGGTCGGATGTCCTTCCGCCGATTGAGATTGTCGTCACGAACCCAGGCGCGAGAGTCATCTACGATGCGTTGAAACCGCCTGATGGGGTCACTCCGGGGAGTAACGAACGTTTAATCGCCGCGTGGAAACGACCGTCAGAGCTGAGCGGGAAACCAAAGTTGCGCGCGCGCTTGCGCATCATTCGTGGGAACGAAGAAAAGTTAGATTTGGGTGGAGGAAGAACGTTGACGTTCATGCCATGCTCTACGCCGAGATGGCCGGATGTGTTTTGCACGCGAGACTCGAAATCTGGGATTGTCTTTACCTCAAAATTTTACTCCGCGCACGTAGCCAACGAGCAAACTGACGAGAATAACAGCCACGTGGAGATGTACGACTCAGGAGGTTTAGATTCCTTCCAAGAAGACTGGCGATACTTTTACGATTGCATGCTGGCGCCGATGGCGACGCAAGTCAATAACGCGCTCTTCAAGCTCAAGGCTTTGGCGTACAACTCGCCGTATAAACAACCGCGTTTGGCGCCGTGCCACGGTCCAGTACTTTTGAACTCGTCTCCAGAACTTATCCGTGAATACGACGAGTGGACGGATAAACAGTTGAAGCAAATAAACGACGTCTCCGTGGCGGTCATTTACGCGAGCGCGTACGGGAACACCTCCGCGATGGCGCAAGCCATCGCGAGAGGCATCACCAAAGCCGGCGTCGGGGTGGAAATGGTCAACTGTGAACTCACCAGTGCGGATGAAATTCAAGAGTTGGCTAAAACCGTGGGCGGTTTCTGTCTCGGTTCACCAACTTTAGGCGGTCACGTTCCAACTCCAGTCACGGACGCCATGGGTCAAATCGTCAAATCCTACGACACGGATAAACCAGCAGGAGTCTTTGGCTCCTTCGGTTGGTCCGGTGAAGCCGTCGATATCATGGAAACCCGCTTAAAAAACGCCGGATTTAACTTTGCGTTTGATGCCATTCGATGTAAGTTCAAACCGACGGAGGAAACCTTACAACTCTGCGAAGAATCCGGCACGGACTTGGCGCAACTCGTCTTGAAGAAATCCAAGCAAGCGAAGAAAGCGGAATCGAAAAGAGTTCAATCGGAAACCTTTTCCGGAGTGACGGAAACTGAAGCCGCATTTGGTCGAATCGTCGGATCTTTATGCGCCGTCACCGCCAAAAGCGGCGACGCGCAGTCCGCCATGCTCGCTTCCTGGGTCTCCCAAGCTTCGTTCAACCCTCCCGCGCTCACCGTCGCCGTCGCCAAAGACCGCGCGGTGGAATCCTTCATGCTCCCAGGCGGCACCTTCAACCTGAACATCCTCAAACTCGGCAACGAAAAAGAAACCATGAAAGCTTTGTTAAAAGGTTTCGCCCCGGGAGAGGATCGTTTTGGCGACATGAAAGTTTCCTACAGCGAAAACAACGAGTGCGCCATCGTTACCGACGCTTTAGCCTATTGCGAGTGCTCCGTGAAGAGCCGCATGGAATGCGGCGACCACTGGGTGGTCCTAGCCGAAGTCACCGGCGGTAAGCTGTTGGACGAGGAAGGAAAATCCGCCATGCACCACAGAAAAACCGGGAAGAGTTACTAATACTAAAACTTTATTTAATCAAAGGATACGTTTACGATTTACTCCGCCACTAAGCTGAGATTTTTCCCCCTCGACCTCTTTTCTTGGGTGTCTGTGTCTTCACAAAAATTCCCAAGAGGCGCACCATAAAATAAAAGAAAGCGCTCCCTCTTCGTCTTCCTCTTCGTCTTCACTACGATGGGTTTAGGTGCCCTTTGGGCGGACTTTAAGGATGACTTGTTCACGTACAGGACGGTGAAGGTACGTTTACACAGCGCGCGCGTTCTCGACGAAAAGAGAGAGAGAACGAGAGATTCCGCGGTCTCTTTTTTCCCGAGACGGGGTGCATTTAGAATCACCGCACGCCTTCCTCTCTTTCTTTCTCTCTCTCTTTCTCTCGCATTGGAGCGATCAAAACCCGATATCGTCTTTGTTTTTTAATCTGTCTTCGTTCTCCGCGCGTATCTTAACCTAACGACGGTCTCGAGTAAAGTTGATTCTTGAAAAGTCGCTGACACATTCTCTCCTCTCTTTCTCTCAAAATTCACCAATTAAAAACGCTCTAATCAATAACGCAGTTGGTGAAAACGAAGAACCCACTTCTGGTTTCGACGGATTTGACGTTTAAAATCCTCATCGCGTTATTCGCGCTCGTGTCCATGATTATCATGAAGAACTACAATAAATTCAGCACGCCGAACTTATACGCCAAGTCGCAGTTTGAAGTTCCGCACGCCATCGTGCCGAGGTACTCGATGGCCGAAGATGGGAGCAGATCGGTACAGACGAGCTTTCTCGGGGATTCGAAAGAGGTTATCGAAGAGCACGTGGAAAATGCGATATATTGCGAAAACGCGACTTATATTAATTGGCGATCGCCGACGTACGGCGGGACGTATTCGACGGTGCATTATAGCACGGACGCGGCGGCGTGCGCGGCGTCGGCGGAGTGCACGACGCCAATTGGGTGCATTACCGGTGGGATGTCAGTGGGAGAGATGGTGAAATTAACCCCGAGCGGTTTGTGGGTGAAGACGTTTTTGCAGGAGTGGACGTTTAGTAGACAGTGCGACGGGTGCGGGGACGCGGACGGGTATTCTCCGCCACCCCCGGATTCTCCTTCCCCATCTCCTTCCCCAAGTCCTCCACCATCACCACCGCCAGAAGGTGCCCCGAGTCCTCCTCCATCACCATCGCCGGCGGAACCTAGTCCGCCACCGTTTCCGAGTCCGCCGCCTTCGACTATGTGTGCAAACCACTATGCTTTTCCACAGAGTTGCGCGTACGGGTTGATGGGCGTGAGAAGAGGCTTTACGATTGCGCCGGAGAACATCTTCTTACCGTTGGAAATATGGTACCAAGACAGTCTAGGAAACTTCAATCAACCTAAGAAAGTGTTTTTTAACGGCGTCGAGTACGATGGAACCGCTGGGGCGTTGCAAGGGATTACGTTGAAAGATTTATTAGAGTCTGCCGGCGTCGCGTTGGACGATTACAACGATTTTTTGTGCGTCGTTGGTAACGACGAAGCAGACGGCGGGTGCGCGCAAGGTTCGACGACTGGATTAACCTTTCGATTGACGGGCATTAAGTTATTAGTGACCGTGAAATGGGAATCGGTGCATTACTTAGAACCGCTGAATAACGACGTTTGGGCGACGTTGAGCGTCAGATTCATTCCATCCAAGCAAATGCACAGTATTGGAACTGACGCGCATTACATGGACACTGGAAATCCTTGGCATTCAAACGTTATGGAACGAACGTTCAATGGGGTGGAGATAATATACGAGTCTGGTGGAACGGTCGGTGTATTTGATATTTTCACCTTGATGTTAGCGGTGACGAACGCGTTTGTGTTGATTGGCATGGCGACGACGATCTGCGACGCACTCGGGACTGCCACTTCGGAACAGTTTATGGACGATAAATACGAAGACGACGGCGAACGCGCGGGTTTAGAGTATATGTTAGAAATGATTGACGATAAACAAATGCCTGGTTTACCGTTTAAAGTGGAAGATTTGAAGTTACGAACCGACAACGACGAACCGACGGAGACGTACGAAAGAGCGATCCAAACGTTACAGATTCAAATAGCAAACGTAGAAAATAGACTATCGGTGTTACCCGAGGACGAGAGCGAATTGAGAGCTTTAAATACCGGGCACATGGATAAGATTGAATATAGAAAGATGAAACTGTCGTTGATGGAAGACCCGCAGGCCTTGGCGTTGAAGCAACAGCAACAAGCGCCTACTACGCCTCGCAGTGGTTCGGCGAGACGGCGACAGAGTTTAATCACAGAAATACCGTTGTACCCTGGCAATCAAACCATTGGTCGCGGTATGGCGGGTATAACTGGCAAAGCGATTTCTCGCTCGCAATTGACGTTAGCTGTTATTCGCGAAAAAGTTCGCGTGAAGAGTTTACGCGACGGGCCGGGCGTCTTTAGATTAGCCGTCGGTCGATGGGAATCCTTGCCATCCGAGAAAGCTGCGGTAATAGAACCTGGAGATAAGATCTGTTTGCGATTAAGGGAGGGTCGACCGGGTGGTCACGAAGGTATTTTTGAGTTGCAATACCAAGACGAGTTGAAAGATGTGGACGAGAACAAGTCGTGCACGATTTTTGGCTTTGAGGTATTCAAAGCGCCGAAAAAATAATTCTACTACTTGATAGTAACTGTGATGATGTGTATTTATTGTTGTAACAAAACGAATCCTATTTCTTACATAGACGTACGCAAAGTTTGGGTTTTTAAAAGTACACGTTATGATGTTATTGTTACAATTTTGATCTATTTCTACAATCATTGATGTGCAGAGAAAACTAATTATCCTTGTTTATATCTAAGCAGTGTCCGGCTCATTATGCGCGTTATTAACGACGCATGGACCAGTACGGACAGGGGACTCTAAATACAAGAAGAACAAAAAGCAAACAGACATCGTCTCATCGTAAAAACAGGAGTAACTCGTGTTTATCAGAAAGTAAGTAAAATGTCTCTTCTCTTCTTGTGCTCAAATGATGGGAGGCGAATTCGCATTCGTCGCTCATATATGTACACTACTAGAGAAAGAAGTCGACGGGAACGGCGATGAAAAACTTCTTAGTTTTCCATCTCCGCTTCCAATCTCCTCTTTTCCTTCTTGGACAACTTCAAGTTGCCGCCGTTTCTTATAAACTCCTCCTGTTCGAGACGGGCTTGCTTCTTGGCTTCTCGCGCCAATCTGCGTTCCTCCTTCTTCGCTTGCTTCTCGCGTTCCATCCCCGCCATGATTTCAATCTGCGTCGGCGGTCTCTTTTCCGCTTTTTTCGTCTTCCCGGACTCAAAGTCCAAGCCGTGGCCGAAGTTTAACGTCCCGTTGTCCAGGTGCATTTTGGCCTCGTACGCGTTCAACGCTTGGCCTCGGTGTAAGAGCGCGTGGAATTCTGTTTTGTTTATTAGGAAAAAAAATCAGAGTAAAAAATGTCAGCAAAACTCGGCACCCAAACCTCTCTTTCTTCTTTAGGTTAAACCAAAATCGTATCTCTTTAACGAGAATCATCGATCCTCCGAAAAGAAGAAACCTGCGCGCGATATGTGCTTCGAGGAAAGAAGAACTTTGCTCATCCGCGCGAGAAACGTAAAAACCATGCATTTTTGCATGAGAAAAAACGTTTCTCGGTGAAAGAAAAGTTTCGCGCGACGAAGAAAGAGAAGGTAATTGTCGCGCTTCATCTGAGCGAGAGAATCATCGATTTTGATGATGATGACGAGGATTTCTTTTCTTCTTTTCCGCAAAAATTCATTCATCATCATAACGCGCTAAAAAGAGAGAAAGAAAAAGAACAAATAAAACGCACTCAAGTACGTGTCCGCGTTGTCGCAGCCGTCCGCGAGCTCCTCGTTGTGCTCGTTCAAGTCGGCCGGTAAGTTTTCGGTGTGCGCAGAAGACATTTTTAATAAGAGAGTTATTAGTTAGTGTGTTTTAAGAGAAAGTGTGTTTATAATTCCGAAGAATATGACGAGTCTGCCCTTTCGTTCTTTGTCAAGCAAAAAACCAATCAAAAAAAATTCAAACCCTAAATACAATTTTTTTTCTCTCTCCTTTCTTTTTTCTCTTGCCTTTTTTTTCTTCCTCACTTGTTGTGTGAACGCGCGCTGAAGAAGAAACGTGTCGTAATCATGATTGTAAAGTAACCGAGTTTAATTACTGCGGCGAAAATCGAAACCGCGAGAAGAAGAAGAAGGAGAAGGAAAATGAGAAACAATGAGGGAGATAAAGATGCGCTCTCGAATTTGGTCCTCGGTCCGCTCTCTGTCGTCGCGAGAGACGAACGACAAGTGCAACGAGACGTGTTACGAGATGCCATCGTCAACGACGACGACCGAGGACGAGGAGGAGGAGGAGAAGAAAAGACGGAAATGGAAACGATGTTGTTGCGCTCGGAACGCGAGGTAGAGAAACTCGAGCGCTCGCTTTTTGAAATCGACCGAGAGATTGAAGCCGTGGAAGCGGCGACGAAGGATTTAGGAGTCGAAGAAGCAAAGAAGGAAGAAAAAACGACGCCTTTACGAGACGTGAAACTGAGGAAACAAGTCGCCGCGAAACGCGTCGCCGGGTTACGAGAGAAACGAAGCAAAGTGGAAAAAGAGTTGGACACGGCATTGGAAGTTTCCGAGGTGGAACGACGCGCGTTTGAGAGAGAAAAGAAGAAAAAGAAAGACGCATCCGACGCGGACACGAAGAAGACTGGTGGTGTTCCTCCGGAAGAACAACGACGACGACCGAAAGTGGTCGTCCAGGACGACTTTGATTTCGACGCCGAGTTAGACGCCGTTCAAAAGAAAACCACGACGAATAATTTGTTAGGTGGCGGTACTAATGGAGAAACGGAAAGAGAACGATTGATTCGTATTGGAGCGATGACGCCGTTTGACCGCTTAGACGGGTTCGATAAAGCTCGGACGGATGAAGCCGGAAAGAAGTTGAAAGAAAAAGCGGCGCTGTTGCAAAGCGCGAAATCAAAGTTGAAAACGATTGATTTGAAAGATGCACCGAAACAAATGGAAAAAATGCATTCGAGAGCGATTGGAGAGGCGATTTCGAGACGCGTGAAACCGACAAAAAATGGAGACAGCGCGGCGAAGAAGAAGTTGGCGTTGAAAAGAAAACAGTGGAAAGAGCAAAGCGAACAACAACAGAACAAAAAGAAAAATGGTGCGTCGGCAAGGAAAAAACGACGGTCGTCGTTTCAGGCGTACAGCTCGGACGAAGAAGAATTAGATGGAGACGCCGATGAAGACGGTGACGATGTTATTGAAGCAGAAGAAGACGTTGAATTTGAAGGAGGATTATCCGTCGACGGCGACAGGTTCGCGAAACTTTTACCGCATCAGAAAACAGCCGTTAAATGGCTTTGGGAATTGCACTGTCAAAGAGCTGGTGGGATAATCGGCGATGAGATGGGTTTAGGGAAGACGGTACAAGTTGCCGCTTTCCTCGGCGCGTTATCGAAATCGAACTTGTACCAAGCATCCGTTGTCGTGTGTCCGGCGACGATGTTGCGCCAATGGCGTCGCGAATTGAAAATCTGGGCGCCCGAGCTGAAACCAGTCGTCTTGCACGACTCGGCTATCACGCAAGACGCTTTAAAAGTTGCCAACGGGAATAGAAAAAATGCGATGAAAAACGCCGTACGGAACGCCACGAGAGACCCGAAAGGCTTGGTGATTACCACGTACGAGTGTTTGCGAGGGATGCGCGAAGATTTGTTGACCGTTCGATGGGGGTACGCGGTGTTGGACGAAGGGCATAAAATTCGAAACCCAGAAGCAGACATCACCGTCGTCTCGAAGCGATTACGCACGGTTCACAGAATTATCATGACTGGTGCGCCTGTACAAAACAGGTTATCCGAGCTTTGGTCGTTGATTGATTTTGTCTACCCCGGGAAATTGGGCACTTTGCCGGTGTTTCAGGCGCAGTTCGCGGTGCCTATACAAATCGGCGGGTACGTCAACGCGAGCGATCAAGCGGCGACTACGGCGTATAGGTGCGCGGTCGCGTTAAAGGATTTGATTTCACCGTATTTACTTCGACGATTAAAACAAGACTTGGATATAAACTTGCCGGATAAAACGGAACAGGTTTTGTTTTGCCCGATGACGGAAAACCAACGCGACGCGTATAAAGGTTTCCTCTCCTCGAGAGAAGTGGAAGATATCATCGACGGTCGACGCGAAGCGTTGGGCGGTATCGACGTTTTGCGTAAGATTGTTAATCACCCAGACTTGTTAGAGCGAAACTCGCGCGCTGGCGATGCAAATTACGGCGACCCGGTGCGTTCGGGCAAGTTACAAGTCGCGCTGAAAATCTTGAGCATGTGGAAAAGCCAAGGCCATCGATGTCTCGTTTTTTCGCAAACGCAACAGATGCTGGATATTTTAGAGCAAGCGGTTGCCAACGAAGGATACACGTATCGACGAATGGACGGCACCACACCTGTCGCGCACCGAATGGGCTTAGTCGATTCTTTCAACGACGCCGGTAACGTGGGCGAGGAAGGCGTCGCCGCGGAGGATATGCAAGAACCCGTGTTTGTTTTTTTGTTGACAACTAAGGTTGGTGGTTTGGGTATAAACTTAACCGGCGCGAATCGCGTTTTGTTGTTTGATCCGGATTGGAATCCGTCAACGGATGCGCAAGCACGTGAACGAGCCTGGCGCATTGGTCAAACGAAAGCGGTGACCATCTATCGGTTAATCACCACCGGGACGATCGAAGAGAAAGTGTATCATCGACAAATTTACAAAGAGTTTCTGACCGGTAAGGTATTAAAGGACCCAAAACAACGACGTTTTTTTAAAGCGAGAGATATGATGGATTTGTTCGCGTACGACGACCCGGAGGAGAAGCAAAGAGGAGGCGGTGTCGCGGGAAGCGCGGCGATGGGCGGCGGAGCCGCAAACGAAACCGCCGAGCTTTTCGCCGAAGTCGAAGGCGAGATCTTAGCGGCAGATTGCAAAGATGAAGACGAGGAGAGTCTAATCACAGTTGAAGGAGATGGAACGCTGGAAGAAGGCGAGACGACAACGGCGAATAATGGAACAATCGTCGAGGGCGTGCAAAGAGTCGAGACGAATCGATTGAACGTTAATAACAAAGACGACAACGGGAAAGGCGATGCGGCGATTTTGAAATCATTGTTCGACGGCGAAGGCGGATTACACAGTGCTATGTGTCACGATAAGATTTTGTCAGCTGCAGATAGCGACCGGCGCGCAAAAATTGCCTTTGCAGATAGAATCGCGAGACAAGCGGCGGAGGCGGTGAAACGCTCCGGACGAGGCGAAATGAATGGGCATTCCAACACTCGCGTTCAAGGTCAGCAGCAACAACAGCAACACATCAACGCAACGACCACATCAACTACGACTATACGAACTATTGCTACCAATAATATCAACACGGGCCGTTTCGGAAGCAATAACGCTGGAAGTCGTCGCTTATTCTCTCGCATCCAACAAAGACGCGAAGAAGACGCCGCCATCATCGCCACGAATCAAAACGCCAACGCCAACCAAGATGAAGAAGCCCGCTTCGCGCAAACCCTTCTCAAAGACATCATTCAATTTCTCAAGTCTAGGGGCGGTGAAGCTCCAACCGGACTCGTCGTCGACGCCTTCGCGGATAAAGTCACCGCCGAACGTCGCGTCATCTTTCGCAACTTATTAAAGCAGTGCGCTCGATTGGAACGGAATCCGACGACGAACGATGGAAACAAAGGATTCTCCGCCTGGGTTTTAAAATCAGAGTACGATACGTAACGTACAGTTCAAATTAGCAAGTAGCAGTATAGCTTTTAGCATTTAATGTAAAATACGTCCAAGACGCGCGAAATAAAGAAGTGACCCGCGAGAGGAGTTTGAGGAGACAGGAGAGAACGTTACAGTTGGCTTTTCAGCTCAATTCAACCTCACAACAAATTAAACATGAACGCGACTACCTCCGCACCTGCACCGCCACACTTCCTCAAAAGCTTTCTCGTCATCCTCGCTTTCTTCCATCTCTCCGAATTTCTCATCGCGTTCGCGTATAACCGTAATCTTCTCAATCGACACTCCTGGCTTTTCAGCGTCCCGTACTGTTCGGCGATGGCTTTGGGATTGTGCGAGTACTTTTTCGTGGATTACGGCGCGATGCTTGGCCAGGAAACGATTGCACACGTGCATAAAATCGGTATCATGACATGCCTCGTTGGCGAAACTATTCGTAAATGGGCCGAAATACACGCCAAACATAACTTCACGCACGTCATTCAAACCGAGAAAAGAGCGACGCATTCGTTGGTCACGGAAGGTCCGTATAAAATTTTTCGACATCCAGGATATTTCGGATGGTTTTTATGGGCACCAGGCACGCAGTTGGTTTTAGGGAACGTGGTGAGTTTTTTGGTGTTTGTGGGCGTCAGTTGGCGGTTTTTTTATAAAAGGATACCGGTGGAGGAATATTTCTTAGAGCGGATGTTTGGCGAGGAAACGTACACGCGGTATCGCCAAAAGACAAAGACGTGGATTCCCGGAATTCCTTGATTAGTAGTAGTTTAATAGATGTGCGGGTAAAACCTTATAACGATAAATAGTAATAGCTAATGTTTTTCATCTTACCTATATGCTACGAGCGCGTGCTAAACTAAACTAATTCAATGCTGACACCGTTGCCGTCGTAGTTGTCGTTATCGCCACCGACGTTTCCTTTTCGACACTTTGAGATTTTACACGCTTTCATCGTTCCTTGCACGTTTTCAAACGCGTCGACGCCAAAGCCGGTGCAATTGTCGATTTTGACATCTAAAGAGTCTATTTGTACACCACCTCGTAATAAGATTCCGTCGCCACCACAATTCGATATCGCGACATTTTTCAGGTGCACTTGACCGCTCTTCGGATCTTCCGACTGATTTCCAAACGCCGAAACGCCGTGGTTTTTGCATTTGTCAATCACCACGTTTTCTGCGTCAATCGAGCCGCCTTCGGTAGCTACACCGCTCCCAGTTTCCGATGTCACCGACACATTTTTTAACTTCAGACTCCCTTTTTCTTTCACAAACACCCCAAAGTTATTCGCCACGGATTTACTCGCGTGCGTAAACTTCACGTTCTCCACGCTCACGTTTTCAGACGTAACCTCCAACACGCTTTCGTACGGCGTCGACGTTCTCCATTCCACGAAAACATCGTCGCTCAAACCAACCAATTTTACGTTATTCTTGTTCATTAGTATTCGTTCCTTATACGTGCCGCTTTTTATCTCAATCGTCGCCCCGCCTTCCTTCGCGCTCGCGTCGAGCGCTTTCGATATCGTCTCAAATTCGCCTGGATTTGGGCCCACGGTTAAGGATTTCACCCCACACGATGAATTATTTTTGTCGTCGCTCTTCTCATCACCGGGAAACCCGGGAACACCACCAACACCATCAGCAGCGGCAAAAGCAGAATTTTCGCTGTTGTTACCGCTGCTCGAATACCACGCAATCATCGACAAAGACGACGATACAAAAAGCGCTCTTCTTCTTCTTCTTCTTCTGTCGATTGATTTCCCCCCAAAATCATCATCATCATCACAAAAGGTTTTGTCCTCCTCCTCATTCGCCTCCTCTTCGCAGAGAAGAGACACACTCGCTCGCCGAAAACGCCTTTTCTTCCCCCTCCTCCAGGAGGAGGAGGTTCTCAAAGCGACGGTCGCGTTAAACGCGCGCGATGATGATGATGATGATGATGATGATGAAGACATATAGAGTATGTCTCTCTCTCTCTCTCTCTCTCTCTCTTTCCCTTCTTTTTTCTGAGCACTTTTTTTGTTTGTTTTTCTTCTTGTTTTTGGTTTGTTTTTGGTCTGTTTTTTTTGGATAGACAAATTTCTCTTTGACGGATGGTTTTGGAAAAACCTCAAAATTCATCAGTTTTTTGTACTTTACGTACCAAGAGAGAGAGAGAGAGAGAGAAGAGAGAAGAGTATTTATATTTAAGCGCGCTTTTGTGAAAGAGATCTTGTTGGCGCTGAGTCTGTCTGTTGTTCTTCTGATGACGACGACGATGCATCTAGCGGGGGTGTCTTTTTCCTCATCTACTACTTCAAAGGGGAAAATCGAGAGTAAAATGCAGACGTCAAAGTCGATGATTGCGCGGCGACCGAAAACGATGATACCGTCGGTTTGGAGGAGGACGACGAGCGAAAAGAAACAACGAGAAAGAAGAAGAGGACAGTTACAAATCGCGAACGTCGGCTCCACGTACGGGAGATTCTTCCGGGTGACGACGTTCGGGGAATCCCACGGCGGCGGCGTCGGGTGCGTCGTCGACGGGGTACCGCCAAAGCTGCAAATATCGAGGGAGGATTTACAGTTCGAGCTGGACCGACGTCGACCGGGGCAGTCGAGAATTACGACGCCGAGGAACGAGGAAGATTCGTGCGAGATTTTGAGCGGGGTTGGATTGGACGGCGTGACCCTTGGGACGCCGATTGCGGTGCTCGTGAGGAATAAAGACCACAAGTCGCAAGATTACGGCGAGATCGCGGTGGCGTATAGACCGAGTCACGCGGATGCGACGTACGATATGAAATACGGGGTGAGAGCGATTGCCGGGGGTGGAAGAAGTAGCGCGAGAGAAACTATCGGGAGAGTCGCGGCTGGCGCAATCGCGAAGAAGATTTTGAAGCAAATTGGAAATACGGAAATTTTGGCGTACGTGAGTCAAGTGAAGGACGTGAAAACGAGCGAAGGTGGGGTGGATCACGAAAAGTTTACCATGGAGGACGTGGAGAAGAACATCGTGAGGTGTCCGGACGATTCTGTTGCGGAGAAGATGATCGAGGCGATCGATGAGGTGAGAGTGAAAGGAGATTCGTGCGGCGGGGTGGTGACGTGCATCGTGAGAAATTGCCCGAGAGGTTTAGGCGCGCCGGTGTTTGATAAGTTGGAGGCGGATTTGGCGAAAGCGATGATGTCGTTGCCGGCGACGAAAGGTTTTGAAATCGGGAGTGGGTTTGGAGGCGTGTTAGAGAAGGGGAGCGAACACAACGACCCGTTTTACATGGACGCGGAAAGAGGTTTGCGAACGACGACGAACAAATCGGGCGGTATTCAAGGCGGCATTTCCAACGGCGAGATTATCGAGATGAAGATTGCGTTTAAACCGACGTCGACGATTACTCGACCGCAAAACACGGTCAATCGCGACGGTGTGGAAACTGAGTTGAAAGCGAGAGGAAGACACGACCCGTGCGTCGTCCCGAGAGCGGTTCCTATGGTGGAATCCATGGTTGCGTTGGTGTTGATTGACCATTTGATGATGCAATACGCGCAGTGCGATTTGTTAGGGAGAGAGGATTATTCGTTCGTGAGAGACGGGAACATGGCGACTTTATACGACGCGCAGGCGAGAGAAGTTGCGGCGACGCAAGTGAGTAAAGCCGGGATGAGCGCGAAGAAGATGCAAGAAGAGTACGAGGAGAATTAAAATTGAATGAAAAGAAAATTGTAATAGAAAGAAAGATGATATTAAACGAAAGTATAATATGATTTGTCGTATATATGCTCGTGCATACAACAATGTTATGGTCGTATGATTCTATCGAGCCCCTTTTCGGTGGCTGTTGTCTATTCCTATTAATATCGTCGTTTCGTTATCGAATATCTTTTCTAGAACAATGCGAGGACGACCGAAACTAAGATCGCGACAAAGGTTGTCGACTTCGCAAAAGCGCCGCCTGTGGGATCTTCGTCGTCCGAAGTCGTTGAAATGTCCGATTCCATCACGGCTGCGATAGAAAATGAGTCAACGCACGCCGTTGCGATCCCTTCGGTACCGCTGGTGTTTTCTACGACGCATTCGATCAATTCAAACGGCGAATTTTCATCCGCCGCTTTCATGCATGCGATCGTCGCGTTGTTCACATCCGTTAAATTTCTCACAAACGGGATGGCGACTTCAACGCACTCGTCAAAGACTGTCCCGTGTGGTGTTAAAGTCAAAATAGTGCCGATGAAAACCGATCGATTACCGACTTCACCTTCGGTTGCGTTCTTCCCTCTAAATCTTTCCGGTCTTTGCAACTCTTTTACTTCGTCTTCGTCGACCGAGTTGACGCCGACGTTTACGTTCGTCTCGTTCGCTCTTAAACTGTTCGGTTTAAAAGTAACTTTAACTTTATTATTGCCTCGGCTGGGTAACTTGTAATTGTCGTCGTCGTCATCATCATCGCTATCCTCGAAAACGTGTTCTTGGCCTCTCACCACCTCTTCCGATCTCCCCTTGTTTCTTAAAAATTTCTTGCACACTTGGGAAGGATCCTCGTTCGCCGCCGTCTTCGTCGCTTCCTCCGCCACGCAGAAGGCCTTGACGACGTACATGCAACCAGGAGTTATCGCGCCAATCGATCTGATCGATTGCACAGATTTACTTGTTTCCGTGCAATTAACGTTGCCGCACGGACACGCGGAATTAATCGTATTCGACTCCCATCCCGCTTCGCAGTCGTACGGACATCCAGTTTCAAAGTCTTTCTTATCTTCCCACTCGTCGTCGTCAATTTCGCGATCAAAGTCGTCGTCTTTGTCGTCGTCGTCGTCGTCGTCTTTCTCCGCACCGAGAGCGGCATCGTCGTCGTCCACGTCTCCGTCCCGATCCAAATCGCCGTCCGCGTACACCGTCGGATCGTGCGCTATTGAAATTTTCTGCCCGCTCGCGCAATGCTGGGAGCACACAAAGTACAGCGTCGCGTTTTCCGCCGGCGTCACCGAGACGTACGATAAAATACCCCGCCGACCGAAATCCACTTGAACCTGTTTTTAGTGTGTTTAATAACATCATAAGACGAGAAGAAGAAGAATATAAAAAATGTCAGCGTTGCTTTTCATCTCGAGAGGCACCCTCTTTAGTAAGCAAACAAAGCATCAAAACTCCTCTCTACATTCTTACCTCGGGCATTTTCTCCGCGCCATCCAAGCTGCAGCTCTTGAACACGTCTACATCTCGAACTCGGTACACGTCGTGCCCCTCGTCGCTTTTGAATTCAAACTTGATCGTTTTCGTGGCGTCGTACGCGCCGTAGATTGTCATGTTTTTCTCGGTGTCAATTTTCGCCCACGGAATCACCCCGGGTTTCCTTTTGTCGTCGTCTTTCGCGGACGCGAAGAGCGAACAGAAGCAAAAGAGGAGGAAAAAGGAGAGCAATGCGCTGCTGCTGCTGCTGCTGCTGCTGCTGCGTCTTCTCGAGAAGAAGAGCGTTGTCATCGTGATAAAACAAACGTGTGATGGTAATGTTGTTTGGGTGCCAGATTTGTGAAGAAGTTTTTGTTCTAAATTTGGAAAAGTCTGGCGAATTTAAAATGAGAAAATTTCTATTTCCTCTTCTCTTTCTTCTCCTTCTTCTCCTTCCTCTCCTTCTT
>JACLAA010004747.1_pt1 | contig 15864 bp, 11 predicted proteins | sample 8027891 | NCBI WGS metagenome assembly JACLAA01 (sample SAMN15724900, study PRJNA655200) | protist metagenome | isolation source: fluorescence activated cell sorting (FACS) single amplified genomes of... | place: Spain: Blaines Bay Microbial Observatory, Mediterranean Sea | collected 2016-01-19 | reverse complement strand
TGCTCGCTAGTGTCTTACGAACGCTAGCTCGGTTTTTAGGCCGGCAGCCTTTTGCGTGCTTTGCCGACGCGGTAGCGCGAGCACTCGACCCTTTTACTCCAAACCACTAGCCTTCGCACTGCCGCGCCGATTTTCGGCAGTCGTGCCCACCCGGGGAGTCCCAAAAGCCTCACAGCCTCCACAGGCTCGCGCGAGCGGAGACGCCATCGACGCAAGCCATGGCCGCATTAGAAGAGGCCTTCGGCGACGTGATACAACGGCAAATAACGGACGACGCGTCCTTCGCGAAATGGAAGACGTCGTCCGCGCGGCGGGAGATCGTGGCCTTCGTGACGCGCTTGAATGAGTCATGCGTCAACAAGCCGAACCTGACGATCGAAGCGGCCCCGCCGCAAGTAAGGAAGCTCATGGACGCACTACGACAGATAGCGAAGGGCTGCGACCAGTACCTACCAAAGCCGGGCGAGGCCCGACGCTACGGCAGCCCCATGTTCCGGGACTGGCACGCCTGGCTCGTATCCAGCACGCCCGAGCTCGTATCGTCATTAGGTGCAGACAACGCGGAGCTTTCGGCACGTTTAGCGGCCTCGTTCGGCGACCGCACGCGCATCGACTACGGCACGGGGCACGAGTGCGCCTTCGTCGTGTTCTTGCTCGGGTGCTTTAAACTCCAATTGTTGAATGATGAAGACCTCGATAGCGGTGCCGTCGTCTGCGGCTGTTTCGCGGAATACATCAGAACGTGTAGAATAGTACAAAGGTGTTTTGGATTGGAGCCGGCGGGCTCCAAAGGAGTCTGGGCGCTCGACGACTACCAGCTGCTACCCTTCCTTTTCGGGTGTTCGCAGTTGGCAGACGAATCGAAAGGTTTTGGCGATGAGGACACAGGATTATTAACCGTAAATGCCTCATCACTCTCGCAGCGAAGCATGTTCTACGAGTGCCTGGCTTTTGTGGATGAGAGCACGGGGACGACGCCGCTCGACGTGGCCGCGCCGATCCTGTTCAACCTGACGATGCAGCCGTGGCGAACGAATGCAAGACGGTTGCTGCGGTTGTTCGACGAGGAGGTGGTCGGCCAAAAACCCGTCGTCCAGCACATGCTCTTCGGGGAGCTGTTGACAGCGGACTGGGATGTATCAGCGGGACCTTCGGAGGAGTCTGAAAGAATGGCGCGGATGAAGGCCGTGATGGATGCGGCGAACCGGAAGCTGGGGATCGGCTCCTGAGTAAGTGGCGGTTTTTGTTTGATGCACGCTTCGGCGGCGTGCCGTGGGACGCTGGACCGCTGGCCCGCCGTCCTGCCGCCCGCGCGGCCCACGGGCACGTCATTTTCCCAGCTGCGCCGAAATGCGGAGTTCTGCTTGCTTCTTGGAAAGACTACGGACACGTCGAGGATCCCCTAGACGTCTTCTGGAGAACCCGTTTTGGCCGTCCACTCAGACAGAGCATCGACTCAGCGTCGTGTTTGAGCACCACTGTGCCGACAGCGTAGCCTTATAGCTCGATTCATTTGTCGCAAAACACTTAATCGTTAAGTGCCGACGTGCGTCAGCTGCAATTTGCATCGATAACAAGCGGACGCAGCACTGTCAGCCAGCTCAGGCTGCACACTCAAAACGACGCCGCCGCTGCGCCGACTCCTCGCGTCCTTAGCATCGGCCCGAGCCATGACGACCGCTGTGTGGTTCAGAAAGAATCTGAGGGTCCACGACAACGCGGCGCTCACGAACGCGTGCGCCGCCGAAAGCGTCTTGCCGCTCTACTGCGTCGACCCGGCCTGGGCGACACCAGCAAAAGTGGGGCCGAACCGCTGCCGCTTCTTGCTCGAGAGCCTGGAGGATCTGGACGCGACGCTGCGCTCAAAATACGGTTCTAGGTTGCATGTTGTGGTAGGCGATCCCGCAACAACGATCACAAAACTGATCAAGGACGGCACGATCACGAAAGTCGTCTTCGAGGAAGAAATCGCCGAGCCGCGCGAGTTAGAGTTAGAAAAGCGCATCGTCGAAGCACATCCGGATGAAGCGGTCGCCGTCCCGTCTACACATGTGTTGTATGACGCCGACGCCGCCCTCGCCAAGGGCGCGCCTCCAACCAAAATGCCGGGCATGGTCACGCTCGCTGGCAAGCTCGGCGCGCCCGCGAAGCCATTAATGGCTCCGTCTACGTTGCCGCCGCGGCCCGACGTTACGAGTCCACCATTGCCGTCCCTCGAATCGTTGGGCTACGCCCCCATAGCAACGAAGGCGGCCTACGGCGTGCAAGGCGGCGAATCGAATGGATTAGCCCGCCTGCAGGAACAGATGAAGCGAGAAAATGGCAAATGGGCGCGCGCTTTTGAAAAGCCGCAGACGACAAGCGCGTCCTTCGAGGGCGAGCCCCCCACCACATTACTGAGTCCCTATGTCGCCTTCGGCTGCGTGTCGGTGCGGACCTTCCACGCGGAGCTTTCAAAGGTATACGCCCGAGGCCAGCATGCTCAACCGCCGACGTCGTTGCTCGGCCAGTTGTATTTTCGCGAGATGTCCTACCTGCTGGGGAGGAAGCACGGTTCGTCCTTCGCCGAGCAGCCGTCCGTCGTTTGTAAAGATATCGACTGGGATACCGATGAAAATGCAGAAAAACGTTTTCAGGCCTGGGAGAGCGGTAGGACGGGCTACCCTTTGATCGACGCTGCTATGAGGCAATTACGTGAACAAGGCTGGCTCCACCACCTCGCGAGGCACGCGGTGTCGTGCTTCTTAACGAGAGGTGATTTATACGTGCACTGGACGCGCGGTAGAGACGTCTTCGACCGCGACTTATTAGACGCGGACTGGGCCATCAACAACTTCAACTGGCTCGGTCTTGCGGGTGTTGCGCCCTGGTCTCCACCATTTTTTAGAGTTTATAATCCGTTCAACGTCGGAAGCTCGTCGCTCAATGTAAGGGATGCGGACGGCAAGTACGTCGACCGCTTCGTGCCCGAGTTATCAAAACTGCCTCCTAAGCACAAGTACGCGCCCTGGCTCGCTCCTAAATCAGATCTGACGAAGGCCGGGGTCAAGCTCGGCGAGACGTACCCGCGGCCGATCGTGGATCATAAAGTACAAAGCAAGGCCAACATCGAGCGCTTCAAGCAGGCGCAGCGCGCGGCGAAGGAGGCGTCCTCTTCTTCGAAGAAGCGCAAGGGCCCGCCCCTCGTGAAGAAGGCCAAGAAGTAGTGATGACCCGTGTAAAGTCCTTGATTGTCTGACTCTCGTATATTGTTACGGTGCAGAAGAACTAGTGGGCGCGCGTCGCAGCTAGCGCGTAAAGATACTAGCAAGCAATTTGCGCTCTGCGAAAGCAAATCGGCACGCGCGCCCCCGCCCCGAAGCCGTCGCGGCGAGGCGCGTGCCGACTCGCATTCCCGAGCCTCCCTTCCGGCGCGGGCAGCGCGTAGAGCAGCTACCAAACAGAGGGCTGCCGCCACCACCCCATAGCTCTCGCGCGGCCGCGTGAAGAGCACCGATGGCCATCGTCGAGTACGACACGGGCTCGAAGGGCTTCGATGGGCTCCTCACGTTCGTGTCCATCTTGATTCTCGTCATGCTGTCGGGCCTGTTTAGCGGGCTCACATTGGGACTGCTCGGCTTGGACTTGTCTGAACTCGAAATTGTGAAGGGCGGCGGCTCGGCGACCGAAAGGAGACGAGCAGCCAAAGTCATGGGCATCCGCAAGGACGGGAACCGGCTGCTCTGCACGTTGCTGCTGGGCAACGTGGCCGTGAACGCTCTCTTGTCGATTTTTCTCTCGGGTGTCACGTCGGGCTTGATCGGGTTCTGCGTTTCCACGGCTCTGATCGTGGTCTTTGGCGAGATCTTGCCGCAAGCGATCTGCTCGCGCCATGCTCTCAAAATAGGGGAACTGGCCCTACCCATAGTGAACGTCATCATGGTCGTCTTGGCGCCCGTCTCGGTACCTCTGAAGACCGTGCTCGACAAGTTGTTAGGGGATAGCGTCGGTACCATACATACGAAGACGGAGATGATCCAATATGTAAAACTGCAGCACGAGCGGGGCGACTTGAACGAAGATGAAAGAACAATAATGCAAGGAGCCATGGATATGAAAGTAAAAACGGCGCGGGAAGTGATGACCCGTGTGGACATCAAAATTTTACGGCGCGTTCGCGCTGACTCGTCGCGCCGGCCTCCACGCCGTCGAAGCGACGCATGCTCGATAGCGTGCTGATGCTCGTTCCTCACCGCTCGACGGAGCCAGCGCGGCCACGCCATCGCCGATAAATGACTTAGTGAAGATTTGTCGGGCGCACCCGACACACCGGTTGATTTCCACACAGGTCATGACGCCTTTAGAAGATGCCTACATGCTCGAGGAGTCCTGCAAGCTGTCCTTTGCGGTGGTCCGAGACATCTTTGATCATGGATTTTCCCGAGTGCCCGTGTACGCGAGGGAACGGCAGCATGTCGTCGGGCTGTTGTTCGTCAAGGACCTGATTTTCGTGGACCCCGAGGACGAGGTGCCCCTCGCGGAGTATTTGAGAGTTTTCGAGCGAAGCATAGAGCTCGTCGACGCCGAGGCGAACCTCGACGACGTCTTGAGGATCTTCAAGCGCGGCCGGGGGCACCTCGCGCTCGTGCTGGGCCAGCCGCGGAAGTCGTCGATGGTCGAGAGCGACTGCATGTCGCCGCTCCACAACGCGTCTCCCTCATACATCGTGGGCTTGGTCACGCCGGAAGCTGTGTGGAAATCAAATTTCGGACGCCCCGCGCCATCGACGCGACGTCGTCTCTGTAACTGCATCTGCTCGATGGCGTGGAGATTCTACGCCATCGACGCGACGTTGTCCAAGTAACTGCGGCAGATCGATGGCGTAGAGGTTCACGAAGGTCTCCGCAATAATTCTCGTACCTAACTCACTGGTTGGTTTCCACACAGACTGGAAGATATTATAGAGGAGATCTTGGGGGATGAAATCATCGACGAGACCGATGTATACGTGGACGTCGATAACCACGTGAAGGTCGATGGGCGGTCGAAGTTCGACTTCACGAAGCTGAGACGGCTCGACTCCGCTGTCGTAGACGCTACATTAACAGAGGCCGAGGTCAAAGCAATAGCTCAACATCTGGGCGAGAGTCTGAAGCAGCCCGCCGACGCGTTAATGGCGCTGGTTCGAAGGGCCTCGGTCGTCGATCACGAACGCAGGACGCCCGAGAATGAATTGGATGCCGGACGACCGCCAGAGCCCTCCGACGTCGTCTACGAAAGAGGCTTCCCGGCCAACTTCGCTACTCTGGTGTTGTCTGGCAAGCTATCAGTGAAAGCAGGGGTCGACGGGTTCCGCGCCGAGGCGGGGCCCTGGACGCTCCTCGGCGCCGGTGCGTTACGCGACGAGAACTTCATTCCGGACTTTTCTGCTCATGTCGCCACGGACAGCGTCAGATGCGTCTACCTGTCCCACGCCGAGAAGTCGAACGCGCCGCGGCGTGCCCGCAAGGATGACATGAGGCGGTCGCCATCGCGGGAACGAAGGCGGTTGCGTCGAGACCGCCGCGTCGGCGATAGGAGAGGCGCGCGGTCGGCGCTCGGGCTCGGCCGCGAACTGGGGCGACCGGCGGGGCGGCGGGACCCGTCGTCGCGGTCCTTGAGCTTCGACTCGCCCGTGCGTTGAACACTAATAAATAATTACCTACCGCGCCGCCACGCCCTCGGCGTTCACCCGCCTTCTTTCCCGATACGACTCGTCCGACGCCCACTTCGAGTAGTCGTTCAGCAGCGTCTGCAGGAAGCCCCGGATGATCTGATTGGTGGCGACCCTCATAACGGAATTGCCGGTAACTTCCAGGCTCCGCCGCGGGATCAACCGGAAGGGCCCCGGCGGCGCCACGTCGACCGCCAAGTCCACGGAACAGTCGATGCGCCGCGTACTACCATCGACCCACGTCATTTTCGCAGTGACCCGAAAATCGAAGCAGTCGTTAATTCGTCGTACCAATGCATCAGTACCCTTCAACGTGCACGACGTGCCTCGCACCACGACACTATGGTCGTTCGAGTCGACGACGCACTGGACGTGTGGACTCACCGTCAAGAAGAAGAACTTGACCGGTGGCACGATTAACTCAAAAAGCTCCTGGTCGCCGTTTGAACCTTTTCGTCTTAAATCGGCGCCGTAGGGCAGGTCCAACAGCGCGTACTGCGCCGTCGGCAGGCGCATGTACTCCGTCAGCGACGGGTTTTGAGGCGCGGTCGGCGGCAAGGGCGCGGAGCGCTGCGACGCGACGCGGACCTTCGTGTCGTAGGGCCTCCGCTGCGTGGAGAGCGCCGCCGCGGCGTGCAGGACCAGTGCGAGACGCAGTAGATACATCGCTGGACGCGTTGCCGCAGCGCCTCGCAGCCCTGTGTCGCGCCGCCGGCAGCCTGCACAGCCTGAGGTCCACAGGAGGTGCGCAGCTACGAGAGTTACACCGCGACGAGTCGTCTATACTGCAAGACGAGTTGTCTGGAGGAAACCGACTACTCGTATGGCACAACGACCCAGCGTAAACGCGCACGGTATCCTCGACTGCATGAAACTAGTATGTTACGTGATGCTAGCGTGGCGGCTTCTCGGCCGTCGAGTGCTGTTTGGACACGCTGCGCGCTGTTGCGCGCAGAGACGCTGCGGAGGCACCGCCTGAGCAGTCCTGTGACCGGCGCGCCAGCCACCGCGAGCCATGCGCCTCTCCCCGGCCTCCCTCGCCGCCGCGGCGTCCCAGGTCGACAAACCACAAACGGAACTGCCGCAGCTCCACCACGCGTCGGCGCTGCGGAACCGCGTTCCGATCCTCAAGGCTCTGCTTAAGTTATTACCGAACGAAGAGTTAATTGGAGACGCCTGCGAGGTCGGCGCCGGCACGGGCGCGTTGCTAGAAGTGCTCGCTCCCGGTTTTCCCGGCATCCAGTGGCTCCCGACCGAATATGTTCCACAAGAACCCGTCGAGGTCGAAAATCAGTGGGCGGCGCACGGGAAGATCGGCAGAAGATTAGGCAGTGAACTGGAGACGCTCGACGCGCACCTGCAGCCCTTCGCGAACGTCCTACCAAGTGTCGCCGTCGATCTGCTGGACGAGAACTGGTTCGAAGCAGTCGGGTCGCTGGATTTACTCGTGTGTTGCAACGTGCTCCATGTCGCGCCGTGGGCCTGCTCCGAGGCGTTATTTGAGGGGGCCGGCGAGGTCTTACGGCCCGGTGGGCAATTACTCATTTACGGCCCGTTCAAGGTGAATGGCGACTTTATCGGCGACGACGACGGCGCGGGCAACCGCAAGTTCGATGCCAAGTTAAGGGAGAACAGCGTGGAGTGGGGCCTGCGCGACGTGAATGATTTGAACCGCCTGGCGTCGTACGCGGGCCTTGAGGCCAAGAAACGCATTGACATGCCGGCGAACAACCTGCTGCTCCAGTTCGTCAAGGTGCGCACGGGACCGCTCGGGCGCATCGCCGAGTGCTTCATGTGAGGTCGTCCGCCTGTGTAAGTGATATGACTGTGATGCTTCTGGGGCGGTGCCGCGCGGCACTTCCGTAGAGCTAACTTTACGGCGTTTACATCGATCCTTGCGCGTCGATGGCGTATGGGGGCAGCTGCCATCATCGCTAGTGTCTCTTTACAGACGCTAGCTGCAGATTTCAGCCTCCAAAGATCTCGGGCCACACCGACGCCCAGCCCTGCGTGTGCACGAGGTGGTGAATCTCGTGAAAATAAGTCCTCTGCGCCGTCATGATGTTATAGCTGTCCTGGCTCTGGCTCCCCAACACATTAGGGAAGCCTGTCGCATCATTTAGAACATCCGAAAAAGTCTCGTCATCGTTATCATTATGGCTGTGAAGCTGTATGGTTTTTCTACAGGTTAGACCGTCGTCGCTGCTTGGTTCGCGATCTGCGAGTGGGCCTGAGGCTCGTAGAAAGCCCTGAACGCGCCTATTCCTTATGAAACTCCCAGTTCAAGCGTAACGCTAATTCTGTGAAAAACCCGTGGCGATCAAACGCGTAATCAATACGTAGCTTCCTTAGGCCCTAGCAGCTCTCCCCCTCAAACAACGCCGCGCCGGCGTAGTAGTAGATCAGCGAGATGACCATGACGCCGCTCCCGAGCACGTTCGCCGCTCCCAAAGGCGACCCGAAGCACACGTACGACGCCAGCGACGTCGCCGGGATGGACAATGCGGTAGCGTAGGTCTTCGCGATGGAATCGGCGTACCGCAATAAGAACGAAACCGCCAATCCACAAGAACCGTTCGCGACGACCACTACACACGCCCAGCCGTTAAAACCATGAAATAATGATGTTGACGAGGAAGGACCGATCTCATTCCTATAAATCAACGCACAGAGGTTCGCCAGGATCCCGAACACGTACAGCTGGACGTTCTGGAAGTGTATCGACGCCTTGTTGCCCTTCATGAAGGCCTCCGTAAAAACACCCATCGTGGCGCTGAGGAAGACGCAGACGAGCGCCGACGCGTAGCCGAAGAACGCGCCCTCGAACAAGTGGTCACTGGTCGACGTTAGTTGGGAGACGGCCGCGCCGATCGTGAGGAGTGTCAGGGCGAGCCATTTTCCTCTTGACAACTTCCTCGATAACAGTACTTGGCCCGCTAGACCGGTGGCGACGATCTTGAGGTTGCCCAGGATTTGAAACGTCGGCGCATCGACGTAATAAAGCGTCACGAAGTTGAGGTTGTTCAGCACCTGGTAGGCTACTCCTGGTACGGCTGCTGTGGCGACAGATACGGTGGTACATTGCAATGCTCGTTTCCGGTCTATTTCGTTTAGAGTCGAGAGCTCCCTCAGCAAAAAGAACGCACTGCACACGATCTTGAAGCATTCTGATAATAGAGTGGAGGCGACGACCTTGTAGGGGTACTCCCGCTGGCCGTCCTTCGACGCAATGGCCGCGAGCGCTTGCGTGACCGAAAAAGCGCAGAGGAGCGCCGCGACGAGCGTCGTGGGCAGCTTGGCCTTCTCGGCGGCCGGTTGCTTCATCTTGGCGCGGCTCTGGCTCTCGGGCGTCGCCGCGGGCGGCGACGGGACGGCCCGTTGCATGCGCTTGCGGAGGACGGGCGCCGTCGCAGCTGCTCCGCTCGGGAACTGCCGGGGGCGCACGACGCGTCGGCTGGCGTCGAGCTGAAAAGTTTCTCGCCTGCTGCAGCAATGGGGTGCCGGGGCGGCACAATACGGCGTCGACTGGCGTGCCGGCAGTGAATAGCTGGCACTCACTGGAGCTGCGTGCGCGTACTCTACACAGTCCTAGCGCACTGTTAGCGTACGCAGCGAGCTGCCAAAAAAGTGCTTCGCAGAGGAGCCAGCGTCTCGTAAGACACTAGCAAGCAAAACGAAATGCGACATGCAGCCGTTCGAGTATCCTTCCGTAAGCTACTGGTCCAAAGAGATCAATGGGACACTTCCTGGGGGGCGAAAAAAATAATTTTTTTAATTCGCGATATTGACGACGCCGCCAATGGCGGCCGCGTCGATGGAATCCTGTCGATTCGTGGTCCTGAGGTCTCCCGGAGCTCGCTAGGGGTCGGTAGTAGACATGTGCAATCGCCTACGCCGTATGCGCGGGCGCTCCCATCGGTGCATACATATAAGCAAGGTCCTTTGCGCTCCAGCGCTCTGGACCATGATTTGCCAAAGATTTCGATCCAGAGCTCTCTGGAGAGCCCCAAGAACCGGCGCATGCGACCTACGCGACTACCCGACCCCAAACCTATCCGGGAGGGAGCCCGCGAGCCGATCTACATCCGAAAAAAGTAAATAATTTGGGCCCGATGGCACCCGTTCCCGATAAAAACGCCAATTACCCGAGGCCCCCCAGTAGTCGCCGTAGCGGTCTCGTCGGACCACATACTACCCCAGCGATAGTCAACTACAAGTATATGGCATCTACACCGCGAGAAGAGTACTTCGGGCCGACCACGCTCGGGACGTGAACATCTGCATCTGTACCTCGCGCAAGTCGGTCAGTCATGAAACAAATGATCGCATCATGGTCCATGGTGATGGTACACGGGCTGATGGTCCCAGGTTCAAGTAATTCGCCGAATTAAGCCAGATCGTGGGCACGCGAGTTGGCCGACCCGCGCCGAGCATCTTTGGGTCTCGGAGCAATGTAGTACACGATCAAGCCGGTTAAATGGCCCGTCCTAGAACTAAAGCGCCTGAAACGCAAATTTATTTCACAACTCACGGGTCTGGGGCCAATTCAGTGCCCCGCCTACGCACCGTCGCCCGCGGAGAACGAGCAAGTCGGTCGATTGTGAATAGAACAACGGGATTATGGTCTATCTGGATAGCGGTGTCGCTGATACTCGCGGGTTTAGGTTCTAAGTCTTTCTTCACATAAAAGTAAGGTCGCGGATTCGTCGTTTCGCGCGGCTCTAACGGAATATCTAAAATAGCTCAGTGGGCGCTGATGCGGTCTAGATGGACTGTACCACTAACAAACGGAAAAAAACGAACATAAACGCGAGAGTTGTCTGGTAGAATTCTTCTCCCGCCCTCCGAGCGCGGGCCGTCGGCTCCGGTTCCGTCGATTATGTATGAAAACTGGACTGGAGTTGATATGATGCATCATTTGGACGGTAGAAGGCGCCGTCAATCGCTGGAGTATTTTGGCAAGGCGTAAGACTCATCCGCGAATGTCGCGGGCGGTGCCTTCGGGGAGGCGCGAGGGTATGTTCCCGGGCCTCTATTCTGAACTATTTGGTCTCGGCGAACGACTAGGATGTATTTTGAATTTGGGTCATTCTTTTGACGCTATCGAAGCGTATCTTTCAAAATGCTAGTAAGTCGCTACGCTAGCTTGCTCGGCGGGACTTCCGGGGGCAGCGAGGGTATGTTCGACTATTGGGGGACGCGTCGATGGCGTAATGATAGCACATAAATAAAGATACACCGTTAAACTTACTCGCCCGCACTGGGGCGCTTCTTTTTCTTCGCCCGCCGCCGCTTGACGGCCTCGGCGCGCTGCTGTTGGGCGAGCCACGAACCAGCGGCGGGTTTTTCGTTCCGCGCGGCGCGCTGCTCCGCGGCCCGCTTCCGGGCTCGATCCAAGGCCGTCTCGCGCGGTTTTGATTGTGTGCCGCGCACATGGATGACCCTAGGTCTCAACTGCAAGCGCGACGATGACGACGACGTCGTAGTACGCGACGACCGCACCATCGGTCTGGGTGAAACGAGGTTGCCCCCGCAGTTGTCGCCTCTCCCTTCACTCATCGCTGATACGTCCTCGAGATCACAAAAGAACGACGTACCACTACGCGACGCTTGAGTCGCACAAACGCGCGGCTCTCTATATCCCATCGTCGCCAGCAGCAGCTTCGCCTGCTCGCTGCCCGAGATCTGGCGCCACAGGCCACACGCTAAGCCCGGCGTGTAGTTGCCCATGAGCTCCGTGGCACTTCGTTTTTTTATTCGTTTGACACTGGGATCATCAGACAATTGTTTGGCACAGTCGATGCGGTTACTATCAACATTATCAATCTCGAGGAAGCGCAACATGGCCCTTAAGGTAGGTTCCGTGCTCCTCACCAAATCCTCGTACCTCAACACGCGCACCGCGCGCCCGGACGACGCTAAATCGGCGTGCATCATCGCGTAGCCTGTGTGAGCGTACAGTCGACCACGATGTCGCATCGACGGCGTCGAGCGAACACGATCATCGCGGCGACGCGTCGAGAACACGATGTCTCATCGACGGCGTAGAAACAAAGGACACAGAAGCAAACGCATCCACTTGCAGCCCATGCACCGCGCGAACATGGCGAAACGCGGCGACGTGACGTCGCGCTCGCCCGCGGCGTTCGCGTGGCCGCCGGCGATGCGCCGGTTGTACTCGCTCCAGATCGCGTCGAACGGGTGTCTCACGAGCAGTATGATCCGTTCCGCCGTGGTCTGCGGCATGTACTTCGCCGGGTTCAAATGAGCTTTGACCACTAACACAGCGCCGCTGTCGACGCCTTCGGCTGGTAATAAGCGCATCAAGTCGACGTCGTCGTAAACGGAACCCGTGTAGTAGCCCGACGCGTGTTCCAGTAACAGACGCGTCCAGGTGTTGCCCGAGCCCGGGAAGGACGCCAGGACCGCCGGCTTCGAGCTTTCGGGGCGGAAGGTTCGCGTCTGGTAGGCGCCGCAGGTCTTCAGCGTTAAGGCTCGCTCGGGGCAGCACTCTTGCAACTTGGGCGTCTGCAGCTCGGACCACCACAATTTAACAATTGTTTGTGATACAGTAGGCAACAGACAGTCCACCGAGAAGCTACACGCCATGAGCTTGGGCTGAACAGAAGCCACTTGTTGTTCTGAAGCCGTTTCCGTAAAACGTTCTACGAGTAAGGACGCGACGGCCGTCTTCCGCGTCGCATCGACGACACCCGCCGTCAAGGACCGTCGTCGCTGGTCCCGTCTTGACAGCGCTTCCGCTTCGGTGACGCGAGGTGCTCTGAAGGTTCGTAGCGGCGGCGTCCCGCAGAGAGGCCCAAGCGCCGCGTACTGCGGCGCACCTACCGACCAGGTCAATTGAGCGCCTCCTTGCAAACCCATGGTGCCGAAGACCAAGGAGCGCAGCGGCCCGGGCTTGGAGATCTGAACCGAGGCGGGAATCAATGGCTGAGATGCATGAGGCGCCGGCGTGATCGCCTTCCACGTGAACAAGGACGAGCCCCAGGCCGTCTTCTTCTTCTTTTTCTTGACGAGGGGCGCGTCGTCGTCATCAGGTCTACCACCCACCATCCTCGGTGGCGGCGTCGTGAGCTTTTCGAGTTTCGCCGCCGTCTCGGCCCCCAACAGCTTCTCGCGCATCTTCTGGAGGCGCTTGAGACGCTCGTCCGTGCCGCGCAGCCGCGGCGGGTTGTTCTCGTAGGCCCAATCTGTCTTCGCTTCCGGTTGTGCAAGCGCGTCGTCGCCCTCCGTGTCCAGGTTCACGCCGTCGTCGCCCGCGTCGTCGTCACTTTCGTCGCCCGAGACGTCGTTCTCGACGCCGGCGTCGAGCCAGTCGCCCTCGGGCACCTTCCCGGCGTCGAGCCACGCCTCGGCCTCGTTGCTACTCGTGTCTGGCGCGTCGTCGTCGTTCTCGGGTGCCAGCTTCGGTTCTCTCGGCGCATCATCATCATGCTGCGCTATGGCGGTGTCTCCTAGCGTGACGTCGTCGTCCTGCGGCCGTACTAGCTCAAACATCCTCAGACGGCGGCCGCTCCAGAGCCGCGAGAGCCAGCCGCGCTTCTCCGGCGGTTCCGGTTCATCGACCGGTGCCTCACCCGGTTCCTCGGACTGGAAGAATCTACGGGGCGGCCGCGTCGGCCTTGGCGTCGGTCGCCTGGAAGGCTTTGGCGTCGGCATAAACGTCGGCCGCGGTGTCGCGGGAAACCACTTTCTGGAACCAACATCTAACGCCGCGACGTACCTCTGGCAGAAGTGCATCTGCTTCGGGCGGAAGGCCCGTGATCGGGTTTGGTCGTACAGCATCTGGACGTGGTCCGAAGTTGTACTTGCGGAGGCCAATCTAGTTTGATCATCTAGAGTAGTCACGGACAGCAACGGTAATAAAGCGGCGACGTCCAAGGACCTTTTACCAGAATCGCTCAATTTGGCCAGGAGTTGCGCCACGTCCCGCGTGAGCAGCAGAAACCCTTCAGCTAACTGTAGAGGCGGCAACACATCACTGGGCGCGACGCATTGGAACTTCGTCCACGCGAATTGAAAGAGGGGCCTTTTTTTAATTTCTTCCCGGATGCGGTGGACGCAGAGTAGTGATCGATCATTCGTAGCCAAGATATGCGATACTTTCCTTTCACGAAGGATGCGGCTCATGACCCGCAGTTCCGCGGAAAGCTCGTCACCTTGACTCAAGACCTCGACGCCGACATCTTTATGAAGATCGTATTCCTTCACCAAGTCATTTTGGAGGCCCGTTCTATTGTGGTCGTGCGCGTCGACGACGAAAAATTGATAAGAGACACCTTCTAAACCCTTGAGCCAGCGCAGCCACGTCCGACGCGCACCGTCTCTCCGTTCCGCCCCGTCTCTGGTTAAGTCGCTCCGGATGGCGATGTGCAGAGTCGTCGCGTCGCATTTTCCGCACGCGCGCTGCGCGACGCGCACTTCAGAACTCAGGCCGTAGTGGCCGGCGCGCTGCTGCGCGCTCGACCAGATGCGCGTGAACAGGCCACTTTGTTGCGTCGGACTGCGGTTGCTGAGCATCGGTAAATGCGAGAGCTGCGCGACCGTCGCGAGGAAAATCATCGTCGCGATGCCGCAGCGCGCACCCCTGGAAGCGCCTCGCGGCCGCTGCTTCGCGGGGGAGGGCGGCGCATGCCTTGCTACGCGCGGCGGGTGCGGTTGTTTTTTGCGGCGCGGCGCCATGCTGTGCTTGGCTGTCCCGTGCGCGCAGCGATGCGTGGCCTGCTCAGTTCCCTGCCAGGCTCACCAGTGAGGGACACTTTCTGGTGTGCTCCGCGGACAAGCTGCCCCGTGCGCAGCAATGCTGCGGCGCGCCCACGCGACGCAACGGGCTGCGTTCGCCCCGCTTCCACTGAGGCCTCGATATCCCACGCGCCGCGGCGCTTCCGCCACGGCGCTTTGTGCCTAGTGTCTTACACCGCTAGCACACAAACCCCGAAGCAAGCCATCCGTCGGAGCTAGTGACATCCAGGCGTACTGCGACGCTCTGTCACGGTCCGCGATTCGGACGGCCACTAGTAGACTTTCATACATTACACGCTAACAGTGGGGAGCCGGCCGTGTGCGCGGCGGCGGGGGACTTCTTTTTTCTTGATCTTTTTTTCGGGCGGGGAGCGAGGGAGTTGATGGTGGGGTGGTGGCGCCCGCCGGCGCCGTCGCTGCGTTCACCGGTACAGCGCGAGCGTTTCGTCGATCTCGCGCCCCAGCGCGTCCGTGCACTGCGTCAGCTGGAGCGACCGCCGGAACGGGTTCTCGATCAGCAATCCGATCTCGCGGAGCCCGAGCAACGCCCACGACGCAAGGCCGACGACGACGGGCAGAACGACGGCCGGCACGGTCGGCGCGAGGCAGAGCGGCAGCGTGAAGCACCATACGCTGAGGAAGCGCGACGTGTGCCGCGCGTAGTGCAAGGGTACCGGCGTCTGGACGATGCGCTCGGCGCGCGCGATCGTGCTTCGTAGATCCGCGACGCGCTTGAGCAGGTACAACCGCTCGCGCACCGTGAACGAGTCGTCCGGGGCGTACGATACACTTTTGATCTCCTGGGCGAGTTTCGTAGATATCGCGAGTGGCATATTTGACGAACGAGCCACGGCGTCGCGCGTCTCGGCGCCCGCCCGCCGCAGCGCGCGCCAGAGGTCCAACGGCGCGTAGTAGCTCGCCAGTTCCCGCAGCCCGACGCCGGCCGTGGGATCGCGCGGAGCATCAAATTTCAGGCGGTGCAATTGATCCAGCGCCTCCTCCGCCTTCAGATCCGTCGGCACGCCCAGCGCCGCGGCGACCTCCGGGCTCTTCCGCAGCGCGCGCACGAAGTCGTCGCGCGCGATGGTAGGCTCGCCCGCGCCGCCATCCTTACCGCCCATGCGCCGGAAGAGGCGCAGCACCTCCTTCTCGCCGACGCAGGCCGCGTCCCTCGCCTCGGCCGCGCTCGGGGCGCCGCCCGACGGCGAGAACCGGAAGCCCTGCAGGTGCAGTTGGAGCGCGATCGGGAACGCTTTCAGGAGCGACGATATCCGGTCCGCGCGCTGGACGCCGATCTCCCGCCGATACAAACCGGCGAATTCCACCACATCTCTGGCCGCCGTCGCGACCGACCCGAAGATGCTCCGGCCGTCCCAGAACCGGTTGTACGCCGTGTTCGTCCGGAAGACTAG